>Ga0334901_1000250_pt1 | contig 84049 bp, 70 predicted proteins | sample GraSluR3_MG_3_FD_207216 | JGI IMG/M metagenome (GOLD analysis project Ga0334901, IMG submission 207216) | Sludge microbial communities from methane-producing bioreactor in Wageningen University, Netherlands - Granular Sludge_15_08-R3 | ecosystem: Engineered > Bioreactor > Anaerobic >...
AAGATCTGTAATTGAGTCCATCAATGATGAACTGAAGAATATCTGCCAGATAGAACATTCAAGGCATCGTTCCACACATAATTTCATCATGAACATAATTGCTGCATTGGTGGCATATTGTTTCTTTTCCAAAAAGCCTTCAATCAAATTTGAAGTGGAAAAGTCAAGTCAATTAACCATTTGGGGATAATATGTTATCCCGAACTCACGTTTATACTATATTTGCAAATCTGGTTGGATGCTTATGGCGATGATGATCTTCCACTTTTCCAGCATGCAAAAAAAACGTTGTTCAATAAGTGGAAATGGTTATCTTTGTCATCCATTACCCACGGAAATCCACAAGGCAAACAGAAACAATATCTGAAACACAATATGGAGAGCGAAAAAAAAATCCTGACATCTATTGTTGGTTTACTGTTATTCTTTGGGACCGGAGCCCAGTCTCAATCGGCTCCATATGGATTAACCCTGAATCTGCTTTCACAACCTCAACAGGTATATGTAAATGGATACCCCACTGCGACAGAACTTGAGGATGCCGTCAATCAGAGAGAAAACTACCAATTCACCGAAATAAACCGCTTGCAGCCCGGATTCGGGTGGATCGTCAGCTCCGAAAAACACAACACGACCCAAACGGCATTCAGGATACTGGTGGCATCAGATTGGAAACTATTGGAAACCGACTCTGCCGATTTCTGGGACAGTGGCAGAATAAACAGTGACCAGTCACTTAACATTTTGTATGAAGGGAAACAACTCGAACCCGAAAAGGTCTACTTCTGGAAAGTGAAGACATGGGATAATCATGGCCATGAATCCGCTTACTCGGATGTAGCGCGTTTCAAGACGGATGACACCCTTGTAGGTTATGCAACGGAGAGACATCCCATCCAAAAAAAAGACGATTACCCGACCCGACTCGTAAAGGTGGATGAAAACAGCTATTTGTCAGATTTCGGGAAAGCAGCCTTCGGAAGATTGCGGGTCACCCTTTATTCCGAAAGTGGTACGGACAGCGTACTGATTCATTTGGGTGAAGCGGTGAAAAACGGAAGAGTCGATCGCACACCGGGGGGTAGCATCCGTTATTCCCGTTACATGGTGAAACCCCAACAAGGCTGGAATACCTATCTGATCACCATTCGTCCCGACAAACGAAACATCGGGGCCCAGGCAGTGCTGATGCCCGATTACATTGGGGAAGTCACCCCTTTCCGCTACTGTGAAATCGAGAACTACACCCATCCTTTGCAGGAAAAAGAGCTGGTGAGGGAAACAGCTTTCTATCCTTTTAATGAGCATGAATCCCATTTTCACAGTTCCGACTCGGTACTGAACCGGGTATGGGAGATCTGCAAATACTCCATCAAGGCCACATCGTTCACGGGCGTTTATATCGACGGGGACCGGGAAAGGATTCCCTATGAAGCGGACGCGCTGATTAACCAGCTTTCACATTACGCTGTGGCACGTGAATACGGTATGGCACGTTATACACATGAGTATCTGATACACCATCCCACATGGCCAACAGAATGGATCCTGCAGTCGGTACTGATGGCGTGGGAGGATTATATGTATACCGGGAACAAACTATCCATGGAGCATTTTTACGAAGATCTCAAAGCCAAAACATTAACCCTGCTCGCCGACGAGAAGGGCTTTATAAGCACACGCACCGGAAAGGTCACACCTTCTGTACTGGAATCCATCCACTTCAAAGGGAAATTGCGTGACATTGTGGACTGGCCCCATACCGGTATCCTCGGGCTGGAAAAGGAAGAGGGAGGTGAAACCGACGGATTCGTCTTTACCGATGTGAACACGGTGGTCAATGCATATCACTACAGGGCACTCACATTGATGGCCCGGATTGCAGAGGTTTTGGGAGAAACAAATGATCAACAGTTTTACTCTGAACGTGCTGCCCGGCTGAAACGATCCTTCAACAATCACCTATTCGACAAGAAGAGAGGTGTCTATATGGATGGCATCGGTACTGGACACGCATCACTTCATGCGAACATGTTTCCACTTGCGTTCGGACTGGTGCCTGAAAAGCATATCAAAAGTGTCTCTGAATTTATCCGCTCACGCGGGATGGCTTGCAGCGTATACGGGTCACAATTTCTGCTCGAGGCCATCTACAATGCCCACGAGGCAGACTATGGACTGGAACTGCTGACATCCACCGGTGAGAGAAGCTGGTACAATATGATCCGGGTAGGATCGACCATTACCCTGGAAGCATGGGACAACAAATACAAACCCAACCAGGACTGGAACCATGCCTGGGGTGCTGCTCCGGCAAACCTGATCCCGCGCAAACTGATGGGGATAGAACCCGTCGAGGCCGGTTTTGAAAAAATCCGGATCAAACCCCAACCCGGTTCGCTGGCATCGGCAGAGATAAAGCATCCTACCTTACGGGGTGATATACAGGTAAAATTTTCGCAGGTGAAAGACCAATCATTTATGCTGGAACTAACCATTCCGGCAAATAGTTCAGCTGACATCTATCTACCTTACTATGCAAGGAAACAGAAAGTGGAAATGAATCACAAACCGGTTCCATATAAAAGGGATGGCGACTTTTCGGTAATTGAAAACCTGGGTTCAGGCAGATGGGTGTTCACTGTGGAGCAATAGTTTAGAGGAGCAGTTCAAACGTAGAAACAGGTCATCATATCACAACTTGTTCTAAATTTATCTTATCCTGAACCCACGATAATATATCTTTGACACAGATGATTCAAATTTGAAATTATGAACACGTATAAACTGATTCACATTTTCACGATTTCCTCCATGCTTCTTTTCCTGTCGTCTAACACGAAGGCACAAAGCGATGACTACTTCAAAGCATATCGTTCAGAATGGCTTCAAAAGGCTGAAAAGAATATGCCGTCACTGGCGAGAAGCATGCAAAAACCATTGAATATCATTGAGATAAGGAAGAATCCGGAAGCATTTCAGTGATGGAAAGCCATATCAGTCTCAACGGCCGATTCACTCTTCACCAGACCATTCAACAAAACACAACCGGTGATGATCGACTTTGGAGAACACATCACCGGCTTTTTCAGCTGTGACATCACGCCATCGGCCATTACACCGGACTCACCACTGCGACTTAAGATAACATTCGGGGAAGTTCCTGCAGAACTGGCAACTCCCTTCGACCCTTTTCCAGGAGGATTAAACAGATCCTGGCTGCAGGATGAAATCATAACTGTAATGCATATGCCGGCAACCATCAAAATCTCCAGAAGAGTATCCTTCAGGTATCTCAAAATTGAGGTAATGGGTAATCCCGCTTATCCATTTATGATCTCTTCTATGGAGTGTGAGGCACTCACATCCGCTCAATATCCTCCCAAACCCCTTCCTGAGAAATGCAATGAGATGATCCGGGAAATTGATCGCGTAGGACTACATACCCTCAGGGAGTGTATGCAAACAGTCTTTGAAGATGGTCCAAAAAGAGATCAGCGACTCTGGATTGGCGACCTCTATCTTCAAGCTATGAGCAACAACTACTCGTTTCAGCAACAGGATCTGACAAGAAGGTCACTCTATCTTATTGCAGGTCTGAGTCATCCGAACGGCTACCTGCATCCCTGTCTCTATGAGAAACCTACTCCTCATGCCGACAGCAGACTATTCTTACTCGAATATGCATTGCTGTTCAATGTTACCCTAAGAGATTATCTTGAGGCAACCGGCGACAGGGAGACTGCATTGTCACTATGGCCGGTAGCAAAAAGACAATTGGGTATAATCGATACATACCTGACAGATCAAGGATTGATGGATTTTGAGAGAGCCAACCAGCAGTGGTGGATATTTATCGACTGGCGAAAAGAACTACACAAAGAGGTGTCACTGCAGGGTGTCTCCATCTTTGTCCTGGAGCAGAGTTACCATCTGGCTAGACTGCTGGGAAAGGAAGATGAGCTGAAGCATCTGCCCATGTTGATACGCAAAATGAAAAAAGCCGCACATGTCAATTACTTTGACAAAAAAAGTGGCTTATTCAAAGGCTTACTCAACCCGCAGATCTCCTATGCATCTCAGATTTGGATGATCCTGAGTGGCGTCGCCAGCAGGGAAGAAGCAGAGCAGGCACTTGTAGCACTTGAACAGATGGAGGATGCATGTAAGCCGGGTACGCCCTATCTGTACCATTATTACATTGAAGCGCTCATAGAGAGTGGTCTCAACACAAAAGCCAGGGAAAAGATGATAGATTACTGGGGGGGTATGATCCAGAAAGGAGCTGACACTTTTTGGGAAGCCTATGACCCTGAAGACGATTTTCTATCTCCCTACAACTTCTTTCCGATAAACAGTTATTGTCATGCCTGGAGCTGTACTCCCGTATATTTTATCAGAAAATACCCGAAAATATTCCAAAACAGATCTTAAACCGCAATCAATGAAAACTTTGCTATCTTCCCTTCTGTGCTGTATCTCACTCTTTTCACTGGGTAATCCCATTTCGGTTTACCAACCCACTTGCGAATACCGGGTCAATCCCCCTGTCGTCTCCATCGCCACACCGCGCTTCGGCTGGCGCATCACTGCCGAGGCAACAGGAATATCACAGACAGCCTACCAGATTGAGATTTACCAGGCTACAGGCAAGAAAACAGGCAGGATATGGAATTCAGGCAGGGTGAAATCAGACCAAAGTCAACAGGTACCCTACCAGGGAAAAGCCACCTTGAAGGCGGGTGAAAAATACCGGTGGAGGGTCAGAATCTGGGATAACAAGGGAAATCGCACGGAGTGGAGTGAGCCGGGAACCTTCCGGATGGCTCCGGACAATCTGGAGGCAGGTGCGGAGTGGATAGGTGCCATCCGGCGCGAAGAGGCTCACATTCCTCAGGGGCGCAACTATCATGGTGTGAAGCCATCATCCGAAGAGGGCAAAAGATGGCAGCAGACCCACCCCCTCTCCAGACGGAGTATCCTGCTGAGAAGAGAATTTTCATTTGACAAAGAGATTGCAGAGGCTGTTGTCTATGTTTCCGGCCTGGGTCATTACGAACTCTCGATAAACGGACAAAAGATCGGCGACTCAATGTTCAATCCCATGTGGAGTGATTATGACAAGACAGTATACTACAATGTGTACGATGTGACCCGGCAGTTGCAAAAGGAGAACGCCATCGGCGTCCTGCTGGGGAACGGTTTTTATAACCAACAGGGAGGAAGGTATGTAAAAATGCAGGTCAGCTTCGGCCCTCCCACCCTCTTCCTGAAGATGGCAATCACCTTCCGGGATGGCTCCCGGCAAACAATCGTTTCCGACAAGTCGTGGCAATACTCACCCAGCCCACTCACATTCAATGACATGTATGGCGGAGAGGATTACGATGCCACCCTGGAGCAGACGGGATGGGATCAACCCCGGTTCGATGCCTCTTCGTGGGAGGCCGTTGTTATTCAGGAAGCACCAACAGGCAGACTGAGACCCCAGACAGCTCATCCCGTCAGGGTGATGGAACGTTTTCCGGTGAAAACGGCCAACCCTGTCGGTGGGAGCTATCTGTTCGATATGGGACAGAATTTGTCGGGCTTTCCGGTAATCAGGGTCTCCGGGAAAGCTGGAGACAAGGTCAGGATGATCGTAGGCGAGAACCTGCATCCGGATGGTACGGTCAATCAATCCCAGTCGGGTGCTCCCCACTATTACGACTATACCCTCAAGGGCGACGGGGAGGAGCTTTGGCACCCTCGGTTCAGCTACTATGGCTTTCGTTATATCCAAGTAGAGGGGGCCAAACCTGTCGGATCAAAAGATGAAAGAGAGATCCCTCTTATCAGGGAGCTGCAATCTGCCTTTGTATACAATGCTGCACCGGAGAGCGGATCCTTCCACTGCTCCAATGATATCTTCAATGACGCCCACCGGATCATACTCAACGCGATGAAAAGCAATATGCATGCTGTCTTCACCGATTGTCCCCACCGGGAAAAACTGGGATGGCTCGAAGAGATTCATCTGAACGGACCGGGACTTGCCTACAATTTCGACCTGGCCTCCTTCGCACCCAAAATCATGCAGGATATCCGTGATGCCCAGCTACCCAGCGGACTGGTACCCGATATTGCCCCCGAGTATGTGATCTTCAGCGGTGGGTTCAGGGATTCCCCCGAGTGGGGAAGCAGTGCCGTACTGCTGCCATTTCTCTATTATCACTATTACGGTGACAGATCGCTGATTGAAGCCTATTATGATGTGATGAAAAGGTATGTCAATTATCTCACATCTACTGCCACCGGTCATATCGTTTCACACGGACTGGGCGACTGGTATGATTACAACAAGGATTTTTCGGCCGGGCCATCCAGGAACACCCCCATTGCTCTTTCCGCCACCATGCATTATTTCATGGATATCGACTACCTGGTACAAGCCGCCAAAATGCTGGGTAAGAGCGATGATCTGCAGTTCTACAGCAGCTTGCAGGAAAAGGTGAAGGATGCCTACAACAAAACCTTCTTCAACTCCGAAACCAAACAGTATGGCACCGGTAGCCAGGCATCCAATGCCATGTCACTCTTCATAGGCGTAGTGCCCCCGGAAGAGAGGCAAGCAGTACTCCGGAACCTGGTGAAAGATATCGAAAAGCATGGGTATAGACTGACCACAGGGGATGTGGGCAACCGGTATCTCTTTCAGGTGCTTGCGGAAAACGGGCTCAATGAGGTGATGTATAAAATGCACAACCACAAGGAGGTACCCGGATATGGTTTTCAGATACAGTTTGGGGCAACAACCCTGACCGAACAGTGGGATCCCCGAAATGGCAACTCCTGGAACCATTTCATGATGGGACAGATTGAAGAGTGGTTTTACAAGACACTGGCTGGTATCCGCAGTGAGAACAAAAATGAGGAGGGATTTCGTCATATTGTCATTGCACCCCAACCGGTGGGCGACCTCACATTTGTAAAAGCCGCCTATGAGACCCCTTACGGAAAGATCTCCGTAGACTGGGAAATAGAGGAAGAACTCTTCATACTGGCAGTCGATATCCCGGTCAATTGCACAGCAACCGTTTTCCTTCCGGGTGACAAATCGGGCAGAAATACCGGCAGTGGTGTACATCATTTCATTATCAGAGGATACAACAAGGAGATATATCATTGATGTCAAAGTCAGTAATCACCTTTCTGTGAAAATTTACTCCTAAAATTCATTGGAGTATAACCGGTTTTATGTTTAAACAACCGATAGACATTTCTAACGTCGTTAAAGCCTATTTCGATTGCAATATCCAGCAGGCTCTTTTCGGTAGTCAGCAATTCATTTGAGATATACTCAATCTTCTTATCTAATATGTATTGATATACACTGGAACCTGTTGCTTCCCTGAATTTTTTTTCCAGATTTCTTCTGGAAAGGGGTACAACTTCGGTTAAGGCTTCAATTGATATCTCTTTTGTTATGTTTTTCTTGATATAAGTGAGTATCTGGGTGATATATGTATCCGAAATATTGAATTTTTCCGTGGATTGTCGCAACTCTATGCGAATAGGTTCTTTTTTTTAAAGTTAGGTAGCAAATCCAATCTCTTTTTATTTTTTCAATTGGAGATTTTCTATCATAACAATGTAATGTCTTTAATTCATTGCTTTGAAAATATAAGTAAAAGAATAGAATAAAATTGAAATTGATTTTATTACACAAAAATATTACACAAAACGATATTCCATATCACTATCAATATAATAAACAAAAAAAAGAGTAAAAAATGTGTATATGTCTTAAATGTGTAATTTATGTGTCCGTTTCAATAAACTCATGGGATTCAAATCCGGATTGTTTGCAAATTCAAGCCCGATATTCTTGTATTAGATTTAGAAATTGACGATGGAGTCAGCATTACCAGTGCATGCGATATCTTTCAGATTTTCCTGTAACTTCCGGTTTTGTTCATTTCTTCAAACACATATATTTGAAGCTATCGCATGGGGTAAGAGGGTTATTACATCTGTTTTTTGTGAAGATCTCAAAACCTTTCCAACCCTTTTTACTAATTTTGGGGTATGGAGGATTTCTATAAGACCATTGAACATCCGGCAGAGGGGTATCTCACCGAGAAGAAGAGCAAGTTTATCTCGCACATTGTTCCGGTGAAGAGCGCTGAGGAGGTGAAGGAGATCGTGGAGGAGCATCGCAAGAAATATTACGATGCACGCCATGTCTGCTGGGCCTACATGCTGGGGTGGGAGCGGGAGGAGTTTCGTGCAAACGACGACGGCGAGCCCTCCGGCACTGCAGGTAAGCCGATTCTGGGGCAGATCAACTCGGCAGAGCTGACCGATGTGCTGATCCTGGTGGTGCGTTATTTCGGCGGCACGCTGCTGGGCACTGGTGGATTGATCAGGGCATACAAGGAGGCGGCAGCCGATGCCATCGCCCATGCAGAGATTGTGGAGAAGACGGTGGACGACCGGATCGTGATCCGGTTTGAATATCCGTTGCTGAACGAGGTGATGCGTCTGCTGAAACAGTACGAGGAGGTACAATGGACGCAGGAGTTCCGGGAAAATTGTCGCATGGATCTTTCCATACGCCGGTCGCTCTCTACTCGGCTGCGTGAGCAGCTCTCCTCGCTGCACGGGGTGGAGGTTTCATCGCCTGAGCAGGGATAGAACAAACTGTGGAACAACAACAATATTGGTGTGGCCTGATCCATCAAAAAGCCTTAATAAACAAGGAAATTCTTAAAAAATGTGTTGTTCCTGTGGCAAAATTACTACTTTTGCACCCGAAATGCGCAATCATTGCACATTGATATAGAAAGAAACAGCATCTGAATGGAAAAGAACCTGGTCATAGTAGAGTCACCTGCCAAAGCAAAAACAATCGAAAAGTTCCTCGGAAAGGATTTTCACGTGATGTCGAGCTACGGACACATCCGTGATCTGAAGAAAAAGGATTTCAGCATCGACATCGAGAACGGTTTCATACCGGTGTACGAGATCCCTGCCGACAAAAAGAAGGTGGTAACAGAGCTCAAGGCGGCGGCTAAGAAGGCCGAGACGGTATGGCTCGCTTCCGATGAGGACCGCGAGGGGGAGGCCATCTCATGGCATCTCTTCGATGCCCTGGAGCTGAAGGAGGAGCAGACCAAACGGATTGTTTTTCACGAGATCACCAAGAATGCCATCCAGGAAGCGATTCAGCATCCCAGAAAGATTGACCAGAACCTGGTGGATGCACAGCAGGCACGGCGTGTACTGGACCGCATCGTGGGCTTTGAGCTCTCACCGGTGCTCTGGCGCAAGATCAAGCCGGCCCTCTCGGCCGGTCGCGTGCAGTCGGTCGCGGTGCGGCTCATCGTGGAGCGGGAGCGTGAGATACAGCAGTTCACCTCTGAAGCTGCCTATCGTGTCGTGGCCCTCTTCACCAAGGAGGAGAACGGCCAGCAGTACCAGATCCGTGCTGAGTACAACAAGCGTCTCAAGAGCAAGGAGGAGGCACTGGCCCTGCTGGAGCAGCTGAAAGCATCAACCTTCACCATCGATGAGGTGGTGACGAAACCGGCGAAGAAAACGCCCGCAGCGCCCTTCACCACCTCCACCTTGCAGCAGGAGGCATCGCGCAAACTGGGCTTCTCGGTGGGACAGACCATGATGGTGGCCCAGCGGCTCTATGAAGCGGGTAAGATCACCTACATGCGTACCGACAGCGTCAACCTTTCGGGGCTTGCCATCGGCACTGCCAAGACGGAGATTCATGATCTTTACGGTGAAAAGTACCACAAGGTACGTCAATATACGACCAAGTCGAAGGGTGCCCAGGAGGCGCACGAGGCGATTCGCCCCACCTACCTGAGTGAGCATGAGGTATCGGGTACCGCACAGGAGAAAAAGCTCTATGAGTTGATCTGGAAGCGTACCATCGCCTCACAGATGGCCGATGCCGAGCTGGAGCGCACCACGGTCAACATCGGCATCTCCCATGCGGAGGGTCGTTTCACCGCCAACGGTGAGGTGATCAGGTTCGATGGGTTCCTGCGAGTTTACCTTGAAGGTACCGACGACGAGAACAATGAAAAGGAGGAGGGCATCTTGCCACCGGTAGAGGAGGGTGACCGGCTGGAGATGACGGAGACCACCGCCACGGAGCGTTTCACACAACGACCGCCACGCTACACCGAGGCTGCTCTTGTACGCAAGATGGAGGAGCTGGGCATCGGTCGTCCCTCTACCTATGCCCCCACCATCTCCACCATCGTCAACCGCGAGTATGTGGATAAACGGAGTGTGGAGGGGCAGGAACGAAGTTACAATGTGCTCACCCTCAAAAAGGGAGCGATTAAGGACACGATGAAAAAGGAGATCACCGGTGCCGACAAGAACAAGCTGCTGCCCACCGACATCGGGATGGTGGTGAACGACTTCCTGGTGGAGTATTTTCCATCGGTGATCGACTACAACTTCACCGCGAAGGTAGAGAAGGAGTTCGACGAGATTGCCGAAGGCAAGGTGCAGTGGAACGAATCGATTGCTACCTTCTACAAACTGTTTCACCCCATCGTGGAGGAGACGGTACAGATGCGCACGGAACGCAAGGCAGGAGAACGGGTACTGGGCAGAGACCCCAAGAGTGGTAAACAGGTATCGGTGAAAATTGGGCGTTACGGTGCCATGGCTCAGATCGGCACGACCGACGATGAGGAAAAGCCGCAGTTTGCCTCGCTGCAGAAGACACAATCGATCGAGACCATCACCCTGGAGGAGACTCTGAAGCTGTTTGAGCTGCCGCGCACCCTGGGTGCTTTCCGGGAAAAGGATGTGGTGGTAGGCGTGGGCCGCTTCGGACCTTATATCCGCCACAACAATAAGTTTGTCTCACTGCCCAAGGGTGTTGATCCGCTGGAGATTGAACTGGAAGAGGCGATCGTCCTGATTGAAGCCAAAGAGCAGAAAGACCGGGAGAAACTCATCCTCAGTTTTGAAGAGGAGCCGGAGTTGCAGGTGCTTAACGGTCGTTACGGTCCCTACATCACCTATCAGAAGGGGAACTACAAGATTCCGAAAGGTGTGAAGCCGGAGGAGCTGACCCTGGAGGAGTGCCGTACGATCATCGAAGAGGCCGACAAGGAAGGGAAAGCCACCGGCAGGGGGCGCAGGGGTGCTTCAGCAAAGAAAGCCGCCACGACAGCTGCGGCCGGCAAAAGCAGCGCGAAGAAAAGCAGTACAAAAAAGAGTAGTGCGAAAAAGAGCACCACCAAGAAGAGCACTGCAAAGAAGAGCACTGCAAAGAAGAGCACTGCAAAGAAGAGCACTGCAAAAAAGAGTACGACAGCCAAAGCAACTGCTGCCAAAAAAAGCGATAGTGCGAAGGGTGAATAGGTGTAACAGCATTGAAATCACTTTTTGATGATCACTGAGATACGTCATACAAATGTAGAACAGTTGGCCGAGGTCATGGAGGTTTACGCCGCCGCGCGTGCTTTCATGCAGCTGCATGGCAATCCCACTCAGTGGGGTGATCGTTATCCTTCCGAAGCGTTTATCCGTGAGGAGATTGCCTCCGGGCACAGTTTCGTTTGCCTGAACGAACAGGGGGAGATTGCCGGCACTTTCTGTTTCATCCTGGGGGAAGATCCCACCTATCATCAGATCTTTGAAGGTTCATGGCTCAACGATGAGCCGTACGGTACGTTGCACCGCATCGCTTCCCGTGGCACTGAGAAGGGGATAGCGGAGGCCTGTTTCAAATGGAGCTTCAGCCAATGCCCCAACATTCGGGTCGACACCCATCGCGACAATCGGGTGATGCGGCAGATCATTGCATCACAGGGGTTCACCTATTGCGGTATCATCTATGTGAGCGACGGTACCCCGCGGCTTGCCTATCAGAAGAAGCTGACCGAAAGCTGTTCCACAAATCAGAAACCGCTTGTGCCATGAGACATTTCTTGTTGACTTTGATCTTTTGTGGGTCTACGCTCCTTTTACGGGGAGCAGAGGAGGGCCTCGCTCCCTCCCTCGACATCAACATCGACTATAGCAGGGATCCCTTTTATCAGGAGATATGGTTCTGGGTTCTGGTTGCTCTTTTCTTTCTGCTGCTGTTGGTGTTGCTCATCCGCGGCGGCAGGGGAACGAAGGATAAGATGGTGCTGCTAAGTGGGATAGAGGAGCAGTCCGGCCACACCGGAGAGCAGGATCAGTAAGATGGGATCCACCTTCTTCACCGAGGCTGCCAATACCACGCCAAAAATAATCCAGCTTTTGTAATCGGTGAAATTGTTTCCATTCATCAGCATGAGTGCAGCTGAAGCAATCAGTCCGATGATAGCGGGCTTCAGTACTGAAAGAGAGGATTCCATCCAGGGGTTTCCCTTGAGGCGGAAGAAGAAGGCACATACCAGCGTCATCAGTATGAGCGAGGGAATGCTCACAGCAAGGGTGCAGATGGCTGATCCCAAAATGCCGTAACCGGTGGTGAACCCCATCTCTGTAACAGCCGAGTAACCGATGTAGGTGGCCGAGTTGAAGGCGATGGGTCCCGGAGTAGTCTGTGAGATGGCCACGATATCGGTGAAGTCGGCCACGCTGATCCAGCCATGCAGCTCCACCACCTCCCGTTGGATCAGTGGCAGCATGGCATAGCCTCCTCCAAAGCCAAAGAGTCCGATCTTGAAGAAGGAGAGAAAGAGGGCGATATAAAGGTCGATCAGTTCCATTTTATTTCTTCATCAATATCTTAAGGTAAGCAAGGTGAGAGAGACCTAACAAGATGGCTGCCAGGATGATGAAAATCGGTGAGATCTTCAACAGCCATACCGTGAGGGCTACAACCAGAGGAATCCACAAGTTTTTACGGTTCACCCCGGCCGATCGGCTAAGTCCCAGCAACGGTGCGGCGATCAGTGCCACCACGGCGGGGCGGATCCCTTTGAAGATGCGTTCCACCAGCGGGTTATCCCTGAACTGGGCGAAGAGGATGGCGATGAGCAGGATGATGATGAAAGAGGGGAGGATGATGCCGGCAGCGGAGAAGAGGCTTCCCTTAAATCCCATTCGCCTGTTACCCACAAAGAGGGCGGTGTTGAGTGCGATGGGACCGGGGATGGACTGGGCTATGGCCAGCATGTCAATGAACTCACTGTCATTGAGCCATTCTTTTTTTTTAACCACCTCGTTCCGTATCAGCGGGATCATGGCGTAGCCACCGCCAAAGGTGAAGGCGCCAATCTTGAAGAAGACCAGAAACAGTTCCCAGTATTGTTTGATGATCTGCATTGCGGTTGAAGATGAAAAAAGTGAAAAGCAGACAGCAGGAAGGTTGATTCAACTGCATGTCTGCTTTTTTATAAGAAGCCGCATCGGTGGAATAAGACGAAACTCCTTGTGACAGGATTTGAGTGTCCCGGTATCTTTGTAATCCGCTGTTCATCCGAAGATGAATCCCGAGGGCTGCGGCCCGCCATCAATACCAAAAACGAGTCTCGGTTTATAAAATGTAATTGATGAGTTTCCCAATCGACCAATGCGGCAATAACTCCTACATTTTATATCTCAAAGATAGTTTAATTATACCGGATATCCAAATATTCCGGTACCTTTTTCACCTCTATTTCCTCATTTTCCCCGTTTTTTAACAGCGTCAGCGAAAACCCTGTTCAGGTCAGTTGTCGGCAAGGATACGGCTGATATCGTTGTCAGATACCTCGTGGTTGGTGAGATCACCTGCCAGGTACTGATCGTAAGCGGCCATGTCGACGAGCCCGTGACCGGAGAGGTTGAAGAGGATCACTTTCTGCCTGCCTTCCTCCTTTGCCTGTTGTGCTTCCCGAATGGCTGCAGCGATGGCGTGGGTGGACTCCGGAGCGGGAATGATTCCTTCGGTCTGTGCAAAGAGTACCCCGGCTTCAAAGGTCTCGAGCTGTTGAATGTCGATCGCCTCTACGAAACCATCTTTGAGCAGCTGGCTCACAATGCTGCCGGCACCGTGGTATCGCAGACCTCCGGCATGGATGTTGGCCGGTGCAAACTTGTGTCCCAGTGTATACATCGGGATCAGTGGAGTATAACCGGTTTCATCGCCGAAGTCATATTGAAAGCGACCACGCGTCAGCTTGGGGCAGGAGGCCGGTTCCGCTGCGACGAAGCGGGTGTTTGCCTTCCCTTCAAAGTTGTGGCGCATAAAGGGGAAGGAGATACCGGAAAAGTTGGAGCCACCGCCGAAGCAGCCGATCACCACGTCTGGATACTCACCCGCCATGGCCATCTGTTTTTCCGCCTCCAAGCCGATGATGGTCTGATGAAGTGAGACATGGTTCAGTACACTACCCAGCGCATACTTACATCCCGGGGTCTGCATAGCCAGCTCGATCGCCTCTGAGATGGCGGTACCGAGGCTTCCCTGGTAGTTGGGGTGTTCGGTGATGATCTTGCGTCCTGCCTTGGTAGACATGCTGGGTGAGGCGATCACCTGTGCCCCCCAGGTCTGCATCAGTGAGCGACGGTAGGGCTTCTGCTCATAACTGATCTTCACCATGTAAACCGCCAGCTCCAGGCCGAACATTTTGCTGGCCAGAGCCAGGGCGGTACCCCACTGACCGGCACCGGTTTCGGTGGTGAGGTTGGTGGTGCCCTCTATCATGTTGTAGTAAGCCTGAGGCAGTGCTGAGTTGAGTTTATGTGATCCCACCGGGCTGACACTCTCGTTCTTGAAGTAGATATGTGCCGGGGTGTCAAGGGCTTTCTCCAGGCCGGTAGCGCGCACCAGGGGAGAAGGGCGATAGATCTTGTATTTTTCACGCACCGGTTCGGGGATGTCGATCCATACGTCGGTCTGATTCACCTCCTGACGTGAGAGTTCTTCAGAAAAGAGCGGGTAGAGATCTTCCGCTTTGAGTGGCTCTTTCGTGCCCGGGTTGATCATGGGTTGCGGCTTGTTCTTCATTTCAGCAGTGATATTGTACCACTGTTCCGGGATCTCTGACTCAGAGAGCAGGAATTTCTTTCTTTCTTTCATTCTATTGTTTCTAATTTGGTATATGATATTACAGTATGCGTGTGAGCCGGTTGGTGCGGATGTTCTCCTCCACGATGGCGTCGATCACCGCCACTGCCACCATGTTCACGATATCCCGTACGGTTGTCTCCACATCGAGGATGTGTACCGGTTTGTTAAGTCCCATCTGGATGGGACCAATGATATCGTTCAGTCCGATCTCCTTCAGAAGCTTATATGCCGAGTTGGCAGAGCTGAGATTAGGGAAGACCAGGGTGTTCACCTCTTTGTCGTGCAACTTGGTGAAGGGATATTTCCTGTCACGCAGTTTTTGGTTCAGGGCGTAGTTGAGTTGCATCTCGCCGTCAACTACCATGTCGGGATAGCGTTCATGTAAGGTGTCGACCACCTGGTGTACGCTGGCAGGACTTCCCATGCTGTCTGCACCGAAGTTGGAGTAGGAGAGCATGGCGATCGCCGGATCGTGGTTGAAGAACTTCACCGTGGCATTTGCCAGACGGGCAATATCGATCAGTGCCTCTGTGCTGGGATGACGGTTGAATAGTGTATCGGCAAGGAACAGTTCTCCCCGTTTGGTGTTCACAATATGCATGGCCCCGATGTGGCTCAACCCGTCTCGGATACCGATGACCTCTTTCGCAATGTCAATGGTGTTCGCATACTTGCTGAAGACACCACTAATCATTGCGTCCGCATCGCCGGTTTCTACCATCATCATGCCGAAATAGTTTCGCTCAAACATCTTCTCGGCTGCTTCATCGAGTGTCATCCCCTGACGGTTTCTTTTTTCGGTGAGGAGGGTCGCATAGCGCAACCGTCGCTCCTCTTCCCGGTCGTGCCGCAGGTTCACGATTTCGATACCCTCGAGGCTGATCTGGTTCTCCCGTGCCACGTTGGCGATTTTCTCCTCATTGCCCAGCAGGAAGGGATGACAGATCCCCTCGGCATAGGCTGCTTCCGCCGCCTTGAGCATGTTCAGGTGGTTCGACTCAGAGAATACGACCCGTTTGGGATTCTGTCGTGCCATCTCAAAAAGTCGGCGGATCATCTTGTTGTCGAGGCCCATCAGGTCACGTAGCCTGTGGTCATAGGCCTCCCAGTCGGTGATAGGCTTGCGGGCAACCCCCGACTGCATGGCCGCTTTCGCCACTGCCGGAGCTACGGTGGTGAGCAGGCGTGGGTCGAGTGGCTTGGGGATGATGTACTCCCTGCCAAAGCTTAACTTCTTCACGCTGTAGGCTTCATTCACGACGTCGGGGACTGTTTTTTTTGTGAGCTCTGCCAGGGCATACACCGTAGCAATCTTCATCTCCTCATTGATGGTGGTGGCCTGCACATCGAGTGCTCCCCGGAAGATATAGGGGAAGCCCAGCACATTGTTGATCTGGTTGGGATAGTCGGAGCGACCGGTGGCAAAGATGATATCTTTTCGGGCCGACATGGCCAGTTCGTAGGTGATCTCCGGGTTGGGATTGGCCAGGGCGAATACAATAGGGTTGTCGTTCATCGAATGAAGCATCTCCACCGTGAGTACATCGGCCACGGAGAGACCCAGGAACATGTCGGCACCTTTCACCGCCTCCTCCAGTGTGGAGATGTTGCGGCTGGTGGCAAAGGGGCGCTTACGATCATTCAGGTCGTTGCGTGAGGAGTGGATCACCCCTTTGGAATCGACCATCACAATGTTTTCCTTTCTCGCACCGAGAGCCATGTAGAGCTTCGTACAGGAATTGGCGGCCGCTCCGGCACCGTTCACCACGATCTGCAGCTCTTCAATCTTTTTCCCATTGAGCTCCAGGGCATTTAGCAATCCGCAGGCTGAGATGATGGCGGTGCCATGTTGATCGTCATGCATGATGGGGATGTCGAGTTCGCTTTTGAGTCGCTCTTCGATCTCGAAGCATTCGGGTGCCTTTATATCCTCCAGGTTGATGCCACCAAAGGTGGGAGAGATTGCCTTCACCACCTGGATGAATTTTTCCGGGTCTTTTTCATCTACTTCAATATCGAACACATCGATACCGGCAAATATCTTGAAGAGCAATCCTTTACCTTCCATCACCGGCTTCCCGGCAAGGGCCCCGATATTCCCCAGACCCAGCACAGCAGTGCCGTTGGAGATGACCGCCACCAAGTTGCCTTTCGAGGTGTAGTCGTAAGCGTATTGCGGGTTTTTTTCAATCTCGAGGCAGGGTTCGGCTACACCGGGTGAATAAGCCAAAGAGAGATCACGCTGTGAGCTATAGGGTTTGGTGGGAACAACTTCAATTTTGCCGGGACGCCCCTGCGCATGGTAGGCCAGTGCGTCGTCCCGCAGTTTGTTTTTTGTCATTTTGATTTTATTTGTACAGATTGTTCAATAACCTGTGCAAAATTATAAAAATAATGTGACAGATTATAATTATTGATCTGTTTCCTTCACAATATCCATCATAAAGTGGTACAGGTCGGCAGCCTGCGTGAAATCCTCCATCAGTTGCAGAGCGATGGCGCTGCTGTATATGCGCGGATCGGTCACGGGGATCCGTTTAAGCAGGTAGCACGATTTTCGTTGTATCCAGGGCTGGTAGAATTCCGGCAGATCATTGGGGAGATTTCTTTTATAGGGTTCACCTTCTACCGTGAAGCCGGCCGAGGTTGCCTGCTGTGCCATTTCCCGGAACGACTCCCGGCTGTAGGAGATCTCTTCCCTGAAGGCGTCCATGATCTTCCTCTTTGGGGCATAGAGCCCCATGCCATAGATAAACTCTTCCGTGCCCAGCTCAGCAAAAAAGCCGGGAAAATTTTCCCAGTGGGTCGCTGCCTGTTGGATATTGAGCCACATGGAGCTCTTGTAGGGATCCTTGTTGGGTGAAAAGCGTATATCACGATAGATGCGCGATAACATCTTTGAGGGTCGCAGCTCAAAAAGGGGATCGATGTTGTACATCGCAGGGGAGAGCATCATTGCCAGTTCCCTGAAGGGTTGCAGCAATGCTTCCTGATAGATTTGCTTCCGCTCGTTGAACCATTCACGGTCATTGTTTTCCTTCAATCCCCGCAAAAAAGAGATGGTTTCGGGGCTAAAGCCAATGAAGGGAGTAATGGTTTCCATTAATTCAATATCTGATAGGATATGGCGGCGATATGAAAGCTGGGTGCTGCTGTATCCTCCGTTTCGCAATGATCTACCCCGTCGATTTCAGCCGGTTTGGCTGGGAGGTCATGGTGAAGCGTTTCGTCGATCGTTTCTTTTATCAGAATACCGCGAACCCTCACCTGCCTGCCCACGCATGTAGTGTCAAACTTACCCAGGGTCGCATCCGATTCGGCACGGAGGGTGATTGATTGGTCGCTGTCCTGCAGGAAAAGCTTCATGCCACTCTTGCTGCAGACATGGGTGCATAGTCCCTCCACGATCACTGTTTCACCCGCAAGCGTTTCACTGATAGCCATCACCTCATCCACCTGCATCGGTGTTTGTTTGCCGTTACCTGTACAATATGTGAATAGCAGCAATGCTGCTGCCATCAGAAAAAAGTAAAAAAAAGAGTCTCTTCTTTTCATCGGTCTATCATTATTTTGATAAATTTGCACTTCAAAGATAAGGATATTTTCAGGTTGGATAAAAAAAATGAATGTTTTGGCGGCAAAAAAGCATTCATTCGTCGGGTAAAAGAGTCGCGTTCGTCGATTCATCGTTGCAGGCAACCCTTGCCGTTCGCTACTTTTGTGAAAAAACTAATAAGTGCGCGTTATGAAAACAAGTTCATGTGCTTCTCCTTTTTCCGGCAGATCGAAAGGAATCATGTTCGGTTTGTTGTTGGTGATTGCCGGCCTGCTGATTCTTTTTTTTAATTTCGGTTGGATTGATCCTGCCTTCAAAATGGTCCTTTTTTCCTGGCCTATGATCTTTATTGTAGCTGGCATCCTGAATTTCTCCAGAAGAGACTCGTTGATGCCTGTTATCTTTTGGGTTGTGGGAATCTTTTTTTTGGTACCCCGCATAGCACTTGCATTTCCAGGTAGCATTCCTGGCCTGGATGCTGATTTTGCTCATAACTTCTGGCCGTTGTTGTTGATCCTGCTGGGTGTCTACTTCATCTGGCGGGTCTTCACTGGAAGGCATCGGCAATGGACTCATCACCACAAATTCAGGGCCGATACAGTGACAGGAGAAGGGGGACGTATCGAGAAACGAGTGGTTTTTGGCGGCTCAGAGAGCATTTTCCTCGATCCCGTATTCAACGGGGGGGCATTGAGTGCCACTTTTGGCGGTATTGTGCTCGATCTGCGTCGTACCACATTGCCGGAGGGAGAGACCTGCCTCGATGTGGAAGCCACCTTCGGTGGTGTGGAACTTTATATTCCGGGCGACTGGCTGGTAGAGACCAGGTTCCAGACCGTACTGGGTGGGGTGGAGGATAAACGATTGGTTTCTACTCCCGATTATGCGCGCAAACTAATTTTGAGAGGTGACCTGATCTTCGGTGGTTGTGAGATACGCTGAAGCCGTTGTTGCCCTCTGTTCAACCCTGAACAGACACTACGGATGAAACAAATACAATTTTATATCCCTTTTCGGTGGTTGCCCATCGTGACATGCTCACTCCTATTTGCTACTTTTGAGATCGTGGCAATGCGTCCGCTGGTGACGATGCCGCCTGGGTTCTTGTGGATAAAGGGAATAGCTGATGGTGTAATCATGAGCGGAATGGGATTGTTACTCGCTGCCGTGATCCGTTCCTGGCTCTTCGTGAAGCTCGATTACTGGCAGCGGATGGTTAACTACACCGCATTGGGGATCATGTATCTGGTCGTCTGGTGTCTGCTGAGTCATCTCTTCACCCTGCTGATTGCCGGGAATGATTTGAGAGAGGAGCTGCAAGGCTTGTTGCCACTGACCGCTTTTATCTCTCTGCTGGTCTACCTGATTCAGCTGCTGATCATTCACGACCGGTTGAAGAGATCGGATGAAGAGAGAGATGATCAGTGCGATATTGACGAACTCTCTTTACCCGTTGAGGCTGGTCAACGCTCATCTGCTGACAATGTGAACGAGAACAGTGAGGGGACTCTGGAGCGCGTCGCGGTGAAAAGCGGACAAAAGATTCATGTGATCCTGGTACCTGATATCGTGTATATCCAGTCAGATGGCGACTACGTACAGATTGTAACCGGACAGAGCCGTTACCTCAAAGAGGAGACTATGAAATATTTCGAGGCCAGCCTCCCACGTAACCGGTTTGTCAGAGTGCACCGCTCCTATATTGTCAACGTGGAGATGATTCTGCGAATTGAACTCTACGAGAAACAAAACCAGATGCTCACACTCAACAACGGCGATCAGATCAGGGCAAGCGTTGCCGGGTACCGGGAACTGCGAACAATCCTTAATTTGTGACAGAAGCGGATTGTGAGATGTAAAGTTTGTTAAAACCGGGAAAACTGATTTGTGTTTTCAGGTTTTCCGGTGTATTTTTGTGTGTTTTAAAGATAGGTTAAAAATGGAAATGCGCGACAGAATCATAGAAAAAGCAGGAGATCTTTTCATCCAGTACGGTATCAAAAACAGTTCGATGGATGAGATCGCTACATCACTAGGCATCTCAAAGCGAACGATCTATGAGATTTTTCGAGACAAGGAGGATCTGCTTATCTCGTTTCTTAGCAAAAAGAGGGATGAGCGGAATAACCATTTCGCCACCTTCCTTGTCGGTGACTACAACGTGATTGAGGTGTTTATCCGGATCATTGAAACTCAGCAGAACCTGCCGACTGCCAATGTGAAGTTCTTTGAAGATATCCATAAGTACTACCCCGGAGCTACAAAGCTCATCAATGAGGATGTGGCCAGAAACAACGCCTTTCTGCTTGATTTCCTCCGCAAGGGAATTGCACAAGGGTATATCCGGAGCGACCTGAATGTGGAGGTGACCGCCTTTTTGGTGGAGGATGGCACCTATACCTATATTCGTGCCTCTTATCTGGAGAAACCACCCTTCTCTTTCAAAGAATTGTTTTTCACCATGATGATCAACTTCATCAGGGGGATATCGACAGAAAAGGGCATCCGGATCATCGATGATTATTTAACAAAACAGAAACAGAATAGTGATAATTAATTGAATAAGATGAAAAGTGTAAGAATGAATCTACTGAGATCAATCAGACCGATGTCAGTTATAACGCTGATGATTGTAACCGGCTTCACCGGTTTGCAGGCGCAGCCTGCCGACAGTCTCACCATTGATCTGCCAACAGCATTGGAGATCGCATTGAGTGAGAATCCCAAGGTGAAGGTGGCCGACATGGAGATCACCAAGAAAGAGTATGCCAAGAAGTCGGCCTATGGTGCACTGCTGCCACAGATCGACCTGATCGGGCAGTACCAGCGTGCCATCGAGCGGCAAACCGTATATTTTGACGAAGGCTTCGGCTTTGGCGGTGATGTCGACCCCACTCAATACACCCCTGAAGAGCTGGAGGTGCTGCAGGTACTGAATAAGGTGTTGGCACCCGATCCGGAAACAGCGGGTGACGGGATCCAGATGGGTCGTTTCAACGTCTGGTCGGGCGGAGTGAATGTGAGTCTGCCACTGGTGATGCCTTCCCTCTGGAAGAACATCCAGATGAGCGAGGTGGATATCCGGCTGGCCATTGAGCAGTCTCGAGCCTCCCGCATCGACCTGGTGAACCAGGTGAAGAAGGCATTCTACAGTCTCCTGTTGGCACAGGACAGCTATTCGGTGTTCCGTAAGACCTACGAGACCGACTCGATCAACCTGGAGAACATCCGCAACCGATATAACCAGGGAGTGGTAGCCGAGTATGATGTGATTACTGCCGATGTGCGGCTCAAGAGCCTTGTCCCGAGTATCCTGCAGGCGGAGAACATGATGAAGATTGCCGATCTGCAGCTCAAGATGCTGATGGGGATGGATAGCGAGGTACCACTCAAGGTGAAGGGGTCGCTGGAGGATTATCATGCATCGATGTTCGATGTGATTATCCCTGCCGACACGTCGCTGGTCAACAACAGCGACATCCGTCAGTTCGAGCTGCAGTCGGAACAGGCACAGAACGCCTACGAGATGCAGAAGCTGCAGTTTGCGCCATCGCTGGTGACCAGCTTCAACTGGACCTATATGAGCCAGAACAACGACTTTAAGTTCCGTGATTACCGCTGGGATCCCTATTCCATGCTGGGTTTCACCCTGCAGATCCCTCTCTTCAACGGGGGGCAGCGTTACCACGGTGTGAAGCAGGCTGAGCTGCAGCTCTTTCAGATGGAGGAGCAGCGCAAGGAGCTGGAACGGGGGCTCAAGCTCTCCATTCGCAACAACTACAACTTGATCCACAAAAATATTGAGCAGGTGGTGGCTGCCGAGTCGTCCGTGGCACAGGCCCGTAAAGGACATGAGATCGCCCTGAAGCGCTACGAGACCGGCATGGGTACCATCGTCGATGTGAATGCTGCGGCGCTGGCGGTAATCAACGCCGAGCTGCAGTACCGCAATGCAATCTACGATTACCTGGCTGCAAAGGCCGACCTGGAGAAGGTGCTGGGTTATGACATCAACCCGGTACAGGTGAATGAATGAATGAATGAATGAATGAATGAACAAACAAACAAAACATATAACAGACAATCAGATGAAAAAGTACAGCTTAATGCATTTTGTTCCTCTTCTGGCAGTGGCATTGCTTGCCTCCTGTGCCGGACAAGGGACTTCGGAAGGCGCCGATAGTGAGACATCCCTGAAGAAGAATGTACGGGTGGAGACCGTGCAGATGGTGCCGGTGGATCAGATTTCGACCTTCACGGCATCGGTGGAAGCCGATCAGGTCAACAACATATCCCCCGCCATGGGAGGACGCATTCGCAGGATCATGGTCGACGTAGGCTCCACCGTACGCCAAGGTCAGGCCGTGGTAACAATGGATGCATCCACCTATACACAGCAGGAGACACAGGTAGTTACGCTGCGGAGGGATTTTGAGCGATATCAGGAGCTGTATGCCGTGGGCGGTATCTCCAAGCAGCAACTCGACCAGGTACGTACCCAGTTGGAGGTTGCAGAGACGGCGCTGAAGAACCTGGAGGAGAACACCACCCTGGTGAGCCCCATCAGTGGTGTGGTGACTGCCCGCAACTATGATGCGGGCGATGTGGCGATGCAATTGCCCATCCTCACCATTGAGAGCATCAACCCGGTAAAAGTGATGGTGAACGTGTCTGAGTCATACTACAGCCGTGTGGTGAAGGGTATGCCGGTGGAGGTGCAGGCCGATGCGCTGGGAAGTGAAACTTTTTCGGGCAAGGTGTCGATTATTTACCCCACCATTCATCCTGTTTCACATACCTTCCCTGTGGAAATCACCGTGCCCAATGTGGACCAGCGTCTGCGGCCGGGAATGTTTGCCCGCGTAAAAATGAACTTTGGCACCCGTGAACGTCCGTTGTTGCCCGACAAAGCCGTACTGAAACAGGTTGGTTCCAATGACCGGTACGTATTTGTGGAGAAAGATGGCGTTGCGGTTTATACTTTGGTTCAACTGGGTGTCAGGCTGGACAACAAATATGAGATTGTTTCGGGACTGAACGAAGGTGACCGGGTGATTGTCGAGGGAAACACAGGGTTGATCGATGGAACCGAAGTAGAGGTGGTAGAGTAAAATAGATTTAAAATATTGTTTTATGAAGATATATGAAACCGCGGTGAAGAACCCCGTGGGAACAGCATTGATATTTATCGGGGTCGTGTTGATCGGGATCATGTTTTATGTACAGCTTCCCATCGACCTTTTTCCGAATATCGAAGTGAATATGGTGTCGGTGATCACCACTTATCCCGGTGCAGGAGCTGAAGATGTGGAGACCAACGTAACCCGTCCGCTGGAAGATGTGCTGAATACCACCGAGAACCTGGAGGAGATCACCTCGCAATCGCGGGATGGCGTGTCGGTAATCATGTTGGAGTTCGAGTTTGGCATCAACATGGATGAAGTGATGAACGATGTACGCGACAAGGTGGACATGGTAGCGGGTTTCCTTCCGGATGGAACAGAAGACCCGATGCTTTTGAAGTTCAGCACCGATATGATTCCAGTGGTCATTCTTTCTGCTACGGCAGAGGAGAGTGCCGGAGCATTGTATAAGATACTCGATGAGGAGGTGGCAAATCCGCTCAACCGCATTTCCGGGGTGGGCACCGTTTCTGTAGCCGGAGCTCCACAAAGGGAGATTCAGGTAAATGTAGTACCCTCCAAGCTGGAGGCATATAATATTCCCCTTGAGCAAATAGCTCAGGTGATAGCCACCGAAAATGTGAATGTGCCGGCTGGTGATTTCGACATCGGTACACAAACCTATATGTTGCGTCTGGAGGGAGAATTTAAAGAGAGTCGTGAACTCAGTGACATTGTGGTGGGAAACTACCAGGGAAGAACCGTTTACCTGCGTGATGTGGCTACTGTGAAAGATACGCTTGAGTCACGTGTGCAGGAAAGTTATACCAACGGACAGCGTAGTGCCACCATCATCGTCCAAAAACAGTCGGGCGCCAACACCGTAGCCATTGCGGATGCTGTGAAGGCTCAACTGCCGGAACTTCAGGAAAGCCTGCCTCCCGATATCCTGATTGAGACCGTAATGGATACGTCGGATAACATCAAGCGGTCCATCAACAGCTTGCTGGAGACCATCCTGCTGGCGTTGCTTATTGTGGGCATCGTGGTTTTATTCTTCCTTGGCCGGTGGCGGGCTACCATCATCGTGATGGTGACGATCCCAATCTCGCTGATCGGATCGTTCATCTATCTCTTCCTCACCGGGAATACCATCAATATCATCTCGCTCTCGGCGCTCTCCATCACCATCGGGTTGGTTGTGGACGATGCCATTGTGGTGCTGGAGAACATTACCACGCACATTGAGCGGGGAAGTCGCCCCAAACAGGCTGCCGTTTATGGGACGGAAGAAGTGTCCCTCTCTGTGATGGCTGCCACACTGACCATCATTGCGGTGTTTTTGCCAATGACCATGATAACCGGACTCGTAGGAGTTTTGTTCGAACAGCTGGGGTGGATGGTGACCATCATTATTTCGTTGTCCCTGATTATTGCATTGACACTAACACCGATGATGAGCGCTCATATGTTGCGCTCTCCCAAGGATGCAAAGGTTTCAGGGTTCGACCGCTGGTACAACAAAAACATCCTCCCCCTTCTGAACAAGCTTGATTCCGGCTACAGCCGGGTGATTCACAGCGTGGCCAGAAGACGTAGGACAACCGTCTTTATGATCCTCATTATCTTTGTGGCGAGTCTGGTGGTCAGCGTCATTACCTTAAAGACCGAATTTATGCCGGCTACTGACAACAACACCATCGCCATGACCGTGGAGATGCCTACGGGAACTCGCATGGAACTGGCACGCGAAACAGGGAATCGGATTGCACAGGGGTTGAGGGAGAAATATCCTGAAATTGAAGTCGTCTCTTTCACTGTGGGTGTCGCAGATGCAGAAAACACGTTTGCAGCAATGCAGGACAACGCATCCAACCTGATCTCCTATACGCTGAGGATGTCTGAAGCAGAAAACAGGAAGAAAGACATCTATGAGATTTCTGATGAGATTCGTCAGATGCTTGCTCAGATGCCGGAACTTTATCGTTTTGAGGTTTCACCGGGTGGCGGCGCCATGAGTATGGTGGGTGGCAGTTTTGTTGATGTGGATGTCTTTGGCTATGACTTTGCAGCGACCGATGAAGTAGCGGCAACCTTGCGCAGCGAGTTGGAAAAGGTGGAAGGACTCAGAGATATTACTATTTCAAGAAAAGATTATCGGTTGGAGTACCAGATCCAGTTCGACCGGGAGAAGCTGGCACTGAACGGCCTCAACATGAATACGGCAGCCAGTGCAGTGCGTAACCGGGTCAACGGCCTCGTGATGTCCCGTTTTCGCGAAGAAGGAGAGGAGTATGATATCCGTGTCCGGTTTGATGAGCAGTACCGTCAATCGCTCGAAGACATAGAAAATATTCTTATCTACTCTCCCATGGGTGTGGGTGTTCGTGTGCGTGATCTGGGAAGGGTGGTGGAAGCCTCCAGCCTTCCTCAGATCGACCGGCAGGATCGGGAACGCGTTGTCACTGTTTCCGGATCCGTCTATGGACGTGCTTTGGGCGATGTAGCTGCGGATGTGAGTGATGAACTGGCGAAAATTAACCTTCCACCTGGCGTGCAGGTGGAGATAGGTGGCACGGTGGAGGATCAACAGGAATCTTTTGCCGACCTCACGCTGTTGCTGATCATTGTTTCCTTGCTGGTTTACATTGTCCTGGCATCGCAGTTCGAGTCGCTCACTTATCCGTTCATGATCATCCTGACCGTGCCGTTTGCATTTACCGGTGCCTTGTTGTTGCTGGCGCTGACAGGCCAGCCTCTCGGTATCATGGCTTATGTGGGCATGATTATGCTTGTGGGAATGGTGGTGAAGAACGCCATCGTGCTGATAGACTACATTAACCTGAACCGGGAACGGGGCATGTCGATCATCACTGCCGTCACTCATGGCGGCCGTTCGAGACTTCGGCCGATATTGATGACCACGCTTACCACCATCCTGGGGATGGTTCCGCTGGCCATAGGAACAGGACAAGGTTCAGAAATGTGGCAATCATTAGGGATTTCCATCATTGGAGGAATGACCTTCTCTGCCATCATCAGCCTGATTCTCATCCCTGCTCTTTACTCCATGATGGCCGGTTATGGCGTGCGCAGACAGCGTAGAAAACATCGCGGAGTGCTGGTGAACAATGACGTGAATGTATAAGTAAACAATAGAAAGATATGAAAGCAGTGATGATTATACTGGATCAGGCGCACTACGACATAATCGTGGATAAACTGGACAGACTCAACATACGTGGTTTCACCTCATTGAAAGAGGTGTACGGCAAGGGCAGCAACGACGGCATTCCCCACTACGGGAGCCATGCCTGGCCCTCGGTAAACAATGTCATCCTCACCATTGTGGAAGATGACAAGGTAGCCGGTTTATTGAAGTATCTTAAGGAACTGGACAATGAGTCGTCCAACCTGGGACTGAGAGCGTTCGTGTGGAACGTCGAAGATGGAATGTGATTCAATTTTTAAACGATAGATTTTCCCGGGGCGTCGCTGTAGTACAGTGGCGCCCTCTTCTGTTTAACATCGGAGTGAACGAAACAATGATTTAAACGTTTTATCTTTCAAATCTTCAATTAATTTTTTGAGCAAACATGGGAATCATCAGAAGCATCCTTGATACCGACCTGTATAAGTTTACCACCAGCTATGCCTATTCCAAGCTGTTCCCGCGCGCCTTTGGCGAGTTTGAGTTCGTGGACCGGAGCAATGGCGACTACCCGGAGGGGTTCGACCGGCTGCTGAGGGAGGAGCTGGATCAGATGGCACAGCTCTCACTCACCCGTGAGGAGGAGCTCTTCGTAAGAAAACAGATGCCCTACCTGCCACCCACCTACATCGATTTCCTGAAAGGGTTTCGATTTGATCCCTCGGAGGTGGAGATCACCATGGAGGATCGCAAGCTGAGGATCAAGGCCAGCGGCCTGCTCTACCGGGTGACGCTCTGGGAAACCCCCATCCTGGCGACTGTCTCCGAGCTCTGGTTCCGGGAGCGGGGAGAGTACCCCGACCTGCAATACATGCAGCAGACTGCTATTGAGAAAGCGGTGCGAATGAAGGAGCATGGCATCATCTTCTCTCTTTTCGGTATGCGCCGCCGATTCAGCTTCGACGTGGAGGACCGGGTGACCGGTATCCTGAAACAGCATGCCGGTGAGACTCTTTTCGGCACCAGCAATGTCTATCTGGCCTACAGGCATGCTCTCAACGTCTCCGGCACCCATCCGCATGAGTGGGTACAGTTTCACGGCTCAATCTATGGATACAAGATGGCCAACTACATGTCGATGGAGGACTGGATCAACGTCTACGACGGTGACCTGGGAACGGTGCTCACCGATACCTACACCACCGATGTCTTCCTGCGCAACTTCAGCAAGAAACATGCGGCGCTCTTCACCAGCCTGCGGCACGACAGTGGTGATCCCTACCTTTTCGTGGATAAGGTGATCCGGCGCTACGAAGAGCTGCGGGTGAACCCAAAGTTTAAGTACCTGGTCTTCTCCGACAGCCTGAACGTGGAGAAGGCGATACAAATAAAGGAGTATTGTGGTGACCGGATTGGTGCCACCTTTGGCATCGGTACCAACCTGACGAATGATGTTGGTAACAACATCAAGGGGATGAACATCGTGATGAAGCTGTTCCGTTGCAGGATGACGGACAAGGAAGAATGGCAGGAATGCGTGAAACTGTCTGATGTGGAAGGGAAACATACCGGCAGTGAAAAGGAGATCCGTCTGGTGCAGGAGACACTGGGTCTCTGATGCACTGGGTCTCTGATGCTCTAAGGTTCTGAGGTTCTGGTGCTCTGAGGCTTTACGGGAAATATAGGTCTATCAACGCTTATTCGTCGAGAGCCGCATGCGCCTGCGGGTCAAAGCACCGTTCGGTAAAGAGTGCTGTTGCCTGCGCCGTCGGTGGCGGTGAAGGTAAGTTCCAGTGGTAACTCCGCGGGTAGCCTTGCTTCATCGAGACGATAGTTGTAAAGGGTCGATTTGCTGTCGTGGGAGAACAGCACAAAACGACCGTTGATCTCACCACGGAAGGAGGCGATTCCACTTTTGTTGTCGGTGAGACGGATGCGGATGGTGCGCCGGCTCTTCCAGTTCTCCTGTTGCAGTGGTGTGATCACCGGTGCTTCAGTGTCTGATGATACCGCATAGCGGCCACCCAGCTCACGTATGTGAGCAGTGATCCCCCCATGCAGATATGTTCCCCCCAGCCAGTTCTCTTTGCCATTCTTGTCAAGGGTCACAATCCCGTAGTTGCTTTTCAGCTGCAAGGTATCGCTCTTCACGCGGATACGCAGGGTGGCCTGCCTGTGAAGCGGAACGGGTGTATCATGCAGCCGGTGGATATCGGAGTAGTGACTGTTGCTTTTGCGGGATCCATGGGTGAAGCAGATGTCGTGATAGAGGTTGCCTGCCGGTATGATCAGCGACAGATCGGGATCCATGTAACTGTTTTCAAACTGCCAGGACATGAAGTGACCGCAGGGAACGGGTTGCGGAATCCTGTCTGGAACACCCATCACAGTGAAGGGGTACGTGAGCCGGTTGCCGTAATGGTCTTCCAGCTCGTAGCGGAAGCGGTACGCTCTCTCCTCGTTGATCTCTATATACCCCCTGTTTGTTGATTCAAAGAAGGGAAGCCTGTTACCCGGCTCGAGGAACGACTTCATGTAGAGTGAACGATGCTCGCGCCACTCGGCAAAGTCGATGAGGGCATTGAGCATGCGGGTCTCATTGAATGAGAAGCGACGGATGGTGCTGGCGAAGATCTGCTCATCATCCAGATAAAGACGGATATGTTTCACCCCGTAGATGTTCGACTGGCCGTTCATCCGGTCGTACGCCTTCAGGCCGATACCGATGCGGCCCCAGGCGGTGAGAGAGGGCACTGGAGGGAGCGGGGTGCCGCCCTTGTCTTTACCAAGCGTGATGCGCAGGGGATTGCTGCTGCCGTTAACCATTCCACGGCCATCGACCGGGTAGAGGGCGATGCCCCGCAGGTCCGGTTCCCGGCTATCAGGGATCGGACCGATAAATTCAAGCACGTCGAGCGGCTCCTCTGTCTCACGGTCGCGAATTTCAAAATGGAGATGAGGCCCTCCCGAGCTGCCGCTGTTGCCGCTGAGGGCGATCTGCTCTCCCCGTTTTACAGGGAGCTGTCCGGCTTCGGGGTGGAGGTTGACCTGATAGCGTTCCAGTTCATACTGTTTCTCCTCCACATATCGTGCAATCTTATCGGAGAAACTGTTGAGGTGTCCATAGACACTGGTGTGTCCGGTGCCGGGATGATCAATGTAGAGTGCCAGCCCATAACCACCCGGTGAGACACTGATGCGGGAGACGTAGCCATCCTCGATGGCGACAACCGGCTTGTTGACCGAGTGTTGCGTTTTGAAGTCGATGCCGGAATGAAAATGGTTACTTCTCAGTTCGCCAAAGTTGCCGCTGAGGGCAGAGGGTATGGTGAGTGGGTTTCGGTATGTCTGGGGATGGAGTGTTGAGGGGGTGTTTATCAAAAGAAACAGGAGTAATCCTATGGTAAAAGAATATCTCATTGTCAATGGTTGGTCTATGATGAGGCAAAGGCAATATCGATGATCTCCTTCGCAGCCTCTCTCTTGGTTTGTAACTCGAACGATCGTTTTACACCGTTGCATGAGAAGATCGTTACCTTGTTGGTGTCATGCCCGAAGCCGGCTCCCTCATCACGCAGTGAGTTAAGGACGATGAAGTCAAGCTGCTTCCTTTCCATCTTTCGGATCGCATTTGGCTCTTCGTTGTCGGTCTCCAGGGCAAAGCCTATCAACAACTGATCCTTCCGCTTAACCCTGCCGAGCGCTGCGGCGATATCGGGATTGGGGGTGAGGGTTAGTGTGATCCCATCATCATCAGTGCGTTTGATCTTCTGTTCCGCCATCTGCGCAGGCCTGTAATCGGCAACGGCAGCAGAAAGGATCGCCCCATCCATTTCCGGGAATGATTTCAGGGCTGCAGCATACATCTCCCGTGCCGACTCCACATCGATCCTTCGAATCAGGGGGTGGGAGAGCGACAGTGCCGTGGGACCGGTTATCAGCAATACCTGAGCACCGCGTGCGGCACACTCTTCAGCCAGGGCAAATCCCATCTTGCCGGAAGAGAAATTACCAATGAAGCGTACCGGATCGATCCGTTCATAGGTGGGACCGGCGGTGATCAGTATCTTTTTGCCGGCGAGGTCACTCATTTCAGCGAAGTATTGTTCCAGGATGACTACGATCGTTTCCGGCTCCTCCATGCGACCCTTTCCCTCCAGGTGACTGGCCAGCTCTCCCTCGGTGGGTTGGATCACCTGCACGCCATCGCGTTGCAGCCTTTCAATATTTCGGCTGGTGGTGATATGGCGGAACATATCCAGATCCATGGCAGGTGCCACAAAAACAGGCGCCTTCATGGAAAGGTAGGTGGTGATCAGCATGTTGTCGGCCACGCCGTTAGCCATTTTGGCAAGGGTGGCAGCGGTTGCGGGCGCCACGATCATCAGGTCGGCCCAAAGGCCAAGCTCCACGTGGCTGTGCCAGGTACCGTCGCTGGATGCGAAGAACTCACTGACCACCGGCTTGCCGGAGAGGGCTGAGAGTGTCACCGGAGTGATAAATTCCCTGCCGGCAGGTGTGATCACGATCTGTACCTCTGCTCCCTTTTTTATCAGCAGCCGGGTGAGTGTGGCCGATTTGTAAGCGGCAATGCTGCCACTGATTCCCAATACAATATGTTTACCCTGTAATGACATAAGAAATGGTTTGTGGTGACAAATATAACGGTTTTTTCCCAATAATCCCGCTACTTGTGAAAATGAGTCACGAAGTTAAATATACTTAAAAACTAGAAAATAATTGGTACTATGTATTGCATAATACTTTGCTTTGAGTATTTTTGTGAGGTAAATAAGTACAGGACTCATTTTTCCGGTACGACAGATAGGAGAGCAAGCATATGAACATAGAGAATACACAGAGTCAAATGCGTAAGGGAGTGCTGGAATACTGCATTCTCTCGATCATCAAAAGAGGAGAGGCTTATCCGGGTGATATTATCGATGAGATGAGAAGTGCCGGAATGCAGCTGCTTGAAGGGACACTATATCCTTTACTGAATAGATTGAAAAATTCGGAGATTCTGACCTATAGGTGGGTAGAGAGTACATCCGGGCCACCACGCAAGTATTTCCGGCTGACAGACAAGGGTGTCCAATTCCATTCCCTGCTGGAGTCTACCTGGAATGAGTTGTCCACAGGTGTAGAGACCGTTGTACGCAATATGAACGAAGAGAGTGAAACGATATATCACAACATATGAAAAAAGTAATCAACATCAATTTTCAGGGACAGGTCATTGCTATCGAAGAGACGGCCTATGAAACGCTTAAGCAGTATATTGAGAGTCTGACCCACTTTTTTGCCCGTGAGGAGGGTGGCGATGAAATCGTGAACGACATCGAATGCCGTATTGCCGAATTGTTTGGTAATCGGTTGAAGCATGGTATCAACTGTATCACCGACGAGGATGTAGAGGCCATTATCTCCAGTATTGGCAGACCCAAGGATTTTGATGCCGAGTACGATGAGGAGATGGGTGATGGTGTTCATGGCTCTCCTCTCCTGGCTGATCCCGCTTCGGCCAATCCGAATCAGGGGGGAGAGAGATCAGGTGATGCCCGTCAGTCGCTTTACCGTAATGCAGGGGATCGTATCATAGGAGGTGTCTGCAGTGGCCTGGCACACTATTTTAAAACCGACCCGGTTTGGTTGCGGATGATCTTCGTCCTCTTTTTTGGTCTGCTCTTCTGGGTCTATATTGTGTTATGGATTGTGTTGAAACCCAAGGTGCTGAAGACCAATGTCTCCAAGCGACTCTACAGGAATCCCAGCGACCGGTTTATCGGTGGGGTGTGCGGTGGCATCGCAGCCTATTTCAGGATTGACTCCTGGATACCGCGTCTGCTCTTTCTGCTACCTCTTTTGGTGAACCTGATTGGAATGATCTCCTTCTTCCCTCTGAACTTCCTGTTCCGGGATGTCGATTTCAGCTGGAACATTAACATGGGAGTCGTTGTGGTATACATCGTCTTCTGGATCATTATTCCCGAAGCAAAGACTGTCAAACAGAAACTGGAGATGATGGGAGAGGAGGAGTATATCCGTTCGATCCGTGACAAATTCAGCGACAATGTTGCGAGTGCCAAAAATCGTGCGGAAAACGAACAACCGCCAGTTGTGAAAAAATCCTATCAGGCAGCCGATACTGGAAGCAATCACGCTTCTGTTACAGACCCCACTTCGATGCCCCCTGTTCCACCTTCGATGCAAAAGCATGAGGAAGAAGGAGCATCTGTATCGCAGTCGGGATCCTCAACATTCACCTCATCTGACTCATATTCAGCCTCAACGGGCTCCTCTTATTCGGCTTCGTCCGGTAACGGCTCGGAACGGTCTGGTTGCCTCAATGGACTGGTCATGCTCCTGAAAATCGTCTTCTTCTCATTTGTGGGTATCCTGGCACTGATGGCGGTGGGCGTTTTTATTGCCTTCCTTTTTGCCGGTGCGCAAATGATGCCACTGAAGTCACTTTTCATTGATCCGGGGCAGGAGACGACTCTGCTTTTCACTTCACTGCTGCTGCTGATTGGTGTGCCAATCCTCTCGATCATCATCTGGATCGTGCGCAGGGTGATGAAAGCCAAATCACGTCCGGTAATCGGTGTCATCTCTACCATCCTCTGGTTTGGTGGGCTGGTGGTTGCGGGGATCCTGACCGCTCAGATAGCAGACAAGTTCAGTGAGGAGAGTACCCTTGAACAGACGGTTGAACTGACACCTGTCACAGCCAGAAGCCTCTACGTGGATATGCTGCCCTATAACGATGATTACTCGGAGTTCCGAATCGGTTGGGGAGTGGGATCAGATATTGATCATCTCCCCTATACGAATGTCGACGAGGATTCACTGCTCTTCCGGGATATCCATCTGCATATCCGCAACAGCAATGACTCTCTTTTTCACGTGAGGACGATAGCCGCAAGCAGCTGTCGCGAGCTGCGGGGTGCGAAGGCCGATCTGGAGGAGTTCCGTTTTGAGATCCACCAGCAAGACTCGGTGCTCTACCTGCCAGAGTTTCTGACGGTACCGGTAGAACAGGGTTTTCGCAATCAGAGCATCACCGTGGAGATCTCGGTTCCGGCGGGCAGAACGGTGGAGGTGAGCGATGTGCTGAACAACTACAGAAATCAGGAGCCACCATCAGTGGTACGAAAACGTATCAGAAACTATACACGCACCTATATGACCATAGAGCCTGCTCTCATTGAAGAGGAGGAGAAGGAAACGGGAAGTGAGGTTGTCTGAACAAATAATGAACTCCACTTCTTTACATATATTTCATTGTGTTTCAAAGGGGCTGTCCGAGAGGGACAGCCCCTTTTGTGCAGATAAGATGATTTTACAATTGGTTTATGTGCCGGGAAACAGCCTGTGTCATGAGATGAATAGATTGTAAGCGGTGAAAATAAAATGCCAATTATTGTTTCTGTTTCAAAAAAAGGTGTATCTTTGCATCCGCAATTCGGAAAGAATGCCCCTGGCTCTTCACCGCTTTGCAGGCAGGCAGCGGCCTGTTCCCTCACTCTATGACACATTAAGAGAATGCCCGGATGGCGGAATTGGTAGACGCGCTAGTTTCAGGGACTAGTGTTGGTTACAACGTGCAGGTTCGAGTCCTGTTCCGGGCACCTTCCATGCGCAGGTGGTGAAATTGGTATACACGCTACTTTGAGGGGGTAGTGCCGGTTACGGCGTGTGAGTTCGAGTCTCATCCTGCGCACTTTTTCTTTCCTTTTACAAATCAACTCCATTTTTTCTTTTTTACCATCATGCTATTTCCGGCAGGGTGATTTCGTTTTTTTTCTAAAATGATCTATCTTTACCAAAAAGATGTGCATGAAGAGAAAAATGAAAAGCATCGTCTCAACGCTCTACGAAAAGGTACTCTCCGGGAAGAGTAAGCGATTGATTGAAAAGCTGGTGTTTGTTACGGCACTGGCGGGCTTTTTTCTGCATCTCATTGTGATCGGCATGCAGCATTTGGGCTGGATTGGTGTCGGCAGTTCTTTCGCCGGGATGGAGAGTCCCATTGATGCCTTGTATACCCCCTTCTCCATCATCCTCTTTTATGAGGTCTACTGTCTGATTTACTATCTGCCCAAATCAATTACGATTTACATTGGGAAGCAGTTCGAGATCATCGCGCTGATCACCATCCGCGGCATCTTCGATGAGCTATCAAAACTCTCCCTCACCTCCGATTTGGAGGATCTCTTCGCTACGCCCGGTTTTCTCTATTCGATGGCTACCATCCTGATTCTCTTCCTGCTTATTTATCTTTTTTATCTTCGGAACCAGAAGTCGATCCGGGTGGATAAGAATTATCCCGGTCTGCCTCCCGGTCTGCCAAAGAGCAAGAAACGGTATGTGACGGCCAAAAAGGTGTTGGCTTTGCTGTTGACCATTCTTTTTGTGGTGATGGTGCTACACAACATTGTGGAATGGCTCTTCATGGATCATTCACTGCTTGGGTTCTTTGGGCAGACCAAGACGGTTACTGAGGCTTTCTTCTCCGATTTTTTCATGGTGCTGATCCTGACCGATCTGTTGGTGCTGCTCTTCTCCTTTGCAATCACCGACGATTTCCCGAAGGTGATGCGCAACTCCGGCTTCGTGGTCTCTACCACGCTGATCAAGCTATCTTTCAGTGTGGAGGGGATCGCCAGCCATCTGCTGGTGGTGATGGCTGTCCTGTTTGGCACGCTGATGCTCAGGCTCTATAAGATGTACCGCAGGATTGAATTGCCCGATGACAACATATGATTGCACCTGCACTGTAGATTTGTAATCCGGGACGGTGAGATTTATTGCGTGAGATGAATATTGTTGAAGATAGGTGTGACAAAATGAAAATCCTGACAGCTGAACAGATCCGGAATATTGATGCTGAAACTATCCGGCGAGAGGGGATTTCTTCTCTGGCATTGATGAAGCGTGCGGCAATCGCCTTCTACAATTTTTTTGTGAGACGTTGTCCTGATAAAGAACCGGTGATCCTTATCTTTGCCGGAACCGGCAACAATGGTGGAGATGCCCTGGTGGTAGCACGTCTGCTCCAGCAGTCCGGTTACAGGGTTAAGGTCTGCGTGGTGGAACAAAGGGATCACTATTCGGAAGATTGTGCGCATAACCTGCGACGGGTGAAGGCTGAGCTTATTCCTTGTCGGATCATCAGAAACAGGGATCTGTATTCTGTCGTTGATGCATGTGATCTGATTATTGACGGGATCTTCGGAACAGGTCTCACGCGGGAGGTAGAGGGTATCGCCGCAGAGGTGATTGAGGCAATCAACAAGTGTGGACGGCCAGTGTATAGCATTGATCTGCCCAGCGGTCTCTTCACGGACCGTAACACCAGTCTTGCCGTGCGGGCAACCGTGACGGTCACCTTCCAGATACCGAAGCTGGCACTTTACCTGCCGGAGAATGGCGATTATACGGGAGAGGTGCAGATCGTGGATATCGGACTCGATGAGGAATCTATCGACGTAGCCGAAACCGATATGGTTTTTACCGATAGGGAGGCGATCAGCTCACTGCTGAAACCGCTCCACCGTTTTGCACACAAGGGTACGCAGGGGCATGTCCTGCTTGTGGGAGGGAGTGTTGGCAAGTGCGGGTCGATATGCCTTGCAGCAAAGGCAGCCCTGCGGAGCGGCTGCGGTCTGGTCACCGGCTATCTTCCGCGCTGCGGTACCAGCGTGATCCAGACAGTCGTGCCTGAGGCGATGGCTCTTGAGGATCCTCATCGTGAGCATATCACGGAGATTGCATACAACCTTCATCCCGATGCCATAGGAATTGGTCCCGGTATGGGGCAGCATAGAGATACGGAGAGAGCTTTCTGTACCTTTCTTACCGGCTACCGCGGGCCTCTGGTGATCGATGCCGACGGCCTGAACATCCTTTCCCTGCATCCTGAATGGCTAGCTTTGCTATCACCCGGTACCATCCTGACCCCTCATCCGAAAGAGCTGGAACGGTTGATCGGTGATTGGCGCGATGATTTTGAGAAAATTGAGAAGACAAGACTCTTCGCAAAGAGATATGGAGTGGTGATCGTGGTGAAAGGAGCCTATTCACTCATCGTTGATTGCGATCATCTTTATGTGAACAGCAGCGGTACTCCGGCGCTGGCGACTGCCGGTAGTGGTGATGTGCTGACCGGCATGATCACCTCGTTGTTGGCACAGGGCTATAAACCCAGCGATGCTGCGAGGGTAGGGGTCTACCTTCACGGGCTGACTGCTGACCTGACCCAAAAAACGATACACCCCCGTAGCTTCATGGCGGGTGATATCATCGCCCATATTGGTGCTGCCTATCAATCAATTGAAAAAAAGGGGTGAACTATTTGCAGTTTCCCGATAAATTATGTAATTTTGCACCTCATTTTGCCAATAGGCTCAACAAGCAGACGCTGTTTAGCGGCTCGCCTCAGGCACGTAACGATAAGTTATTATAGATATGTACGTCATTGTAGACATTCAGGGCCAGCAGTTTAAAGTTGAGCAGGACCAGAAATTATTTGTTCACCGTATCAACGCCGATCAGGGTGCAGAGGTGGAATTTGAGAAAGTGATGCTCGTGGATAACGACGGAGCGATCACCGTAGGTGCCCCCCTGGTTGAAGGAGCCAAGGTGGTAGTAGAAATTCTTTCGCACGTGAAGGGAGACAAGGTTCTCGTCTTCAAGAAGAAAAGAAGAAAAGGTTACAGAAAGCTGAACGGTCATCGTCAACAGTTTTCTGAAGTAGTTGTAAAATCGATTGTTGCTTAATCAGTTAAAATCAGAAGAAAATGGCACATAAAAAAGGTGTAGGTAGTTCGAAGAACGGCCGTGAATCGGAAAGTAAACGATTGGGCGTCAAGATATTCGGTGGCGAGGCCGCCAAAGCAGGCAACATCCTCGTGCGTCAGCGTGGTACGGTACATCATCCGGGTGAGAATGTGGGGATTGGTAAGGATCATACCCTCTTTGCACTGACCGATGGTGTGGTGGTTTTCCGCAAAAAAAGGGATAATCGCTCATTCGTTTCCATACAGCCACAGGCTGAGGCCGAAGCGTAAGACGCCAAAGGTCCCGTCCGGAGGATGGGAAGAGTAACCATAAAGTGATTATTAGTGGATAAGAACAACCTGCTTTTCAGAAGCAGGTTGTTTTCTTTTGTAAAAGAATGAGACTGACTGACGAGCAAAAGCGTTTCATTGAGACCCATGAGAAAGAGGATGTGCTTGCGTTGGCACTCCGCTTCAAGGGGGAGGATATGCCATTTCTTATGGCGCAGGTTGCAGGGCGGCAGACGGCAGAGAAGAAGATACCCTCATGGTACCGGAACCGGGAACTGCTCTATCCGCAGCACATCTCACTCGAGCAGGCTTCATCGGAAGCAACGGCTCGTTACAAGGCTTCGCTCATTGAGGGTGGAGAGCTCTTCGTTGATCTGACCGGCGGACTGGGGGTGGATTTCTCTTTTATGACCCCACTCTTCAGGCGGGCGTTGTATGTGGAGCGGGACGAACAGCTCTGCCACCTGGCAACACACAATTTCGCAGTGCTGGGCATGGACCAGGCGGAGGTGCATCACATGGAAGGTGAGGCGTTCCTGCCGCAGTTGCATTATACTGATCTGATCTACCTCGATCCGTCGCGCCGGGATGAAAGGGGACGAAAAGTGTTCCGGATTGAAGAGTGTTCTCCCGATCTCTCAAATCTTGCTGACCTGCTGACAGAGAAGGCTGAGCGGGTGATGGTCAAATATTCGCCTATGCTGGATATTTCTCTGGCAGTCAAAACGCTACATCAGGTATCGGAAGTGCATGTGCTATCGGTGGAGAACGAGTGCAAGGAGTTGCTCTTCCTGCTATCAAAAGATGCGGATGAACCAATCTATCATGCGGTGAACCTCAATAAGGAGGGAGAGCGGGAGCTGCTTACCTTTATCCCCGGGGAGGAGGAGCAGGAGGCGTCTTACAGTCCCGTTCCCGGTCGTTATCTCTATGAACCCAATGCCTCTATACTGAAGGCCGGTGCCTTTAATGTGACGGCACATCGTTTTGGGTTGCAAAAGCTGCACAAGCATAGTCATCTCTATACCAGCGAACGGCTGGAGAATGCCTTTCCCGGTCGCATCTTCCAGGTGGAGGAGTGGTTCCCCGCCAACAAGAAGCAGATCCGTCGCTTCGCTGCCGCGGTGCCCAAGACAAATATCACCATACGCAACTACCCGGATTCAGTGGCCGAGATCCGTAAACGGACGGGACTCGCGGAGGGAGGGGATCACTATCTCTTTGCTACCACCCTGTCCGACGGACAGAAAGCGTGGATCAGTTGTAAGAGGTTGTAAGTGATCAGTGTCTGGTTCTTGGTTCACTTGTGTCTACCTTTCAGCACCGCTTCGATATCTTCCAGTTTCAGGTTTTTGGTTTTTAGTAGAATCAGGTAGTGGTAGAGCAGGTCGGCTGCTTCGTTGCGGAACAGGTCGAGATTGTCATCTTTCGCTTCTATCACCAGCTCCACCGCCTCTTCACCCACTTTCTGTGCCACCTTGTTGACACCGCGGCTGAAGAGCCGTGAGGTGTAGGATCCCTCCGGATTCTCGGTGATCCGTTGCTCGATCACCTTCTCCAGGTCATAGACAAACCCTTTGGCGGTCTCCTCATGGAAGCAGGAGGTGCTGCCGGTGTGGCAGGTAGGCCCCAGTGGGGTTGCCTTGATCAGGAGGGTGTCATCGTCACAGTCGGTGAGGATCTCATCAACCATGAGGAAATGGCCGGAGCTCTCTCCCTTGGTCCATAGTCGTTGCTTACTCCGGCTGTAGAAGGTAACCTTCCCCTCCGATTTGGTTTTTTCAAGTGCCTCCTCGTTCATATATCCGAGCATCAGCACCTGCAGGGTGCCCACATGCTGGATGATCACCGGTACCAGTCCGCCGGATTTCTCAAAATCAATTTTTTTCATCTGATGGGTATCTGTTGTTCTTTTAAATACGCTTTTAATTCAGGGATGGGGATCTCGCCAAAGTGAAAAATGCTGGCAGCCAGTGCCGCACTTGCTTCTGTCTGAGTGAACACCTGTGCGAAGTGCTCCATGTTGCCTGCACCACCCGAAGCGATGACTGGAACCGTGACCGCGTTGCTGACCGCTTGTGTGATTTCCAGGGCGAAGCCACTCTTGGTTCCGTCATGATTCATCGAGGTGAGCAGGATCTCACCGGCACCACGTCGCACACCCTCCATTGCCCAGTCGACCGTATGGAGGAAGGTGGGTGTTCTTCCGCCATGTACGTAGACCATCCAGTCACCGTTATCCTCCTGCTTGGTGTCGATGGCCAGTACCACGCACTGGCTGCCGAACTGTTCGGCGATCTCGGTGAGCAGCTCCGGCCGGTCCACGGCCGATGAGTTGAGGCTCACCTTGTCGGCGCCGGCACGGATGATCGCCTGTGCATCCTCCAGTGTGCGGATGCCACCCCCCACCGTGAAGGGGATGTTGATCTCCTGTGCCACGCGCTGCACCAGGGAGGTGAGTGTCTTGCGCTGCTCCACCGTGGCGGTGATGTCGAGGAACACCAGTTCATCGGCACCCTCCTCTACATAACGGCGGGCCAGCTCAACTGCATCACCCGCATCACGGAGCCCCACGAAGTTGACTCCTTTTACTGTGCGTCCCTCCTTGATATCGAGGCAGGGGATGATTCTTTTTTTTAGCATTTTTTTTCAGTAATCAATGATCAGCAATCAGTTATCGGCTATCAGCTATTGGTTTTCAACATTGAACAATGAACTTCGAACCTCGAACTTCAAACCTCGAACCATTTACTATGAATTATGAATTATGAGATATAAACGTCTGTAACTCGTTCAAACGGATATGTCCTTCGTAGATCGCCTTGCCGATGATTGCTCCCTCGCAGCCGATGGTCTGGAGCCTCTCCAGATCGGCCATTGTGGTAATACCGCCGCTGGCGATCAGCCGGACAGCACTCCCGGACAGAATCTCGCGATAGAGATCCAGTGAAGGACCCTGGAGCATACCATCTTTTGAAATGTCGGTACAGATCACATAGCTCACTCCCTGTTGTTCGTAGGCAGTGATGAAGTCCACCACATCCTCCTGCGACTGCTCCTGCCATCCCTGCGTGGCAATCATCCTGTGGTGGCTGTCGGCACCCAGGATGATCCGTTCCGGTCCGTAACGCTCCAGCCACTGCAGAAACAGTTCGGGCTGTTGCTGTGCCACGCTGCCACCGGTGATCTGGGTGGCACCGTTCTCGAAGGCGATCCGCACATCCTCATCGCTCTTGATACCACCCCCGAAGTCGACCTGTAGCGAGGTGGCTTCGGTGATCTGTCGCAATACGCGGTGGTTGACGATATGTTTGGAGCGGGCTCCATCGAGGTCTACCAGATGAAGATGGCGGATACCGTGATCCTCATACTCACGGGCTACATCGAGTGGGTTGTCGCGATAGGTCTTTTGTGACGCGTAATCGCCTTTCGTGAGGCGAACACACTTGCCGTCGATGATGTCTATGGCGGGGATAATTCTCATTTTGACTTAAATTGGATGAGTTTTTATATTTTCAGGAAGTTGTGCAACAGCTTCTCACCCACATCTCCCGACTTTTCCGGATGGAACTGGGTGGCGAAGAAATTTTCTTTCTGCATCGCCGCACTGAAGGGCAGGAGATAGTTGCAGCTCGCAAGGGTCTGCTCGCATAACCCGGCGTAATAGCTGTGTACGAAATAGAAGTTATCCTCCTTATCCAGCCCTGCAAAAAGGGGTGATTCTTTTACCGAAAGATTGTTCCATCCCATATGGGGTACAATGCCGGTAGCGGGAAACCGTTTCACCGTTGTGCCGAAGATGCCGAGACATTGCGTGTTGCCCTCCTCGGATTGTTCACACATCAGTTGCAGCCCCAGGCAGATGCCAAGTACCGGTTGAACCAATGATTGAATTACCTTATCCAGTCCCCTCTCTTTCAGATAGATCATGGCGCTGCTTGCTTCTCCCACACCCGGGAAGATCACCTTCTCCGCCTGCCTGATTGCGTCGACATCTCCGGTCACCCGGCAAGGGAACCCGAGACGTTTCACTGCGTTCTCCACCGAGGTGATGTTGCCCGCGTTGTATTGAATGATGGCAATCATCTTATATCACTCCTTTTGTGCTGGGTATCCCTACCGTCTCTCCCCGTTTCACTGCCATCTTCAAGGCACGGGCAAACGCCTTGAAGATCGCTTCTATCTTGTGGTGCTCATTCTCTCCTTCCGCCCTGATGTTGAGGTTGCACTTTGAACTGTCGCTGAATGACTTGAAGAAGTGAAGGAACATCTCGGTGGGCATGTCACCCACTCGTTCACGGTGAAAAACGGCATCCCATACCAACCAGGGACGCCCCCCGAAGTCGATGGCTGCCTGTGCCAGACAGTCGTCCATCGGCAACATAAAACCGTAGCGCGAGATACCTTTCTTCTGTCCCAGTGCCTGCAGAAAGGCCTCACCCAGGGCGATGCCTGTATCCTCTATGGTATGGTGCTCGTCGATATGGAGGTCCCCTTTCACCTCCACGGTTATCCCTATACCGCCGTGGCGGGCGATCTGTTCCAGCATATGGTCGAAGAATCCCAGTCCGGTGGAGATGCTGCTGCCACCGCTCTCATCGAGGTTGACTGCCACCCTGATATCGGTTTCGGAAGTTTTGCGATGCACCTGTCCGGTGCGGGGAGTGGACCGCAGGTAGCGATAAATCTCCCCCCAGTCGCCGGTGGTAAGGGTTGCATCAGGATGTGGAGTGTTACTTAATAAAATAGACCTACATCCCATGTTTTGTGCGAGTTGCACGTCGGTTATCCTGTCGCCGATCACATATGATTCAGTCAGGTTGTAGTCTCCTTTCAGGTAGTGGGTGAGCATGGCGGTACCCGGTTTACGGGTGGGCAGCTTTTCATGCGGGAAGGAGCGGTCGATCAACACCTCGCTGAAGTGTATCCCTTCGTTTTCGAAAGCACGGATGATCTTATTGTGTGCCGGCCAGAAAGTATCTTCCGGGAAGGAGGGGGTACCCAGCCCATCCTGGTTGGTAACCATCACCAGCTCATATTCCAGTTCAGTCACAATGCGGGAGAGGTACTGAAATACACCCGGATAGAACTCCAGCTTTTCGAGGCTGTCGATCTGTTCATCTTCAGGCTCCAGGATCAGTGTACCATCCCGGTCAATAAACAATATTTTCTTCATATCTTCTGATTGCTGTAGTTACGGATGGCAGTGAGCAGTTGACGGTTCTCCGCCGGCGTGCCCACAGTGATACGCAGGCAATTGCGAACGACGGAGTGACGGTTGCGTACGATCACTTTCTCTTCCACCAGGTAGTGGTAGAGCGCGTTGGCATCATCGACCTCCATCAGCAGGAAGTTGGCATCGGAGGGGTAGACGCGTTGAACGACCGGTATCTGTTGCAGTTCAGCCTCCAGGAGGCTCCGCTGTTCGAGGATCACCTTCACCCTGTAGGCATATTTTTCAGGTTTGGAGAGCGCTTTCAGTGCTTCCTGCTGGTTGAAGTCACTCACGTTATAGGGTGGTTTTGTCTTGTCCATCAATCTGATGATCTCGCTTCCGGCGTAGGCGATCCCCACACGGGCGCTGGCCAGGGCCCATGCCTTGCTGAAGGTCTGCATCACGATCAGGTTGGGGTAACGAGGGAGCAGCTCGGTAAAGCTCCTGCCGCTGCTGAAGTCGATATAAGCCTCATCCACCACCACGATCCCTTCAAATGCATCGAGCAATTGTTCGATTCCCTGCAGGCTGTTGCCTGACGGGTTGTTGGGGGAGCAGACGAAGATACAGCTGGCACGGTGGGATAGAATCTTACCGATCTGGAGCTCAAAGCGGTCACTCAGTGGCACCAGGGTCACCTCCACATTGTTGATATTGGCTGATACCTCATACATGCCATAGGTGGGGGGGCAGAGGATCACACGATCTTTTCCAGGCTCACAGAAGATGCGGTAGACCAGGTCGATCACCTCGTCGCTGCCGTTGCCGATAAAGATCTGATCGGCGGGGATACCGCGAAAGGCTGATAATGCCCGTTTCAACTCCCGCTGGTGGGGGTCGGGGTAACGGTTTTTCTTGCCGAAAGGGTTCTCGTTGGCATCGAGAAAAATACCTTCACCGCCGCTAAACTCGTCGCGTGCGCTGGAATAGGGTTTCAAAGCCCATATATTGGGTCGCACGAGCGACTGCAGGTCAAAATGTTTCATCGTTGCTGTTCTCTTCGTTCATTTTCATTTTATTGGCCATCACCGATCCCATCCGCAGCGACACCGCATTCTTGTGGGCAAACAGCTCTTCCGCCTCCGCCATCGCCTCAATGGCGGGACCGAGGGAGAGGATCCCCTCTTCACTCAGTTGCTGGAAGGTGATCTTCTTCACGAAACTGTCGAGTGATACACCACTGTAGGCCCTTGCGTGACCACTGGTGGGGAGTGTGTGGTTGGTGCCGCTGGCATAGTCCCCCGCACTCTCGCAGCTATAGTTGCCGAGAAAGACGGAGCCGGCATTCACCACGTCGCGGCTCAGCAGCACCGGGTTCTCGGTGGCGAGAATCAGGTGTTCAGGGGCGTAGATGTTGCTAAAGGCGATGCAGCTCTCCAGATCACGAAAGAGAATGGCCCTGCTGTTTTTCAGTGCCTCGGTGGCAATCTCTTTCCGTGGGAGTGCCTCCAGCTGCAGCTCCAGTTCCTTGTTTACCGCTTTGATCACCTGCTTGTTGTCGGAGAGCAGGATCACCTGGCTGTCCGGGCCATGCTCTGCCTGTGAGAGCAGATCGGCTGCCACGTAGGCAGGGTTGCAGTTGTTATCGGCAATGATCAGCACTTCGCTGGGACCTGCCGGCATGTCGATTGCGGTACCATAGAACTGTGCCGATCGTTTGGCGGCCATCACATATTGGTTGCCGGGACCGAAGATCTTATCCACCCTGGGGATGCTATCCGTGCCGAAGGTCATGGCACCGATGGCCTGTATCCCTCCCGCTGCAAAGATGCGTGTGACGCCTGTCTGCTCAGCAGCATAGAGGATTGCCGGGTGGATCTCCCCCTCCTCGTTGGGCGGGGTGCAGAGCACGATCTCGCTGCAGCCGGCGATCTTTGCCGGGACCGCCAGCATCAGCACAGTTGAGAAGAGTGGGGCGGTGCCGCCGGGGATGTAGATGCCTATCCGTTCGATGGGGCGTGACTCGCGCCAGCAGACCACACCGGGTGCTGTCTCAGTCTTGCGTACCTCCTCCTGCTGCGACAGGTGGAAGGCTTCTATATTCTTTTGTGCCAGCGCAATAGCCTGTTTCAATCGTTCCGGCACCTTCTCCGCTGCCTGAGCAATCGTTTCCCGCTCCACCTCCAGTGTCTGCTGAGCGGGGTAGTCGAACTTACGGCTGTAAGCCAGTACGGCTTTATCACCCTTGCGGTGGATGTCGTAGAACATCTTCTCCACCATGTCCATCAGCTTGCGTTGTTTGATGAGCGGACGTTCGGTCAGCTTCTTCCATTTGCTTTCCGAGGGGTTGTTGATTGTTTTCATCATGAATGATTCGTTGATTAGCAGATTAGCTGATTCGTTGATTAGCAGATTAGCAGATTAGCAGATTAGCAGATTCGTTGATTAGCTGATTAGCTGATTCGTTGACACAATCATCCTCACATCAGCATATCTTCACATCTTCACATCTTCACATCAGCATATCTTCACATCACTATAGGATCATCTTCTCGATGGGGATCACCAGGATACCTTCAGCACCTGTTCGCTTCAGCTCATCGATCACCTCCCAGAAGTCATCGTCGCGGATCACCGAGTGAACGCTGCTCCACCCCTCATCAGCCAGTGGCAGGATGCTGGGAGAACGCATGCCCGGCAGCAGCCGCACGATATCAGGCAACACCGCATTGGGGGCATTCAACAGGACATATTTCTTTCCCTGACCCTCCTTATAGGCTTTGATGCGGAAGAGAAGCTGCTCCAACAGTGCTGAGGTCGCAGGCGTGAGATTCTTGTTGCTGATCAGCACCGCCTCGCTGCGGACGATGGTCTCCGCCTCTTTCAAGCCGTTCATGATCAGGGTGCTCCCTGTACTTACAATGTCGAAGATGCCGTCTGCCAGTCCTATGCCGGTGGCGATCTCAACGCTGCCTCCCAGTTCTTCAATCTTCACCTCTATTCCTTTCTTCCGAAAATAGTTGTCGAGGATCTTAGGATAGCTGGTGGCGATCCGTTTGCCACGGAAATAGTCCAGTCCGGTGTACTGTTCTTCCTTTGGTATGGCCAGTGAAAGACGGCAGTTGCCAAAGCCCAGCTTCTCGACGATAGCCACATCTTTCTCCTTCTCCCACACCTCGTTTTCTCCCAGGATACCGATATCAGCCACCCCCTGTTCCACATACTGCGGGATGTCATCGTCACGCAGAAACAGAATCTCCATGGGGAAATTACGTGCTTCTGTCTTCAGTTTACGGTCTCCATTGGAGAGCTTGATGCCGCATTCGGTGAGCAGATTAAGTGATTTTTCGCTCAATCGTCCACTTTTCTGAATTGCAATCTTAATTTTTTCCATTGTTGGTTTGTTATGTGCCGGAAAGCAACAGTGGTCTACTAATAAAAAACCCGCCTGATGCTCTTCAGACGGGTCAATAAATATCTCGTTGGTGTTCACACATATCTATTTCAGCTCGCCTGACTGCAAGTATGAAAATGATGATGGTGGAACCAATTTGCTTTCATATTATTGTTTTGATGATGCAAAGATATAAGAATTATTTTAAACGAAAGCGAAATCTCTATTTTTTTATAAATAGTGCATGCATATCGTACCCTGGCGGTTTTTTATATAGATTTGTATCCGAAGAACAATAATCGTGAACAGGATGATTGAAGAGAGGATACGTACGTACGAGATATTGGTGTCGGAGAACAGGAAAAAGAGCGATCGAATTGGAAATCAAATGCATCTTTTGGGCTCTTTTCGGTTAATCCTATTTATCGGAACCCTGATAGCGATCTATATGCTTGTGGGTGATTACCAGCTGCTTATTCCACTTCTCATTGTCATGGCTCTTTCTTTTGCTTATTTATTCAAGAAGCATGACAGCTTATCGGACCGGAAAGAGTCAGCTGAGTTCCTCATTCAGCTGGCTGAAAATGAATTAAAAGCATTTCGTCATGATTTTTCGGTTTTTAATGGTGCCGGGGAGAAGAGAGATCCTGCTCATCCGTTCAGTTATGATCTGGATATCTTTGGAGAGGACTCTTTTTTTCAGCAGATTAACAGGACGGTGTTGCCCATTGGGGAACAAAAACTGGCCGAGATGATACAATATCCGTTGACCGATAAAGATGCGATTCTTGGCAGACAACAAACCATCATGGAGTTGGCGGGCAAGGAGGGGTTCTGTTTGCATTTTCGAACGGCGGGGATGAAAATATCCTCTTCTTCTGTGAAAGAGTTACATTTTACTGCTTCGGATCCAGATGATGGGTTGTCTCAGAATAAGATTTGGAAAGCAGCCGTTTGGGTCACACCCTTCCTCTATCTTGTTTTTATCTTTTTGTGGCTTACAGGAATTGTGCCGGGCGGCCTCTTTCTCTACCTTTATCTTTTCACATTCGCATTATCCCTGATACCCATGAAAAGGGTGAAGGCTATATGGGTAATGTTTGATAAACGATCTAAACGATTGGATGCATTCGCTTCCCTGTTTAAGATTTCAGAACAGGAGAAATGCGAATCGCAACTGCTGAAGTCGCTGCAAAAGCAACTTATCCTTCACAAAAAAGCTTCTGATGCGATCAGTGAACTGTCGAAAATAAGCCGCAACCTCGACGTGGGTTTTACACTCGCCATGCTGGTGCTGAACCCCCTCTTTCTATGGACAACGCTCTATGCTTTGAAAATTGAGAGATGGATGAAACATCATGGAGGTGAAGTGGATACCTGGTTTGCATTGTTGGCCGAAATGGATGCGTTGATATCACTGGGTACTTTTGCGGTCAACCATCCCGATTACTGCTACCCCGGGATTTCCGACAGCCACTGCTTTCGTGGTGAAGGGCTGGGTCACCCGCTCATCCCGCGCGAGAAATGCGTGAAGAACGACATCGATCTTTCTCATAAACCCTGTTTTATGATCGTTACGGGAGCAAATATGGCGGGCAAGAGTACCTATCTGAGAACTATCGGGATTAATCATCTGCTGGCATCAGTCGGTTTGCCCGTTTATGCGGAGAGACTGTCGTTTTATCCGGGGAGGTTGCTGACCAACCTGCGCACCTCCGACTCACTGGTAAACAGTGAGTCCTATTTCTTTGCGGAACTAAAGCGTTTGAAGATGATCATCGACCGGTTGGTTTCAGGTGAAGAGGGGTTATTGATCATTTTGGATGAGATATTGAAAGGAACCAATTCCGAGGATAAACAACGGGGTTCACAGGCATTGATAAAGCGGTTGGTCGCTCTCGGTGGATGTGGTATCATTGCCACACACGATCTGGCGTTGGGTGACCTGGAGACACAATATCCGCAGGAGATTAAGAACTGGCACTTTGATGCACTCATACACGAAGATGCCCTGACCTTTAGCTATAAGCTGCAGGAGGGGTTAGCGCGAAACATGAATGCCAGTTTTTTGATGAGAAAAATGGGAATCACTGAATAGACAAGGCTTCCTAAAAATTCTCAAAAACAGCAGAAATGGAGCCTTGGATAACCTGCTGTGGCGTTTTTTTATGTAAGTTTGCACCCGATGAAAATTCAGCTGATCATATCGCTACTGGCTGCCCTCCTTTGCACGGGGACACTCTTCTCGCAGGCACGTATCATCATGCCCGATTCAACGCAGATCACCAGCGACCCGGACTCACTTGATCTGTTGCCCAGCGAGTCATTTGATCTGGATCACCTCATACATGATCATGGTGCGGAGGCTGACTCATTGCAGGAATTGGCACGGATGACCATCTGGCGACTCGATGCCCGTACCGGAAACCGCTTGCCGGTAGAGTCAGACACGCTGATCCATAACTTCCAGCACAGCACACTGCCCGACAGTTACTCAACAGCCATGGGATTTCTGGGACCCCTTGGCTCACCGGCCATCTCCAAGATCTTCTTCGACCGGGAGGAGAACGAAACCTTTCTGTTCAATAACGCCTATAGCCATTACCTGAAAGATCCTGAAAAGCTGATCTTTGTCAATACACGTGTTCCCTACTCACGATTGGGGTACCACCGGGCAGGACCCAAACAGACACGTGAAGAGCGTCTCGAGGGACGTCTTACCTCCAACTTCGGAAAGAGCCTTAACATTGGTCTCGATGTGGATATGATCAATGCCAAAGGGTTTTATGCTGAACAGTCGGTCAAACACAACAACTTCTCCCTCTTTGGAAACTACCTCTCCGAAAGGTTGGAGGCACATGCCATGATCCATTTGGGGAGTATCACCCACTTCGAGAACGGGGGGATCACTGACGAACTGTTTATCACTGACCCCGAATCGGTGAGAGAGAATTTTTCTCCGATAGATATACCGGTGCGTTTCAATGATACCTGGAACGCATTGAAAAACAATCATTATTTTCTTGCCGGACGGTATAACCTGGGATACAAGGAGCTCCCGGAAGATTCACTACACAAGGGAACCGGCAGATTTGTGCCGGTTGCCAGTATCGGTATTTCCTCTCATTTAACCCGGCAACACCGCCGTTTTCTCTCGTATGATACCGCCTACGTGAATGTTGAGGGTGTGCAGATGCAACAGATAGACCGCTTTTATAGTAACCGCTATTATGAAGGAGCAGTGGATGACAGCATTCGTTATACCTCTCTTAAGAACAATGTCTCACTCAGTCTTCGTGAGGGATTCAGAGAATGGGTCAAGTTTGGGCTCTCTCTCTTTCTGGAGCATGACCTGCGTAATTACTCCATGCGTGATACAACAGGATTGGGATATGTGTCGCATCGCGAAAGTGCGGTGACTCTGGGAGGAGTACTCAACAAGCAGCAGGGAGAGAACCTGTTGTTTAATCTGCGTGCCGATCTGGGAGTGCTGGGTGCCAACCTGGGCGAAATCAGGGTGATGGGTGACGTGGAGACCGGTTTTGACCTGGCGGGAAAACGTACGACCCTCTCTGCAGAGGCCTATCTCAAAAACCTGCGGCCCAAGTATCTGCAGGAGCACTACTACTCCAAATATTTCCGATGGAATCACGATCTGGGTGATGCAAGACGGGTCTATATAGGAGGGAAGCTTCATATCCCGTTTACCCGGACAACGGTAAGTGTCGGCGTGGAGAATCTGCAGAATCATATCTACTATGGAGCTGACAAGATGATCGCCCAAGAGGGGGCCAACATACAGGTGTTGACCGCACGGATCGACCAGAAGCTGAAACTGGGTGTCTTTCACTGGGACAACCAGGTTGCCTACCAGACCTCCAGTAATGAGGAGGTGATTCCATTACCCACGCTCAGCTTTTATTCCAACATGTATCTTAAAACGAAGATTGTGAACGAATTGACGCTACAGCTGGGAGTGGATGCCCATTATCACACCAAATATTTTGCGCCGGGCTACGAGCCGGCCCTTCTTCAGTTCTACAACCAGCGTGAACGGGAGATTGGTGATTATCCTATCGCCACGGTCTATGCCAACATGCACCTGAAGCAGACCCGTTTCTTCCTGATGTTCTACAACGTCGCTCCGAAAGTGTTGAAGGAGAACGAATCATTTTCGCTACCCGGCTATCCGGTGAATCCTTTCATCTTCAAACTGGGCCTCTCTGTCAATTTGCATAACTAAAACAGATCGGTTTTGAAACTCCAGAAACGGTTACAACTCTATCTTGTCCTGCTGGTCGTCGCTGGCGGAGCAATGATCATGTTGTACCACCTGATTGGCCTGCAGACACAGACACCTCTGGTTCGTGATTACAGTGAGATCCTGGCATCGGGTGAGATGAATGTGGTGACCGACTACAATTCCATCGGTTATTATGTCTCGGGCGATACCGCCGCCGGCTTTCAGCTCGAGATGATGCGTGCACTGGAACAGGAGTGGGGGATAAAGGTGAATATCTATCTGGAGAACAGCCTGGATGCAAACCTCCAGGGACTCCTGGAACAACAGTACGACCTGGTGGCACGCAGCATACCTGTGAACATGGCACTCAGGGACAGCTTCGCCTTCACCGATCCAATCACCTACAACCGCCTGGTATTGGTACAAAGAAAAGCCCTTTTTAACGAGGGTGAAGAGCCTGTAAGACAGCATCTGGAACTGGCATCCAGGCAGATACATGTAGCAGCCGGTTCTCAGGCTATCATGCGGCTAAACAATCTCTCACGCGAGATTGGCGACACCATCCTGATCCATGAGGATCCACTGTATGAAACAGAACAGTTGGTGATGATGGTGGCCTCGGGTGACATCGATTATACCGTTTGTGACAAGCAGATGGCTCTACGATTGTCCGAAGTGCTCCCGGAGATAGACATTGAGACAGAACTCAGCTTCACCCAGCTTGAGTCATGGGCCTTACGCAGGGACGCACCCCGGTTGCTGGACAGCCTCAATAGCTGGCTGAACCGCTTCAGGGAGACAAAGCAGTTCAATCAGATCTATCGCAACTATTATGAAAAAGAGTAATCGATCGTTGATACGCACAAAAAAACCGGATTCAACGAATCCGGTTTTTTTTCATGTGATCTTTTTCTGGTTTCAGTTTACCGCTTTCGGGATATTTCTGCGGGGTGTGCGGCGGCCACTGCGATTGGCATCCTGCATCCTCTTTCGAACATCCTCACGGTAGCTTTTCCACTGTCCCATCTTCTCCTTACCGATGATGCTTTCCAATTTGGCATCATTCTCTTCAATAGCCTGTTCACGTGCTTTCTCCATTGCTTCACGTCGCGATTCGCGATCGTCCATCACCTGTTGGCGTTTTTCACGTTGCAGCTTAAGCTGCTCAGCCCTTTGTGCATCCTGCTCTTCAAACAAGGCTTCCACTTTTGTTTTCTGCTCGTCGCTCAGATCCAGCTGTTTGGCCATGTTTTCCGCTCTGTTTTTTGCGGTCCATCTCTTCTCTACCTGTGTGCGGCGACCAATTCTGCCGCTGTCATTCCTGTTTTGAGCCGTTAGGGAAAAGGTCATTGCGAAAATGGCAATGAATGCCAATGAAATTGAATTCCTCATATTCGTACAATTTTTACGGGTGAATGATTATTGTTTACGTTCATCTGACGCTCAAAGATAGGGAAAGTTTAATCACCAATGCCATGATTCAAGCTCTTTATGTCATGTTAACATGCATAAAAAGAGATGTTTATGGATATGTAGTGGCTGTTTATCCGAAGATACTGCCGTTTGATCGATAAAATTACCCGATTGGTCTATTGTTGCAATTTCATGGACTGTTTCATTCATTTTTCATGAATAAAACTATCTTTGTATCAGAAACGATTGGAGATCATGGATAAGAAATACAAAGCAGATAATGGAATTGGGAATACCTTATGGGGTGTGGTGGCAGTGATGTTGCTGGCATTTCTGCTCTATCGCCTTATCAATGGTGGTGTTGTGTGGAACCTGATCATCTATTTTTCCTTTACCATTCTTTTCATGCTCTCTGTCACCATCAAGGAGTATGTGGTCACCGATCTCAACTTTCTGGAAATACGCTTCCTGCTGAAGTTACTCACCCGAAACAGGAGAATTGCCATTGGTGATATGGTTGCGCTGAAGAAGCTTAGCCCAAACCAACTGCGCATTGAAAAGGTGCGCGGTTTTGAGGTGTTGCGGGTGAAACGCTCCGATATCGATGCTTTGATAACCGACCTTGTGGAGCGCAACCCCCGCATCATAGTGGATAGGGAATAGGTGAAAAACTACACAGCGAAATAGTGCTCCAGTTCTCTGAGTGTCTCCTCTCCGGTAGAGATATCTTTCACCATCAACCCCTTTTCCAGCACCACGATTCGTTCACATACCTCAGTCACATGGTTGAGGTCATGACTGGAGATCAACATGGTCATGTTGCGGCTGGTCTTCAGGGTGTTCAACATACGCTTGAGACGGATCTGTGAGGAGGGGTCAAGCGCAGTAAAGGGCTCATCGAGGATCAACACCTGCGGATCACCCAGTAATGCTGCGGCAATGCCGGTTTTCTTCTGATTACCCTTTGATAGATCCCGGATCAGTTTGCCTGATCCCACTATCTCGCCGTTGAAGAAATCCTGCATCGATTCCAGGAAAGCAGCCATATCGCCTTCTGATTTGTTGTAAAGTTTAGCGGTGAAAGCAAAATACTCATCCGGAGTTAGAAAATCGATCAGGAACCCTTCGTCCAGAAAGGAGCCCACCCTTGGTTTCCACCCATCGTTACGTGCTACCTTCTGACCCTCTATTTTGACCTCACCTGAGGATGCTTCGATCAGGTCGAGGATAAGTCTGAAGAAAGTGGTCTTGCCGGCACCATTGTTGCCTACGAGGCCGAAGCTTTCGCCATTGTGGATCCCAACGAAAGGGATATCCAACACGGTGATACCCCCATAAATCTTTTTCAGATGGTTCGCTGTGATGATCATATCAGAGAGGTCATCCTGTACGGGTACTGTTGTGGAGTGATCTGATGAGAGATGAGTTGTCAAATCGTTCGTTTGCATGTGATAGGTTGTTTCGTTTAAAGATTCTATTTGATAAAGATGGAAAACCCCGTTTACTCTTTGTTTCGGTAACCGGTACAGAGCGCATATTTTCTGTTTAGAAATTGTTTCTCAGAAATCTTCAACAGTGGCTCACGGAAGAGGATGCCGGCGAGTCCCAGCACTGAGAGGATGACCAAGGCAATGTGACTGGCTGAAAAGAGGGAGAAGAGGCTTACCAGCAGGATAGGGACCAGCAGCAAGGGAATCATCACAATAAAATTCTTATAGCTCACCCCCTGCATATTCATTGAAGAGCCTTTTGAGAGTTCCAGTCGTTTAGTGTTAAAGCTGGCACTGTAGAGGTAGATATGAATGTTGACCCCGGCATTGTATAAGAATGCAGCCACATGAATGGTGATGATCTTTGTGCCGAAAAGAAAATAGGGTGTGGTGGCAATAAATGAGAGGATGCAGAGAGCCAACAGCAGGAAGTAATTGGCACGGATGTAGGTGTTGGTTTTGATGTTGCGGGTCATCAGGAAATCAAAATGAGATCCGTCCCAGTTGATAATCCACTGACCAAATATCAGCATCCCGGTACCGGTAAGGAAGATGGCCACAAAGAGTAACCAGCCGGGACTCTCCTTGTAGACGGGGTTGGTATAGAAGATCAACCCGTACAGGAGGAAGAGCAAGGCGGTGTAGAGCGTGCTCCTGGTTCTTTTGTGACGCATCACCAGCTTGATCTCCAATGAGATCAGTTCGCCGATCTTGCCGAATCGTTCCATAAAGGTGAACCGTTTGGTGTCGGCCTGCCGCCATGTTTTTTTCTTCTCGAAGGTCTCAGGGTAGTAGTTGCGGGCAAAGAAAAGCCGGTTGAGCAAAAAAGCACACAGCGGAAGCAGCCAGGCAGTCATCCAGAGCAGCGATGTGCTGGTCATCATCCCAAAGAGTTGACGGGATGCACTGAAAAGGGAGAGGATCCCGAAATATTCGAGGAGTGCCGGTACGGCTGCCACAACAAGCAGTATAACCATGCCGGTGAGCAGGTTGTTGAACTGTCGTTTCATCAGAGGCGCCAGTAGCGTGTTGAATAGGATCAGGGGAAGCACCGAGAGGATGAACCGGAAAGCACCAGCCACCCCATGAACGGGATAGATGCCGCTGATGGCAAAGGGGATCACGAAGCAGAGTGTAAGATAGTTTGCCGGGTTGAGCAGCGGCTTTAGCAGGAGATAATTGACCAGTGTCCTCCTTTTTATCGGCAACACCTGGTATGCCTGCAGGTTGATCCTGCTTAGGGGCTGCATCAAGTAACGGAAGAAGAGCAGGGCGATCACAGTGTAAAGAAGACCCCCATGAAACAGATCTACAGGTGAGCTGTCTGGTACTGCCTCAGTCAGTATGCCTGGTAGCATGAACCCCAGCAACACGAAGAGCGCCACGAAGTAGAGGGCTATAAGTCCCATGAAGATAGTGACCGCCAGGTTGCGGTAGAACCCCGGCGAGCGTTTGTTCTCCAGCCAGTAGTGTTTGAATAGAATTGTAAGCATTGAATTGATTTGTTTATTTTTTTCCGAAGAGGGCTCCCAGCAGGCTGCGGGTGAGGGTGCGCCCCAGTTGGTTGGTGATTTGTCGTTTTGCACTCTTGCCCACCTGATCCAGCATCTCACCCAGTATGCCCTGGTCTGCTTTTCGTTGTCGTTCGGCGGCACGACGGGCACGCTCTGCCTCGAGAGCCGCTTTCTGCTCCTCCTTTTGGCGACGGATACGCTCCTTCTCCTCCTCCGCCTGACGCCGCTCCTCTTCCAACAATTCTTGTTTCTGTGAGAGGATCTCGAAGGCTGAATCGCGGTCGATCAGTTTCTCATAGACACCGTAGATCAGTGAGCTGCGTAAGAGTTGGTCTCTCTCTCCCACGGTGATGGGGCCGATCTGTCCCTGGGGTGGGAGGATGTTGGCCCGTTCCACCATCTGGGGTGCTCCCTTCTCATCAAGAAACGAGACCAGTGCCTCACCGGTATTGAGTTGGGTGATGGCATCTTCTGTTTTAAAGGCCGGATTGGCACGGAAGGTGTTGGCAGCCACCCTCACCGCTTTCTGGTCGTTGGGAGTGTAGGCACGCAGTGCATGTTGCACCCTGTTGCCCAGCTGGCCCAGTATGCTTTCAGGAATATCGGCGGGGTTCTGTGTGCAGAAGTAGACCCCCACACCTTTCGACCGGATCAGACGGACGATCTGCTCCACCTTCTCCAGCAGGGAGGAGGGCATGTCATTGAAGAGCAGATGGGCTTCGTCGAAGAAGAAGACCAGCTTCGGCTTCTCAAGGTCACCCACTTCGGGAAGAGTCTCATAGAGGTCGTCGAGCAACCAAAGCAGGAAGGTGGTGTATACACGGGGTGCATTCATCAGCTTGTCGGCAGCCAGGATATTGATCACCCCCTTGCCCTGTTCGGTTTGTATGAAGTCGGTGATCTCAAACTCCGGCTCACCGAAGAACTTGTCGGCACCCTCGCTCTCCAGACGCAGCAGACTCCGCTGGATGGCACCGATGCTTGCCGGTGATATGTTCCCATATTTGGTGGTGAACTCCTTGCGGTTGTCGCCGATGAACTGGATCATCTTTTGCAGATCCTTCAGGTCGATCAGCAGCAGGTTGTTGTCGTCGGCAATGCGGAACGCCATGGAGAGGATCGCTCCCTGAGTGTCGTTGAGGTTGAGCAGCCGTTCCAGCAACAGCGGCCCCATGGCGGTGACGGTGGTGCGTACCGGGTGCCCCTGTTCGCCGAACACATCCCAGAGACGAACGGGGAAAGGCTTGTAAGCGAAGCCCTTTTCTTTCAGCCCGTAGCCATCAACACGCTTGGTGACGCTCTCCTTGTTGCCGCCAATCTTAGCTACCCCGGAGAGATCGCCTTTCATATCAGCCGCGAAAACAGGCACTCCCATCTCACTGAATGTTTCTGACAAGGTCTGCAGTGTGACTGTTTTACCGGTTCCGGTGGCCCCGGTGATCAGCCCGTGGCGGTTAGCCATTTTGGGGATCAGGCATACTTCGGCATTGTCGTTCATGGCAATGAAGGCACGCTTACTGTTGTCGAACATACTGGTCTGATTGTTTGGTTTCTATTAAGGACAAAGGTAGATAAAATTTTTTATTCTGACCCATTATCAATCCGGTGATATTTTGCATTGGTTTACTTTTCTGTTATCTTTACCCGGTGAATAATTCATTAACCTACGATCAATGATGAACAAATATTCATTACTTATCCCTCTATTGCTTTTTGTAACTGTTACGAAAGCACAAAGAACGATTGAACTCTCTCATTATCTCTTCCCGGAGTTTACCAAAGGGAGTGTCATGATGAAAGATGGAACAGAGACCTCTGCAATGTTGAACTACAATGCTGTCACGAGAGAGATGATCTTTCAACAGAACGGGCGGGTCCTCGCATTGGCCGATCCTACCTTGAGCCTGACAGATACGGTCAGGATCGAAGATCGGAAGTTTGTTTTATTTGATGATGAGTTCGTTGAGGTGTTACTACAGGAGGATACAAAGCTGATGACTTGTTACCGGTGCAAGATTATTCCTCCCGGTAATCCGGCTCCTTTTGGAGGGACCTCTCAGACTTCGTCTGTGGATAATTATTCCACCTATAGGAGTGGGAATATGGTTTATGAACTAAAATTGCCTGACGATTACAAGATAGAGCCCAACAATATCTACTATCTGGACAACGGGTCAGGCTGGAAGAAAATCAACTCCATGCGACAGCTGAAGAAAATCTACAAGAAGAAGAAAGAGCGTTTCGATCAGTATGTTTCAGAGCAGAAGATCCAGTTTAATGATCCCGTCGGAATCGCAGAACTGGTGGAGTGGCTGGAGAGAGAATAACTTACCAATCATTTTTTTACCATGAGAATTGTCAATTGTACCCTTTTGTTTCTCTTGTTATCCATCTTTGTTGAAGCACAGGAGACTTATATCCCTTCAGCGGAGAACCTGCAAAACAGGGAACAGTTTCAGGATATGAAATTCGGAGTCTTCATACACTGGGGACTTTACAGTATGCCAGGGGATGGGGAGTGGATCATGCACAACAAGAATATCCACTACGCGGAGTATGCCCGTCTGGCAAGGGGGTTCTACCCCTCCGCCTTTGATGCTGAAGAGTGGGTGGCCGATGTGAAGGCAGCAGGTGCCAACTACATCTGCATCACCTCCCGCCACCATGACGGCTTTTCGATGTTCGGTACAAGGCAGTCACCCTTTAACATCGTGGAGGCCACCCCCTTCGGGAGAGATGTCATTGCTGAGCTGGCCGCTGCCTGCCACAGGGAGGGGATCAGGCTCCATTTCTACTACTCACTACTTGACTGGAGCCGCAATGATTACTTTCCCCTTGGACGGACTGGCAGGGGTGTGGGCCGCAACCAGCAGGGGGAGTGGGAGAGCTACCATCGCTTCATGTTGGGACAGCTGACCGAGTTGCTGACTCACTATGGTGAGATTGGAGCCATCTGGTTCGACGGCATGTGGGATCAGCCGGCCGACTTCGACTGGAGGATGCGGGAGATCTATGACCATATTCACACCCTTCAACCGGGTTGCCTGATCATCAACAACCACCACCTGGCACCGCTGGAGGGGGAGGATGGTCAGACCTTCGAGAAAGACCTGCCGGGGCAAAACAGCTCCGGTTATTCGGGTACGGCTACCGTGGGATCATTGCCGCTGGAGACCTGCGAGACGATGAACCGCAACTGGGGTTATAGTCTCACAGACAGGGACTACAAATCATCAGAGGAGCTGATCCGTTACCTGGTGCGGGCCGCGGGAAACAATGCCAACCTGTTGATGAATGTGGGCCCCCGTCCCGATGGTACCTTCCCGGAGAGGGCTGTGGAACGCTACCGTGCCATGGGTGAGTGGCTGAAAATATATGGAGAGACGATCTACGGCACCCGGGGCGGTCCCATCGCACCACACCCCTGGGGAGTGACTACACAGAAGGGAGAGACGATCTTTGTGCACATCCTGGAACCGGAGGATGAGCTGTTGTTCCTGCCGCTGGAAGGAGTAGAGGTGGGTATGGCAAGATGGTTTGCGGATGGGGATATGGTTCCCTTCACGCGGGTCCCCGGCGGGATACTCTTGCAGACAGGTTCACTGCCGCATGCTACTGATCATGTGGTGGAGATACAATTGCAATAACCATCAGTCATTTCAACAGTTGATGCAAATGACAAAGGCGAGTGAGAGGAAGAATCCCGCCATGGATGTTTGCTTCAGGTAGGGATCAAGTGCGCTTCCCTTCCGTCTGCTCACGGCGGACATGATCGTAAATAGCTTGATGAAGAGAAGCAGATAGAGGTATCCCAGCGGGTTTGTTGGCAGGAAGAGCAGGTTGAAGGTGAGGAAACAGAGGAATGTGACCAGAGTCATCACTGCATGGTATCGCTTGGCACCCTTCAGACCAAGCATGACAGCTAAGGTATTCTTGCCTGATGCCCGGTCATTCTCGATATCCCGCATGTTGTTCACGTTGAGGATCATGCTGCTGATCAATCCCAGTCCCACGGCCGGCAGGAGCGATAGCGTGTCGATGGAGCCGGTATGTAGGTAGTAGGTGCCGATCACCGGCACCGGTCCGAAAAAGAAAAAAGCAAATAGATCACCCCAACCCCGGTAACCGTAGGCATGACGTCCCATAGTATAGAAAAGGGCCGCCAGGATTGAAACGCCTCCCAACAGCAGTAGAAATACCGCCGCCGTTCTCCCTGTGATGCCCGCCGCGGTAAAAATAAGGAGGAGCCCGAGTCCGATGCAGAGCAATACACCTACTGTTACAGCCCGCTTCATCGCGAAGGGGGTGATGCTGCCACCCTGCAATGCCCGCACCGGACCCTCACGCTGTCCGGTGGTGTCAGTCCCTTTGAGATAATCCCCCAGGTCGTTGGCCAGGTTGGCCACTATTTGCAAGGCTACCGCCAGCAAGAAAGCCAGGATGAAGGTGTGAAGCGTGAAAGTAGACTTGAACCAGGCCAGGCCACTGCCAAGAATGACGCTTGCCACCGCCAGGAAGAGGGTGCGCAACCGGAAGGCATGGATCCACCTGTTGAGCGATGCCATATACCAATCGTGTGTTTAATATGCTCTGGCGAAGATCACCCGCTGTGGGGAGGGCTTGCCGGTGACCATGCACTGCCCTGGACTCTTGTCACCCTCCAGGGGGATGCAGCGGATGGTGGCCTTGGTCTCGTTTTTGATCAGCTCTTCGGTTTCGGCTGTGCCATCCCAGTGGCAGAGCAGGAAGCCACCTTTATCAATCTCCGCCTTGAACTCCTCGTAGCTGTTCACCTCACGGGTTTGTGCCGTGCGGAAGTCCGCCGCCTTGCGGTAGATGTTCTCCTGGATCTCATCCAGCAGTGCCTTGATATGCTGTTCGATGCCTTCGCAGGAGAGGGTCTCCTTGGTCAGCGTATCACGACGGGCCACCTCCACGGTGTTGTTCTCCAGGTCACGGCCCCCCATGGCGAGACGTACCGGTACCCCTTTCAGTTCATACTCGGAAAACTTCCAGCCCGGTTTCTTGTTATCGCTGTTGTCGTAACGCACCGAGATGCCCAGATCCTTCAATCGCTTCACGATACCCGCTACCTTCTCATCGATCTGAAGAAGTTGTTCTTCATTCTTGTAGATCGGTACGATCACCACCTGGTAGGGAGCCAGCTTCGGCGGCAACACCAGTCCGTTATCATCGGAATGAGACATGATCAGGGCGCCCATCAGACGGGTGGAGACACCCCAGGAGGTGGCCCACACGTAATCGCGGTTACCGTTTTTATCGGTGAACTGCACATCGAACGCTTTGGCGAAGTTCTGACCCAGGAAGTGGGAGGTACCCGACTGCAGAGCCTTGCCATCCTGCATTAGAGCCTCGATGGTGTAGGTGTCGAGTGCACCGGCAAACCGTTCGGAGGCCGACTTGTGTCCCTTGATCACTGGCATGGCCATGTACTGCTCCGCGAAGTCGCCATAGACATTGATCATCCTCACTGCCTCCTCTACTGCTTCCTCCTCGGTGGCATGGGCGGTGTGCCCCTCCTGCCAGAGGAACTCTGCCGTGCGCAGGAAGAGACGTGTGCGCATCTCCCAACGCACCACGTTAGCCCACTGGTTGATCAGCAGTGGCAGGTCGCGGTATGATTGAATCCAGTTCTTGTAGGTGCTCCAGATAATGGTCTCAGAAGTGGGGCGTACAATCAGCTCCTCTTCCAGCTTCGCCTCCGGGTCCACGATCACACCGTTGCCGTTGGGGTCGTTTTTCAGGCGGTAGTGGGTTACCACTGCACACTCCTTGGCAAACCCCTCCACATGATCCGCTTCGCGGCTCAGGAAGGACTTGGGTATAAAGAGCGGGAAGTATGCATTCTCATGTCCGGTCTCCTTGAACATGTCATCCAGCTGGCGCTGCATCTTCTCCCAGATAGCGTAACCATAGGGTTTGATCACCATGCAGCCGCGTACGGCCGAGTTCTCCGCCAGATCGGCCTTGATCACCAGGTCGAGGTACCACTGTGAATAGTCTTTGCTGCGGGGTGTGAGCTCCTTCAATTCTTTAGCCATTATCGTCTGAAATCATTTAGGTGTTTTTGCGGGTGCAAAGATAATAAATAATTGGGAATTGGGACAGGGTATGATTCGTTCTTAGTTCAAAGTTCATCGTTTGAAGCTAGTAGGTTAGTATCGCCTGTTTACTTTTCCCGCAGGTTACCCCTGTTGAAGGATAGAAAGATACCCGGGATGCCGATCAGGGCGAAGATGAGGAATCCTATTCGCATGGCGGTGATGAAGAGGCTCCCCTCCACTGCTTCCACGGTGAGGTTACCGAAATAGAGAGTAAAGAGGAGTGTCACTACACTCATGCTGATAATCTGTCCGAAGACCCGCATCGAGGCGGCCAGTCCGGAGGCCTGCCCGTAGCGGGTTCGTTCTACTGATCCCATGATGGTGCTCATGTTGGGTGAGGAGAAGAGAGCAAAGCCTAGTCCCACCCATACCAGGATGAGGATGATCACCCAGATGGGAGTGGTGCTGCCGATCAGTGCCAGCATGGCCAGTCCGGAGGTACACAGTACCATACCTGTCGTGGCAAAGTAACGGGGTTCGATCCTGTCTGAGAGTCGTCCCACCAAAGGGGAGAAGAGGGTCATCATCAGCGGTTGAGCGATGATGACTGCTCCCGCATCGCGGGGGGTGAGCCCCTGTACCTTCTGCAGGTAGAGGCTGAGGAAGAAGACGATGGCGAAGGTGGCGGTGTAGTTGATCAGCGCTGAGAGGCTGGAGTAGGTGAAGAGACGGTTGTGAGTGAAGAGTCGCACCTCAAACAGCGGATGTGTCGTTCTCTTTTCGTGCCGCCAGAAGAGTAGCATAAGGAGCAATGCTCCACTCATCAGAAGCCATCCCGCTACATCAGGGATTAGTGTAGAGCCGAAGACCAGCGCCGTAAGCCCCCCCATAAAGAGGAGCGTGCCCCTGCCATCATTTTGTGCCGGGGTGTGTAGCTTTCTCACCGGGTTCCTGAGAGTGAAGAGTGTGAGCAATAGTGTGGCGAAACCCAACAATGAAGCGATCAGAAAGAGGAAGCGCCAGCCGGCATAGAGGGTGATGATACCCCCCAGCAGGGGACCCAGCGCCAGACCCGCATAGACGGCCGAGACGGAGATGCCTAACACCTGCCCCCTTTTGTTCGCGGGGAAGGAGGAGACCAGCAACACCTGTCCCGTGGTGCTGGTGAAAGCAGCGCCCACCCCCTGTAGGAAGCGGGCGGCGATGAGCCACCATCCAGTGGGAGCGAGCCAGCAGAACAGAGAGGAGAGGGTGAAGAGCAACAGTCCCAGCTTGAAGAGACGGCTACTGCCGTAGCGATCACCCCAGGCTCCTGCAGGCAGCATGAAGAGGGCGGTGGCCAACAGGAAAGAGGTGACGATCCAGCTCAGTTCCACGGCTGAGAAGGCAAAATCGTTGCTGATGGCCGGCAGTGCGATGTTAACCGCCGAGATGAGGAAGGTGCCCAGGAAGGAGGTGGCAGCCACCATCAGCAGGATGGGCAATCCCATCCGGGTATGATCTCTTTTGCCTGAGCTGTTTTGTTCGTTTTCAGCACTGCTGATACTCATATCAGAAGATCTCCTGCATATGCTTCACTGTCACCGGGGTCTTATCTACAGCCCTCAGCTCTGGTGAGCGGATGATGATGGTACGCTGCTCTCCCGGCAGCAGGTCGATGAAGTTATCACTGAAGCGGGCTCCCTGAATGGGGATCTCCAGAAAGAGATCCTTGGCCAGTTTTTTGCTTGAGAGCAATACACGATACTCTCCGTCGGCATACTGAATGCTGCTTTTGACCATTGTCTCCGGCAGCTCCAGCCTGTTGGGCCAGTAGAAGAAATGATCCTTGCGGGAGATCACCTCCCCATCGCTATCGGACAGGAAGGCATGAATCAGGGTATGCTTTTTTTCTTTCTCCTTCACCAGGTCGGTGAGAGTGTAACTTTTGACAATGGTGCTGGCGTTTGCCGTCGCGTTTACCTTTTCCCGGAACTCCTTTTGTATGCCTTTCGAGAAATCGATCACCTGCACCGTGAGGGTCAGTTCGTCCCGGTCGGTGAGGAGGTCGGAAAGCGTGTAGTAGTGCAACACACCCTCTTTTTCATCCACACCCAGTGCCAAGGGCGACAATACGTCACGCATGCGGTAGTGCTGTGCCTTCCAGTTGCCGTAGTAGTCGATGCTCGACCAGGAGACCACCGGCCAGTCGTCGTTGATCTGCCAGTAGAGTGCACCCATGCAGTAGGGCCTGCCGCGGCGCATCGCCTCCACCGACTCCTCCATGCCGTTGCCCTGCATCACCAGTCCCACATATACGAAGTCTTCGAAACTCTTCGGCTCAGGGTAGTACATGTCCATGTATTTCTTGATGAGTGAGTTGCCGGTTGATGCCTTCTGATGTACCTGCATCACCTCGCTCTCCAGCGCCCACTGCTCTTCAGGTGCGAAGGAGCGGATGGTCTTCATCTCGGGAAACGACTGGAAGCCGAACTCACTGGCGAAGCGGGGAAGCCTGTCAGCCATCGCCTCGAAAGGGAGGTGACCATACCAGAGACCCCAGTCGTGCACGTCGCTCGAGGCGAATTTCTCGGGGTTGCCCCAGTTGGCATCGTAGGGTGAGCCATGGATGTAACTGCGGGTACCGTCCAACTCTTCCACCAGTGAGGGCAGCAGCTCACGGAAGGTCTTGTCGTACCCCTCGAACCAGGACTCCATCACCTCATCTGGGAACTGCTTATCCCAACCCCAGTGGTTGAGCGCCTCGTCGATCTCGTTGTTGCCGCACCAGAAGGCGAGTGAGGGATGGTTGCGAAGCCGTTTGATGTTATAGAGCGCCTCCTCTCGCACGTTGGCAAGGAAGGCATCGTCGGAGGGGTAGGGTACACAGCCGAAGATGAAATCCTGCCATACCAGGATGCCCCTTTCGTCGGCCTGTCGGTAAAATTCCTCATCCTCATAGATGCCTCCCCCCCAGACGCGGACAAAGTTCATATTGGCATCGGTGATCTGGTCGAAGATCTTCTCGTAGTAAGCTTCATCCTGCTGCGTGGTGAAGATCTCGCCGGGGATGTAATTGGCTCCCTTAGCGAAGAGAGGGATGCCGTTCACCTCGAAGTAAAAGGAACGACCATGTTCATCGGGTTCCTGTACCAGGCGCACTGTGCGCAGTCCCGTGCGCACCTGTTTCTCTGTGATCAGCCGGTCGCCACGCTTCACGGTCACGAAGAAGTCGTAGAGATGCTGCTCACCCCAGTTCACCGGCATCCAGCGCTGCGGATCGGTGATGGTGGCCGGAATGGAGAGGTTGTTCACCCCTTCGGCCAGATGCACCTCTTTCTGCTCCGATTTCAGCATCTTTCCGTTGAGAAGATAACCGTATGTGAGGGTGGCATCACTCACCCCGAGAGAGTGGATGGCTATCTGATACTCAACCTCTGCCTTCTCTTTTGTCACGGAGAGCTGCTTCACGTAGTATTCCTCTATTCGTGCATCGTTGTAGAAGTGAAGGGATATTGGTTTCCAGATACCCATCTGCACGATGCGGATACCCCAGTCCCACCCGAAGTGGTAGGGTGCCTTGCGGTTGTAGATGCTCAGCTTCTCCTCGCGATGGTCGTTACCCGCGGGGTAGTCGTAGCCGAAGGTGGTGCGGGCCGGCATCATGGTCACGATAGGTGAGTAAAAACGAATATGGAGTTTGTTCTCCCCCTCTTTCAGCAGGTTCTTCACTGAGACCTCGTGACCCACAAACATGTTCTGCGACCGTAGGATGCGGGAGCCGTTGAGGAACACCTCGGCCTGGGTGTCCAGTCCCTCGAACAGGAGCAACGCTTCATCATGTTGCAGCTGTGCAGCCGAGACGCTGAATGTTTTTTTGAAATCCCAGTTTTCATCTTCCACCCACTGCACCTGTTCTTCGTTGGTGCCGTAGTAGGGATCCGGCAGCAGACCGTGGCGCACCAGATCGCGTTGTACCGAGCCGGGCACCTCAGCCTCGTACCACTGGTCGCTGTTCATCTGTGTGAACTGCCAGCCGTCGTTCAGGGGGATGGTTTCGCTTTGCTGTGCGTATGCCAGCAGGGAGAGGAGGGGTAGGAGCATGGTGAGGGTTTTTCGCATAGTGATCCGTTTGTAAAAAAAATGAAGCACAAATATAACGAATCCTTGTTGATTGTACAACTCTATTCCTTGACCTGATGAGCGTCACTTTTTCGACGCATGGCTTCATCATATCATGGAAAATTGTACATTTGTATTACCATAACAAGTAAAGGATCCTGTATGTCCGACAACCCATCCGTTGAACGCCGCGAATTCCTGCGACTCTATCGCAGGCTCTATTCTTTTTTACGGCAGAGATGGGAGCAGGAGAAGGTGTTACGGCTGCGAGAGATGGTGAGTCATAGCCTGCAGCCGACAGATGCGGTTGATGAAGAAGCACTCAATAACCTGGTCCTGGAGATGCGTACCGCCCTGATCACCGTCGATGAGATTGGTCTCAGACAGCCGGCGGTATGCGCCGTATTGCTCTATCGTGCGGCCATCGCTGAGCAATATCCGCTGGATGATATACGGCAACTGTTTGGTGATGAGGTGGAGGTGATCCTGCGGGGGTTGAAGAAGATCAACCGGTTCAGCGATAAGCGTACAGCCGTGGAATCGGAGAACTACATGAAGCTGCTGCTCTCGATGGCTGAGGACATCCGGGTGGTCTTTGTGCTCATTGCGCGTCAACTACAGCTGATGCGTGATGCGAAGGGAGCAGACCGTGCACACCGGCTCGACCTGGCTGTGGAGAGCTCCTATCTCTATGCCCCCTTGGCACACCGGCTGGGTCTCTATACCATCAAGTCGGAGCTGGAGGATCTTTCTCTCAAGTTTACCGATCGCGACGCATACGATTATGTGGCGGAAAAGCTGAACGAGACCAAGCGCTCGAGAGAGAAATATATCCGCGAGTTCATCGCTCCGGTAGATGAGCGGCTCTCCAATACCGGACTGAAGTATGACATCAAGGGTCGTACCAAGTCGATTCACTCCATCCTCAACAAACTGAAGAAGCAGAAGATCGAGTTCGAGAATATCTATGACCTGTTTGCCATTCGTGTGATCCTGGATGCCCCGGCCGATCAGGAGAAGGCCCAGTGCTGGCAGGTCTATTCGGTAATCACCGACATGTATCAACCCAATCCCAGACGTCTGAAGGACTGGCTCTCCATTCCAAAGAGCAATGGTTACGAATCGCTCCACATCACCGTGATGGGTCCCGACTCCCGATGGGTGGAGGTGCAGATCAGAAGCCGTCGCATGGATGAGATTGCCGAACGGGGTCTGGCAGCCCATTGGAAGTACAAAGGAGTGAAGGAGGAGTCGACGCTCGACAGTTGGCTCACCTCGCTGCGTGAATCGCTCGATGACAAGGAGGCCAACATGAGCCAGAAACTGACTGACTTCAAGCTGGAGCTCTACGAAGAGGAGATCTTTGTCTTCACACCCAAGGGTGATCTCTTCAAGCTGCCAAAAGGTGCCACAGTGCTCGACTTTGCCTTTGCCATTCATTCGAAGCTGGGTGCTTCCTGCATGTCAGGAAGGGTGAATGGCAGAAACGTGCCAATCAAGCATCAGCTGAAGAGTGGCGACCAGGTGGAGATCAACACCTCGTCACATCAGACACCCAAACAGGACTGGCTTAACTTCGTGGTCACCTCAAGGGCACGCACCAAGATACGCCAGTTGCTCAAGGAAGAGGCGGGCAAGCAGGTGGATATCGCCAAGGAGACGCTATCGCGGCGTATGAAGAACCGCAAGATCGAGGTTGACGATGCGCATCTGATGCAGTTGATCAAAAAGCTGAAGTATAAGACCGTGACCGATTTCTATGCGGATATTGCGGCCGAGAAGCTGGATGTGAACTGGGTGATTGACCGTTATCTGGAGCTGGAGAATAGGGATGCTGAAGGTCGTGATGCCATGCAACAGGTGAGTGCCGGCCAGTTTACCCTGAAAAATGAACCCCGGGAAGCACATAGCAGTGATGAGCTGGTGATAGATCAGAATCTTACGGGGGTGGACTATAAGCTTGCCAGGTGTTGCAACCCCATCTTTGGTGATGACATCTTCGGCTTTGTCTCTTCTCAGGGTATCAAGATCCACCGGGTGAACTGTCCTAACGCACAGGATCTATTCTCCCGCTTTGGTTACCGTGTACTCAAGGCACGTTGGTCGGGCAGTACCGGCAGTTCAAACTATACCATCGTCCTGCGGGTGATAGGGAATGACCAGATCAATATTGTCGCCAACCTGATGTCAATTATTTCAAAAGAGGAGGGGGTGCAGATGCGTTCCATCTCCATCGACTCCAATGACGGACTATTTCAGGGAAATATATCCGTGATGCTAGCCAACACCTCAATGCTGGAGCAACTCATCAGAAAGCTGAAAGCTGTGAAAGGGGTGAAATCGGTAGCCCGTCTCAATTAATCGGCAGGGGTGTCGAAGGTAGAGAGCAGTTGTTGTACATACTCCCGTTGAAAGTCATCGGGACGGAGTATCTCTTCATTGTAGCGAATCAGGTCTATGTCGATGATCACCTTTCCCAGGTATTTGTCCCGCGGGGAGCGACCCACAGCGCGTTCTGTCTGTTTGATCTTTTCAATCACCTCATCCGGTAACAACTCAGTTTCGCCCTTTGCCAGCACATTCCGAAAAAGAAAGGAGTAACGCTCATCGTCCGGTTCCGACAAAACCGACTGGCTGAAGACGATATCGGGAAAAAGACGTGTCAGCATCCTCCTGGCTTTGTCAATGTTGGTCTTCGCGAACGTGTTGGATCCTATGCTAAGTAAAAATGTGGCCATACTGATAAATTGAACTACAAATATACACATTTTTGATTAAAATGACCGGGAAAAATGGAAATCTATTATCTTTGTTCCAGGATAACTATTAAAAAATGAAAAATTTACAGCGTCTACTGATCCTCTCTTTTTTGCTTCTTGTCAACCCTCTCATAGCACAGGAGGAGACCCCGTTAATATACCGGGTCAACATCCGTGAGAACATTGGAAGCAACAGTTGGATCTACCTCCAGAACGGCCTGCATGAAGCGTCACTGAACAATGCGCGTGCCGTGATACTCCACATGAATACTTATGGGGGAGGGGTGATGGAGGCTGACTCGATGCGCAGTGCCATCCTAAACTACTCCCTCCCGGTGTACGTCTTTATCGACAACAACGCGGCTTCGGCAGGAGCATTGATTTCCATCGCCTGCGACAGCATCTTCATGCGTAACAGCGCTTCAATAGGAGCCGCCACGGTGGTGGAGGGTGGCAGTGGTGCTGCAGCTCCCGACAAATACCAATCCTATATGAGAGGTATTATGCGTGCCACAGCCGAGAGCCATGGCAAGAAGATCACGATTGTGGATGGCGATACGCTTACTCAGTGGCGGCGTGATCCGTTGGTTGCTGAAGCGATGGTGGATGAAAAGATTGTCGTCCCGGGGTATGCCGACTCTACACAGATCCTTACCCTGACAGCTTCTCAGGCGATGGCACTGGGCTACTGTGAGGGTATGGCTGAGAGTCTGCATGAACTGGTGGTCACTCATCTGGGGATAAGCGATTATAAGCTGGAGACCTACAATCCCACCTTTTACGACAAAGTGAAAGGGTTCCTCACCAGTGGTGTGGTGCAGGCATTGTTGATCATGTTCATCATCGGTGGCATCTACTTCGAGCTGCAATCACCCGGTATAGGCTTTCCCACAGCAGCATCCATTACGGCGGCAATCCTCTATTTTGCCCCTCTTTATCTCACCGGTTACGCCCAAAACTGGGAGGTGCTGCTCTTTATGCTGGGACTGATCTTCATTGTGTTTGAACTCTTTGTCTTTCCCGGATTCGGTTTCTCCGGCATCACCGGAATCGTGCTCATCTTTTCATCTCTGGTGTTGGCGCTGATCGGTAATATCAGGTTCAGCCTGGATGGGGTGAACACATTGGAACTCTTCCGTGCTGTGATGATTGTATTGGGAGGCATGGGCATGGGAGTAGCCCTGATCATCTATCTATCCAGCAGGATAGGCATGCCCGGATTTCTGAAACAGGCTGCTCTGCATGCTGATGAAGAGGGTTTTGTCTCGGTGCCGATGGAACCACTGGAGCTGGTAGGCCAGACCGGAGTGGCAGCCACTGTACTGCGTCCATCAGGGAAGGTGTTGCTGGGTGGGTCCTATTACGATGCAGTCTCCCTGAGAGGTTTTATTGAGAAAGATGTAGTGGTGGTGGTGAAAAGGTACGAGAATTTTCAACTCTATGTGATGCGTAAAGAGAGCTGAAGAGTTGCTCCGGAATAAAACAGCACAAACCCTGAGATCGCATCTCAGGGTTTGTGCTATAAGAAAGTGCCATCAGGCAGCTGTTAGTTGTATGCAGCTATCTCCTCTTCGCTGTATGCTTTTTTCTTGAAAAATAAAAAGAGGACATAGGGGATAAACAACAGAATGATTGCCCAGATAATGTTACTCAGTTTGCTCCCTTTTTTCATGTTGTTGACGAAGATATGTCCCAGCATACCCTCTATAACCAGTAACAACCCAATGATCAGATTGGTGTTGTTTGTTGAGCCCATCATGAACGGTATCACCAAAATGGCAACACCAATGAGCATCACAATCACTCCGATGTATTTCGCGAATTCTTTCATGTGTATAATAATTATGATTTTGTTTCGTAACGCAAATAAACACAAAAAACAACAAACCAGGAAATAAAATGGCATAAAAAAAGTGGCTCAGACGGAAAAAATGAGATTTGACGCAAAAAACCGACTTGGAGCTGAGGAGACATACCTGAAATTGTGTATTTTTGTGAATTGTCATCCGAAGAATGTGAAAGCAGTGAAGAGTATTGCCCTGTTTGTCTATCAATGGATTGTTTTCATGCCGTTGTTTTTGTTGATCACCGTCATTACCGCCTTAACAGTAATGATCATGGCTCCTGTTTTTGGCAGCCGTTTTTGGGGGTATTATCCACCTCATTATTGGTCCAGGATCACCTGTTGGTTGGCTCTTTGCCCTGTAAAGAGCTCAGGTCATGAGAAGCTGGATCCCAATCAATCATATGTTTTTATCGCCAACCATCAGGGTGCCTTCGATATCTTTTTGGTATATGGTTTCCTGAATCAGAATATCAAATGGATTCAGAAACAGAGTCTACAGAAGATCCCGTTGGTAGGATATGCTTCAAAGAAAGCGGGTCATGTCTTTGTCAACAATTCGACAGCCACTGCCCGTGCCGCAACCATTGAGAGGGCTAAAGCACAAATCACGGAAGGTGTCTCGATGGTGATTTTTCCCGAAGGTGCCCGCACCTATACGGGTAAGATGGGACGCTTCAAGCGGGGGGCCTATCATATCGCTCGTGATCTCGATTTGCCTGTGGTGCCTTTGACTATCAATGGGCCCTTCAATGTGTTAAAACGCAACAGCCGGTGCATCCGCCCGGGGCGTATGGAACTGGTGATCCATGACCCGATATCCACTACATCGCTGACCGATGAAGAGCTGGCGGGACTTATTGACCGTTCCAGGGAGATCATTCATTCTGCATTGTGGGAGAAATACCGATAGGAGTGCTCATAAAAAAGAAATGGTTGTCTCACGACAACCAATCTTCATTGTTAACCTTAAATCTAATACCATGAAAAACACGATGCAAATGTACATGCATCCTTGCATTTTTCCAAAGATAGTCCCTGAAAATATTCTCTTTTTAAATTTATTTAGTATTTTCCTTCCCGATGAGGAGTGAACGGACGAATTGTTTGCGTTTGTTTGCAATTTTTTGTGATGACACTACTGTGGATAGTCGTATGTCTCGTCAGTCATAAAACCTGTTTGCAAAGAAGTTCAGGAGACCCCAGTTAAAACGATACCAGCGCCTGGTTGCCTGCTGCTTGCCCCCGAACTGGAGCAGGAAACGTGATCGCCCGCTGTTTTTATTCAGGAAACCCACATCCATGAAATCGAAATATTGAAAGCCCTCCTCTTCCGACTTTTTCATGGCGGAGTAAAGGGTGAAGATGGTGGGGTATAGCAACTTATGTCGTTTCGATTTGCCCCAGTAATAGAGGCAGTAGACACAGTTTTTCTTCTCGAAGCCTAGAATGGATCCGCCGATGATCTTCCCCTGGTAACGAGTGAGCAGGATTTTTCCTTTTCCTTTTTTCACGTAGTGATGAAAGAAGTTCTCGAAGTAGGTATAAGGTGGAAAACGGCGTCTGATCTTTTTCTGGTTTGTATCTCTTATCAGCCGATAGATCTCCGGAAGATCACTGTCAGACATCATCTCCTCCATTTCCACCCCTTTTTTCAGTGCTTTATTGACCTGATTCTTACGTGTGGGTGTCAGCTGATCCCATATCTTTCTTTTGCGTTGTAGTGAGTTGCAGATGTTGATCCATTTCACCGAATAAAAGTGATTCTCACGAAACCCCTTGTAGCCGAAGATAGCATTACCCAGGTTCTCGTAACGGATGAGAAACACCTTATGCTTCACCTCTTGCACAAGACGGGTGATCAACAGCTCAAACAGCTCAATTTGTGGCAGATCATTACCGAAAAAGGAAGGGGGCTGGTTGATGATGCATCGTCTGAAGAGTGAATGGCGCAGCAATCGGTTTTTGCGTGCGATGATGGCGAAGAGGGCGGCTACCGGTTTCTCATCGTTGAAGGCTACCAGCATGAAGGGGGTGTAGGCGGGTGTGCGGCCGTACCAGTCGAATGAGGTGGGAGAGTGGAAGAAGCTGATCTCTTCCATGGGCGGCAGCTCTTCTTTGTGATAGTATGTCTGGACGCTGAATGCCATGCTGATCGGGAGTGAATGATCACATTTTTTACAAATGTAATAAAAAAAAGTAAACAACAACCCCAAGCGGTTATCCTCCGGCTGTCAGTTTTTCCAACACTTTGAAAACGATCGGGCAGGTCTCCGCGTTTTTCACCGAAAGGCTGAAAATCTGGTAGAACTTCTTCCTGTCGGTATGCGGATACTCACGGCATGCCCTGGGCCTGTTCTCGTAGATGGCGCAATAGTTGTCATCCCCCAGAAAAGGGCAGGGCATAGAGCGAAAGACCCGATCGCCATCCTCATCGGTACGCAGGTAACGCTCAATGACTGCCGAGGGCTTGATACGCAGAGCCTTACCCATGCGGTCCACATCGTCAGGCAGGATCATCGGACCAAGAGAGCGGCAGCAGTTGCCACAAGCAAGACAATTGGTATCCGCCTCTGCTTCAAGGTGCAGCTGTAGAATCTCGCGATCCATTTTCATCAGACTACGTTTGTTCTTTGCATACCATTTTACCCATGCAGCCTTTCTTAGTGCAACCTGTTTGGGCAGATCGATGACATCCATTTTTTTTTCTGCAAAAGTAAACTCTTTTGTGTTCAACTAGACCGCTGTTCCTGTTTTATTTTGTAAATTTGTGGAAGAAGCTGGCTAATCAATCTGAGAGATCAATCAAACTGAAAATATATGGCAAAAAAGATTCTAGTAACCGGCGGAACCGGTTATATCGGTTCCCATACTGTTGTGGAACTGCAACAGGCAGGGTATGAGGTGGTCATCATCGATAACCTCTCCAACTCAAATGCAGATGTGTTAGAAGGGATCACCCGCATCACCGGCAAGCGACCCCTGTTTGACAAGTTGGATTGTACCGATATGGATGGGTTGAAGGCTCTGTTCCGCAAACATACCTTCGATGGCATCATCCATTTTGCCGCGAGCAAGGCGGTAGGGGAATCGGTGCAGAAGCCGTTGCTTTATTACCGGAATAACCTGCTGTCGCTGATTAACCTGCTGGAGATGATGCCGGAACATAAGGTGAAGGGTATCGTTTTTTCCTCCTCCTGCACCGTGTATGGGGAGCCTGACAGTAATCCTATCGATGAGAACGCACCCATCAAACCCGCAGCCTCTCCCTATGGGAACACAAAACAGATCAACGAGGAGATTATTCAGGATTTCATTCATTCAGGTGCTCCTGTAAAAAGCATTATTCTCCGTTATTTCAATCCTATCGGCGCCCATCCCTCCGCCGAGATTGGTGAGTTGCCGCTGGGTGTACCACAGAACCTGGTACCCTACATCACACAGACCGGTATCGGCATTCGTAAACAGCTGAGTGTCTTCGGTAATGACTACAACACAGCTGATGGCTCCTGTATCCGTGACTTTATCAATGTGGTGGATTTGGCCAAAGCACATGTGAAAGCGATTGAACGTATGCTTGAGGATCAGTCGGATGAGCCGGTGGAGATTTTTAACCTGGGCACCGGCACCGGTCTCTCGGTGCTTGAGCTGATTGCTCTCTTCGAGAAGGTATCCGGCAAACCGCTGAACCACCAGATCGTGGGACGTCGTGAGGGTGATATTGAACAGATCTGGGCGCAGCCTGACAAAGCAAACAACGTGTTGGGCTGGAAAGCCGAGATGACGGTGGAAGATACGATGTCATCCGCCTGGAAGTGGCAGCTACGGCTCCGCGAGAAAGGTGTGATGTGACTGTTGCCGATCAGACAGGCTCACAAAAAAGGTCCGGACAATCATTCCGGACCTTTTTTGTCTCTCCAGCACTATCCGGTTAAAAGTAATACTCAATTACCAGATAATAATCCTCATCCCCGTTGTGAGATTTTTCAATCTCGATCTTATTCTCTCGGGCCAACCAGCCGATAGCAGTGTAGATCTCCTTGTCTGTCAACCCTGAGGCCACGCGCAGGTCGGAGATATTCCATCTCTGGTTGTTGTTCAACAGGTTCCAGATGATGCCTGCATTGGTGCCGATCAGTTTCTTGTTCATAGTGATGCCTCTTGATGGTGTGGTTTGAGTTGGTTGTTCATTTTGACGAAAAGTAAAACCCGCCGTCATAATAGAAACATCTGATCACTGGTGATTGTTCGTGTGTAGGAGAAAAATGTATTCAGACAGTAAAAATGATCAGGTAGAGGTAGGCTGCCGGGACCGCAACCAACAGGCTGTCGATGCGATCGAGAATGCCACCGTGACCGGGAATCAGGGTGCCTGTATCCTTTACTGAGTAGGTGCGCTTGATCAGTGACTCAAAGAGGTCACCCACAGTGCCAAATAGAGCTGCCACAAGAGCAAAACCCATCCAGAAGAGAGGTGAAAACTCAGGGAAAGAGTGAGCGAAGATGAGAGATGCCAACAGGGTGAAAAAGATGCCGGCGATGAAACCTTCAACCGACTTTTTGGGAGAGATATGGGGTATGAGCTTGTGCTTTCCAATGAGTGATCCGATGAAATAGGCAGCTGTGTCGTTCACCCAGATGAAGACGAAAAGTCCGAGCAGTGGTACCCAGTCATATCCCCCTGTTGCCATATTGTGCTGATATGAGTAGGAAAGGTTCATCAACAGGCTCAGTGGCATAGTGATATAGATCTGTCCAAACAGGGAGTAGATGATGCCATGCAGGATATCCTGACGCCGAATCAGGATGACTGATGCGAAGAGGGTAAGCAGGTATACCAGAATAATTACCGGCAGAGCATCAAAGGATATCCCTTCCATATAAAGATAGACGGACACAAACAGGAGCAGGCCATGGGTGATGTTGAAGATCTTGCTGATGGCATGTGAGGTGTCCTTCTCCACCATACGATAGAACTCGAACAGTGCCAGGGCGAGGATGATCCCGAAGACAACCAGGAAGGAGTAACGTCCCCCCAATGTTCCCAGGAGGATTACCAGGATGTAGATGAAACCGGCTCCTGCACGTGTAAACAGATTCTTCAGATTCAAATCGCCAATAATTTAAAGGAACGGGTAATGATAGATAATTTTTTTAAGCAAAAAAGCGCATACGTTCCGGCATCCACTCACTATTACGCTTCATCTGTGGTTGTCCGGTCTGTCTCATCAGACGCTGTACTCTCTACCTTTTCCAGGTCAATCCCATTTTCAATCAGTATGTTATACCAGGAGATGATCTTCTTCACATCTGAAGCATAGACACTTTCACGGCTATAATCGGGAAGCACCTCTTTCAAATAGGCGAACAGCTCGCTGCCCGATGCCTTGCTGCCTATCGATGCTTTGCCGCCTTTTTCTTTTTCCTTCATCTGTCTCATCACCTCCCGCAAGGGAGTATCGCCATCACTGGTGTAAATGGAGACATCGCTCAGTGCTACCACCTTCTCGTGAAGGTAGACTGGTAGTCGTTTACCGTCGCCAAGTGATTCAACGATGTTCAGGTTCTTACCTGTGGAGATGAGCTTATAGAGACCTGGACGCCCCGTAACCGATAATATCTTGGATAACATAACAGTGTAATTTGCGATTTTGTGATTGAATTGTTTTTTCAAGGTGCAAAAGTACGCAGACTCTCCCATATTCGCAACTTTTCAGGGAAAATGTGATGTTTTTTCGATCAATGGCTTTGACTACAGCAAAAAAGGGTTATTTTCGCAACTCTATTTATCCATAAACAAAAAACGATGTACCGATTGATGACTATTGTAACCCTGGCTGCTTCACTCTTAATATCCTGTAACGGAAATCGTTCAGACGCACGCAAGTCAAATGATCAACCTGACGCAACCGATTCACTGGCAATGGGCAGCAGCGACATGCTTTATCTTGCCGTGGGGACCTATACCTCAAAGGAGGGTAGCAGGGGAATCTACCTCTATCGCTTTGATACCCTCACCGGGAAGAGTGACTCGGTGAGCATGGCGGAGGTGACCAACCCTTCCTGGCTCACCTTCAGTCCCGATGAACAAACTCTCTATGCCGTAGGCGAAAATGATGCAGTGCAGAGTGCAGTACATGCCTTCTCTTTCGACAAGGCCAAGGGGAGATTGCAGAAGATCAATTCGCAGGAGACCAAGGGTAGCGGACCCTGCTACGTCACCATCGATGCGAAGGGACGCAATGTGCACACGGCCAATTACGGCGGTGGAAGCATCTCCTCCTTCCAGGTGAACGACAATGGCAGTCTCTCGCCGGCAATCTCGGTGATACAATTCAGTGGATCGGGACCCGACAGCGTGCGGCAGCAGCAACCCCACCTGCACAGTGTGGCTTACTCACCTGACGGTCTCTCCCTTTTTGCTGCTGACCTGGGCAGCGATAAGCTCTACCGGTTCACCGTGCAGGAGACTCCTTTTCAGGGACAGCCGGTGATACAGGAGAGCAGCATGACTGCGATAGAGACACCCGCAGGCACCGGTCCCCGTCATTTTGCTTTCCACCCCGATGGGGGCAGATACCTCTACCTGCTGGGTGAGTTGTCGGGTGAGGTAGTGGTCTATGATCATCACAGTGGTGAGTTGACAGAGAAGCAGGTGATCGAAGCCGATACGGTGGGTGCACGAGGCAGTGCCGACATCCATGTATCACCCGATGGTCGTTTTCTGTATGCCTCCAACCGTCTGCAGGCAGATGGCATTGCCATCTTCGCGATCGATCCCGACGAGGGTACGCTTACCAAAGTGGGATATCAGCCCACCGCAAAACATCCCCGCAATTTTGTGATCACCCCCAATGGGAAGTACCTGCTGGTAGCCGGCAGGGATGAAGACAGGATCCAGGTCTTTACAGTAGATGAAACCAACGGTCTGCTCAGTGACACAAACCAGGATATCCTGTTGAGTAAGCCGGTATGTCTGCAGTTTGCAAAGAGCAATTGACACGCAGTCACCTATCAGCACAACTGAAATTGGCTTCTTCCCTTAGAGATCACCCAGCAAGGCGATCTCTTCGTGTTTGTAGGGAGTGGCTTGGTATACGAAGTAGTTCAGCCAGTTGATGTAAAGCAGGTTGGCATGCGAACGCCACTGCACAAGAGGCGGCTGATTCGGGTCATTGTCTCTGTAATAGTTCAGGGGAATCTCCACGGAGTCCATCCCTTTTTCCATATCCCGCAGGTACTCGTTGTGCAGGGTGAGGGGAGAATATTCCGAATGGCCTGTCACATAGAACTCGCGACCACCCCTTGAGGAGACTATGTAGACGCCGGCATCCTCCGATTCGGAGAGGATCGTCAGCTCCGGTTGCTGCCGTATCTCATCACTGAGGATGGTGGTGTGGCGGCTGTGTGGCGCGAAGAAGGTGTCGTCGAAGCCGCGGAAGAGAGGGAACGCGGGGTCGTTGAGCCTATGGCGGAATATGCCGAACAGCTTTTTATCCAGCGGATATTTGTGGATGCCGTAAAAATGGTGCAGCGCAGCCTGTGCTCCCCAGCAGATGTAAAAGGTGGAGGTGACGTGTGTGCGGGCCCAGTCGAAGATGCGGGTGATCTCATCCCAGTAGGTCACCTCCCGGAAAGGGATCATCTCCACCGGTGCTCCGGTGATGATCATGCCGTCGTAATACCGTTTCTTTACTTTTGAAAAGGTGGTGTAGAACGACATCAGATGCTCGATGGGGGTGTTTTTGGGGGTGTGTGAAGAGAGACCCAGGAACTCAATCTCCACCTGCAACGGGGAGTTGGAGAGCAGCCGGATCAGATCAGTCTCGGTGGTGATCTTGAGTGGCATCAGGTTCAGCACCAGGATCTTCAGGGGGCGGATATCCTGTGTGGATGCACGCAGATCATCCATCACAAAGATGTTTTCTTTCTTCAGTATCTCTACCGCCGGCAGTTTGTCGGGTAAATTGACAGGCATGATGTAAATATTCGTTTATGAATGGGATTGTGTAAACAATCGGTTGTTATTTCTTCTTCTTCTTCCTCTTTTTTTTCTCTACGCTCCAGCCAAACTTGCCGATTTTCTTTCCCAGTTCATAGTAATGACCATGAGAGTAGGCAAGCAGACCGGCCTGTTGCATATCGAAGCGGCCGGTAACCGTATCGAGATACTGATCGTCGGCTTTCACGTTGACCACCTCCGAGATGAACATGTCGTGCGAGCCTAGCGGGATGATCTCTTTCACCCGGCACTCGATGCAGACCGGACTCTCCTCAATCAGAGGTGCCTTTACCAGTGTCGCTTTTCCGGCCGTCAGTCTCATCTCATCGAACTTGTTGTAATCTCTTCCGGATCGCACTCCACACCAGTCGGTGGCCCTTGCCAGCGCCTCGGTAGTGAGGTTGATCACATACTCGCCGGTGCGTTTGATGATCTCATGTGAGTGACGTGACGGTCTCACGGAGATGTAACACATGGGGGGATCGGAGCAGATGGTGCCCACCCAGCTCACAGTGATGATGTTATATTCTTCGGGGCTGCTTCCACAGCTGATCATTGCCGCCGGTAGCGGATAAATCATCGTTCCCGGTTTCCAGTTCTGTTTCATTATTTTAGCAATCAGCTGTTAGCAATCAGCAATCAGCTTTCAGTAATCAGCTTTCAGCTTTCAGTAATCAGCTTCTTATGCATATTTCCTGGTTCCTGCACCTTCAAACCATGAACCAAGAACCATGCACCTCAAACATACCAACCTGCCAACCTACCAACTTAACAACTTACTAACTAACCAACTTAACAACTTAACAACTTATAAACTTATTCAAATCAATTCTATCTCCTCCTTCCGGATCTTGAGCTCGCAATAATGACACTGCAGCTCTACCATCTCCTTGTCGATCACGTGAAAGCGGGTTTTCATCGGTTCGTTGTTGGTGATGCACTTAGGGTTGTTGCACCGGACAATCTCGATGATCTCATCAGGTAACACCACCTTCTTCTTCTCCACCACCTCGAAGTTGCGGATGATGTTCAGATTGACGTTGGGCGCAACCAGTGCGATGCGGTTGATCTCATCCTCGCGGAAGAATTTGTCGGAGACTTTTATGATCCCTTTACTTCCCATCTTACCACTTTTGAGATTGTTACCGATGGTGATGCGGTTGTTCAGCTTCTGCAGCTGCAGGAGCGTTACCACCTTGAATAGAGCGTCACTCGGTATATGGTCAATGGCAGTTCCGTTCTCCAGGGCTGCTACCTGCAATTCTTTTCTCATAATCTTCGTTCAATTAATGGGTTATTCTACCTCAATGCCCAACAGATCACAGATCACCGCCTGGCGCACATAGATGCCGTTCTTTGCCTGCTGAAAATAGTAGGCCTTGGGATTGTCATCCACATCCTGGTTGATTTCCTTCACCCGGGGAAGCGGGTGGAGCACTCTCAGGCTCTCTTTCGAGTCACTGAGCATCTCGTTGTGCAAAACGTAGACGTTTTTTACCTTCTCATACTCCATCAGGTCGGTGAACCGCTCCTTCTGTACGCGAGTCATGTAGAGGATGTCGGAACCGTTGATCGCCGCGGGCGAGAAATCGGTATATTCACGGTAGGGTATTCCCTGTCTATCGCAAAAGAGTTTGTACTTCTCGGGGATGGCCAGCTCCTCCGGTGCCACGAAGTGGAAGGAGGGGTTGAAGTGTGACAGGCCCTGGATCAGGGAGTGCACGGCACGGCCATACTTGAGGTCGCCCACCACGGTGATGGCGAGCTTCTCGAGGGTGCCCTGTGTCTCGTAGATCGTGAACAGGTCGAGCAGGGTCTGCGTGGGGTGCTGGTTGGAGCCATCGCCGGCATTGATCATCGGCACCGGTGAGATCTCTGAGGCATAGCGTGCCGACCCCTCCAGGTGATGACGCATGATGATCAGGTCGGCGTAGTTGCTCACCATCATGATGGTGTCCTTGAGCGACTCACCCTTGGTGGAGCTGCTGGTGGCCGCATCGGAGAAGCCGATGATACGGCCGCGCAGCCTGTTGACGGCAGTCTCGAAGCTGAGACGGGTGCGGGTGGAGGGCTCGAAGAAGAGGGTGGCGCAAACCCTTCCTTTCAACAGATCACGGTTGGGATTCTCCTTGAATCGGGAGGCGGTTTGCAGGATGCGGAGGATATCCTCCCTGCTGTAATCGCCGATATTGACCAGGCTTTTGGGACTCATAGGTGAAAAATTTTGTATAAATGGGTTGTGTATAGCAAAAGTAGAAAAAAACCCTGCAATCTGATTGCAAGGTTAAAAAAAATCGTCAGACCTCCAGATCTACGTTGAACAGCTCATGCCAGGGGAGTCCCTGCTTGTTCAGTTGGTCCATGAACGGGTCGGGATCAAACTCCTCCACGTTGTAGACACCCGGTTTTTTCCAGAGTCCCTTCATGAACATCATGCCGCCAATGGTGGCCGGTACCCCCGTGGTGTAGCTGACACCCTGCGCACCTGTCTCCTTATAGGCAGCCTCATGACTACAATTGTTATAGATATAGTAGGTGCGTTCCTTCCCATCCTTGATACCTTTGATACGGCACCCAATAGAGGTTTGGCCGGTGTAGTTCTCTCCCAGCTCACCCGGGTCGGGCAGTACTGCTTTCAGGAACTGAATGGGTACGATCTTCTGACCGTTGTACTCCACTTCGTCGATGCGTGCCATGCCGATGTTCTGGATCACCCTGAGGTGGGTGAGGTACTCCTGGCCGAAGGTCATCCAGAAGCGTGCCCGCTTGAGGGTGGGGTAGTTCTTCACCAGCGATTCCAGCTCCTCGTGGAAGATCACGTAAGATTCCTTGGGACCGATCTCAGGGTAGGTGAGCGGCTGATGGATCTCATGCGGTTCGGTCTCGACCCACTCACCGTTCTCCCAGTACTTTCCTTTCTGTGTCACCTCGCGGATGTTGATCTCCGGGTTGAAGTTGGTGGCGAACGCCTTACCATGGTCACCCGCGTTACAGTCCACGATGTCGAGGTAGTGGATCTCATCGAAGTGATGCTTGGCGGCATAGGCGGTGAAGATGCTGGTCACCCCCGGGTCGAAACCGCATCCCAGGATGGCGGTGAGACCCGCCTTCTCGAACTTATCCCGGTAGGCCCACTGCCATTTGTATTCAAATTTGGCTTCATCCTTCGGCTCGTAGTTGGCCGTGTCGAGGTAATGTACCCCTGCTTCGAGGCAGGCATCCATGATGGTCAGGTCCTGGTAGGGGAGTGCCACGTTGATCACCAGCTCAGGTTTGAAACCGTTCATCAGCGATACCAGCTCCGGCACGTTGTCGGCATCCACCCTGGCCGTTTCGATGGTGACGCCGGTACGTCGTTTCACATCCTCCGCGATGGTGTCACACTTGCTTTTGGTACGGCTGGCCAGCATGATACCGGTGAAGAGGTCGCTGTTTTGCGCCACTTTGTTGGCTACCACCGTACCGACGCCGCCGGCGCCAATGATCAGTACTTTTCCCATAGATATTCCTTTTTTTATTGTGTTGATAATTCAATTTTCGACTGATGATTTCATCACCCTGCGGCAGTGAAGGGCATCCCTTTACCGCAACCTCCCGCTGACAGGGTCGTTGCCTGCTGTTGTCTACAAATATACAATGATTCCCGGAAACGGCCCCGGTTTCGCATCAAAAAAATGGAAGTTTTGAGGCGAGGTCTTAAATGTGTATATTTGTCTTTTGTTAAAATAAAATCAACTGCACACGAATGAACGAAGAAAAAATTGATCAGATCTCCCGCTCTACCAACGCCATCAGCGAATGGAGCATCCAACTACTAACCAATGCAGGCATATCCGAAAACTGGGTGAAATATATCAACCTGTTGCTGTTACTTTCAGTACTGGTTGTGTTGGTGTTCATGGTACAGTACCTCACCCGTCGCATCCTGCATTCTGTCCTAAAGCGTGTGTCAACGATGACCGGTATCGAGTTCCTGCGGCATCTCTCCGAACGACGCTTTCCCCATTACCTGGCGATGATCATCCCCTTCAGCCTGGTGAAAGGGTCGATCCCCATCATATTCGATCTCTTCCCCCGCACCATGGTGATGCTTGATAAGCTGGTGGATATCTTTCTCATCTTCTATGTGATATGGCTGCTCTCATCAATCGTGAACGCTTTCGCCGATACCCTGCGCAGTCGTCCCAGCATGGCGGACAAACCGCTTGAGAGCTATGTGCAGGTGGTGAAGATCATCCTTTACGCGATAGGATTCATCATCCTCTTCTCGATCCTCACCGGACAAAAGCCTGGTGTGATCCTCGGTGGACTGGGTGCCGCATCGGCTATCCTGATGCTGATATTCAAGGACACCATCCTCGGCTTCGTCGCCAGCATGCAGGTGACGGCCAACGACATGGTGCGTATCGGCGACTGGATCACCATGCCCAGGTATGGTGCCGACGGTGATGTGATCCAGATCACGCTCACCACGGTCAAGATCCGCAACTTCGACAAGACCATCACCACCATTCCACCCTACTCGCTGGTGTCGGACTCGTTTCAGAACTGGCGGGGGATGGTGGATGCCGGTGGTCGACGGGTGAAACGCAGTATCTTTGTGAAGCAATCATCCATCCGTTTTCTGAGTGATGAGGAGGTGAAGGAGCTGCAGAAGGTGCAGGCAGTAACCCGTTATATCACGACGAGGAGCCAGGAGATTGATACCTACAACCAATCCGTCAGCGCTGACAAATCGCTGGCCCTGAACGGCAGGAATCTCACCAATATGGGGCTCTTCCGCGAGTACATCAAGAACTGGCTGAGTCAACATCCCGACGTGCATAAGGAGCTGATGTTAATGGTGCGTCAGTTGCAACCCACCTCCAAGGGGTTGCCGCTGGAACTCTATTTCTTTACCGCCACCACCGAGTGGGAAAGATATGAGGATATCACTTCCGACGTGTTTGATCATGTGACTGCGGCAGCAACCTTTTTTGAGCTTGAGCTGTTCGAGGATATCTCCAACCCGGTGGTGTCTGGGGGTATCAAACAGGAGCAGTGAGCTCGCTGTGATTTGACGTTGGCATAGTGGTCTCCCTCTTTCGTTGCTTGCAGGAATCACTCGGGAAGTTGATGATATTCTAAAATTAATTTTTATCTTTGTGCGGGGTAACACCCATTGTCAGAATTTAAAGATTGTCAGATAAGAGCATGGTTGTCAATGTCTGTGATTTCGTGATATGAACACTTCCATACTCCAACCGAATTACTTTCTATGAGCAAAATTTACAGCGTGTTTACCGGTACCGGGAGCTATGTTCCGGCCAGACAAGTAAAGAACGAAGCCTTTCTTGATAACGAGTTTTACGAATCATCCGGTGAGAAGATCACCACACCCAACGAGTCGGTCGTGCAGAAATTTGAGGAGATTACCACCATCTCCGAGCGACGTTATGCCGAGGATCATGAGGTGACCTCCGACCTGGCACTGATTGCCGCACAGCGAGCTATCAAGGCTGCGGGGGTGGAGAAGGAAGAGCTTGATTACATCATCTTTGCCCACAACTTTGGGGAGACGATGCAGGATAATATGCGAATGGATGTGGTGCCGTCGCTTGCCTCACGGCTCAAGCAGAAGCTGGGAATCGTCAATCCCTCCGCGGTGGCCTATGACATCCTGTTCGGCTGTCCCGGATGGGTGCAGGCGGTGATCCAGGCAGACTACTATATCCGTTCCGGTGATGCCAAAAAAGTGCTGGTGGTGGGTGCCGATATCCTGTCGCGTGTGGCCGACCCGCACGACCGCGACAGCATGATCTATGCCGACGGTGCCGGAGCAGCCATCATGGAAGGACGCGAGAGCGACACCCCACTCGGTATCCTGGGTCACAACTCGCGCAGCGACGCCCTCGATTACGTGCAGATGCTCCGGATGGGTTACTCCTACAACCCCGAGCTGGCAGAGAAGAAAGACTATTACCTGAAGATGCAGGGACGTCGTCTTTACCAGTATGCACTGGAGAACGTGCCGAAGACGATCAAGGCGGGACTGGACAAGCTGGGACTGCAGATCACCGATATCCGCAAGGTGTTGCTCCATCAGGCCAACGGCAAGATGGATGATGCCATCCTGCATCGGTTGTTTAAGCTTTACAACCTGAGAGAGATGCCGG
>Ga0334901_1000251_pt1 | contig 84000 bp, 76 predicted proteins | sample GraSluR3_MG_3_FD_207216 | JGI IMG/M metagenome (GOLD analysis project Ga0334901, IMG submission 207216) | Sludge microbial communities from methane-producing bioreactor in Wageningen University, Netherlands - Granular Sludge_15_08-R3 | ecosystem: Engineered > Bioreactor > Anaerobic >...
ATTTATACATTCCATATTTACATCTAATAATTTGATTATTTCTTGCTCCACGATATCACCATCCTATAATCAAAATTATAACGGTTTATTGCTATAAAATCAACTAACTTTGGAAAGAACCGCTCAATATAATACCGGCTATCTTAATTGAGAGTATTTAGCTACAATTAAATGATAGCGAAATACTCCAACTCCAAAAACAAGCCCTTAAATTTCACACCTTTCCTTCATGTGATCTGACCAAGGCATTAGCATATCGAGTATCTCTGGTTGATTCTTGTAACCAGGCATGAAGGTTAACACCGTCTCAAGATACTTTAAGATATTTAAGTTGTTTGCTTTTGCAGTCTCTACAAGACTATATATAATTGAATTGGCTTTGGCACCTTTAACCGTATCATGGAATAAAAAATTCTTTCTGCCAACAGCATATGGACGAGCGATATTTTCGGCTAATTATCAATCAGTACACTACCATTCGTCAGAAATGTTTTTAGATATTTTTCTTGATTTAGGCAATAACTGAAGCCCTGTCCGGTTTCTGATTTTGGAGGCATTTTATCCTTGTTTTTACGTACCCATTCAAAAAAAACCTCAACCAACGGTTTAACGCTGAGGTTTCTTCTTTCTAATCGTTCTTCTATTGAGAGGTCTTTCAGACTTGTGTCTATATTATAAATAGCAGCCATCTGTTTCAACGCTTTATATGCAAGCGTCTGCTTGATTTCAGCCTTTGATGAGGTCTTGCTCATTGCTTTGATGGCATTTACGAACCTGCGTCTTGCATGTGCATAACAGCCTGCAATGATAATACCTTCTTTTTCTCTTTCCAACTTGTGGTAAGACTCATATCCATCGGAAACCACGTCACTTCGTAAAAAGTTTTGTTCCAATCGGTAGATTGGCATTGCATTGACATATTTGTAGTTGAGAATACCAGCGACCAATGAAGGGGAAGCCAGACTGTTCTGCAACAAATCTGCTGTCGGTCTCTTGGCATGAGCGAATTGTTCGCCACCAGCGCTTTTGTATACGGCCACACAATATTCCTGAACTTCAAAGGTTCCAGGGTGGAATTCGAGATGTCGATATACATCATCCGGCATTCGTTTATAACCTTCACCTAATTGTTCAACCAATTCTTCGTGGCTTAATTCGCTGATAATCGGTTCCGCCTTTGGTAAACACTCCAAATCTTTAGCGCATTTGCCTTTAGATTTCTTTCTTTTCTTAGGACGGACTTCTTCCAATGTAGGTTCTTCCAAGTCAGTTATATTTGATAGATCAACTGTGCTTTCAGCTTCATTAAAACAGGGAGCTTCTGCAATGGTTTTTCTTATGTCTGCCAGTTCTTCTTCAGTGAAATCCATTTTTTCAGAGGATTTCCCAAAACGTGCGTTCTGAGCAACATTAAACTTCTCTAAAAGAACTTTAAAGTTTACATTCAGATCGTTTAACTGCATCGTCAAGGCTTCATTCTGTTTTTTCACTTCATCAAAATTCGATTGCATCATCAAAAGAATCTCAATCAGTGTTTCTTTATTCAGTTTTTCTGCAGCTTCTCTTGACATTGGATTATTCATAGGATTCTCCCGTAGTTTTGTCTTGTTTCATTATACGTGGGATACCTGAAATCCTCAAATTTCAACATCGTTGTCCTTCGTCATTATGACGGTGGATAACTAAGGTCACAAGACTTGATATTCAAATCCTGTCACATCAGTTATTCACAAAATTAGCTTTTTCAGCCGTTTTCTCAAGGCTTTCAGACAGCTTATCCACTGTATTTATCGGTGTCTTCTTTTATCAGTGGATAAGTGGATTTTTCTGAATTTCATCTTGTTCTTTACACTGAAAAACAAATATTTTTTTCTCTGTTTTGCACATATATTTTTTACTCATCCCGGTAAAAGTGGAGTAATCTTAGCAATGGATTTCTTTTGTTCAATCTTCATTCCGTTCATGAGCCACTCGAACTGCTCTTGAGTTATATCCTTGATCTCGTCTTGTGAACGTGGCCATTGGAAACTTCCTGCCTCAAGTCTCTTATATCCCAAAAAATACCCATCTTCCTCCCAAACCAAGGTTTTTATCCTATCCGATCGTCTTCCGCAAAACATGAATAAGGTGCCGGGTTCAAACGGATCTAAGAAGACATTTGCGAATCATATTGTTACTGACAATATGTCGATTGATGAAGTTGTAGAAGAGATCGCAGAGTTATGTGGATTAGATCTTGTAGACGACAATAGAAGTACTTTAAAGAAGAAGTTGGATAGAATAGTGGTTCAGATGAATCATATACGGCTACCGAAAGTATTTGGCTAAGCTGATATACTAGGCGCTTATGCTATTTTACACTATTTCTTTACCAGTCTCAAAAAACCTTCTACATGCGGTATCAAGTAAGTCTAATATAAAATAGCAAAACATATGATTAGGGAGGTAAGGTCTTAAAATTCACCCCTTTTAGTAAAAGGTTCACCCCATATATAGACCAATTACTCGCTCTATAATTTCCCTCCATGGAAGCAATAATAATTATCTGCATTTATAGCTATGATCTTTTCTAACGATTGCTCTGCCATATTTAAGTCAAGTGTAAATTGTGGATTTGCAATTACTAGTTTCCCATTCTCTACAACAGCTGAATCTCCTGTTACAATAGAATTGGTTTCCTTCAAAAATAATGAAATATGCCCTGGCATATGTCCTGGAGTAGATACCACCTGACATCCTCCTGCCCAATCAAAATGATCTCCATCTTTAACTGTTATATCTACATTGACAGGTTTGACTTTCCTCAAACTTTCAATGAATTCAATTTCAAAGTGCTTTTGTTCTGATGGCAAGTTCTTTAGAACTTCTTCTGCTTGCAACAATCTAAGTGATTTTTTTCTACCAGAAATATATTCACTCTCTATTTCACTTGCTACTACTTTTACATTTGGATATTTTCTCTTGATTTCATATAAAGATCCCATATGGTCGTCATCATGATGTGTAATCAGTACTTTTGTTAATGAATCAGGATCTATGCCTTTTGATTTCATTTCAGTTTCTAGAAGTGGCAAAAAATTTGGATAGCCACAATCAACTAAAACAACATCACGATTACCTATTAGCATAACAGGATTTATAGTTTGCATTTCATTATTGTACTCAAAATTAATATCCAACATTATTATTTTATTCATTTCTATTTACTCCTTTACTAAAAAACTCAAACTTACTGGTTATACATACAATCTCTCAAGCACTGTTACCGTCTCCACATGTGTCGAGTGTGCACGATATGCTAAATTAACCATACTGGCACAACCCAAATCTCGTTAGATATGGGCGGTCTCTTCCCTGCATTCAAATAGCTTTTGATTATCTCTGACACTACAAAAGTTTCAAAAAAAGCTCCAGACATTGCCGAAACTTCCAATGATTCACTTGACGTCCATCTTGTTAAATAAGCACATAGTCCCGTATCCATAAAATACATATTTGGTGCTTTAACAATTCTTTGCCGTCGGTGATGAAATACCGAAATCTTTTGCAAGTTCAGAATAATTAACAATTTGACTTGTTCTTGCCGCACAAGCAGTTAAGAATCTTTGAAATTGCATTTCATCCGCCACTTGTGTCAAATCTCTAATATCACGATGAACATAGGTATCAACATAGGACGCATAAAATCTTTCAACACTCTGCTTCTTATATGAACTGCCGGCATAGAACCTTTATAGATTAGATTATAAATCTCTTTCAAATTCATCTTACTAGCAATATTTAATCTGTTTAATAGACGTTTTGTATCCGTTGTATAAAATTCATTAGGTAGTTCATTTAATTCTGAAAGAGATAGTCCCTTCATTGGTAGTATTCCAACTCTGCCTGCTAAACTCTCACTCACACCTTTCATCATCTGAAACATTTGCGAACCCGTCAGCCAAAACTCATCCATAATTTTTTTTCTATCCACATGTAATTTAATATATGGTAATAATTCAGGTTCATATTGTATTTCATCAATAATTACTGGCGGCTCGTACCTTTGCAAAAATAGTAGCGGTTCTTCTTTTGCTAATTGCCTAGCTACAGGGTCATCAAGGCTCACATACTTTCTTGTTATATCAGCATACATTTCCGCTTAATTCAAACGATAATTTTGTATTACACAATAAATTTAAGAAAATCAAGAAAATTCGTTTAATTTAAAATCTTACTTTAAATTAAACGAATCCGATCTTCTTATTTATATTTACAGTCTAAATTCCTATATCAAGAAACGCGGGTATATAAAATTCGCCTTTTTCATGAGCTTAGAAAGCCATCATGAATTCTTTATTTTAGAAGGATTTGGCTTTGTTTGCGAAATGAATCTAGGCAAATTTTACATACCCGCGCTTCCCTTTATAAATACAAGCCTTTCCCCATCGGATTCTTGGTCATTATAGATATATCCCATGCCTGTAAATCCTTTTAAGTCCTCAATGGTTTGGCAATTATTTGCCGCCATATAGCGAACCATTTCACCTCGCGCCATTTTTGCCCACGTCGCTTTAACTTTTAATTTTCCTTCATCGTCGCGCACTGCGAAGACACACTCAATATAGCTCTGTCTTGGCTTTAATCCATTGCGAATGCACTGACTATATTCATTCGACGCAAGATCAATGACAAGGTCTGTCTCACTATAGATTTGGTCATGAAGACGTTCTCCCCAAAAATCATAGAGGTTTTTTTCACCTTCAACTTGGAGCTTTGCCTGCATTTCTAGTCGATAAGGTACAATTCCGTCCAGTGGTTTTAAGACGCCATAAAGTCCGCTTAAAATGCGTAAATGCTTATTAACATAGTTCCATTCATCATCGGTAAATACACCGGGTTTCATGTATTGATATTGGATGCCTTCATATGCCAACAATGCAGGAATTAAATTTTTTCGAATCTCTGTATGTTTTAAACGCTCCATATTTTCAGTCGCTATTTTATCATTACACTTCCATATTTTTTTAAGCTCTTGATATTTTTTTGATTTTAATGTTTGAAAAATTTGTTCTGCATCATCTATAAAAACAGGATAGGTTTTATGTGCCATATCCGTTTCGTTGTTCATCTTCTTCGCCGGTGAGATAATGATTCGCATGCTGTCCTCCTAGTGATTTTTCGTTTTGCTTAAATATAAGGGCATTTTTTATCTGTCGATAACCTGTCCCCTGTGTACAATGCGGTTTTTACCTTCTCTTTTTGCTAGATAAAGCGCATCATCTGCCTTTTTAATAAATGCTTCCGGTTCTGTATGGATGTCCGGAATCTCACTGAACACTCCAATGCTTAAAGTAATTGCTTCTAAGACTTCTCCATCAGGAGTTATCATTTCTTGATTGGTCAATGCTTCTTTTAATGTAATCGCCATTTTTATAACTCCCTCTAAATCAGTATCATACAAGGTAATAAGAAATTCATCTCCGCCATATCGAAAAACATAATCTGTGCTACGGTGCAAGATGTTTTGTGCACACTTGGCTACTTGAATAATGATTTCATCCCCTAATAAGTGACCATATGTATCATTAATATTTTTAAAATTATCGATGTCCAGCATAATAAAGCCCATAGGCAAGTTGCTACGAATGGCCAGTTTAAATTGTTCTTCAATAATTTGATCAAAATGCCTACGGTTAAACACGCCTGTTAGTGAATCTAAAACAGATAATTTTTCTAATTGTTGATTAGCCACTGCAAGTTGTATATTTACCTGGTTGAGCTCAGAGTTTTTAAGAGCCATAATATTTTGCTCTCTAAGTCTAATCGCCACATAAATAAACAAGAACAATAGTAAGACATAAAAAACGTACGCATAAGGGGTTTGATACCAATGATTATCAATGGTAAATGTCATAGATACAGTTTCGGTCATTACATCTCTGGATGTCACTGCGTATACTTCAAAGGTGTAGGTTCCGGATGATAAGTTTGAAAACATGGCTTGATTATAGAAACCATTATAAGTAAAGTCTTCGTTTTGCCCTAAAAGACGATAGTAGTATTTGACTTTATCAGGAGCATCAAAATCCAGAGCCACAAACTTAAAGTCAATAACATTTTCATTCGGGCCTAATGCTAGAACTAAGTCGTTGAAAAAAGGGGTCTCATTTGGATAAGGATCGCCTAACACAGAAAATCCATTTATATAAAGTGTAGGGGCCATTGTCGTGAGCCGTTTAAAATCCCTTGGAATCACAGTAATCCCATGAGAGCCTCCAAAATATAAGCTACCATCGACGTCCTTAAAATGACCTGCGTTAAACTCATAATCCCCTATGCCGTCTTCCGGCAGCAAGGTGTAAATATCATGCGTATTCAAATCTAAAACCGAAAGTCCATCTAAGGTAGCTAACCATAACCTTTTATGGTCATCTTCTAAAATTCCACTGACCGTGTTGTTACCTAACCCATGGGTTTCTGTATATGAAATAAATTGACGTGTATTTTCTTCATATTGAGCAATACCTCCACCTACCGTTGCAATCCAAATATCACCATTGGAATCCTCGAAAATTTTTCGAATGGTGTTGTTTGGTAGTTGCCCTTCTTCAGTACCTTCCCGTTTAAATGTATGAAATTTACTACTATTAGGCTCAAGTAGGTTTAAACCATTATTGGTTCCCACCCATATCCTACCTTTTGAATCCGACAAAAGGCTGTATATCAAGTTATCCGAAAGCTCTTGTTCTTCAAAACTTGCGGTATGATGATACTGTATTAATGACTCTGTAATCGGGTCATATACATAGACGCCTTTTCGGTAAGTTCCTATCCACAAGCGACCTCGTTCGTCTACAGTAAGAGCATAGACAAGACTATCTTCCGGAATGGGTAACTCATACGGAAAAAACCGGTCACTTTCAACATCATAATAGCTTATTCCTTCTGTAGAACCTACTAAGAGTGGCCAATCAGGATGATCTAAATAACAGATGACACTATCGCCTAATGCATGACGGTCTGGGTCATTATATTTAATTGTGGTTAATGTAGACATATAAATGCGCTCGATGCCTTGATTATATATAGCCGTCCAAAGTTGATGGTAACGATCTCTAAAGATAAGATTATTCTTTCCACTACTTAAGCTATCCGCAATATCCTTCATTGGCTTCACGCGGACGTAATTTCTTTTAAATGGATTCACTTTTGTAATGCCGCCACCATTCGTCCCAATCCATAAGATATCTGAAACATCTTGGTATAAGGAATAGATCACTCCATGATGAACATCCCCGTCGGGTAAGGTACCCGGAAAACGAGTCACAGTGCCATCCGGTTCAATGGCAAACAGACCGCCACCCCAAGTACCTACCCATTGAATGCCATCGGAGGTTTCTAGGAAACTATAAACACGGTTATCCTCAAAAAGGATTTCTTCTGTCTTGCCCGTGTTTAAATCAATGGTCATTAAACCACCCTCCCATAGCCCTAAGGTCAAGATACCAGGATTGTTTTCACGGATAAGCATGACTGCAGGTGCTGTGATTGGATATTCAGTTGCTAGGACTTGATCTAAATCTGGATCATACATTTGAAGACCGGTATGTGTCCCTAAATATAAAGTATTATCCGATGCCAAAAAAACCGAACGAACTACATCGCCTTGAATAGGATAGGTTTTTACTGCACCGGTCTCTGGATTCAAAGAATTAAGTCCCGCTAAAGTTCCCACCCACACAAGGCTATCTGAATCTAGGGCGATGCTAACAATGACAGGGTTGGATAAGCCATGCTCTTCGACTGTATAGTTGGTAAATGTATCTTGATAGATATTATACCTTGATATACCTTGATAGGTACCTATCCAGATCTCATGATTTTTAGGATCATAGGTCATGGTTTGAATTAAGTTATGCACTAAGCCTTGAGGTTCAAAAGGATCATTACGCATCACGGTCATCTGACGTCCATCATATCGATTCAGTCCCCCTTGTGTGCCAAACCATAAAAATCCATCCTTATCTTGAAGTATCAATGAAACAGACATATTGGATAAACCGGTTTCTCGAGTGAGCTGTTCAAAAACCGGAGGCGTTTGACCATCTAACAAGTTCGCGCCATAAGTATCTACTGACAATAAAGCAGTACCCATCAATAGCATTAAAAAAAAGAGTAAGACGAAGCGCTTATGAACCATGAAAACCTCCAAAAATGAATTTTATTTTATATGTAACATTTTATCACTTAACTTCCCACTATTCAATGAATTCCAACCACACTTTTAAAAACGCCTACGTGTAAACTATATGCTTTTTCATAAATTAAAGAAGGCCTTGGTTTTGGTATTGAATAAGATGCAATAGAAGGATTCTGCTGTTTGAGTGAAACGAGTTCAGAATCCGTTGCATCATTCAATTAACAAAACCTTAGGCCTTCTTAATGAAATGAATCTGCTTATAGTTTATATGTAGGCGTTTCCTTATAATCCAAAGTACGCTTTTGCGTTATTGTAACTAATATCTTGAACGATTTGTCCCAAGAATTTTTCATTGTTTGGATACTCACCGTCTTCAACAAGGGTTCCGATGTAGTTACATAAAATACGTCGGAAGTACTCGTGACGTGTGTAGGATAAGAAGCTTCGTGAGTCTGTTAGCATTCCTACAAAAGCACTTAGTAGGCCTAAGTTTGCTAATGCACTCATTTGATCTTGCATACCTTCTTTTTGATCACAGAACCACCATCCGGAACCAAATTGTATCTTACCTTTTGTTCCGCCACCTTGGAAGTTTCCAATCATTGTTCCAATGACGTAGTTATCTCTCGGATTTAATACATATAGAATTGTTTTTGGCAATTCATCTGTTGTATCAAGATCGTTTAATAATGCAGAAAGTGCCGGTGCAAATGTTGAATCATGAACGGAGTCAAAACCGGTATCCGGTCCAATCGCTTTATGCATACGACGATTGTTATTACGAAGAGCTCCGATGTGAATTTGCATTGTCCAGCCACGTTTTGCATATACTTTTCCTAAGAAGTTCAAGACAACACCTTTATGAACGGCAACTTCTTCTTCAGATAAAACATCACCAACTAAACCTTTTTTATAGACTTGATTCGCTCGTGCATAATCGATGTTAGTTGTTCCTTCTATATAAGGTGTATGATATTCAATCGTATCTAATGCGTGGTCGGATAATCGACAACCCACTTCATGGAAATAGTCCACACGTTCTTCCAAAGCTTTGAGTAATTTTTGAATTGAATCTACTGTATAACCAACGGCTTCTTCTAAGCTTTTAATCCAAGGAATAAATGTTTCATTTGCTATATTAAAGCTTTTATCCGGTCGGTATGTCGGATAAACCTTGGTCGCAAAGGAATCATCTTGAGCCAATTGCTTATGATACTCAAGATCATCAATCGGATCATCGGTTGTACAAATGACATCCACTTTTGACCGTGTGATAAGTTGACGCGCACTAAAATCTTCTTGGTTCAAAAGTGTATTACATTTTTCCCAAATCTCATCTGCCGTCTCTTCACTCAATAATGTATCGATTCCAAAATAGCGCTGTAATTCCAAATGTGTCCAGTGATACATTGGATTACCGATTGTGTATGGCACTGCTTTTGCAAATGCCTTGAACTTAAGATAGTCATCTTGATCGCCTGTAATGAAGTCTTCTGTGATACCAAAACTACGCATTACACGCCATTTGTAGTGGTCACCACCTAGCCAAATCTCTGTGATATTCTTGTACTTTTTGTCTTGTGCAATCTCTTTAGGCGATAAATGACAATGGTAGTCAATAATCGGCATGTCTTTTGCATACTCATGATACAACTTTACTGCTGTTTCGTTGTTTAACATAAAATTTTCGTCTAAAAACTTTTTCATATTCCTTCTCCTTCGTCCTTGTCGTTTATAAGGTTACACCTGACTTAAATATTGCAATTTCACGATAGTTATTGATTTCTTGACGAACATACTTGCCATTCGCAATATCAACAATATCATTGATAAATTCTTTTAACAGCTCCTCCATACTCACACCATCCACTAATCGTCCTGCATTAAAATCAATCCAATTCGGTTTGAGATTGGCAAGTCGTGAGTTGGTTGCAATCTTCATGGTTGGTATAAATCCACCAAATGGGGTTCCACGTCCTGTGGAAAATAAAACCATCTGACATCCACTCATACCTAACGCTGTCGTCGCAACAGCATCATTTCCCGGTGCACTTAAAAGGTTCAACCCATTTGTCTTAATACGTTCTGTATGCTTTAACACGTCCATGACTTGGCTATTTCCCGCTTTTTGTGTACACCCTAATGATTTGTCTTCAAGGGTTGTGATTCCGCCGTTTTTATTTCCGGGTGATGGATTTTCATAGATGACTTGATTATGACGTTTATAATAGTTCTTAAAGTCATTCACCAATTCCACTGTTTTTTCAAAGGTTTCTTGGTCCTTACAACGATTCATAAGAATTGTTTCTGCGCCAAACATCTCCGGAACTTCTGTAAGTACTGTCGTTCCTCCATGATGAATGAGGTAATCAGAAAACATTCCAATCATCGGATTGGCTGTAATTCCACTTAACCCATCGGATCCGCCACACTCAAGTCCAACACGAAGTTTACTTAAAGGTTGGGGCTCACGCTGATCTTTTTGCATTTTTTCAAAAAGTTCTGTTAAGAGTTTTACCCCCGCTTCAATCTCATCATCCACTTCTTGTGAGATTAAAAAGCTGACACGGTCTTTATTATAGTCGCCTAACGTACGCTCAAATGCATCAATTTGATTATTCTCACAGCCAAGACCCACAACTAATACGCCACCGGCATTGGGATGATTCACTATATTTTGTAGTGTTTTTCGCGTATTAATATGATCGTCACCCATTTGTGAACATCCATAATTATGTCCAAACGAAGATATACCGTCAATATTGTCTAAATCTTTAATACGAATGCCTTCATCGAGCATGCGTTCTTTGAAAACTTGAATAATCTGTTGACTAACACCGTTCACACATCCAACGGTCGGTATCACCCACAATTCATTTCGAATCCCGATTTCACCATTGGGACGAACATAAACGTTGATTTCACGTTCGTCTTCAAAGGTTGAAAACTCTTCAATCTGTGGATTATACTTATATTCTAGCACGTCATCTAATTGTGTTTTCACGTTGTGCGTGTGTACATGAGCGCCAGCTTCAATCAGTTTAACCGCTTTACCAATAGGCATGCCGTATTTCATAATCGGCTGGCCTTTATCGATTGGCTTATAGGCAACTTTATGTCCACTTTTAACGTCTTCTTGGAACTTCACTTCAACACCTTTATGTTCGATGACTTCGTCTTTAAAAACATCTTCTAAAACAATAACCACATTATCCTTGTTGTGAATTTGTATGAAATTTCTCATTTATTTCACCTCATTAATTGCTTTAATGGTTGCTTCCATTCCTTCATTTAAGATTGCTTCAACATAATCAGACACTTGCTTTGTCATGTTTGGTATTGTGTTTAAATCTCCATCCCAGTTACTTTCATAAGCAAGGACACCTTCAACAAGACGTGTAATTGCTTCTTTTGAACCGTCAAAGTCTTTCCATAAGTCTGCATATAAATCTAAAATATCTTGGTTATCTTTCGTCTCGATTTTTTCACCATTAAATGCACCACGATAAAATACGATATATGCTGCAAGGGCAAAGACTGTTCGCTCCGGAAGTTGTTTGTTCTTATCTAAATAAGCTAACACCGATGGAAGTACACGTGTTTTGTACTTGGACATACTGTTAAGTGAAATACTCATTAAGTAATGCTTAATAAAAGGATTTTTGAAGCGCTCAATTACTTCTTTTGCAAATGTCTCTAATTCTTCTGACGATAGACTTAATGTCGGGATGATTTCTTCATAAATTGCTTTTGTTAAAAATTCGTTTAATATCGGATTTTCAACAGATTCTCTGACTGTTCGCTCCCCATAAAGATATGCGACAGGAACAAGTGTTGTATGAGCACCGTTTAAAATACGTACTTTACGCATTTTATATGGAGTTACATCATCAACGAAAATAGCGTTGCAGCCTTCTTGATTGGCCGGGAATTCATCACGAATTTTCTTGTCGCCTTCAATAACCCAAAGATTAAACTGCTCACTTTCAACAACCAAGTTATCTTTGTAACCTAGTTCTTCCCAAATTTCTTCAATACGCTCTCTTGGATATCCAGGAACAATACGGTCAACTAAGGTGTTACAGAATGTATTGGACTGTTCAACCCATGTCATAAATCCTGCATCAAGGTTCCATAAATCAATATATTGAAGTACATATTTTCTAAGGTAATCTGCATTTTTATCAATTAGTTCACATGGAAGAATAATAAAGCCTTTATCTGTTGCACCATCATAGGCCTTATATCGTTCCAATAGTAATCGCGTAAGCTTTGCCGGGAATGTTACATCAGCGCCTTTGTCCATTGTATCACTCTCATCAAATGTAATACCGGCTTCTGTGGTGTTTGAAACAATCACACGTGCCGTATCAATATGAGCCAACTGAAGATATTCATCAAAATCTTTATAAGGATTAATCGCTGTTTCAATCGTATTGTTTTTGTAATACTCACTTACTGCTTCTCCGTTTTTGATACCTCGCATGTAGTGTGTATATGTATAGTCTTGATCTGCTAACATCTCAATTAATCCATTTTCAAGAGGTTGAACGACTGCGATACCTCCGTTGTAATCACCTTCATCATTCATCTTTTGAATCATCCAGTCTACAAATGCTCGTAAAAAATTTCCTTCTCCAAATTGAATTACTTTAATCGGTCGCTTTGCCATAAAATACCTTTCCTTCCATATATACATTATTTAAGGTCACATGCCTTCTAATACTAGTTTATCCTTAAAATTTGACATCTTCAAGGGCTATATTTTGACAAACTATACATTTTTTGACATAATAGAAGAATATTAACCCTAGGGAGGACCTCTTATGGTAAATAACGAATGTTTACTTTATACAACCAATCTTCTAAGTGAAACACTGCCCGATGAATTCATGACCGAAGAGCAATTAAATGCCCTCGGCATTTCACCGGATCATCAATTTTTGATCTTACAACTCATTCTAGGCAACGACTTAAAATCACACATTAATAGCCTTAGTCAAGACCATACTAATGCGTGGAAAAGTCAGCTTCATCAAGTTATTCTTGACCACTTTGAACCCCATGTCATCTGCTTTTTAAATCTTCAGCCTTTTACGCGGACACTGGTGCTATGGATTGACCCAGCCAAGAGTCAACATGAAATAAAGCGTGACTTTGGTCAGCGTTTTATGGATTTATCTGAACAGCTTGATGCGCTTTACCATTATAATGTGACCGGGTGTTTCGGTTCTGTCGTATCGGATTACTTTCATATTGGATCTTCCTATAAAAAGGCTCGCTTATTACAAGAATACCGTTTTATCATCGGTTTAGGCCAATACATTTTCTTTGACGAGCCTCGCTACAGTGATGAATACTCTCTCGTCGAGTACAAATATGTTCATCATTTTGAATCCTTGTTCCGTGAAAAAAATTGGATTCAACTGCTTGAACTATTAAACACCATCAAGCATGCACTTGTACAAAATATGGTCAATGACTCTAAAGTCACCTATATCTATAAAGAGATTTTTTCAATTACTATTCGTCAGTTATTTGATCAACTTGATGATTATAAGCAAGATATTGAAAAGTTAAATACAGGTATCATTATGTTTGATCATCTATTTGATGACATTGAACAAGTCAATAGCTATTATTTGCAAATTATTCAACGCATTACAGAGCAAACACTTTCAGAACATCTGCATTTACATATTAAAAAAGCTTTGAAAATCATTCATAAGCACTACATGGATGATATATCATTGACCTTTTTAGCTGATTCGCTTCATATTTCGACCGCTTATCTTTCTCGACTTTTTAAAGAGGAGATGGATATGAACTTCAAAGAATATCTGACACGCTATCGGATTAATAAAGCCAAAGACCTTTTAGATAAAGGCACTTTGGCTATAAAAGACATTGGTCAACGTGTTGGCTATAGTTCACCCACTCAATTTGCGCGAGTTTTCAAACAAGTCGAAGGCATCAAACCTTCAGAATATCGTCAAGTGCTCAAAAATAAAGTGGATGACCCTTTTTTATAATTCTAAATACACCGGCTCTGCTTCAATGATATCCGCAACTTCCGACATAATTTCTGACAACATTTTTTCATTCAGCTCTAAAGCCTTTGCCGCTTCTGAAAAGAACTCATAAGCTAAACCATCAATTCCGATATGTATCCCCATCATCATTATCAAACTATCTGCAATGTGGGTGATGTACACGAGTCGCGGATTAATCATTGCGGCTCTTGGATTATGGTGTATTGCTATCACTTCTGCCAGCTCCTCCGGAAGATTCCATTTTTCAGCAATTTTTGCACCAACTTGTCCATGATTAAACCCGAGTACCTGCTCTTCAGCTTCAATAAAAGTGTAGCCTTTTTCAACAAGTGCATTAATTTCTTGATACGCACTTCCTACATATTGATCTAATATGACCTTTCCAATATCGCGTAAAAGTCCCGCGGTATATGCTTGATCGATTTTTTTATATTTCACTTTTTTTGCAACTGCCTTTGTCATAATGGCCGAAATCTGAGACTGTTTCCACAAGGCTTCTTTTTCAAGCGCATAACCCGGAAGCTCTTTTTCCATAAACTTTCCGATAACTGTCGTTAGAACCATCGTTCGAACCGCTTCAAAGCCTAACACCACCGCTGCATCTCGAACGGTTTCAATGTTACGTCTTCCATGATAAAAAGCCGAGTTTGCCAATTGAAGAATTTTGGTCGTCAAACCTTGGTCTTTAATAATTTCTTCCTCTAACTCTTTGGCTCCTGCCTCCGGATTCTTAGTAATCTCCATTATTTTAATGATTGTTTGGGGAAATGGCGGTATCTCTTGAACCCGACTAATGATTTCCTCCATCGTCAATGCCTTGTTATCTTCCATATTTTCCCCTTTCTGCTATCCGACTCCAAAATCTGTATTGTTCCATAAAATGTCACATTGTGTGTCTGTATCTAACCACCAATACTTTTCTTCAAACCATTGAACAAGCTTAGGGTCTTGTTGAATGGTCGTAGAATTATTAACGTATACATTGACGGTGAAATGTTTAAAATGTTTTTTTGCCAAATCAATATCCTGTTGAATCCCTGATTTTGTCTGTCCTTTTATGCCTACCATTAAACATACAGAATCAAAATATTTTTTTATCTCATCAATCGTTGGGTCCCCAATGCCCTTATTTAAAACAGTCTCACGAAATTCATAATCAAATGATTCTATCCCTGTTTTAACTGTGACCTTAATCCCGAAAAAATCCCGCATCCGCTGAATATGTTCTCTATAGATCCAATGTGCTTCAAAAAACAAATGATCAATTCCCTTTGCATCAATGCATTGTTTTAAAGCCTCTAATGTCGCTTTGGGCAATTCAAATATATTCCCCGAATTAATAACTTCTAAAACCCCATATTCACCTGTCACTTGTTCGATAATATCTATATTTACATCATGATTGGATGTTTGATCCTCTGCGTTATCATCAATATAGTCGCAAAATGTGCACTTTCCCCATTTACATGGAGCACCTTTAAGCAAAAGTATTTCACGTTGCGTCTTACTAATAATCTTACTATATCTTTCCATTTTAATCCAACCTTTTTTTCATTCTCTTCTAAATGCGCTTGTTTTTTTATCTGTTTTCAGTTATAATCATGACTGCTATTAAAGCCGCAGTTCGTAACCATCCTGCGAAATCAAAACTAGGAGGACGACTATTATGAGTAACCTTACCATTTTTTTCTTATTTGCCTTTATTAACTTTGGGCTGATTGCACTTATTTTCCGTCTATTTGGAAAAAACGGGATTCTTAGCTACATTATCTTAAGTGTAATTGCCGCAAATATGCAAGTGAACAAAGGTATTATCTTTGACCTTGGCTTCATTGAACTTGAAGCAACCCTTGGCAATGTCATGTTTGCCGGAATTTTTTTAGCCACAGATTTACTTAATGAAAAGTATGGCTATCATGCCGCTAAAAAAGCTGTCAACCTGTCTATTGTTGCCAATCTATCATTTGTCCTAATCATGTTTATATCTACATTATACCATGGTTTAGATTATAGTGAACCCTATAATCATGCACTGGAATTATTTTTTTCCATTAACGGCGGAACCTTTAAAGCGGTCTTAGTTGGAAATCTTGTGTATTTTATCAGTCAAAGTCTCGATGTTTTCATCTACGACAAAATAAAATCATGGAATTCTGAAACAAAGACACTATGGATACGCAACAACGGATCAACCCTTTTATCACAACTCGTCGATACCGTGCTCGTTAGCTTGGGGTTTGCACTTGTGGGCATATTCCCCTTCGACCTTGTTGGCTCCATTATCATCACGACCATTGTGATTAAATACTTAGCCGCTATCGTTGACACACCTTTCTTATATATTATGAATAAGATTAAGGTAGCGGAATCGGAAACTAACGATTTAGCATAGCTATTTAAATTTAAAGCTCAGACTCCAAGTATTTGGCAGTTTGAGCTTTATTGATATACACACTTATCTTTACCTGTTTGTTTTGCTTCATACAATCGATTATCCGCCAAATTAATCAGATCATTTATTGTTTGATTGTTTTCATACCTTGCTATACCACAACTTACAGTTATCTGATAGCCTTTACCGCTATATTTTTGACTAAGCATATCTCGAAACCTTTCGTATACACTATGAGCTCCCTCGACTGAGCTCTTAGGCATGACGATTAAAAACTCTTCTCCTCCATAACGTCCGACATAATCTGTTGACCGTACCGCTTTTTTTAGGAATCCAGCTATCATCTTAATGACTTTATCCCCTTCTGAATGACCGAATGAATCATTGATTTTTTTAAAATCATCGATATCCATCAATAAAATATTTAAATCTTCCGAATAGTTTTCTTTAAAAAACATCTCTTTGGCCAACATATTTAATATGGCTTCATGGTTCAAAAGATTTGTCATTTGATCATGTTTGGCTTTTTTTTCGAGCGTTGAGTTTTGCTCTGCCAATTTGTCGATATTCATGAATTCTTTGTTTTTCATTGAAAATAGATTCACGGACAGCACCAAGGCAATGCTGTTAAACAAAATGGTATTAAATGAAAACACATAATGCATGTTATCTTGACTTATGCGACAAACACCCACACAAAAAAACACTGTAGATAGTATAATAATCGGTGCGCTGACTTTTATCGGCATATAAACAACTGCAGCAACACCCATTATTACCATGGTAAATATATGGATAGTATTTCCTTGATCCAAGGTAAAAAACACTAATCCCATTGAAAAAAAGATGACTGCTAAAATATTAACTAGGAGTAGAAATTTATGGATTCCTAAAGGAATTTGCTCAAACTTAATCTTTGTGATAATCATAATGGGGATGATAATGGTCAAATATAATTGAAAGATTAAGACAATATTACTGATATCTACCCATCGTCGACTTTCAAAAAAAACAATCCATTCCAAAAAATACAGTACAATAAGAATCCCTGTTACTCGATTATGATTTATCTCTATAATTTTCCTCTCATACTTTTTTAACAACCCCACTTACTCCACCCTCCTATTACAACCGAAAATTCTTGTTTAATCATATATAAAAGTTATAACATACTTATCCGTTTCAATATCTGCACAAAGGCTTTCGAAGTGTAAGTCTTGGGAAAAACGGTCACTTAAATCATTTTGTATTTCTTTAATTCGATGTTGTAAGGCATCTTGATAAATATCCTTTACTAAGCATTTTCCCTCTCGTAATTCATCGCAAACATATTTTTCTAAGGGTGATTTTTGTAACCAAAAATGAATCTCAACTTTATCGTCTATAATTTTTACGTAGATGTTTTTCGGTCCTTTTCCAGTCAATTCTTTAATGTGCTTAATCGTCATTTTACAAATTTCATTTTCAAATTGTTTCAAGTTATGCCACCTTTCAATAAGTTTAGAAGATGCTTACGAACATTCGTAAGGGAATTGTATCATCTCGCATAGCCATATGCAACAAAAAACCACATTTTCTTTTATCTTTAGTACAATTTCGCAATTATAACTTGAAACAATCCTATTATTTATTAACGATTACCATATGTTGAGCCTGATTTCCAACAAAGTGGCTTCCATCCGGAATCACACTTTTACTATCCACAATACAATTTTCTATATATGCATCTTTTCCGATGGATGCACTATGAAGAATAATCGAATTTTTTATAACAGTATTTTTTCCGATAAATGTTTTGCGAAAAAGCACCGAATTTTCTACTGTTCCATTGACAATGCATCCCGGTGAACACAGGCTATTGGATACGTTCGTTCCTTTATTGAACTTTGCCGGTGCTTCATCTTCAGCTTTTGACATGATATATGGAGATGTTTTAAAAAAGTACTGTCTTAATTCCCGGTCTAGAAAATCCATATTGGCCTCATAATAAGAATCCAGTTCGGCAATCGACTTCCAATACCCTGTATGAATATATGCCATTATTCTTTTCCGTTTACGATATCGTACAATGATGTCTGAAACAAAATCATGACGACTTTCTTTTTCCGCTGCTTCAATCAACTCAATAAGCATGGTACGTTCTATGACGTATATTCCCGTTGAAATCAAATTATCGGATGGGTCAAGTGGTTTTTCTTCAAAATCAACAATATGGTTTTCCTTATCAACCTCCACATGACCAAATCGAGATAATTCTTGCATTTCTAACTTTTTACATACAATGGTAATATCTGCTTCCTTATTGATATGATATTCCAAGACCTCATTATAATCAATTTTACTTATATCATCACCTTGGGCGATGATGACATAGGGCTCATCACTATCTTTTAAGTAGGATATATTTTGATAAATCGCATCTGCTGTCCCTCGATACCAAAAGCAATTATCATGGGAGATATAGGGGGTTAAAATATAAAGCCCTTTATTTTTACGTCCAAAATCCCACCACTTTGATGATCGCAAATGTTCTACTAAAGACCTAGAATTATATTGTGTTACTACGGCCACTTTTTTGATATTTGAATTTGTCATATTACTTAGGGAAAAATCAATTGCACGATAATTGCCTGCAATAGGCATTGCTGCTAATGCCCGATTATGGGTTAGCTCTTTTAAATGTTCGTTCTTGCCTCCGGCAAGTATTATTCCTAAAGCCCTCATTCTTCTACCTCCTCAAGTCGAATATTTCCACCACTTTCCAAACGGTTATTTTTGTAATTTTCTAATGCTGTCACACCGGTAATTGCACAGTTTTTGCCAATCCATACTCCATCAGGTATGACCGCATATTCTCCAACCGCTGTAATTCCGGAATTGTATATCTGAGGATCTATACAGTTTTTTACATTTTCCCCTTCACCAATCGTTACATTCGTTCCAATAACTGCACCTTCCGAAATAACCCCCTTGTCTATTTTTGTGTTTTCCTTAATCACGGCATTAGTCATAATTATGGAATCTTTAATAAAGCAACCCTTTTCAATAATGACATTTGATCCGATGACTGAATTGCATACACTTCCATAGATTTCTGTTCCTTCGCCTAAAATACATCGCTCAATATTTGCTGAGGCCGCAATGTATTGTGGTGGCTGAATCTCATTATTGGTATATATTTTCCAATAGGCCTCATATAAATTAAACTCAGGCACTAGACTGATGAGCTCCATATTCGTTTTCCAATACGATTCTAATGTCCCAACATCTCTCCAAAACCCTTGAAATTCATAAGCAAGAACATGATTTCCTTCGTTTAAGCAAAACGGAATAATATGTTTTCCAAAATCACTGCTGTCATGATTTTTTTCTGCAAGCTTAAGTGCCTTTCGAAGAATCTTCCAGTTAAAAATATAGATTCCCATCGATGCTAAATTATTCTTAGGTTTTTCCGGTTTTTCTTCAAATTCGATAATACGAAGATCTTCATCTGTATTCATGATTCCAAACTGATGAGCTTCTTCATAAGCTACAGGTAAAACTGCAATTGAAATATCTGCCCCCTTCTTTTTATGATTGTTCAACATCATACTATAATCCATTTTGTAAATATGATCTCCCGAAAGAATTAAAACATATTCAGGATCATAATAATCGATAAATGGAATATTTTGGTAAATCGCATTAGCTGTCCCTGAATACCATGTTTCATTTTCACGGCTTACATATGGAGATAAAACCGTGACCCCTCCAATGCTTTTGTCTAAATCCCAGGGTATACCAATACCAATATGTCGATTTAAATGTAATGGTTGATATTGTGTCAAGACACCTACCGTATCAATGCCAGAATTAATACAGTTACTTAAGGTAAAATCAATAATCCGATACTTCCCTCCAAAAGATACCGCCGGTTTTGCTGTCTGATCGGTTAGTATTCCTAATCGACTTCCACGCCCACCAGCTAACAACATTGCTACAACTTCTTTTTTGTGCATACATACTCCTCCATTTTTGGTCATAAATGATAACTAATTATTGCTTTGATTGTCAAACTAATTATTAAATAAAAAACCGGAAAGAACCTGTATTTAGGCTCTTTCCGGTTTACAATGTTAGCTGCAAATGCATCTAATATATTGTCGAACCGTTGCTCATACTCATTTTTTATTTGCTTGCTTTCAGTCCCCCCCAGAAACTTTCCCATGTCAAATCAATTGACCGTTTAAAAAAAGAATTTCCAGGTTCATAAAATATACTGTTTGAAGCCACCCCTTGAAGAATTACATTAAAATGATAGAGTGTCTTTTCGACGTCATGATTGGGTATTATGTTTAATTCAATACATTCATGAAATATATCTTTAAGTTTTTTAATGATTTTTTGATCATTCGTTCCTAATATATTCTTAACTTGCTTATGTTGAAATTCATCCATCATACCAAGTCGTCTCCAGATTTTTGCTTTGTTCGGCTCTGAATAATAGTCCGTCATTTGGTAATATATTTTTTTAATGCGTTCGTCTGCAGAATCATCAGATTCTTCGAACACACTATGAAATGACGTATAATATTCTTCTATTTCCCGAATAACGAGGTCAAGAATCAAGTCGTCCTTACTTTTATAGTAATTATATAGCGAAGGAGCTTTCATTCCCAGCTCTCTAGCTAGTTCATTCATGCTAAAATGTGTACCTTTTTCTGCAAATAGTATTGATGCATATGCTAAAATCTTGTCTTTCATTTAAATCCCACCTTACTATTCAACTACTTACTAATATTCGTAAGCTTATTGTATCATCATATATTAATCTACGCAATAAAAAAATACACCTCGATTATCATATTTTTATCGTGAGAATGCATTGGATGCTGTATTTTTTTATTATGCTTAGTAAAACTGAATTGTTATCAAAAAAAGAGTGGATTTAGGATTCCACTGTCTGAACGCAGTGAGTTTGGAATCCGACCACTCTTTTGATGATAACAATTTTTAGTTTTACTTAGCTTGATAAATGTTACAGAATCCAATGCATTCTCACGCCTTTAAAACTCTGTACTATAATCTATTTCTATTTCTTCGTAAGGTTGATCTTCCGGTTTTTTGAAGTTTAATTCTTCAAAGGTACACATTTTTTGATCAAGGGCTTTTTGACGAAGGTTACGGTAAAGTTCTGCATGGGTTGCGTTATAATAGGGGTTAACGAAAAGTACACCCACAAAACATGCAAGTAATCCTAATAGATACCATCCGATAAAGGATAAATCAAGTACGAACATATCCCATTTTTCACCTTGGGTCATTTTATTACTTAGGTCAATGGCACGTTTGGATCCGATTTCCGGATTATCCGCTAAGATATAAGGAACCATTGCATAGGCATACCCTTTAATAATTCCGGGAATAATCAACAATAAGGTCCAACCGATAAGGTATAGTGTTTGTCGAATCATTGATTTAACAACGAACATATAGTTATGTCCTGAAAAACTAAAACCAATGATGCCAAAAGGTACTTCTTCTCCGTTCTCAGATGCAACGGATGCTTCTAAAAAGTATTTACGAATACCGACCATTAAGGGATTGCTAATAAAAAATGAAAAGGCTATTGCAATTGTCATAATAATGATAAACACCACTAAAAAAATTAGGAATAATCGAATGTTAAATCCCCAGTCCGGTTGGGATATATCACCAAAATCACCTGTGTTATTTCCGAAGGAGTAATTAAATCCTCCGCCTCCTCCGCCTCCTCCGCCGCCGATAAGTGACAATATCAAACTAATGCCGAATGCTTTCCAATAGGTTCCTGAGAGTGCTTTTTTTGCTCTTTCTTTTAATTCACTTCTGCTCCACATAGTTCTCCTCCATTACTTTGCTGATTTATTTATTCGAGCCAAGCCTTAGATTCATTATATATGAACAGATATATTTATCAAGTTTTTTGTCGTGTACACCTTTTTTTTATGTCTAAACTGTCATTAATAGCCGGCGTTAGGCAAATATATCTTTTCGATTGGTATCTGTGTTCTTCCCATGAAATAATCAAGCAGCATAATAATCTGGTCTTTGTATAAGGAATCCGGATAGACTTGATAATCTAATTCCGAATCTTTGTTGGCAATACCTGAATCATTATTACTAATTACAACAATGTCCTGATCTAGATTAAGTTCCTTAATGACTTCTTTAAGCGGATTGATATAATAGTCTTGATGCAAGTAGACAACATTAATATCATTGGAATATTTGGTAAAGCTTTGCTTCATTTTTTCTTTCAGTTGTAACATTTGCTTGGGCAATTCTTCTTGTTGATAATGCCCTTGATATCCTTCGATACTATCGATGATATTAATTCGTGAATATCCACTGATTTGTTGTCTGAAACTACTGGATTTTTCAACCGTAAGGCGTGTATTTAAATCACCGGTCACTTCTAAGATACCGATATCATAATGAATATTATAGACATTATTAATGAGATAATTACTTAAACGTATGCCTTGATCAATATAATCCGGCCCAATGTAGATGACGTTGGTATCTTCATATTCTAGGGGATTACCTAAACACACCACATATGTATTTTTTGTTTTCGCTAATTTTGTAAGTTCTTCCCAACCGAAACTATTTTCAGGGCTGAAAAAAATGATATCCACGCCTTGATTAAGTAGCTCCATAAAATAATGTTTTTGAAGCTGATCTTTTTCCCTCGCTGATTGGTCTTCATCAATATCATAATAACGAAATCCAATGTTTTCATAGGCATTATTCACGACCTGTATATCATTGTCGATGGTCATACTAAGATTTTCTTCGTTATATAGATGGGTTTGTATATATCCCACTTCTAATGTTTGTCGTCGTTCCGTACTTTCAGTGTATATCGATTTATTTTGTTTGGTTACCGAAAAGCTTTTCATAACAATACGCTTGGGAATATGTAAATTCGTCCGATTACTTTCAAGAATTTCCATGGCGTAGTCAATGGCTTCCTTGCCTCCAACCGGTGTATAGATAATCGTATCAAGTTCTCCTATATCCAAATAGGTTAAATACTTATCTTCCATAAATTTACTTACCGTAATAATAGGTACATCCATGCCGTGTTCTTTTAAAATATTCCCTGCCCCAATGGCTAATGCATTACTCTGGGCAAACACCACATCAAACTCCTGGTTGGATTGAATGAAAAGTTCAAATTCTTTTTGCGCTTCTGTACGTAACCATCCACAATAGATGTTTTCTGTAATATTCATATTCAATTCACGATTAACCATGTCTGAAAAACCTTTGGATATCTCTGTGACCATTGGATCTTCAATGGGACCATTTAAAGTTACAATGTTTAGCGAATTATCTCCGGCCAAATCTTTTAACCGTTCTGCCCCCATTTGCCCCACACTATTATAGTCCGGTCCGATAAAGAGGGTATAGTCATTAAATCCAATATCCTTGTCAAGAACAATTACCGGTATTTTCTTTTCTACTTCATCAATAATCGGCCCCAACACATTGGCATCATTAACAGTGATGATAAGTAAATCAATCCCATATTCTAATAGTTTATCAATATCATTAATCTGTTTATAACTACTAGAGCCTGCATTTGTAAATATCATTTTGATTTGGTCATATCCTTGTGAATATTCTTCAAGTTCTTCGTGAATAACAATTTGCCATTCATCGGTAAGATTGGGATGGCTCATCCCGATTAAATATTCAACATCTTGATAACCGGATACATTGGAATCATCAACACTATTTATAAAATAGATAAGGCTAATGATGATTACACTCATCATCACGAGTAAAATTATTTTTTGCTTCATTTATATTCGTTCCTTTCGATACTTCACCGGCGATACACCTGTCGCCTTTTTAAAAGCCGCACTAAAATAATGTTGTGTTGAATATCCGACCTTTTCCGAGATTTCATAAATACGAAGTTTCGGATCATCCATTAATCGTATAGCCTTTTCAATGCGAATCTGCGTTAATAAATCTGTAAATGAATAACCCATCTCTTGTTTAATGAGTTTGCTAAGATACGAAGAACTGACTCTCAAGTGTTTTGCAACATCCGTTAATGCTAACTCAGGTGCTGAAAAATGGACTTCTAAATAATTTTTTGCCATTGCTACAATTGGTAACAGCTCCCCTTTTTTTCGTATCTCTTGAGTCACTTCATGATATTTTGACGTAAACTGCCGATATTCCATGGGTGCATCCACCTGAAGTAGGCCAATCTGTTGGTCCAGATATTGTTTAATGTTTTGAATTAACTCTTGTTCACAATCAAAACCAATATCGTCGGTATCAACAAAGCTTAGAATAATATCTTTTTCCGTTTTAATGACTATTTTATCCTCAATACTTGCCAAGACTTCATTTATTATATTTAACTGTGCAAATGTAAGAAGTTCTTGGTCTAAGAATAATTCTTGTTCACCTTTAATGGGTAAAATATAAATAATAAGCATTTTTTTATATTTTGACATGTCAATATTTAATGCCATAAGGTTTTGTTGGATTTCGTAATCATTCAATCCGCCATCAATCCACTGTTTGAAAAACTGGGTATACATGTGGTCTTGATCGGCAATCATCTGGTTTTTTGCCCACTTCACAAAATTATTTTCTTTGATTTTCGTGTCTAAACTATCAATGCCTTTCTTGACGACCGCCATTAATTCCTTGCGATTCACCGGCTTTAATATATAATCAAAAACATTGAGTTTAATTGCTTCTTTTGCATAATCAAATTCATCATATCCTGAAACAATAAATATCAAACACTCCGGGTTGGTCTCTTTCAAACGCCGAATCAACTCTAATCCTGTCAAATTAGGCATGTTAATATCAACCAGCATCAAATCCGGTTGAAGATTTTTCGCTTTATTTAGAGCATCTTGGCCGTCAATTGCCTCAGCAATCACCTCGACTTCAATCTCTTGCCATGGGAGTCGACTCAGACCTCGTCGTATTTTTGGTTCATCATCTGCAATCATTAATCGATACATTTTATCCTCCTGCAAACCTTTAATATTGAATCGGATGTTTTATGGTAACTGTGGTACCTTGACCCAATTCACTAGATATTTTCAATCCATATCCCAAACCAAAGTTTAGTTTAATTCGCTCATTTACATTAAATAAGCCGATTCCATACCGGTCATCTTTTTCCAACATACCTTCGAAAATATGATTCATGCGAGCGACGTGTTCCGGCTCCATTCCTCCACCTGTATCTGATACAACGATAAAAAGATCTTTAGCATCCGAATGAATATCCACACGAATGTACCCGGACTCTTTACGCCCTTTGATTCCATGGTATATTGCATTTTCAACAAGCGGCTGTATAATCAGCTTAATTACTTTGGAGCTCTTTAATGTATCATCGTACGTGATTTCATAATCGAACTGTTCTTCATAACGCACTTTTTGAATCATTAAGTAGCTCTGAACATGCTTAACTTCATTTTCAAGGCTGATAATTTCATTGCCTTTACTGAGACTAATTCTAAACAAATTGGTTAAGGACTCAACTACTTCAACAATATCATCGGCTTCATATTCCATGGCCATCCAGTTAATTGTATCTAACGTATTATATAAAAAGTGAGGCTTAATCTGGGCTTGAAAGGCTTTTAGTTCCGCCTCTCTTTTTGCCTTCTGTTCCGTATACACAAGTGAAAGCAGATTTTTTATTGCCTCGATCATTTTATTAAAACTATGTCCCAACTGGCTAATCTCGTCATTATAAATACTATCATAGCGTATCTCAAGTTTTCCTTGTTCGGCTTCTGCCATTAGATTTTTAAGCTGACTAATCGGTCGAGTTAAGGTCTTGGTCAAATATACAGATAAAATAATTCCAACAATAAAAATAAGAACCGCATATATAACAAAGGAGGTAATAACTTCTAAAATAATACCTAGCGTGACATTTTTAGGGAAAACCCCGACAATGTTCCAATCCGAAATACCTGTTTCTTGAGCAATGATCTGATAGCCTTCACCGTCAATCTGAACATCCTTTTCCCCACCTATCATGGTTGGATGGATACGATAGACAATGGGATTGACCGGCGCATAGACAACCTCGCCTTTACGGTTACTAATATAGAGGAAACCGGAACGTCCTAGCTCTGCACTATTAATAATAGATTCCATATGGTCTAGTTTCATATCAAACAGAACCATTCCGTTCACATTGCCTTGTTCGTCGACTAAGGCTTTTGTCATGGATAAAATATTATCGGCCTTATAGGAGTCATAAAAAGACGTTATATTGCGTCCGATTTGTTGGCTAAACAAATGGAAGGTCTCCGGTTCGGCCACCGTTTGTATATACCAGCTTTCCATATTTAATGGACTGTCTTCCACAAGCTGCATGGTATTGCTTAACATCTCACCCTTGCTATCAACAACCAAGATTCCCGCAATATTTTTGTCTGTTGTTGTATATCGCTCAAGGGTCGATAATAATTCATCCTCGTTGACATTTTGTTCATTAAAGGCTTTAATGGCAGGTTCGGCAAGCAACAAATCCATTTTTTTACTCACTTCTTGAATATAGTTTTCGATTCGCAAGGTTACCTGACCTGCAAGTTCAAGTGTTTGTTCGTTATTCATGTTGGTAAGCGACCGGTTCAGTACATTCATATTCAAATAACTGAGAACGACAACAGCTATAGCTAATATCAGAAGAATATTAACCATCATCTTGCTTTGTATGCTTTTATTAATATAATACTCTTTAATTTTCTGTATCATCGCGTCACCATTATTCTACACCTGTTACTTCTTGATAATTATCCTTTGTTATTATCTCGGCATTAAATAGTTGTTTTTCCTGCATAGGTTTTTGATCAATAATATACTTCATTAACATGTTGGCCGATTCTTTGCCTATTTTTTCAGGTGAATAGTAGCTTGATGCTTTAAGGGCTGAGTACTCACGATTAAACTCTTCAATGGCTAGTGTTCCACCAATACTTATAATACTTGCACTTTGATCAAGTCCTAGGTGTTCTAGACTTCTTACAACACCAATCGCACCTTCATCATTACCGGTCATGACTAACCAGGTCTCTATCTTCGTTTCTTTTATAAAAACGTCCATTGCTACATTAAAAGCATTTTCTGTTTCACCGTTATAGTTCAACCGAAAAATTCGATTCTTGTCAAATCCAGGAAGCATCTCAATGAATCGTTCATATTGACCTTCTGCACGTTCTTGCATGTTCATCTGTTGATCATTTTCTAGTATTAAAACACCAACATCTTCGTTCAACATCAAGCCATTTTTTATGGCATAATTGGCCATCCAATCCCCAGTCATATCTCCCAGGGCATAATCATCGACACCGACAAAAGGGGTGAGTAATCGTCCATTTGATCCAACTATCGGATCATTGGTTGCCACGATGGGTATATTTTCTTTTCTTAAAATATCAACGGTCATCTGGCTTAAGCTTTGATCCGGAATGCATATAATCACTCCATCAACGTCTTCATCAATTATGCTTGTTAGTGCTTGTTGATAAATATCCTCATCCATTTTTACATCAATATAGATGAATTCTTCAGCACCTAGTCGCGTCGCTTCTCTTTCGGCACTGAGCCCTTCATTAATAAACCATCCTTTGGATCCGTCTTTATAGATTCCTGCAATTGTAATCTGATTGGCTTGTGTTAAAACTTCTGTTGTACTTTCTTCAACATGTCCATTTGTTCCCTTGGGTAGGCATCCCACAATAAATAGAATGAATACGATAGGTACAATTCTTTGCACGTGTATATTCATAGCAACCCCCTAATTGATTCGTATGAAAAAAAGCAGTCCCTTAGATTGAAGGCGACTGCTTTTATTATAGCAAAGATTATATTCTTTGAGTATGTATTTACGAATATTCTTTAATTCTTTGACTTTGTAAAGATATCAAAAAGCACCGCTAATACAAGGACTAAACCTTTGATTGCTTGTTGCCAGTCAATTCCAAGTCCAACTAAGGACATCCCGTTGTTCATAACACCCATAACGAGACCACCGATAATTGCACCGATAACTGTACCGACACCACCACTTGCCGACGCTCCACCAATGAAACAAGATGCAATGGCATCAAGCTCAAAACTTTGTCCGGCTTTTGGTGTCGCTGCATTTAATCGCGCGGCAAACACAAGACCGGAAAGTGCAGATAAGAAGCCCATATTGGTATATACAAGGAACATGGTTCGGTCTGTTTTTACACCGGATAATGCAGCCGCTTTCTCATTACCTCCCAGTGCATATACATGACGTCCAAAAATCGTTTTTGATGTAATGAAGGTATATACCACAATAAGTAAAAGGAGTAAAATGAAAATATTGGGAAGACCTCGATAACTTGCCATAACAAGGGTAAATGCGTTTAATGCGGCTACGAGTAAAATCATTTGCCCCATAAAGAAACTAAAAGGAAGTACTTCTAATCCATAAGTTTTATTACTTTTTCGTTCTTTAAACATAAAATATACAATCACTGCTGAAAGTGCAACTCCTAAGATAATCGTTAAAAAATATCCTCCGGTAGCAGCATGGAATGGATCCGCCATAAATCCTGAACTGATAACCGTAAATTGATCCGGGAACGGCGCAAGACTTCGTCCGCCAAGGACAACCATAGCAAGCCCTCTAAACATAAGCATTCCACCTAGGGTTACAATGAAGGCAGGTACTTTGAAGAATGCAATAACACTACCTTGCAATGCACCAATAAGTGCACCGAGTAATAAGCTAAGAATTGTAACTACAATAAAATTCATCTCATAGGTAATCATTAATGTTGCCGCAACCGCACCGACAAAAGCAACGACTGAACCGACGGATAAGTCAATATTCCCAGTTAAGATAACCAATAACATACCTGTGGCTAATATAAGAATATAACTATTTTGCAAAATAAGGTTGGTTATATTCAATGGTTGTAATAAGATTCCGTTCGTCAATATTGCAAATAAAATCATAATCGAAACCAGTGCGATGATCATACCATATTGGCGCATATTCGATTTTAGTAATTTTTTTATTGCTCCAGATTTTTCACTCATGCCTTTGCCTCCTGTTTATTAATTACATGCTTCATGATTTTTTCTTGAGTTGCCTCACCTTTCATGAGTTCTCCGGTTAACTTCCCTTCGCTCATGACATAGATTCGGTCACAAATGCCTAAAATCTCAGGCATTTCTGATGAAATAACAATGACACTTTTACCATCGTCTACAAGTTGATTGATAATGGTATAAATCTCGTATTTGGCACCTACATCGATTCCACGAGTCGGTTCATCCAAAATGAGTATATCCGGTTTTGTATTAATCCATTTACTAAGAACGACTTTTTGTTGATTTCCACCGGAAAGATTCTTTGCTTTTTGTGTAATTCCGGATGATTTAATATTCATTTTTTTACGATATTCTTCACCCACAGTTATTTCTTTTCGATTATTTACCACGTTGTTTTTTGAAATTGCTTTTAAGTTTGCTAAAGAAATATTTGTTTTCAAATCTTCATCTAATATTAGGCCAAGGCTTTTACGATCTTCTGTTACATAAGCAAATCCAGCTTTTATTGCATCACTCACGGAATGAAGATGAAGTTCTTTACCTTCTTTAATGATTGTTCCTGTAACATTTTTTCCATAGGCTTTACCAAAAAGACTCATGGCTAGTTCCGTTCTTCCTGCTCCCATTAAACCTGCAAGACCTAATACCTCTCCACGATTTAAATGAAAATCAATATTTTTAATCACTTGCCGATCTTCATGTTCCGGATGATATACGCTCCAGTTTTTCACTTCAAGAACTTTTTCACCGGCATTACTCTCATGAATCGGGAATCGATTGGTCAATTCACGTCCAACCATACCTTTGATAATTCGGTCTTCCGAGATTCCTTCTTCTTCAACAGAAATCGTTTCAATGGTTTGACCATCACGTAAAATCGTTACACTATCTGCGATTTTTTCAACTTCATTTAATTTATGTGAGATTAAGATGGATGTAATTCCATGTTCTTTCAACTCTAATATTAAGTCTAACAGGTTTTCACTGTCATCTTCATTTAACGCCGCTGTCGGTTCATCAAGGATGAGTAGCTCCACGCGCTTTGATAATGCTTTTGCTATTTCTACAAGCTGTTGCTTGCCGACTCCGATTTGTGTAATCAATGTTTTCGGAGATTCTTTTAATTTGACTCGTTTTAAAAGTTCACTGGTTTTTGACGCTGTTGCTTTCCAATCTATAATACCTTTGCTGGCTTGCTCATTGCCTAAAAATATATTTTCTGCAATAGATAAATAAGGGATTAATGCTAACTCTTGATGAATAATAACGATTCCTTTTTTTTCACTTTCCTTAATATCTCTAAATTGACACACTTCACCATTGTAAATAATGTCACCTTCGTAAGTTCCAAATTCATGAACACCGCTTAAGACCTTCATTAATGTTGATTTTCCCGCACCATTTTCTCCAACGAGCGCGTGTATTTCACCTTTTTTTACTGAAAAATTAACATCATCAAGGGCTTTGACACCAGGGAAGGTTTTTGTAATGTGCTTCATTTCCAAAATATGATCTGACATACTCATGCTCCTTCGCTTGGGAAATTCCCATCATATTGTTGTGATGATATAAGGGCAGCATACGCCACCCTTATGATTTGTTTTACTTGCTATATTTATTCACCTGTTATTTCACTTTTTTCGTAATATCCACTACCCACAAGAATATCTTCCCAGTTACTTGCATCAACGGATACCGGCTCAAGTAAGTATGAAGGAACGACTTTAACACCGTTGTCATACGTTGTTGTATCATTTACAGGAGCTTCTTGGTCTTTAAGAATAGCGTCGGCCATTTCAACAGCTTTTTTCGCTAATTCACGTGTATCTTTAAATACTGTTTGTGTTTGTTCTCCGGCTAAGATGGATTTTACTGAAGCTAACTCAGCATCTTGACCTGTAACAATTGGAAGTGGATTATCACCGGAACCATATCCTACACCTTTAAGTGAAGATAAGATACCAATTGAAATACCATCATATGGTGATAAGACTGCATCAAGACGTTCATTTGTATAGTTTGCACTTAATAAGTTATCCATACGCGTTTGTGCTAAAGCACCGTCCCAACGAAGTGTTGCCACTTGCTGTACGTCTGTTTGTCCTGATTTAACAACAAGTTTACCTTCATCAATATACGGTTGCAAGACACTCATTGCACCATCAAAGAAGAAATATGCATTGTTATCATCTGGTGATCCTGCAAATAATTCAATGTTAAAAGGACCTGCTTGATTTTCAAGATCGAGTGAATCAACGATATATGAACCTTGTTGTACACCAACTTTGAAGTTGTCAAATGTTGCATAATAGGTTACATGTTCCGTGTTACGAATAAGACGGTCATAAGCAACGACCTGAATACCTTCGTCAGCCGCTTTACTTAATACATCAGTTAAAGATTCGCCGTCGATAGATGCAACAACCATAACTTTAACGCCTTTTGTAATCATGTTTTCAATTTGTGCTACTTGGTTTTCAACAACGTCTTCTGCATATTGTAAGTCTGTTGTGTAACCTAAAGCTTCAAATTCTTTAACCATGTTATCTCCATCAGCAACCCAACGTTCTGATGATTTTGTCGGCATCGCAATACCTACATCGACGCCTCCGCCTTGACTACCACACCCCACACTACCTAAAACAAGAACTGCAACAATGAGTAATGTTAATAATTTTTTCATATTTTGCTCCTTTCAAATCTTGATATGAACTCATTATACGTATTATCGTAGTATTTGTATTTACAGGAATCGGGAAAAATTTATAAAATGATGTCATTTTTCCTTGACTTTTATTGAGAATGATTATAAAATTCATTTAGAAATTATAAAACCATTTCAAGACAAGGAGATTATATTATGTATTTACAAAAAAAGATTATTTTTATATTTTCTATATTAACTCTCACATTATTGATTACCGGATGTGCGACTAGGCCTGAGATTTCAACAGAGTCCGCTTCCGGCAGTTCATCTGAAACAAAAGATTCTAACTATCCACTAGCCATTACACATGCACTTGGTGAAACGGTGATTGAATCTAAGCCTGAGCGCATTGCAACCATTTCATGGGGAAATCAAGATACACCTTTAGCCCTTGGTGTCCTTCCTGTGGGTGTCTCTACTGCAAATTACGGTGTAACCGATGGTAGCGGACTATTGCCTTGGACTAAGGAAGCTTTTGAAAATCTAGGTGTTACGGATCCACTTTTATTTGACGATGTTACTGGATTAGATTTTGAAGCCATTAGCGATGTGCAACCGGATGTTATCCTAGCTGCCTATTCAGGACTTACTCAAGAAGAATATCATTTGCTCAGTGAGATTGCACCTGTTGTTGCCTATCCAACCGCACCTTGGCAAACATTTTGGCGTGATCAAATTATCTATGATGCCATGGGTATGGGAATGGAAGCTGAGGGAAAAGCTCTCGTTTCTGACCTAGAACAACTTATCGAAGAAAAAACAGCGACGTATCCAGAACTTAACGGGATCAAAGCCGCTTTCTTCTATTTTAATCCAACGGATCTTGGAAAATTTTATGTCTATCTTCCTTCGGATCCTCGTGCAGCATATCTTCTCGACCTAGGCATGGAATTTCCGGATAGTGTGAATGCCTTGACTGAAGATTCATCTAGCTTTGCCATTGAGTTGAGTGCAGAAAATGTTGACCGTCTTGATGATATCGATTTAATCATTACTTATGGCACGGATGGATTACTTGAATCATTACAAAATGACCCTTTAATCGGTACACTACCTGCAGTTCAAAACGGTTCAGTTGCTATCATTGAAGATGCTACACCCCTTGCTGCTTCGGGTACGCCAAGTGCTCTATCCATTCCGGCAACCATCGATGAATATTTAGCAATCCTTGCAGAAGCGGTGAACACAGACCAATGAAGAAAATAAATCCTCTTTTGCTTATTGTACTCAGCATAATAGGGTTAAGCATCAGTATACTTGCGTCTCTCGCTTTTGGAGCACGACACATTGGCTTTCTTGAAGTTATTCAATCACTGGTATATAACCAAGGAGAAACACTCAATCAGATTGTCGTACATGAACGTATTCCACGGACCTTGTTTGGAATTGTCGCCGGAGCTTCCCTTGGAATATCCGGCGCACTCATGCAAGCCATCACCCGAAATCCCATAGCGGATCCAAGTATCCTTGGTGTTAATACCGGCGCATCCCTTTTTGTGGTTGCCGGTATTGCCTTTTTTAATATTGGTCGTCCGATTGAATATATTGGATTAGCATTACTCGGTTCAAGTATTGTTGCCCTTTTTGTATTTGGTATAAGCTCTTTAGGCAGATCCGGTAGCACCCCCATCAAGTTAGCATTAGCCGGTGCTGCTACAAGTGCAGCATTATCATCCATAATCAGCGCCATCGTATTACCTCGAACGGATTCAATGACAAACTTTCGTTTCTGGCAAGTCGGTAGTATCAGCGGTGCCACATGGGAGGGAATGCTTACTGTCCTTCCCTTTTTGTTGATTGGTTTACTCATTGGCCTCTTCTCATCCTCAACACTTGATGCACTTGCACTGGGTGATGAATTAGCCATAGGACTAGGCGTCCGGACCGGTATTGTCCGACTCTTAAGCACCGGAGCCGGTGTTATCCTCTGCGGTGCCACAACCGCCATTGCCGGTCCAATCGGTTTCGTCGGATTGATGGTGCCTCATTCTGTCCGTTTACTCCTTGGCCCAAGTATGAAGCGACTCATTCCCATGTCTGCAGTTTTTGGAGCTATTTTGCTCTTATTCGCTGATGTCATTGGTCGTCTCATCGGTTCTCCAAGCGAACTAGAATCCGGAATTGTGACGGCATTTATTGGAGCGCCTATTCTTATTCTTATCGCAATGAAAGCGAAGGTGAAATCTTTATGAGCGATTTAAGGACAACTACACTTCTTATGGGATTTCGTCGACGTCGATTTCGCTGGGCTTTTTCGACAAGTTTACTTATAATCACTGCCCTCGTATTATCGTGTATGGCTTTAATCCTTGGCAACACAATCTATCCATTATCAACGGTTCTAAGCGTTCTAGGAGGCGAATCAATACAAGGAGCAACATTTGCTATTTATACATTGCGTCTACCTCGAATGCTTACCGGTCTCTTTGTTGGCCTTGCTTTCGGCATTGCCGGAAGCACCTTTCAGAACCTATTACGTAATCCCCTAGCAAGCCCTGATATTATTGGTATAACTTCCGGTTCAAGTATTGCAGCTGTTTTTTGTATTCTTATTCTTGGCCTTAGTGGTCCCCTTGTATCTATTGCAGCTGTAATATCCGGTCTTTTCGTCGCTTTAATAATCTACCTATTGTCTCGCAGTGGTGGATTTTCGGGTGGAAAACTAATCCTCATAGGAATCGGTATCCAAGCAATGATTCAATCTGCCATATCTTACCTGATTCTTCGTTCGAATCAAAATGATATTCCAAGTGCGCTTCGTTGGCTAAGTGGCAGCTTAAATGGGGTACGCTTATCTGCACTTCCCGGATTAGTGAGTGTTGTTCTTATTTTTTCTAGTCTGATTATTCTCTTAGGACGACACTTACGAATTCTTGAACTGAGTGAGCAAACTGCAACAAGCCTTGGTGTGCGCATTGATTTGATTCGTTTACTTTTAGTTTTATCCGGTGTTTTTTTGATTGCATATGCCACCGCAGTCACCGGTCCCATTGCTTTTGTTTCTTTTTTATCCGGTCCCATTGCCAAAAAATGGGTTGGCCGTGGATTGCCAAGTGAATTCCCAGCAGGACTTATTGGTGCTATTTTGGTACTCGGATCCGATTTAATCGGGCAGTATGCTTTTTCAACACGATTTCCTGTTGGTGTTATTACCGGTATTCTTGGCTCCCCCTATTTATTGTACTTAATCATTCGTATGAATCGACAAGGAGGTTAATTATGTGTCCACACCCTTTATTAGAAAGCCATCATCTTGTATCCGGTTATGGCGATCACGTTGTTGTCAATGATGTGAGTTTATCCATTCCAAAAAATAAAATCAGTGTTATTATTGGTTCGAATGCCTGTGGCAAATCGACACTTCTAAAAACTTTGGCAAGGCTTATTAAACCTATGTCCGGAGAAATCACTTTAGACAATAAACGATTAGACCGTATTCCTTCAAAGCAATTAGCGCGTCATCTCGGACTTTTGCCTCAGTCGCCCATTGTTCCTGAAGGAATTACTGTGTCTGACTTGGTTTCACGAGGACGGTTTCCATACCAGTCTTTATTTAAAGGATTGTCTGCCAAAGATTATGAGGCAATCGAAGATGCTTTAGATATAATGGGCATCAAAAATCTAGCCAATCATCATGTTGATGAGCTGTCCGGAGGACAACGTCAACGTGTTTGGATTGCCATGGCCTTAGCACAAGATACAGACATCTTGTTTTTAGACGAGCCCACAACCTATCTTGATATTACTTATCAGATTGAAATATTAGACCTTTTGACCGATCTTAATAGACGTCGTAAAACCACCATTGTTATGGTTTTACACGATATTAATTTAACGGCACGTTATGCAGATTATATTTTTGCTATTAAACAAGGAAAATTAATCCGTGAAGGGAGTCCTTCTCAGATTATTAGTGAAGAATTCATTGAATCCGTCTTTGGATTAGAGTGTAAAGTCATACGTGACCCTGTATCAAATACGCCCTTTATCGTTCCTAAAGGGCGCCATCATGTTTTAGAAGCCTGCTCCTAATCGCGCAGGCTTTTAATCCAATACATAAATTTTAAAACTTCTTGGTCCCAAAAGGCCCACTCATGAGCTCCCGGACCTTCATAATATTTATAGTCTAGGTTAAGCGCATCTAGTTGTTTACAAAAAATAGCCGTGCTTTCCAATATAAAGTCATCCGTCCCACAACTGAGATACATGTTGGGACGTTCTCTTTTTTTAGCCACTAGGTCCGATGCTAACCATAGTAAGTCCTCCGGACCGCCTACAACATGATGAACATCATCAAATACTAACCGAATGTCTGCTTCTAGCCGTTTCAACCACGCTTCTGCATCATCTGCAATCGGTTCAGCCGCTGTTTGGGCCATTAACAAGGCACCTGAAAAGGAACCGATAATACTATATCGGTCCGGATAGGTCATGCCAATCTTCACTGCGCCATAACCACCCATCGAGAGCCCGGCTATAAATGTGTACTTTGGGTCCTGTGTAATCGGGAACCATTTATTAAGATACTTAGGAATTTCTTCCGTAATTTGTGTAAAATAAGGGTCTCCATAAGCCATATCTGTATAAAAGGATTTTCCTCCTTCAGGCATAACCACGGCAAATCCCAGGTCAGCTGCATAACGTTCAATCGATGTCATTCGCGCCCACTTTGTATAATCATCCGTGTATCCATGAAGTAGATATAGGACCGGATACTTTCCTTCTTCATCATAAAACCCTCGATCTTCATCGGGTAGGATAACGTTCATCCCCATATATTTATTCATAACATCCGATGGATAGTTGACTTGAAATAATGACATATGTTCCTCCTTTTTAAACGGTAAATTCTGATTCAAATACCGCCGCATTGATCTCTTCGCTTTGTGATACTAAGTGCTTTTGTACTTTTGTTCCGTCACGGCGTGTATACTGATATGTAATTGTGTTTTTCCCTTGATGCTTTGATGTATATAATAATTGATCTGCATGGGATAGACACACCTCAATGTCACAAGGTTGATGACAGAGTACAAATCCTCCACTAAAGGAAGTAAACGCTTCAAGACTACCCAATTGATCCGATGCATGTTGAATTCTTTTCAATAGCTCCAGCATTTTCGTTTTGGAACATCCATTATAAATGATAATAAATTCATCTCCACCATAACGTCCGACGATACCCTGTTCACCCACAATGTCTCGTATGGTCGTTGCAGCTTTCTTTAATAACATATCTCCCATCACGTGCCCGTAGGAATCATTTACTTGTTTAAAGTTGTCTAGATCCACCATCCCGATTAATAGTTTATTCTTTTTTTGCATTCGCATTTTTTCAATTTCCCGGAAAACATACCGCCGATTATAGATTGTCGTTAATTCATCATGTAAAGTTAAATAAGTCAATGCCTGTTTTTGCTTTCCTAATTCATCTAGTGCATATCGATAGGATTTTGCAAATGCTTTTAACATGAATGCACCTGCTATAAAAGTCAACGGCAACTGATACATAACATCAATCATTTCCACCTTGGGATCAATAACTGCAAAGAATTGGGGATATTGATAACGCATGAAAATCATGAACATAATTACAATTAATTCAGCCGTAAAAAATACAAACTGAGTTTTACCTTCAAAAAAATAGATGATGGCAATCATAATAAGAAAAGAATATGCAACAGTAAAAGGATTTGAAAGGGATGAATTTAGCCAACCGAGTGGCAATAATAGGAAAATAACAATAGTAAAAAAAATAATTCTCGCCGATTGGACATATCGATTATGCAAGAGCGCATACAAAACAATACCACTCAATATCAAAGCAATCGCCCATTTTATATTGGCTTGCTTTGGATAATCGATGGCAATATTAACAAGAATAAGTGCAATGGACATTACCATTGCACAAACAAGAATAATGGCAAATATTTGATCTTCTAACTTCAAGGACTGATACTTTTTTCTCATAATTTGTTCCTCTTCATCCATTAGAATATTTACCGTTTAATTATAGCCTATATAAACAAATTAATCAATTGCTTCACTTAGTAAGAGAATTGTTAATGATTGTCCATAAGTCATCGGCGAGATAGGAATATTCATATAAAAAAGCTCATCCGGTCCAACCGGCGTTCCATAAGATACATTCTGAACAATCCCTTTTATGTCAATATTATTTAGAACACCTTCCAATGCGCGTTGCCCAATCACCTTATATTTTGGGTCTATATATCCTTTTCGTACTGCTTTTAATATTCCATACGCAAAAGCTGCTGATCCGGATGTTTCCAAATATGACGCTTTATTATCAATCACCGTATGCCATAATCCACTTTCATCTTGAATACTCGCTAGTGAATCAACTTGTTTCTTAAGAATATCTATGAGATATTTTTTTTTCTCTTCCTCAATGTCTACAATATCCAATAATTCTACAACGCCACATGTATACCATGAATTTCCTCTTGCCCAATGTACTTTTCCGTAATTGTTTTGCTCATTCGAATCCCATCCATGGAAAAAAAGATTTGCCTTTGAGTCAAACAGGAATTGTATATGTAGCTCAAATTGTCGAACACTTTCTTCAACATACTCTTTTTTGTTAAACACGACCCCTGCCTTTGCTAAAAAAAGACATGTCATAAACAATGTATCAATAAGTGCTTGACCATCATTGGCATCGCCGGTAATCATATGCTGCAAGAGTCCATCTTTCGTTCTGAGCATATCTTCGTATATCCAACGACTCCATTCTTTAGCAATGATCCCATAGCTTTCTTTTTTAGTAATCTCATAAAGCTCTATGAGTGTTATCATTGGTGACATCGTATTTACATTTTTTTCAGGTAGACCGTCGTGAATACGTTGATCATACCAATTGATTAAAAACTCTAGTGTCTTCGGGTCATGATTTATTTCATAGGATTTTAGCATTCCATACATTCCGACACCTTGAGGCCATTCCCACAAATTAATATCAATAAGCCCAATCGGATAAGGTTCATCTATATCACTTTTTATATTCTTTGTTGCTTCTACTACTTTTTCCAAATAATCGTTCAGCATTTGTTTTTCAATTATGAGCGGTAGCTCCCATCCCATCTCAATCTTTCCATATTGAGGGTCAGTGAATGTAATCTTCTCTATGGATTGCTCATCCATTTTTTCAAAAGCATGTGTATATTCATCAATAAACGTTTGGAAACTTCCGAACGTGTCTTGATGTCCTATCTGAATAATCCAAAAATTTTCGTAACCCTGTGATTTAATCTCTCTGTACTGTGTCTCTCCTGTTTGAACAAGGTCAAGTCCTTGTTTTGCATACATTAAACCGTAGACAGCTTTTTTTCTAAAAAATACTGTATTAGAATTGAAATAAACCTCATCAAACTGATCCATTGGGAAATAGGCATGTGTAAAATCAATTTCTTCATTTTGAGGAATCTTATATAATACAAGTGCAGCTGATTTATATTGAACAACGCGGGGAAGTATGCCATTACCTGCCCAATAATTGGGCCTTCCACTTCCTCCTACATGGGCTTCGCCCGGGTGGTTAATCCAAAAAAGTGTATTATCTTGAAAAAACCCATGGACAACATGCTCTTGATATCCTTTTTGTCCGGGCTTAAAGTCCGTAGCCGATGATAAAATATAATCCTTTGTTTTATATGCATAAACCGAAACATAATTTTTATATCCTTGCACGCGTTGGTATAAAAGTGCATCTTTATCTTTAATCTCTAGATACTTCAAGTATTCATCCGGCGCAGTATAATCGGACAGACTTAATGAAACCGTCCCTAATGTTGATTGGTTTACATAACCTTGGTTCCAAATAATCCAGTTTAAAAACGAACTTCCATTTGTATAATTCCCTTTTAATTCTTTCGTATAGCTTCTTCCAAACGTACACGATAATATTCCTTTATGACTATTAATTGCTAAATCTTTAAATATAAAATCTAGACCCTTTTTAGCATTTTCACGCAAACGTTCACTTTCTGACATCATATAAAGATTAACTAAACCGAGTATATCGATAGGAATATATGCGCTCGAATTCCATTCTGTAATACCTTCCTCAAAAAAGCGTTCGAACCAATATATCAATCGTTCTTCTGCTTTTATAACATGTTGCTTTCCCGTCAGTTGACTGTTTGTAAACAAGGCTTCTGAAAAAATTTGACCCGCAATAAGCTCACATGTATGAAATAATAAGGCGTGGTTTTCACTGAAAAACCACATAACATCATCACCGGGTTCATCCATCCAATATCTAAAGTCTAAAATACAGCTTTTGATTTTTTCCCAAAATTCTTCACTAAAAATTTCTTGATCTCGAAAGTCAATCCAAATCTTAAGTAGACTGACTAAATAGAAGTCGCTACAATCATAGCGATGATTAATCATGTCAATATGCTTATCAATAATCCCTTGTGCGAATTCAATATCATACTTTGTGACTAGCATGGCTAATGCTCTGTGAATATCATTTACACCTTCTTTGGCTATATGTTCTAAAGCCATTTTTTTTCGGAGACTTATGTCATCGTTTGACATTTCCAATAAATCCCCATGGTATATTTGCGCATTTAACGTTTTTTGAATATCTTGTTTACCCATCTTTATTTGAAATACAAAGGTATTATATCCTGTATAAAGTTCTGCGCTATTTGTAAGCTCTAACGATCTTGTACCTTTCTTTAACTTAACTGACAATGTCTGTACTTTATCATCCGCTAATATTTCACCCGGTACAATATCAACCGTTAAAGTTTCGTCATAGAGCAACGGTTCTTTCCAGTGAAGGGTCACTTGTTTATCACAATAAAAATCGGTTTCAAAATACATTTTTTCGAAGATTTTTTCAAAATATTTCAATCTTTCAATCGTCTGGCTATCTTCATCTGTTGAAAGTTGTATTTTAACATCTCCCTCACTTAAATAGTCCAACCGAAAAAAGTATTGTGTGTCGCGCTCTGCTAAATCATCAACTCGAATTTGTATTGTATTGATTCCTTTTTTCAATGGCATAGTAAATCGATGTTTCTGAGGTACATTCCGAGAAAACGGCATGAATCGCGTCACTTCTTCCGTGTTGGCTAACACAACTGCACCACCACACGTTGTCAATTCAAATTCACCGACTTCATCCTTATCAACTATAAGTTGTGTATATGCATATACCTTTAAGTGTGTTGGATCAAACCAAAAATGTGAAAATTCGACATTTGGATTTCCCCAAGGATAATATATTTTCCATGCCTCAATTGCTTCAAATTCTTGTTTGTTAAATCGCATTTCTTCACGTGCGTTTTCAGCAAATTTTGTTTTACAAGGATTTTCATGAATTGAGAATCCTTGTAACAACCATTCGTTGACATCTCCATGCATCGTAACCGGTTCAAAGTCCACTTTTTTTTCTTCGATATTTGAGACAATCCATCGGTTTATTGTTTTATTTTTGTATAAAGGATATATCATTTCCATCACTTTCCTCCGTACTTCCATTATATTGAAATCAAATCTTTAATACTAAAATCAAGATCAACTGAATATTTTGATTCTACACATTCATACTTGATGCGTGCACATTTTTTTTGCGCATCATACATCCAGCCTTTGTTTTTCGTTTCCCATGCCTGTGTCTCCATATAACGTTCTAACTCTTCTCCATTGATTCTGATTTTTAATGGTGCTTTTTCTTTACAAACAACTGTTAAACTATATTTTTGAATATTGTCTTTATAGGTCCCATTCTGTTCAAACACAATGGTTACCTTATCCTCATTTGTCTCTGTAAAAATATGTGTTGCCATATAGTCTTTTTTCTTGTAATTATTACTTATACCATCATCTTCATATAGGGTGAACTCTGCCTTTTCCCAAGGTTCAATAAGAAGTTCTATTTCATCTTCCTCTTTTTTTTGCGGAATAATCGATCCCGCTCTAAAAAACAAAGGAACCGTTTTTAAGTCGACCGGTATAGTAATTTCCTTTCCACCTTCATATGCTTCAAGGGAATACCAATCATACCAACTTGTTCCCTTAGGTAAATATATTTTACGTTCTTTTTCTCCTTTTTCAAATATACCTGCGACAAGCACAAATGGACCAAACATATAGTCAAAACTTTCTTCATAGACAGTTTCATCTTTCTGAAACTCATATACTAAAGGTCGCATTATAGGTTCACCAACTTGATAAGCTTGATAACCTAGTGAATACATATAGGGCATGAATTGGTTGCGTAACTGAATTGCACTTCGAATATATGGTGTATACTCCGGATATGTCCAAGGCTCCGTCACTGTGTTGTCTGTGTTACATGAATGGATGGAAAATCTAGGATGAAACATAGCATTTTGAATCCATCTTACCAATAGTTCCGGTTCAGGAATGGGCCCATCAAAGCCTCCAATATCAACGCCTTGATTCGCTACCCCTGATAATCCCATCCCCAACATCATCGATGTATTGAATTTCATGTTTTTCCAACTTGTAAAATTATCACCTGCCCATGTTTGTGCATACCGTTGTATACCTGCAAAACCGGCCCTATTTAATATATAGGGACGTTCATTTTCTCCGTATTTCAGCGAGGCATAGTAACTTGTGAATGCCATAAGATTGGGAAGGATAGGGCGTATTGCCATGAAATCAATTGGTGCATCTTCATAATTACACTGCGCTTGATCATCATCAATTTCATATTCATTGTTATCATTCCAAAATGCGCGAATCCCGTAATCAAATAGGTGCGCTTTCATATGTCGCGTCCATAGATCCCGTCCTTTGGGATTCGTAAAGTCAACGAAGCTAGCATCTCCTCCCCAATATCTACTCGTTACCGGTTTTTTTGTTTCTTTCGACATAATATACGCATCATCGTTGGAATATTCAGCATATAATGGATGTGATAAGAGCATTCCCGGCTTAATATTAGGTGAAACATAGACTTCTTTATCTCGCATTTGTTGAATGAAAGCACCCGGATCTTTAAATCGTTTTTTGTTCCAATTAAAAACATATCTTTTTCCATCTTCTCCTGTCGTGTATCCTGAGGAAAGATGAAATCCACTACAAGGAACCTTCTCCGTTTTTGTTTTTTCCGCAAAATTTAATACAGCTTCATCCGCATTTTCATCTAATTCCGTATAGTACATTGTTGATCCCATATACCCATAAGCATATTTAGGCAAAAGCACAGATTTTCCTGTTAAATCGGTGTAGCGCCCAACGACGTCTTTAATACTCGGTCCATTTATGACAAAGATATCCATATCTCCATCCTCGGCCATAAAATACTTATATCTTCCCCAATATGCACTTCGTTCACAGCCCATGTCAAATATTGACGGATACGAATTATGATAAAAAATACCTGCAGCTGATTTATTTTTTACATTCGCCGTTATATAATACGGAATATGTTTATACAGTGGATCTGATACTTCTGCATCATAACCCAATGTATCTGCATTATTCATTCTTAAACGACGTCGATATTTATTCAGCTTGCCACTTTTCTCTCCAAATCCATAAAATGTATCTGTGTCCTGTATATGTTGATAATGATAAATCCTTCCTTGAGCGTCTTTCATGTAAGCTTTCTTTTTTACATCTTCATAAATAGTATGTCCTAACTGGTTATAAATTGTTAATCCAAAGGGATTTTTACTGATTTCAAGTCGCAGTGATTCTGTTGTTATCTCATAACATTCTTTTTTTTCACTAAAGGTATAATTATATGGCTTAATGCGTTTTCTTTCTTTGGCAAGCATAGAATCCATTCTATCTTTCCATGCTGTCAAGACAAGTATATATGAAGCATCTTCCGATAATGTTTCGCTAAAGGATGTCTTGATTCTTACAATATCAGAGGTCAAGAACCACACCCGCATAAGCCCGCTATTGGTTCCTATATCAACATATTCTTTTTTATCTGAAATTGACGTAATACTAACTAGTTTCTTCATAATTCCTCCATTATTATCCTTTTAATCCCGATGTAACCATTCCTTTTACAAATTGCTTTTGGAATATCAAGAAAACAATTAATACCGGAATCATTGTGATTACTGATATCGCTAATAATCCGTTCCAATCCACATTGTATTGACCAACAAAGTTAGATATGGCTAATTGTACAGTGTATTTTTCAGGTGTACTTATAACGATTAAAGGCCATAAGAAGTCATTCCAACGCCACATAAATGAAAATATTGTTAAAACGGATAACACAGGTTTTGATATTGGTAAAATCAGTTTTACAAATATTCGCCACTCTGAAGCTCCATCAATTCGAGCCGCCTCTAAAAGTTCATCAGGTACTGAAAGTAAATATTGGCGCATCAAAAATAGCCCTGTTGGTGTTGCTGCCGGTGGAACAATAATACCTACAAATGTATTATATAAATTCAACTTCGTAATCACTTGAAATATTGGAATCATAATTACTTCTAAAGGAATCATTAATGTCGAGATAAAGCCAATCAGCAAAAGATCTCTTCCTTTAAACTTATACTTAGCTAAGGCAAATCCAGCCATTGTATTAATCACTAATGTGACCATTGTTGACAGAATCGTTACCATAAAACTATTGTAGAAGAATAATCCAAAATTCCCTTTTTTAAAGGCAATAATATAATTTTCTATGGATGGTTGACTTGGTATTAACTCAGGTGGCCACTTATATAAACTCGTTCCTGCTTTAAATGATGATAGCACAATCCAAATAACCGGAAGCAAGAAGAAGGCCGAAATAAGTATTAGGATAATATATGTGATTAAATTTTTGGATACTTTCATTAAATTTCGCCTCCTTTATTCACTTTAAATTGGATTGTTGTTGTAATTAATATGATTAAGAAAAGGATTACCGACATTGCACTTGCATATCCAAGTTGATTTTTTTCAAAACCAAATCGATAAATGTATTGAACGAGGTATGTTGTCGCTCTTCCCGGTCCTCCACCGGTTAGTGATACAATTAATGGATATGCTTTGAACGAATCAATAATTGCAAGCATAATAACCATAACACTTGTTGGCTTTAGTAGTGGTAAGGTAATCCGAGTAAACATCTGCCACTTCTTTGCTCCATCTATATCTGCTGCTTCATAAAATTCTGAAGGAATGCTCTGTAGCCCGGATATGAAAATGACCATAAAAAATCCAATTCTCGACCACAATGTGGCAACAATGACAACGAGTGTTGCATAAAACGATTCCGATAGCCAAGGAATCCCTTTTTGCCCTCCAAGTTCCATTAAATAATTAATGATTCCGAAAGTATCTCCAAAAATCCATTTCCATGTTACTCCTACTACGATAAACGATATCATTGTCGGCCAATAAATAATTGCCCGAAAAATGCCTTTGAATCGAATTTCTTTTATCAACAAAATAGCTATTCCCAAGGCAAGCACATAAATAGTTGGCACCACGATACCTGAATAAATTGCTGTTCGAAGCATTGTATCCCAAAAGTCGCTATCGCTAAATAATTTTACATAGTTTGCTATTCCCACAAATTCTTCTTCTGAAAGTCCATCATAATTTGTAAATGAAAAATACAGTCCATATGCTGCCGGTATAACTACAAAAATAAAAAAGATTATAAAATTAGGGAAAACAAATAAATATGGCGCCAAAGCACGCTGGATATTAATTTTTCGTTTTTTTTGTTTTATTCGATGTTCCATACATCAACCTCCGTACTTTTTAATAATTAAAGGCTGCCTTTTCCTTCATCAGCAGCCTTTAATCACCATCTATTTATTACTACTATTGAGCTTCAATTGTTTCTGTTATTAGTTGCGCCACTTTATCAAGCGCCTCTTGTGCTTCTGCTTCTCCCATTAATACGTCTTTGATTGCATCTGTAATATCAGGATTAACAACAGGCATGATATCTTGTCTCGACCAATCTTTTGCTGCTGCCGGTGGTGTATTTGCTAACTCATTAGAAAAGATTGCAAACATTTCTTTCCCATATTCATAATCTAATTCACTATTATCTAATCTAGGACTAATGAATAATGAATCACTGCAATACTGTCCGGTATTTTCCGCTTTCGCAAAATACTCTAAAAATTTCATTGCTTCTTCTTCCACTCCGGTGTTTTTAAATGGCATCATATATTTTCCACCAGGTACTGAAGATCGTGTTGCTTGTTTTGGTGCATATGTTACGCCCCACTCGAAATCAGTAATATCTCTATAATTACTTAACATCCAGTTTCCGGAAAGATGAGCAACGGCTGTTCCTGATCTAAATAGGTTATTCGGATTTTCTCCTCCAAGCCATACTGATTTTGGAATAACATCTGTATCATGCAACTTTTTAAAGTAATTCATAGCTGCAACACCTTGCTCATTATTAATTGCAGGTCCGTCTCCTGCTTCATTAATGATACTTCCACCAAATTCATACAATAAAGTTGACCATCTGTGTGAAGTAACATCCCAAAGCAAGCCATATCTTGCATCAGAGTTTTCTTTAACTTCAATAACGGCTTGCTCAAACTCTTCCCAAGTCCACACTTCCTCCGGAGACCCCGGAACGTCTACTCCTGCTTGATCAAATAGTGTTTTGTTATAAATCAACCCATTTGCAGTTACATCCATCGGTACTGCGTAGACGCCACCATCTTTTGTGTAATATGGTTCTAATGAATCCATATATTGTTCTGTAAACGTATCATAACCGCCCATAAACTCGCTTAAATCTTGAGCATGGTCAAATAACAATCCCGGATTTGTGACTCGTGCAATCGCAGGTGGTGTTCCTCCTGCAATCATCGTTTTAAGTTTTGAGTCTAAATCACTATATGCAACTTCAATCATATTGAACTCTACATGAGGATTTTCAACTTTGTAGTTATCCATGACGTTTTGCATAGCCTCTGTTTCGACTCCGTCTGCAAACCACAAGATATCTAACTTTACATCTTCCTTTTCATTATCTGTACTGTTTGAATCCCCATCATTTGTTGTACTTTCTTGAGAACTTGTATCTGTTCCTGTACTAACATTTTCCCCTGTTTCTTCTTTACCACATCCACTAAACATTGCTATCGATAATGCGAGGATGAGTAATACTACCAAACTTTTTTTAGCCATTTTGTAACCTCCCTAATATTTGAAATAATTGACTACAGATATATTATATCGGTTATTCCCTTCTGATGAAATGCACAAAGACGAGGTATTTTTGCACAATAAAGAGGTTATTATGCTCATCATCTTAATTCGATTGTCACATATATGAATCTATGATAAAGTAAAATTGTCTTACATTACATAGGAGGTTTTAGTATGATTAAACCACTCAAATTCTTCAAAACATTTTATAGTAAACGCAGGATCCGAGAAAAACTATTTTTTCTAATTATCAGTATTACAGGTATAGCTTTTTTACTAACTCTTGCTGTTGTACAGTTTGCAAACAATTTAGTCAAAGAACAACATTTACAAGTCTCCGCACAAGTACTAAACATCTCTTCTTCAATTATTACGAATGAACTTACCAAAATAGAGACACTCTCTTTAAACATTGCGGTTGATAAGGTTGTACAAGACTATTTTTCAACCTTATTAACAATCACTCCGGAAAACCAATATATAGTAAATCGGATAGACCTTGATGAGACTTTGTTTAATTACAGTAATAGCGATAATTACATTGATTCCATTCATGCAATTAGTCTGAATGAATTTGAAGTGAATATAGGAAAAAGAGAGCTTCCGATAAATCCATTAGCAAAGGAATCTATTCTTGAGCTTGCTGCCTTGGCAAATGGGAAGAACATCTGGTATACGGACAATAATGATAAATGGCTATATTGCGCACGTTCTGTTCGTGAAGTAAAGAATTTTACATTAGATCAATTGGGCACGATTATTATTCGTATTAATAAAGAAGGGTTAATTAAAAAACACAGTCATTTATTTAATGAATTTGATTCAACTGTACTGATCTTCCTCGAAGATAACCTTGTATTTACTTCCTCTTCTCCAGACCTTATTGACGTTATAAATATTCCTAATAGCAGAAATGGATATATGATGCAAACGCTAGATAATGAAGACTATTTTGTTGCTTTTAGTAAAGTGAAATATACGGATTGGATGTATATGAATATTATTCCCTACAATCATATCACTTCTCAGATAAAATCAATCAACACATTCACATATATTTTTTTCAGCCTAATCTTTGTAATCTCTTTTATAATTATCTTTTTGTTTTCAAAACAATTTACAAAACCGATTGCGAAACTTGCTTCAAATATGAATACTGTTGAGAAGGGAATATTTGATATCACTAAAATGGATTTTGAATCCTACCATTCCGAAGATGAAATCGGACAGCTTGAACATGATTTTGAGCTAATGATTCGTGAGATTAATACGCTAATTAATGAAAACTATTTGAAGCAATTGACGATTAAGGATGCTAAATACAGAGCCCTTCAATCCCAAGTCAATCCTCATTTTTTATATAATACATTAACCTCCATTAACGCTTTAGCAAAAATTTCCAAACAGGAAAAAATCTCAACCATGGTTGAGGCACTCAGCAATCTTTTTCGATTTTCAGTAAACAATGACAAACCATTAATCAAGCTTTCTGATGAAATTAAAATCTTAGAAAACTATATGGCTATTCAAAAAATACGTTATCAATCGCGATTAAATTATACCCTCAATATTGAACAAGGTTATTGGGATTATATGATTCCACCATTTACATTACAGCCATTAGTCGAAAATTCAATTAAATATGGCATTTCTGAAAAAAGAACAAATGGCTTTATCAAAATATCTTGCTTTGAAAAAAATGACATCCTTTTTATTCATGTTACCGATAACGGCCCAGGCATGAACCCTAACTACTTAGATATTATTGATGCCTCTTCAAATACAAGCAACCATATTGGTATTGGTTTACGTAATATAAATGCTCGAATCAAATTAATGTTTGGCGAAGACTATGGATTAGCGATTAAAAGTAGTCAAGGCCAAGGAACCACAATCATTATTTCTTTGCCAAAAGGTAGTGATTATCTAGGAGGTACTCATGTATAAATTATTAATCGTTGACGATGAAGCATTAATTTGCCAAGGACTTGATGCAATGATTCATTGGGAGCACTTACCACTCACAAAATCAGGTATGGCACATGACGGAATTGAAGCCATGAAATCAATTGAAAACGACCTTCCTGACATCATCATAACTGATGTTAAGATGCCGGAAATGGATGGATTAGAATTAATCAAAGAAGTTAGTATAAAATATCCGAATATTCATTTTATCGTTTTTTCAGGACATGATGAATTTGAATACGCACACAAAGCAATGCAATATGGGGTAAAACATTATTTATTAAAGCCATCAAGCGATAATGAATTAAATTCAGTATTAACTGAACTTATTGATGAACTAAATCAAAAAAATAATCAGCTACTTATTCATAAAGCTTTGCTAGAGAACATAACTGAGCATTCTTTTGGGCGCTTCTTACTTGGCGATGAGTTTGGAAAGCAAGAGTGGGAATACTTAAATCGATTAATTAAGCTTAAGATTGATTTGGATAAGGGATATCTCATTCTTTTTAACATCGGAACTTCTATTGAAAACTATCATACCTTTGCACTTAATAATATCATAAATGAAGTCTTAGATGTCAATAACATCATATTAAGAACAACTATTAATGAAGAATCTATTCTGGTTATTAACAAAACAGATTTATTTGATTTGAAACAAAAAATCAGCCTAATAAAAGCTAAATTTTTTGATTTCTATACCATTGATACGACCATATTTCTAACACCTGTTCATGATATTAAGTCATTACCGGAATCTTATTCACAACTTCATCGTTATATTAAAACACATTTATATTTTGTCAAAGGAAAAATTGTGGAAGCAAACGAATTTACTCGATTATTAAATAAAGAGGTCTCTTATCTAAATTATGATTTTAGCCCATTGAGCAAAGCATTAAAAGAGGGCCATGAATACGATGCCATTCAATTATTGGATACTTTCTTCACCCAATTGAAACACAATCATTATACAAAAGACCAAGTACAATTATCCACTTTAGAATTGTTAAATGAGCTACTCTCTCATATTCCGGCCACCTCTCGTGTCAACTATCTAAACCAATTTTTAAATGGAATCAATTCCACCCATTTAGACGTTATTCATCATCAACTTAGCCTTTTCATCCAAGAAATCATTCAATTGTATAATGAAAAAAATATGCTGAAATATTCACCCTTAATCAATGACATTATCAAAATAATCATGCATGAAATTAGCAATCCAAAATTGTCTCTTAAATGGATTGCCGAAAACATGTTGTATATGAATAGAGACTATTTAAGCAAAACCTTTAAAAAAGAAACCGGAATTTCCTTTTCAACATTTTTAATGAATTATCGCATGGATAAAGCATGCAAAATGATAGCAGATGCAGACGAAAACAGAATAACCGATATTGCAGAAAAAATTGGATTTGGTAATAATCCGGCTTATTTTAGCCGCGCCTTTAAAAAATATACAGGAATGAATCCTTCCCAATACAAAGAGAAAGAGTAATATTACTCTTTCTCAATAAGATACAGTCGAGATCCAAAGTCGCCGAGTATGCGGGTATATGCGTCAACTCCGACACCCATAAACTGATTGAATGGCCGTACTCCAACCTTTAACAATTCATCTCCGGATGCGTATAAGGAAAAAGATTCACTCATCATCCTCGTCTCTTCATCGACATGTTGCTTTCGACAAACTAGGTGATATCTTGCTTCTTCGTCTAGATTGACGATGTCGAGATGATCAAGCACCGGACTGGCTTCTTGTAATTGTTGGTATTCGCCAAGGATTGCTTCCCTTTTATTTCGATCTAAAACCTGCCAATGCATGTGATTATTTTCAAAGGGTGATTGCAAACGATTAAAATCGCCAAATTGAAACAAGCTGCGATGTTTCTTATAAAATTCCACTTGTTCTTTAATCATTCCTCGTTCTGTATTGGATAAGTTAATTAAGTCGAGTTCATAGCCTAACACACCAAATGCTGCCACATTAAACCGGGTTTCAAGTGGTGTTTTACGTAAGACCTGATGGGATTTTCGCCCTGAAACATGAGCTCCCATTGTCGATAAGGGAAATACATAGGACGTACCATATTGGATTTTATACCTAGCAACGGCATCTGTATTATCCGAAGTCCATGTTTGTGGCATATAAGCTAGCATGCCCATATCAAAACGGTTACCACCACTACTACAGGATTCAAATAAGACTTTAGGAAAACGTTTGACTAATCGTTCTAAAAGCTTATATAATCCTAACACATAACGGTGTGCGAATTCTTGTTGCCGTTCCGGTTCAAGCCATGAAGAATACAGGTCAGAAAAATTACGGTTCATATCCCACTTAATATAATCAACCTTTGCATGTTCAAATATACTACTCAACTTCTCCTCAAGGTAATCGATAACTACATCATTCGTCAAGTCAAGTATATATTGGTTTCTCCCTGGTGAGACTTCACGCCTCGGATGCCCCACTATCCACTCGGGATGTTTTCGATATAAGGCTGTTCCTTTATTAACCATTTCCGGCTCAACCCATAGCCCAAACTGTAGTCCTTGTTGATGAACATAGTGGGCAATACCGTCAATACCATTCTCGAGTTTGTCATAGTCAACAATCCAGTCACCAAGTCCATGTCGGTCGTTATTCCGATTCATAAACCAACCATCATCAAGGACAAATAATTCAATACCTAACTCTTTGGCCGAGTCAACTAAGGCTTTGATTTTATTATGGTCAAAATCAAAATATGTAGCTTCCCAATTATTGGCTAGTATGGGACGTTCCCGACGCCGCCAATATTTTGGAATTAGATAGTCATTAATCATCTGGTGAAAATTCTGACTCATTCCATTAAATCCCTTTGCACTGAATGTTAATACGGCTTCCGGTGTTTGGAAGGATTCTCCCGGTTTTAAAAGCCATTCGAAGTCAAAGGACTGTATGCCCATCTGAATGCGTGTAAACCCATAGGGTGTCACTTCAACAGAGGATTCATGGGAACCACTGTAAATCAAGGCAAATCCATAGGCTTTTCCGGTGCATTCCGTCGTTGTTTTTTTTGCTAAACACAAAAAAGGATTATAGTCCGAACTACTGACTCCTTTTTTAGAATCCAAAACGATACGCCCTTTTTTTAGCGCACATCTATTAATATAGCGTTCCCGTATCCACTGGCCTTCTAATGAAATCAAGTCATAGTCACTATACCGGTCATCCCAATTAAAACTCATCATACGTTGGATTTTTAATGGAGCCGAACCGCTATTTACCAGCTCCATGGATCGAATAATGATATTCACAGCATCAATGACACTGTATTTTAAATATAGTTTTACACCACTTACTTCATCTTTCAGCAATAGAGTTAGAGATTGGCCGTCTTCCTCCGATAATTCCACACTCGCGAGTTCTGATAGTTTTTCTTTACCTTCATGTATTTCATGAGAAACATATAAAAAATCGAAGGTACGATTACCATCTTCTTCTTGAAGGTGCAATGTCGGCTCTCGATAATCACCCTTACCATACATCCCCAATTCTAGAGGTGTCACGTTTAGGCAAAAATCACTTTTTGTAGAGTATACAGTGCTATTGCCCGGCGCCGAAACATATTGTTGATTTAGGACATCATATTTTTCTTTAATGCCTATTTTTTCTCCATAGTATAGTTGCGTAATATGTCCTGTCACTAACACTTTAAAAATATAACTGGTATTCTTTGTTTGTATGTGAAAAATTCGTGTCGTTTCGTGATATTTTATCATAGTTTCTCCAACTTTTATTTAATCGATCCCAACATTCCGGCCACAAAATGTTTTTGTAACAAGAAAAACACAATGAGTGTTGGGGCTGTTGCTATGATAATCGCTACCATTATAACACCGTATTCTGGAAAATAAGCTGATGACAGCGATGAAATAGCTAGTGTCAATGTTTTCTGACGTTCTGACTGCAATATGATTAATGGCCATAGATAACTATTCCAAAACGTCATAAAGGATAGTATTCCTGCTGCTGCATAGGTTGCTTTCATCGTTGGCACATATATTCGAAAGAAAATCTGCATTTCACTCAATCCGTCAACTCTAGCCGCATACATCAAATCATTCGGAAACGTCTTCGTATTTTGTCGGAAGAAAAAAATCATAAAGGGCATTGCTAATGTTGGTATGATGACACCAATATGTGAGTCAAGCATTCCTGCTCCTGCAAACATTCTAAAAAGCGGAATCATAAGAGCCGCAAAGGGAACCATCATGGTTAAGAGTAAAATTCCGTAAACTTTTTCCGAAATTTTATTGCGATAAATTTCAAAGCCGTAACCGGCTAATGAAGCAATGAGCAACTGTAAAACCATTCCTCCAACCGCTATTTTTGTTGAGTTCCAAAATAGTAAGGGTAAATCAATCATCTCATTTAATTGCCGGAAATTCGCAATTAATTCTGTACCAAAGGTATATTTACCTTTCATAATATCTGTCGCTGAATTTGTCGCACCAATAATCATCCATGCGAATGGAAATATGGAAACAAAAGCTGCGATGTTTAAAAATCCGTATTTGAATATATTTTTAAATAGTTTAACCACGATCATCACCTGCCACTCTAAATTGCATTACTGCTAAAATTGCTGTAAAAAATACGATAACATACGACACTGTCGCAGCATAACCAAAGTTCGGAACATATTTAAAGGATAAGTCATAGATATATTGAGTCAGTGTAATTGTTGCCTGCAAAGACGGTGATGATGCTCCTCCACCTGTCAAGTTAACTACTTCATCAAATAATTGCAAGGTTCCAATTGTAGACATAATTGACGTAAAGAGTATAACGGGTTTTAACATTGGAATCGTTATATAAAAAAACTGTTTTACTTTTGATGCACCGTCAATTTCTGCCGCCTCATATATGGACGGACTAATATTTTGTAATCCAGCTAAATAAAAGATCATATTGTACCCGGTCCAACGCCAAGTAATGGCAAGTATCACCGTTACTTTTGCCCAAAACGCATCACGTAACCAAGAAATCGGCTGATCAATGAGTCCGATAAACAGTAAGGTTTGATTAACAATTCCATCGACACTAAACATACTTTTAAAGAGTATTGAATAGGCAACTAGCGATGTAACACAAGGCAAAAAGATTGCTGTTCGATAAAATCCTTTCCCTATGAGCTTACGATCGTTTAATAATGTGGCTAAGAGCAATGCCAAAGTCAACATAATCGGCACTTGAAATACAAAGTATATAAAGGTATTCTTTAATGCTTGTTTAAATACATCATCGACTAATATACGTTTTACATTTCCAAGTCCTACAAATTCTGTCACAACACCTTTTCCTGATGTTGTTGATAGGACAAGGGAATTAATAATCGGATAAATAGCAAAAACTGATGTTAGTATTATTGCAATTAGCACAAAAGAACCGCCATAATATAGCTTTCTACGAAATTCTTTTGATTTCATAATCATTTTCATGCGACATCCTTTCAAAAGAAAGCTACCTTAGCTATTCATTTTTTACTAAGGTAGCTCATCATTCTAGTTAATTTGACTTGATAATTGTTGCTCTGCCATTTCTAGAGCTTCCTCAATAGATTCACCTGCATAAACTCCAGGCATAACCCCCATAATTGCAGCATCAGCTTCGTATGTATATAATCCATAGTTTAATGGTGGAATCCGATCCATCCATTCTGAAAAATCAGCAAATACAGTTTGTCCGTCAAAGAATTCATCTGGCTCCGTATAAGCTTCTCCACTTGCTGCGGGAAGATAAGAACCTACTGCACCGCGTTCAACTAATATTTTTTGATAAAAGTCTACGTCTGTATACACACGATTCAAGAAATCTACAGCTACATCTGGATTCTCAGATTCTGAAAGCACGTACCAGCTAGATCCACCTAAGTTTGAAGCATTCACTGAACCTTCAACGTCAAGTCTTGGTGTTGGCGCAACTGCCCATAATCCACTTTGACTTTCTTCTGCTTTAACTGAACCCATAATCCAAACACCGGTAGTGATAGATGCAACATCACCTGTGTTAAGGGCTCCAACCCATTCACCCCAACCTGAAGTGATTTTTGTCATAGGTGATTCAACGATATCTCTATAGATACGTAATGAATCCGCTAAGGCTTCGTTATCTGCTATGTTTATTTGACCATTTTCATCAAAATACCATGTTCCTGCACCGTTTAACATGACACGCATTAATCCACCATCATTAGGGTCTGTTGCTAACATTTGATGACCTGTTTCTTCATATACTGTTTCACCGATTTCAATGAATTCATCCCACGTAATATTTTCTAAATCTTCTGCTGAATATCCTGCATCTGCTAAATAGTCCGTACGATAGAAAAATCCACTAACACCAGAGTCAAATGGTACACCATAGACACTACCATCCATTGTCATAAGCTCTACTTTATAACTTGCAAAATCTTCATGTGGAATTTTTCCTGTCAAATCCAAAAAGCTTCCTGGATAAGATTGTAGATATTTTTGTGAGTTGTAATCTTCCACTAATACAATGTCCGGCAATTCATTCGTTGCTCCGGATGCTAACATGGTATGTAGTTTTTGCTCCACATCACCTTTTGCATAGTCTACGATTTCAATAGTTACACCTTCATTTTCCGCTTCATAAATCGCCTTTGCCTCTTCCATAATTGCGATGTTGAAGTTTGGATCCCATGCCCATACAGTTATTGTCTTTGTTTCTGCAGAGCCCGAATCTGTTACTGCATCTGTACTTTCATCTGTTCCTGATGCATCCTCTGTTGCCGAATCTGTTCCATTTGTTTCTCCGCCTGTATCATCACTTCCACATGCTGCTAATGATAATACTAAAACGAACATCATAACGATTGCTAAAATCTTTTTCATAGTATCCCTCCTGATAAAATTTAGTAAATTTTTACTCTCTAAGTATAGTAAACTTTTACCTAAAAGTCAATACTTTCTTTGCTATTCTTGCTATTATTTCACTAAAAAAACACTATAGAAGAAGTTCTATAGTGTTTCTCTACGTTTAAAGACGGTAGGCACAATTATTTTTTTACTGATTTTTCTTCCGTTGAATCGTTCTATCAATGTGTCAACTGCCGTTATTCCCATAAACTCAGTATGTATATGCAATGTTGATAATGGCGGAAATGTATATTTTGCTGTCGGTATATCATCAAATCCAACAATCGCTATATCATTTGGGATGCTTAAGCCAACTTCATGAATTGCTCTCAACGCTCCGATTGCTAACGAATCACTTGCAGCAAAAAAGGCAGTCGGTAAATCATCCATCTCAAGAGCTTGTTTCATCAGCCGATAACCCGTCGCCGGTTTAAAATCTTCAACAAACACAAACCGTTCATCGTAAATTCCTTTTTCCTTGGTATACTCTTCGAATGCTTTTTGCCTAACTTCGCCAAGAGGTGTATTATATTCTTCATAATCCTCACGCCCACCTATAAAGCCGACGCGTTCATGCCCCGCTTGACAAATGGCATCCAAAACTTTAACAACGGCCTGTTGTAAATCAATATTGACCGAATCATAGCGTTCATCATCGGGAGAACAATCGACAAAAACCATGTTTTCTGTAATCTGGGAAAACGCCTCAATTTGTTCATCTGTAAATCGCCCGATACATATGAGTCCATCAACATCATCCAACATACTCAAATCATAGCCAGCATCATCTTTAAATGATTTTATGATATCGATGCCTTCTTCATTACATTTTTTTTCGATTCCGATACGTATAGACAAAAAATAGGGATCCACCAATTCATCATGAAAATTTGAAAAATACATCAAACCTATTTTTTGTCGATTTACATTTTTAGCCAATCGTTTTTTACGATTTCTTGGTGTCTCATAATTGAATTCTTCAGCTATCTCAAGAATGTTCTTCCGTTTTTCATCTGAAATTGATAAGGTCTCATCATAATTAAGCACTCTTGAAACTGTTGTTAGAGATACATTTGCTTTTTTTGCTATATCTTTAATCGTTGCCATAACGACCTCCTTCGAATTATATCAACGCACTAATAAAGACGGTCGCAAGTCCTAAGAAAAAGAAAAATCCTAAGACATCTGTAACTGTGGTTACAAAAACCGCTGAAGCGAGAGCCGGATCGATATTTAATTTTTTTAGTGTAAGCGGAACAAAGTATCCTGCTAATGTCGCCATGATTAGATTAAGCAACATAGCGACCCCAATCACAAGTCCAAAAACAGCACTGCCTTCCCATATCAAACCGAGTATGGCTACTGCTAGGCCAAGAAAAATACCGTTTAGCACACCTACTCCAATTTCCTTTTTCAGTATTTTTTTCGCATTTTCAAGCGTCACTTCACCAAGGGCAATTCCTCTGACAATAAGGGTTAAGGTTTGCGTGCCCGCATTGCCTCCCATACCCGCTACAATGGGCATGAAGGTTGCCAATGCAACAACTTTTGCAATAGTTTCTTCAAATAAACTGACCGTTGCTGCCGCCAAAATCGCAGTAAATAAGTTAACAATCAACCACGGCAATCGACTTTTGACAGACTCTCTAACACTTCCGGCTACTTTTTCACTTTCTTGCAAACCGGCTAATCGATACAAGTCTTCTGTATCTTCGTCGATTAAGATTTCCATAATATCATCAACCGTAATGATTCCTAACATCTTATTTTCATGGCTGACGACCGGTATAATAAGATAACCATACTTTTCAAACATACGTCCAATGGCTTCCTGGTCCATATCGACCGGTACGCTAATGACGCTTTCTTTCATAATATCACCAAGTTTTGTCTCAAAGGAACTCTTGACCATATCCCTCAAGGAAACAACACCTTTAAGAACACCTTCATCATCAAGTACATAAATATAATAAAACGTCTCTGCATCAGGCGCTTCTTTTTGGAGGTAATCCAAGGTGTCTCTAACCGTCATCTGGTCCTTAAGCGCAAGAAACTCTGTTGCCATGATTCCACCGGCTGTTTCCGGTTCATAGGCCAACAATTCTCTAACTTCTGCCGCATCGACAGCATCCATATTAACAATAATGGAATTCTGCTCTGTTTCATTAATGGCTCCTAATAAATCAACAAGTTCATCCGAAGACATTTCATCCACAATATCCATCTGTTTTTTCTTTGAAAACAGGGTGAGCAGTTCATATTTTTCTTCATCCTCAGCTTCGTCGATGATACTTGCAATAAATTGTTCCGGAAGATGACTTAATAATTCAAGGGGATCGCCTTCAAATGCGTGGACCGCATCAAGTATATCTGCCGGGTGGACTTCTTCAAGGAATAGCTCCATTTGCTCTTTGTCAGCAACCATTAAAAACTGAATAAGTTCTGCCTGATTCAATTCAATATTTTTCACATTTGTTATCCTTCCCAGTCTAGTGCTCGAGTCACTGCTTTTTTCCAACCTCTATATTTTTCTTCACGCTCTTGTTTACTCATATTCGGTTCATACACTCGGTCAATGTTATCATCCAAAACCAAAACCGACTGATCCTCCCAAAACCCTACAGCTAATCCAGCTAAAAACGCAGCGCCAAGCGCAGTTGTCTCTATGACATTTGGCCTTGCTACCGTTACACCTAAAATGTCCGCTTGAAATTGTAGTAAGAAATTATTCTTACTTGCCCCACCATCAACCTTTAATTTTTTTAGGTCAATTTTTGACTCTTCCACCATCAAATCAATAACATCTTTTGACTGATAGGCAATGGATTCAAGTGTTGCACGAATAATATGATTGCGGTTGGCACCACGAGTCAATCCAACGATAACACCACGTGCATACATATCCCAATATGGCGTCCCAAGCCCTGCAAACGCAGGTACCATATAAACCCCATTTGAGTCTTTCACTTTTGTTGCAAAATATTCGCTTTCATCCGCTGAATAAATCATGCGCATTTCATCTCGAAGCCATTGTATCGATGCACCTGCATTAAACACGCTTCCTTCAAGGGCATATGTTACTTTACCATTATATCCCCATGCAATCGTTGTCAGCAAGCCTTTTTCTGATAGGATTCGCTTTGATCCTGTGTTCATAAGAATAAAGGCTCCTGTTCCGTAAGTATTCTTTACCATTCCTTCTAAAAAACAAGCTTGACCAAAAAGAGCCGCTTGTTGATCTCCGGCTGCCCCAGCAATAGGAATCTTAGCTCCTCCGAATGTTTTTTCATGGGTATATCCATAGATCTCACTTGAATCACAAACTTTAGGAAGCATAGCCTTTGGAATATCTAAGATTTCTAACAAGTGATCATCCCACTGTAAGCTTTCAATATTAAACATCATGGTTCGAGATGCATTCGAGTATTCTGTAACATGAACCTCTCCACGCGTCAAATTCCAGATTAGCCAGGTATCAATGGTCCCAAAAAGCAACTCTCCACATTCAGCTTGCTCTCTAGCACCGTCCACGTGGTCTAGAATCCACTTCACTTTTGTTCCGCTAAAATAAGCATCCACAAGCAATCCTGTAGCTTTTTTAATATATTCTTCGTGACCATCGGCAATAATTTCTTCACAAATTTCTGCCGTCTGTCGCGATTGCCATACAATGGCATTATAAATTGGCTTGCCGGTATTTTTATTCCAAACGACTGCCGTTTCTCGTTGATTTGTTATACCGATAGCAGCAATCTCATCCACACTTGCTGAACAGGTCTCAATTACTTCTCGCATAACACCACTTTGAATCCCCCAAATCTCCATAGCATCATGTTCAACCCATCCGGCTTTGGGATAGATTTGCTTAAACTCTTTTTGAGCACTATTTACAATTTGTCCGTCTCGATCAAAGAGTATTGCTCGGCAACTTGTTGTTCCTTCATCCAATGCTAAAATATAATTTTTCATATAAAACCTCCGTCTTATTGACAAATTATGGTTTAAGTGTCAAACTGTACCTCTTTTATTCATCAAGAACCTCTTCTCGCGTATAATATTTTTTTTCCACAAGAACGGACTCCCAATTTTTTTGATTCACCTCGTATACATCTAACATAACTGCATCTACATCCTTAACACCATTGTGATATGCATCGCCATTAGTCACACTGCTTAAATCATCCTCAAACATCTTCTGAGCTACTTCTACTGTTTTCTTGGCTAGTTCACGCACGTCCTTAAAAATCGTCATACTTTGTGTGCCTTCTTCAATCCATTGAACAGACGATAATTCCGCATCCTGCCCTGTAACTATTGGCAAGGCATCTTGCCTATATCCATTTTCTAGCAATGCTTCTATGACCCCTCTACTCACACCGTCGTAAGGAGATAGAACAGCATCAATGCGATCTTCTGTATAATAATTATTTAAAAGACTGGTCATTCGACTTTTGGCAATCATTCGATCCCATCGCAAGGTATTGACTTCTTTGACATCAAACTGCTTACTCTTTACCACTAAACGACCATCTTCTATATATGGGCGAAGCACATCCATTGCCCCGTCGAAAAAATAATAGGTATTGTTGTCATCCGACGAGCCCGCAAACAATTCAATATATTTAGGTTCTCCATCCGAAAAATCCAAGTGATCAACAATATACTGTCCTTGAATTTCACCAACTTTTTCATTATTAAAGCTTACGTAAATATCAACTGCATCTGAATTCATTATTAATCGGTCATAAGAAATAATGGGTACCCCCAACTCTTTTGCTCTTTTTAATACATCCGTTAAAGAATTCGAATCAATGGGTGCAATCACTAGCAAATCGACACCTTCATCCAAAAAATTATCAATTTGAGATGCTTGGTTTCCAACAACATCTTCTGCAAAAGCCAACTTTGTCTCATATCCTATTTCTTCAAATTCTAGAACCGTATATTTTGCGTCTAAAAGCCAGCGTTCAGATGATTTTGTTGGCATAGAAATTCCGACAACCTTATGGTCTTGCTTTTTTTGGCAACTGATAAGTGCGAATAGCCCCACTATCAAGCAAATTATTATAACGACATATCGTTGTCCCTTCATAGCTACACCACCTATATATGACTTAACTTTTCTTCCCAAAGTTTTGTTTGTTCATATTGTCCTGCTACACTTATGATATGAATCTTAGTGCTAAAGGCATTGAACTTATTTCGCGTAAACGAAGCTACTTTAATGACATCTTTATTTTTTGTGTCTGTTGTTCCTTGAATTTGTTCAACTAGCGCTCCGTCATTTACAACAATCTCTATTTCTTCTGCTCGAAATGTCTTTAAGACTTTTAATAACTCTAAAATTGAATACAGTCCCGTTACAGCAGGTTTACGATAATCATGATAAATAACATCCCCTTGAACAAACTGCTCGTTTTCATCATAAATTGTATACTTGAAAATCATATCTTCTTCCTCATGATAGGCCGGCGTCGCTGATAAATATACTTTTTTCATCTAATTTCTCCTCGTCTGTTTTCTACAATTATATCAAATCGAGGTTATGATTGCTAGCTAAACCATTCATTGAACTAAAAAAAGCTATCACACGAGCAAAGGAAACTTGCTCATGTGACAGCTTTTTGATTTTATTTTATATAGATTGAAGTAATTCTGTGAAGATAATACCCAGCGCCATGGCTCCTGCGTCGGGATGTTGGAGGCTTCTTTCTCCCACGTAACTTGCACGTCCTCGATTTGCAATCATCGTTTTGGTTTTTTCCGCACCATCTCTTGCTGCCTTTGCCGCATTTGTAAATGCTGTACTTATCGATTCATCCTTCTGCGCGCCTTCGCGAAGAGCTTCAGTAGCAGGAATTAAAGCATCTAACAAGGTTTTATCACCTAGTTTTGCATTTCCCCGTTTTTGAATACCGGCAACACCGGCTTCAAACATAGCAGCAATATCTTCGAGACTAACTTCTTCTAAGCCTTTAGATGCTTTTGCTGCTCCTCTAAATGCCGATCCCCAAATCGGACCTGAAGCACCACCACAATACTCTGTGATAATCATCCCTGCATCTTTAAGAAAAGCTCCTACCGTGTCTGTTGATAAGGTATCCCACTCTTGTTGGAGCTGCTTGAAACCTTTAGCTACAGACATTCCAAAATCTCCATCACCTGCAACTGAATCCAACTCACAAAAGTATACTTCATTTTTAATAATGATAGTTGCCATTTGATCAACGACTTTCATCACTTGTTTTACATTTACTTTTTCCATAATCTACCTCGTTTTCATTTTTTTATTACGATAGTATCGACATCCGCTTTTAAATATTGCTTCAACTCTTCATCTAACTTCAGTAATGTAATTGATGCTCCTGCCATGTCAATGGATGTCATATAGTTTCCAACCATTGTATCAACAATTGAAACATTATATTTTTCTAATGCTTTATTTACAGAATGATTTAATACATACAACTCTTGCAAAGGCGTTGCACCAAAACCGTTCACCATAAGGGCAACTTCTTGTCCTTCTTCTAATTGCATTTCTTCAGCAAGCATATCAATAGAATCTGCCGCAAGTTCATCTGCTGATCGCATTTTTTCTCTTCTTACACCCGGTTCTCCATGAATACCTACACCAAATTCTATTTCATCTTGGCCTAATTCAAAGGTTGGTGTACCTTTTGCCGGAACTGTACATGATGTTAATGCAAATCCAATAGATTTTACATTGGCAATAACTTTTTCTGCTACTGCTTTTACTTCACCTAACTCTATGCCTTTTTCGGCAGCTGCACCGGCAATTTTATGTACATAAACAGTCCCTGCAACACCACGACGTCCAACAGTATATAGACTATCTTTAACTGCTATATCATCATTAACATAGACTTTTTCTACTTGAATGTCATCGTCTTCTTCCGCCATTTCTGCCGCTGCCTCAAAATTCATGATATCGCCTGAATAATTTTTAATAATTAAAAGCGTCCCTTTGGAGGATTCCGATTCGACAATAGCATTATAGACTTGTATTGTTGATGGAGAAGCAAACACATCTCCACAAACAGCTACATCAAGCATTCCTTTGCCTACAAAACCAGCGTGAGCAGGTTCATGACCAGAACCTCCACCACTTATTAATGTTACTTTATCTTTATTAAACTCTTTACGCATTAAGAGTTTATTCTTTTTGTTAAAGGTTAAGCTATCCGGATGGGCCTGCGCCATACCTTGACACATTTCTATGACCATATTTTCAGGTGTATTTATTATTTTTTTCATATTTCCTCCGATTGAATATTTTTATTTACCAAGTGCATCCGCTGCATAAATTGCTGCAAAAACATCATCCGATGTCACTTCAAATGGCATATTATGAATCGTTTCATTTGGAGCTGTTGCTAAGTCAGCTACTGCTCTAACTTTTTCATCCGTTACTTCTTCAACACCTAAGTCTTTTAAGCATGTTGGTAATCCCACCGCTTTACAATAGCTAATAACTTCTTCGATTTCTTCTGCCGGCGCATTTTCTAATACTAAATGTACCAAAGTTCCAAAGGATACTTTTTCACCATGGAAGAAACCATGCGCTTCTTCAAGAGCAGTTAATCCGTTATGAATGGCATGCGCAGCCGCTAAACCTGAGGATTCAAAGCCCATACCGCTTAATAAGGTGTTGGCTTCAATAATATTTTCAAGCGCAGGTGTAACCACGTTATTTTCACATGCCGCAATTGCTTTTATGGAATCTTCCATCAAGGTTTCATAACATAGCTTTGCTGCAGCTACAGCTAACTTAGTACTTTTTCCTCCCGGAATATTATCTGCAAATGAACGTTCACAAGCTCTTGCTTCAAAATATGTTGATAAAGCATCGCCCATTCCTGCAACTAAGAATCGAACCGGTGCTTTCGCAATGATCGATGTATCTACTAAAACCAAGTCTGGATTACTTTTATAAAAACTATATTCTTGGAATTCCCCTTTTTCGTTATATACAACGGAAAGCGAGCTACATGGTGCATCTGTCGACGCAATTGTCGGCACCGACATAACCGGAATATCTAGCGCACTACTTACCGCTTTTGCAGTATCAATGGCCTTACCTCCGCCTAATCCGATAACAACATCACATGCTTGTTCCGTACATAATGCGTTCAATCTTTCCACTTCATTTTTTGTACATTCTCCAGCAAATTTTCCTGGAATTAACTCAAAATCATTATTCTTAAGCGCTTCATCTAATTGTTCTTGGACACGTTCTTGATCGTCTGCATGCGCTACTAAAAGAGCTTTTTTACCAAAGGCTAAAACATATTCCCCAATATTTGACAGCGCTTGGTTATCTTGTACATACTTTGATGGTGATACCAATACTTTCTTCATTTTCATTCTCCTTTTTTTGAATTTCTTGCCGATTATCTTTACCCAAAGAACTGTTACACTGTTTCTATATATAGTGTAGCTCAACAAAATCATAAATACATCGGAGATATTAACACTTCCATATGTAAAAAGCACAATCAAATAGTAATTTTTTGACATCACTTGTCAATTAAGTACATATTTTTCTTATCAAGACAAAAAGCCAAAGTAAACATTTCCTTGTAAAATGAAAAAATGAGATTAGCTTATATAGCCAATCCCATTTCATCTTATATTGTTTTTTTATCATGTATTTTTTCTATAAGTTGCTGGTGTAACTCCATATTTTTTCTTAAAGAGTCGAATGAAGTAACTACAGTCTTCATAACCTAATTCAAGGGAAAGATTAATTATCGGTAGATCTTTGTTTTCTAAAAGCTTAATTGATTTATCTAGTTTAATCTCATTAATGAAGGCATTAAAGCCTATTCCATTTTCCTTCTTGAATAATTTACTGAAATAACTCGGACTTATATTGCATAGATTGGCCATTTCTGTCAAACGAATCTTTTCTTTATAATGTTGGTCAATATAATCATATGCCGGTTGAAGTATTGTTTCATCATTTTTAAATTCTCGATTATAATACGACTGTACGTCTTGAACATCTTCATACAAGTCTTTCTTAATTAGTGCCTCATCTACAATATATCCTATACCCAACTCAATGAGGTGTGCAACGGCATTAAGTTTCTTATGATTGATTACAGGGATCTTAGCGTAAGATGACTTTAATTGGGGATACTCCTCTATATCTGTTTGTGAGCGTTTACTTACAATCCATTCGAGTTGAATCGATTCATCATCTTGAAGGTTTACTTGGCCTGCCATTAGTGCTCCCATATATTGGTCATTAATAATAATAGGAACTGAAAAGTCAACAAGTCCAAAATGGCATTTATAAACAAATGCATTTCCACTCCGAACCGCTTCAAGACCACCTCTCGAATCACATTTTTCACACAACTGATTCAATGCTTCTATTTCTCTGACCTTTGCACAAAACAAGCTACAATTACTATGATTGGTGACAGGGTTTCCCCTATAATCAACCATAATAATTGCTAAATCTGTTGCTATTGCCAATTCATCTTGAATTTGTTGTATTTTTTGTGTATCAAATAAATTACTCATTTGGATAATATTCATTGCAGGTTACTTCACCTCATATTTTATGACAATATTTTTTCATAGACAAGGACATCCAAAATACGCTGAAATTTCTCTCCGACTTCTTTAAAATGTGCACACTTAAAAAATCCATTTTTCTCAAATAAGTGTATGCTTTCTGTGTTTTCATGACAAATAACAGCTAACAAGGCATGAAAATCAAATTCCATTGCTTGCTTAAGGATATGATCCAATGCCTTTTGTCCATAACCGTTTCCCACATGTTCAGGTGCAATATATATAGTTACTTCCGCCGTTTTGTCATAAGCTTCTCTTGGTTTATAACGGTTTAACAAACTATAGCCAACGACGCTTCCATCGACTGTTAACACATAGGACGGAAAGCGTTTCAACCCTGAAAAGGCTAAGTTCTTCATTTCTTCATTTGTAATAGGTTCAATGCTAAATGTTGCTGTCGAATTTTTTATATAATAATTATAGATTTGTAGAGCCGCATGAATGTTTTCTTCTCTAAATGGTTTAATCGTTAATGTTGACAACAATTCAAGCTCCTTGTTCTATTATTTTCAATGCGATATTTTTGGCGTCGTTTGGAACCGGGTCATGAACCAATGAGCGCATTCGAATATTTAATTCTTTTATGTCTAGATTTGCTAATTCACTTGGATCTAGTTTAAAACAACGTCCTTCTTGAACTAATTTTTCAGTAATCTCTCCATCTTCAATATGATTCGCATCAACAACAGCAAAGGGGACGCCTGCTGTTAGACATTCCGCTACCGCTGACCAGCCTGGCTTAATTAGCGCCAACGAACTTGCTGCCACATAATCTTGACTGTGAGCAATGCGTCTTGGCAACTTGACTACATGGGAATTACCGTCAATCTCAACATTCCCGGTTGCATAGACATGACCCGCTTGGAACTCAATAATTATCCGACTTAGGTTTGCAACTTGACCAATTGATAGAAAACAACTTGGCCAAAACTTCGTCTTAAAGTCATTACTTGATCCTTGGTTAACTCGACGTACTGCTAATCCTACTTGCTCTTTCGGACAGGTTATATCGGCCATATCATCTGCATATGCCAGCTCATAAAAAATATCAAGCTGATTGTAGGCATCAATAAAGGGTTGTATGAGCTCTGAATCAAGCCCCATTTTTTTATATCGATGATAAAAAGTATAATTTGAAATTCCAATCGCTTTTACACCTAATTTTTTTGCAACATGAATTCCAACGATACTAATATCCGTAATCACTTGAACTACATTCATTGACTGTAAAAGTTCCACTTCTTTATCCACCGTTTTTTGAAATGTTTTCATAAAATCATCAATGGCTAACATCGTTTTTCCTTTGTCAAACTCAAAGGTATAGGGTTTGATTTCTGTTCCAACTTCCGTCGTAACCACTTGATACGTTACTCGTCCTAAATAGTTTGATAAAAATACTTTTGAATATTCAATCTGATCTTCACCGCATGCAAGATAAATCGAGTAATCGGATTCTGCCAAAATATGTTCAATGATAGCCAATGATCTTGTAAGATGGCCAAATCCCATATTAGATACGTAATATGCTAAAGTCTTCATTCTCTTCCTCCTTGAAATAGTCTTTAATTAGTCTTTACTTCCTACAATTATATCATACCCCTAGTCAGTCTTCTAGTACAAAAAAGAGCATTGCCCTAGCTGTATTTTTTGCTAGGACAATGCTCTTTTACATCGCCTTCATTATTCTTATAAATGGGCGTTTAATTTTGCTTCTAATGTTGCTTTTGGTACTGCTCCGACAATGGTCTCAACCACTTCGCCGTTTTTGAATATTAATAATGTCGGAATACTCATAACACGATACTTTTGTGCCGTTTCTCCATTCGCATCAACGTCTAACTTACCGACTTTAGCTTTTCCTTCAAATTCTGTAGACATTTGCTCAACGGAAGGAGCAATCATTTTACAAGGTCCGCACCAGTCTGCATAAAAATCTACCAATACCGGAACGTCTGATTTTAATACTTCATTTTCAAATATTGCATCTGTTAATTGTAATGCCATTATAAATTTCCTCCTTAAAAATCACGATTCATGATTTACTATTTTCTCATTTGATATTATTATATTACGTTTTTACAATATAGTCAACCCCTTTTTAATGATTGCTTTCATTTTTCACTTCTGATAGAATAGAATAAAAAATGGATGATGGAGGTTCACTATGTATTCAACATTTCGAGGAAATCGTTTTTCCCTTTTCTTTCTTATATTTTATTTAACCGGAAGCTTTGTCGTTATGGGATTATTGGCCATTGCTTATCCCCCGATTCAGGACAATATATTATTGAGCATCGCTGCGAGTCAACTTATCCTTGTCTTTCTGCCAACAATGCTTTATTTACTTTTTGTCAAATTACCGATTACCAAAACATTACGTTTATATCCAACAAAACCAATCAATCTTTTGTATTCCTTCTTAATTGGTCTATTAAGCATTCCCTTGGTTATGTTGATTAATCTACTCAGTCAATTTATCGTAAGCCCGGTCATCAATGAAACTCTTGAAGCTTTACCTTCGGAACCTTTTGGATATTCACTTCTCGTTATTGCAGTCTTTCCTTCATTATTTGAAGAAATGGCAACGCGTGGTATTTTTCTTAGTCATTATCGACATATGCGTGTACTCACCGCCTCTTTAATGAGCGGCTTATTTTTCGGTATTATCCATATGAATCTCAATCAATTTTTATATGCTTTTTTCTTAGGCACACTTTTTTCAATTATACTTCACATCACCGGATCGATTATTTGTCCCATGATTATGCATTTTGTGGTTAACGGTGTCAACCTTAGTTTATCCTATCTCGCTGCACATCCTATGATCAAAGAACTCTCTGACGCCAGCCAAGTCAACCTAGACACCATCGAGCTAAGTGAAGCGCTTCTCATGGCCCTTCCCGGTGTTATTGTCATGATTATTGTCACCTTACCCTTACTTCTACTTGTTCTATATGCACTGATTCAAACCAATGACAAAATGGACCTCTTGAAAAATAATGTGATTTCATCTGATTTTTTCCCCCATGAAAAAATATTTCAGAACGTAGAAAAGCAGCCTATTTTTACGCTGCCTTTTGGGATTACATTATTTATCTTTTTAGGGTTTTCCATTTATCTCGAAGTTTCTCGTTACCTATAAATCAATTTAAGATAATTGATTTTCTTGTTTTGTTTTAGAAATCGCGTTTCGTATTCTGTCATGATATTATCCGGCTTGTAGTCTGACCGATGTAAGTCTCTCGTCATTTCTTCAAGGCGGAACTTAGATTGTTCAATCTCTTCTAAGGAAAACTCAAATAAGGGATTATTATCTGTCTTAAATTCTATACACCCACTTTTATGTAAAAACTGAGCATATTTTTCTAAATATTTGTGAAAGGTCAGTCTTCTTTTAGCCCAACGGTCTTTTGGCCATGGATCCGAAAAGTTCAAATAGATTTTTTGCACTTCGTCTTTTGCAAACACTTCATGAATATCAATCGCATCAAATCGTAGAAAAATCAAATTTGGAAACATCTCCATTGCATCAATCTTTTCTGTTGCCCGAAAAAGTACCGCTGAAAATTTTTCAATACCGATAAAATTTTTATTGGGGTATTTACGCGCATTTTCAATAATAAAATCACCTTTGCCCATGCCGATTTCAATTTCTATCGGATGTGCATTACCAAAAAAATCATGCCACTTTCCTTTATATTCTTTAGGTTCACTAATGACACGCTCATGTTCTTCCACTGCTTGAATAGATCCTTCAACATTTCTTAATCGCATTGCTTTACTCCTTAAATCGGCCGATGTATGTCACCGGTATTTTTTCTTCTAACTGCTTTATTTTTTCAATGTCTTTTTGAGCAACAGTTATCAACAAACATGTTGCAGGTCCGGCCGACTTATGCACATCAATATCTTGATTTTCCACAATAATATTGCAATCATATCGCTCTTGCAAGACCTTTATTTCATGAGCAATTCCTTTTGAACCCACTGGCAACATTTGTTCCACCCATGACTTTTTGACTAAATCCCCCATAATCCTCAAGGTCAAAACCTCGCCCTTTTGATTTATAATCTCATCCTCTAAAAATTCTTGACCTACTTTCGGTTTTCCGACAAGAAAGACGTGTTTTTGAGCACTCGAATGATTGTCAATAATTAATGACTGTCCCACTTTGCCAATAACCGTAATACCAATTCCGGTCATGGATGTCTTCATATTATCTTCTGTCGATCCTGTAATTTGCTGAATTACACCTCCGGATTCAATGATTGCCTGTTGAATCCCTTCAATGATTTGCTTTCCTGTTGGATCCATTTCAACGGACAGGGTATCCACCACGCTTATAATCTCTCCTCGAACAGCCATACACTCAACAATAGGAACAAAGGCCGCATAGTATCCAGCAATATTCGGAGCTAATTTAATCTGATCGTGTTCTTTATTTCCGATACTTCCTGAACTATCACATGCAATCACTAAATAATCATGACCGAGCGGGATTAATTGAAGGTCACCATAACGTTTAACCTCCATTATTTTCTCTCCCATACCTGGGTTTTTTCGAGCACTTTATACAGGACTATTGCCAAAACAACATTTATAAGGGCTGCTATGGTCAAGGGAATAAACATTGGTACAAATACACCTAAAAAAGGAATACCCGCAAATACTTGCATGTAAAGCGCCGCAAGAGCCAATGAAATGGGTCCATTTAACAGGACGGCTACAATCACCGCAAGTAGGCTATTAAGGTGAAAGTTAAAGTGATTGGCTAACTTAGTGTAGGTCTGGCCAAATGCCCAGCAACTAACAAACATCATCATTGCAACCAGTATATGGACAGGAAGGGTAAGTACAAACCCACTTAAATATGCCGATAGCAAGTGACCAATAAATCCGATAATCCCTCCATAAACCGGTCCTAAAACAAGCGCACCTAAAAACGCTGCTAAAGAATCAAATGCAATAGAACCTTGAATTTTTATCATGGCTCCAATAGCTGATAATGCAATGAGCATCCCCATCATAACAATCTTTTGAATCTGTACGTTTTCCTTTTTCATTTGATTTTCCTCACATTTCATGAATTATATTTGTATTTTTTTACTTTTCCTTATTGGGTTGAATGATTTGTTTAACAACGAAGCCTAACGTCTTTTTTTCTAACTCGACTATTGTACCATTATTTATAGAAAACTTCCATGAATCGCCGGCCTTTAATCCTAATATTTGTTCCAACATCTCGCGTATCACCGCACCATGGGTAACAAGAATCCACTCATCCTTTTCCGGCATAGTCACGATGAACCTCTTTATACGTTCTTGAAAGGCTATATAAGACTCGCCTTCCGGTATAGATGACGTTTCAAAACGATGAACAAAATCGTCGTAGGCTAGCGGATGTTTTTCTTTGGCTTCTCCTAAGGTGAGACCTTCAAAGATCCCAAAATTCATTTCTCCCAAGCGCTCATCCATACTTGGCACTTCTTTAAAAAGTTTTCCGATTTGATTGGCCAAGTTAACCGCTCTAATCGCCGGACTTGTTATAATCTTTATTCTATCCGACCTTACTTGCATTGAAAAAAAATCCAAGATACTTTTTACTTGTTTCTCTCCTGCTTGTGTATAGGGATAATCTGTTTTTCCATAAATGATTTTTTGTTGGTTGGCTGTTGTTTGGGGATGTCGCACCAAAAATATTTTCATATAATCACCATACCGGCAACAATCAAAAATACGATTTGACTGATTTCCACAAGAGCACCTAGAACATCCCCTGTGATGCCGTCAAGGGTACGATGAATTCTCCATAATATATATAGCATGACCACAAGTGTCACTATAATGCTCAAACTAATCATCGGAAAAAACACAAAATATGCAGCAACTAATACGAGGCTTAACATTAAACTCGTTAGTGGGCTCACTCGATCAATGACCGCTTTTCCAAGTCCCTCAGGTTTCGCATATCGGCTCAAACCGGCTCCAATTAAGGCCACACTCCGCCCTATCAAGGGCATACTTATTAGAATTACGGGAAATAGTTCATCGTGCATCACTTCATATAATCCAACATACATGCCCATGAAATAGAGGATAATCCCAACAACACCAAAGGCACCGATATGACTGTCACTCATAATCTCTAGCATACGTTTTTGATCTCTCGCACTAAAAACTCCATCAAATAAATCACCTATACCATCTACATGAATTCCACCCACAATAAGTAGATATAGAATAATAATTATAAAGGGGAATATCCTTGTAGGAATAAATCCTTGCACAAAAATAATCGGCCACAGCAAAAGACCAATGATCCCACCAACAAGGGGAAAGAAAAATATGCCTCGCCCATAATCGTCAGTATTAAATTCAAAATGTATGGGAAAGGGTATTCGGGTTAGAAATGTAAGCATTAATATCCATGAGTGAAAATATTTTTTCATAGTCACCTCTTTTTTAATCAACTTATGTTCGTCTATGATGATTCTATGATGCTTGGCCACGAAAGTCAAGAAAAAGGCAAAAAAATTTCCTACCAAACCGAGTGTCTGGTAGGACTAAGCTAATATCTATATAATAAAAGGGGGGATAGTTATTACATTTATTATATTACCAAACAAATATGTCTAAAATATGAATAATGTATAACAAATGTATTTTTTTTATATGAAAACCCTGTAATATTCTATTTTTTCTTCCATATCGCCTCTATATTCAGAATATATTTACAACAATTCCGCCTCCAGCCGCTAGCACAATCAACATAATTGGATGGATTTTCACAAATTTAATAAGCACAAGCAGTGCTAGAAATACAATCAAGGTTCGTATTTCAAATATAACTTCTTTTGCTATGAGGATTCCTGCCGAAAAAATTAACCCGGTTACAACCGGACGAATTCCTGAAAATATTTTTTTCATCAATGGGTGACGACTATATTTAAAAAAGAAAGCTGAAATGAAAAGTATGATAAGAAGCGAAGGAAGCAAAACACCTAAGCTTGCAACAAGTGCGCCTAACAGGCCCGCTGTTTGAAATCCGATAAATGTAGCCGCATTAATGGCAATGGATCCCGGTGTCATCTCCGCAATACCAATGATCTGTATAAACTCCGCTTCGTTCATCCAACCATGATTAGCTATTTCTTCCGAGATCAAAGGAATCATGGCATATCCTCCACCAAAGCTAAATAGTCCGATTTTGAAAAAAGCAAAAAATAAATCGAAGAAAATCATGGCTTATCTCCTTTCTCAACAAAATATAAGCCTCCACCAATAAGCCCGCCAAAAACAATTAATATAATGGGGCTAATTTCTGTAAACACAACAACGACAACAGTGACAATAAAAATAACCGTCGTAAGTATATCTTTAACCGCCACTTTTCCCATATGAAGGGATGCATGAAAAATCAAGAGGATAACTGCCGCATTAATCCCTGTGAAAATCCACGCCACAATTTTCATATCTGCGATTTCCCCAAAGAAAATTGCGATTAAGGAGATAATAACGATTGAGGGTAGGGCAACACCTAGCGTTGCAATAATTGCTCCCATACGTCCTGCAACCTTATATCCAACGAGTGTTGCTGTATTTATGGCAACAGCCCCTGGGATAGATTGACTAATAGCAAACAAGTCAATGATATCTTCTCTATGAATCCATTTACGTCGATCAACGATTTCTTTTTCGATGAGTGGAATCATAGCAAAACCACCCCCAAAGGTAAATATTCCAATTTTAAAAAATGAAAAAAACAGTTTTAACATCTGATTTAACATAACCGCTCCTTCTTTTAACCATTTTGGTCATAAGTCGATACTGCTATTATATCACGTTCAATTCAAAAAGCAAGACTTATTGCCATTTTGGTCAAAATGGTTTATTATATACATTATATGCTAGTTAAATAGCTATGTATAAGCTTGATTAGAGATATATCGATAGGAGCGATTAGATGCCAAGTTCACCATACTTTACAACATTATCCAAAGAATCCAAAAATCTTTTTTTATTTATTCAAAAAAAAGGTCCTCTCACCAAAAAATTTATAAGCAAAACATTAAATATAAAACTAACAACATTAAATCGATTACTGAAACCCTTGTTTGAACTCAATTTGTTACAAGTGGCTGATTATATTTCCCAAACTGGCGGTCGTCCATCCGGCCTTATTGACGTAAATCCAATGCATTATGGTTTCATCGGCTTGGATATTTCACGTTTATATATTAATATTATTTTTACAAATCTTAAGTTAGATATACTCCATCAAACGCAATTAACTGTTGATTCATCGATGACACCAACGCGTCTCACCCAGGAACTGAATCAATTTATTCAGGATATTCAACAAAATCACAAGACAAGCCATCCCGAATTATTGGGAATCGGCATCGGTTGTGTTGGACCTATTGATGAAGATACCGGCTATTTGCTCCATCCTGAACGATTCCCCTCTTCACACTTTGATCACATCGATTTACGCGTGACAATTGCTAATGCAACGGGATACGATACCTATATTGCAAGCGGCAGCCAACTAGCTCTACTTGCTGAAGTTACTTTTGGTGTGGGAAAAGACCATGATCATGTCGCCTATATTAACCTAGGTGAAGGCATACGTAATTCCACGGCCATTCATGGCAAACTCTTGTCCATGCATGATTCTCACGAAGATGCATTTTCTAAAATGCAAGTCACATACAATAAAACAATTGATGATTACGCAAGTCTTTTTTCACTTAGAAAAACATGTTCCACAAACACAAAAAAGGCGCATACTATAATAAGTACAACGCCTTTATTAAATGATCAACTTATAAATGCTGCTGAAATGACTGCTATCGGCTTATCCAACTATATTCGTCTTTTAAGCCTAGATTGCGTCATCTTAAGTGGCCCAATGATTAAGGAATCCGATCTTTTTTATGGAACTTTATATGACAAAACGTTGGAATACTTAAAATCAACGCCACATCTTCACGTCAGCTTTAGCCGCGGTGGTTCCTTTGATCATAATTCGATTGCACTTGGAAGTGCATATCACTTAGCCCTTCAGCTTTTTTTATGATGTTGCTCGTGTTTTATTAAATTTATTACGCTCTTGTGTGCTTAAGTATTTTTTACGAAGGCGAATGGCATCCGGAGTAATTTCCACCCATTCATCGTCTTCAATAAACTCTAAAGCTTCTTCAAGTGTAAACTCTTTTGGCTTCATAAGCTTAATGGCCTCATCAGCACCAGAAGACCTTGTATTTGTTAATTTTTTGTTCTTACATGGATTAACGACCATATCATCATTTCGATTATTTAATCCGATAATCATACCTTCATAGACATCAACAGCTGATCCAACAAAAAGTTTTCCGCGGTCACTTAGATTAAAGAGTGAATAGGCCATCGTTGAACCATTTTCTTGAGATATCAATACACCATTAATACGTGACGGAATAAATCCGACATAATCTCTATATGAATCAAATGAACGCACAATAATTCCTTCACCACGCGTATCATTAATAAATTCACTTCGATAACCTAGAAGTCCACGGGTTGGAACAACGTACTCAATCTTCGTATTTCCATTCTCTGCATGCATATATTCCATTAAGCCTTTTCGCTCGTTTAACTTCGAAATAACTGAACCTACATATTGATCCGGTGCTGTAATAATTACCTTCTCATAAGGTTCTTTTTTATTCCCCTTTTCATCCACGTGCAGCAATACTTCCGGCTTAGATACACTGAGCTCATAACCTTCACGGCGCATGTTTTCGAGTAATATTGATAAGTGTAACTCACCTCGACCAGAGACTTTATAAGCATCGGTTCCCGGAATTTCTTCAACACGCAATCCAACATTTGTTTCTAACTCTTTTTCCAGACGCGCTTTAATGTGACGGGTCGTTACAAACTTTCCGCTTAAGCCTGCAAAGGGTGAATTATTGACGTAAAAATTCATGGATAAGGTTGGCTCTTCGATTTCAATCATCGGTAAGGGCTCAACATTGTTTTCTTCACAGATGGTTTCACCAATAGAAATATCACTAATACCGGAGATTGTTACAATATCACCGGATACAACTTCTTTAGCTTCAACGCGATTCAGTCCAACATTAAGAAATGCTTTCCCTATTTTAGCCTTTACAACAGAACCATCGCGCTTAGCAACACTGACAAGGTCTCCAGGATGTAACACCCCACGTTGTACACGTCCAATTCCTAAACGACCGATATATTCATCATATCCAAGTGCTGAAATCTGTATCTGTAAAGGTTCGTCATCTCTATTTGGATAAGGTGTTACATGCTCAATAATTTTTTCGAACAAGGGCACAATATCCATATTATCATGATGCATCTCATCACGAACAACACCATCTCTAGCCACTCCATAAAGGATTGGGAAATCTAATTGCTCATCATGGGCACCTAACTCTGCAAACAGGTCAAACGTCATGTCGACAACATGCTCTGCACGTTCATCTTTTTTGTCAATTTTATTAATTAATAACATCGGACACAGACCTCGTTCTAACGCTTTTTGTAAGACAAAGCGAGTCTGAGGCATTGGGCCTTCACTGGAATCCACCAATAATATGGCTGTATCAACGGTTTTGATAATTCGCTCAACTTCTGATGAAAAATCCGCGTGACCCGGCGTATCCACAATATTTATTTTGTAATCTTTGTAGGAAATTGAACAGTTCTTCGAATAAATAGTAATACCACGTTCTCTTTCAATATCATTACTGTCCATAACACAATCAACCACTTCTTCGTGTTCTGAAAAAACACCACTCTGGCCTAACATTGCATCAACTAATGTTGATTTTCCTGCATCAACATGGGCAATAACTGCGACATTGATTATTTTCTTTTCTCTCATAAATGCTCCTAGCTTTAATCATATCATATGATCTTCTATGCTTCATTGTAAACAACCTTTATATAATAACATTAAGGCGCCCAAATAGCAAGCGCCTTTTTTTTTAACTCTATTATTGGATAACATCCAAATAATCAATAGTACCTATTGTATAGGGCACTTCTATATATTGTCCTTGTCCGCCTTCGATGAGACGTTGAATTTCATCAAAAGCCAACTGCGATTTTTTATAAAAATCTTGTTTTACTGTGTTCATTGCAATCTGTGTGTATCCCATTAAGGTAATGCCATCAAACCCGCAAACAGGATGAAACACGTCTAACTCTCTTAATGCAAATACTGCGCCAATAGCCATTAGGTCCGAGGCACACACGATGATATCTACTTCACGCGCATATTGAAATACAATCTGACGCGCTTTGAATTCATCAAAGTCTCCATATTCTATAATCATTTTAAATCCTTGTTTTTTTTGTAAGTCTATCATGGCTTTAAGTCGTTTTTCAGAAACATATGAATTCATTTCACCGGCAATGTAGAGAATTGTATCCGTAATATCATTTTCATGAAGCGTTTTTGATGCCACATCATATTGAGCTTGATAATGATTAATCGTCACTGTTGATGTTTTCTGATTATATAGGGATGAATCTACTAATACTGTAAAAAAATCTTCTAATTCAACTAATTCTTTTAAATGAATATCATCCTTTGATATATTATAAATAATCAAACAACTAATCCGTTGTGACGCTAAATGTTCACGAATCTGCTCAGCGGTCATGTTTCTAAATTGAGACGAGAAAAAAGTAACAACATCCATGTGGTGCACTTGCGCTCGATCAAACGCTCCCGTTAAATGCTTCATTCCAATCTCATCCACAAATTGTCGATTATGCTGAATATCAATGATTAATCCCACACGATGAAATGATCGCTTTGAAAGAGAAATTGCAACGGAATTGGGAACATAATTAAGTTCTTCAACGGCTGCCTTGACTTTGCGTTTTGTCTCTTCGCTTACCATGGAATAATTGTTTAAAACTTTTGACACCGTTGATTTTGCCACGCCAGCCTTTTTTGCTACATCATTAATCGATACCATTATAACCACCTTGCCGGAAAGCGCTTTGCTTATTATCCTTATTCTTGAATATGCACATAATATTCTCTATGTCTTGGGCCATCAAATTCACAAAAATAGATACCTTGCCACCTACCTAATATGAGTTTTCCCTTATGGATAATCACTGTTTCACTCGCACCGATGCAACTGGACTTTAAATGCGCAGATGAATTACCTTCCATATGTCGAAACTCCGACCGATCCGGAAACGCTTTGTCTAATCCAAGCAATAAATCTTTGACTACATCCGAATCTGCATTCTCATTAATTGTAATGCCGGCTGTTGTATGAGGACAATAAATGGTACAAATTCCTTCAGATATATTAGCTTCGGCAACAGTCGTTTGAACTTGATTAGTAATATCATAAAATTGTCCTCGTTCTGTTTTAATACTAAATTGTTTGGTCATACTCTCATTCCTTCCCGTTTTATTTCAAGTATATCACGGAAATTTTATGTAAGCAAACACGTTATATCCACACCAAAAATGGTCGAAACTTTTTTATATTGATCAAATATGGGAACACTTATTGTTACACAGGGCCGTTTCGAAATCGCAGAAATGTACACGTCAGAAACATGGGCTTTTCCTTTTTTGCTTTCTTGAAACCACGCTCTTGCATTGGCATTTTCAATGCCATTTGGCGGATTCGAATAAATAAAGCTTCCATCTGTACGGTTACTCCAGATGGCCTCAATTTCTTCCATATCTTGAACTAATCTATCCAATATTTTTTGATGTTCCATCGGGTGATCCATTCCAATCGCATCATACTCAATAATGATGGACTCAAGTTTTTTCATGATTACATTTGTTTGGTTTTCGATTTTTTTCAAATAGTAGTCCATCAGATTGTCTGAAACTTTCTGCGTCATGATGTCCATTGTTTCTGAAGCATCTGATATATCTTTTTTGGATTGTTCTACCTCTTTGGAAAAAGCATATTGTTTTTGAATAATTAATTCCATCTCGCCTACTTCATCATGTAAACGCTCTGACGAAGTTCGAATGGAATGTATGGTATCTGTTAATTGATTAATACTGCTGACATTCCGCGTTAGAGTGTCTTCCATGACTTGCATATCATGACTTTGTTCTTCTATTGTTTGTGTTAATGTTGTTAAGTCTTCTTCTAACTGTTCTGAATTATTCACAGTTTGTTGAATTGTCGTCGATGTCTTTTCTGATGCATCAACCACATATCCTATACTATCATTGATTTCTTTCATTATGTTTTTTATATCTGCTGTCGATTCCGAACTTTTTCTCGCCAAATTTTGAATCTCGGTAGCAACAACAGCAAATCCTTTACCTGCATCACCGGCTCTTGCTGATTCTATGGACGCATTGAGGGCCAATAACTCGGTCTGTTTGTAAAAATCTTGAACAGTGTCAAAGATTGATTCAATTTTTCCTGCTGATTTCGAAAGAGATGATATTGAGTTTACCGAAATTCTATTTGATTCTTCAATTCCGGTAATTAATTGAATCGTATCATTTAATGACTTTAATTGCTTTCCAATGACGTCTTGAGATTGGTACATTGAAGCCATTAATCGCTTATTGGACTCAATTAGTTCTTCTGTTTCGCTTAACAATTGTTTTGAAAATCCAACTGCATAATCCACTTGTTCAATGTTATTATCATTTGCATCAATTAGTCTGTGGGAGCTCGTATATGTCTGATCCACCAAGTGCATTTGTTCTGAAAAAACTTGACTCATCTTTTCAACCGATTTTTGAATTTGGTTTGCTACGACCTGAATTTCAAATTCAAGTGCTACTATTTGGTTTTTCATTGAAACAACATTCACAAAAATACTTGATTTTTGCTTGTCAACCCCCCCGATTTGACCTGCTTCAATTAAATTCCCTTGTACAACATCTTCTGTAAACTTTTCCAATAATTGCATCTGTTTTTTTCGCATTGCCCACCTCCGAAAACACAAAAAGCGCCCATATATTATGAGCGCCTTTGCTTAATGATAAAAGTTTAACCGAAAAAAGTGTTTTTGTCAAATTCCACCTTATTTTTCTAGGTATCCGCCTTTAAATCCCCATTGCATCTTATCTTCAAACGTAATGTATATATGTTTTTCAGACATTTGAAGCAATGATTTAATTGCCTTATTAAGTTCCATGGTCATTGTTTCTTTGACCGAAGATTCAGAGGGTCCAAAAGCACGAATTTCCATATATAGTCCGGAGATTAACACATCACCACCCATATAAAGATCACAACCATCGTGTACACTAACCATAACTGCCCCTGCAGGTTTTCCCATTGCTTCGGCGACAATCTCTGTTGCCACAGCTTGTAACTTTTGTTTTTCGGCATAATCCAATTTTTTGCTTAATTGCATATCAATAAACGGCATAGTCTCCTCCTTCTAATTCTTTTTGCTCAGTCAATGGTATCTCTTTATATAATAACAAATTATTGTCTGCAATAACAGTCGTATCAACGAGCAAATCGATAATATGTTGTTTTTTTGGCGTAAAGACAATCAAAATATACATTATCAAAAATATTTTTTGCAAATAGCGACCGAATAGCTCACGTACAACCACCGTCGTCCACGACAGATCCTCTTCACTAAAACTAACAACGCGAAGTCCAAAAGCCATTTTTCCTAATGTTTGACCTTGATTTAACTTGGTCATCAAAACAAAATAAAGCAAATAAATTCCTAAACTAAGGCCGTTTTTTATTCCACCATCCGCAAGAAAAAACAATAATATACGTTGAAGACTACCAATAATAATTATGTCTAGACCGTAGGCAAAAAAACGCATCCAAAAACCGGCATAAATAAGCGATGGATATTGATGATATTTTTCCATTCTAATACCCCCTGTACATATACATAAATCCGGATTGTTCTTTCCACGTTGCCGGTAGCTCAATATTACCCAAGTTAATCTCTTGTCCAAAATTCATGAGCTTTGAAGTCTTCATGAACAATTGACCAAACACGTCTAATTCAGCTTGATCATAAGTAATAATCTGGGCATTTTCTAAACCATATGCAGTCTCAAACTCTTCTAAGGCTTCTTCATAATAACCAATTTGATCAACAAGGCCATTTTTTTGTGCTTGGGCTCCATCATAAATCCTGCCGTCTGCAAGTTCATAGACGTACTCGCGTTCCATCCCCCTTCCATCAGATACAACATCAACAAAACGTTCATACATACTGTCCACTAAACCTTGTAGAATTTCATAATCTTTTTCTGTAAGCTCGCGAGTTGACGATCCAACATCTTTCATTTCACCACTTTTAATGGTCATGTCTTCAACACCTAACTTATCCATCAATCCTGCAAAATTCATCCCTGACATAATGACACCGATTGAACCTGTAATCGTTTCATTCGTTGCATAGATTTGATCTGCATATGCCGCAATATAATAACCACCACTTGCTGCCATACTTTCCATAACTACATAAATCGGAATATCTCGGGCCTCCTTAACTTCACGAATCTTATCACTTAATTCAGCACTTTCGTAAACGCCACCACCCGGGCTATCAATTCGTAAAATAATTCCTTTAATCGTATCGTCATTTTTCACTGTATCAAGGGATTCTAAAATGCGTTGATGATTGTATTGGGGAACACTAAAATAACTTTCTTCCATATTCATAATCATTCCACGTACGTTAAAAATAGCAATACGTTCATCAAAACTTCCTTCACGTACAACCGTTTCGCTAATTGCATCACTCATGAATTCTTCCCAAAAAGATGTTGTATCAACATCTTGCGTCAGCATTTTTCCTACAAAAGATACAACTAATGATGAGAAAAATACTACAAGGGATAATCCTACCGCAATCCATCTCTTACTATTCATAATACACTCCTTTTACTTGTTCTCTATATTTGGCTTTATATGCCACAGGGAGTATCATACCGTTTTGCCAAGATAATGTCAATATTTCTCTTGACAGACGTAAATAATTTATATATCATATAAATTAACACTGTTAATATTATTAACACTATTAATTTATGGAGGTATTATGAAAACAATCGTCATTTATCGATCTAAAACAGGTTTCACTGAAAAATACGCACAACTTATTTCAAAAGCACTTTCATGCCAATGCCTAGAATATAAGGCAGCCAAAAACATTGATTTAACTAGCTACGACCATGTGATCTATGGTGGAAGTTTATACGCTTCCGGTATTTTAGGGTTAAAAAAAATGCTAAGTCAAATGAACTTTGACCTAAACAAACAACTTCTTATTTTTGCCGTTGGTACAACTCCACCTTCTGATGATCTCGTTGCCACCCTAACGGAGCATAACCTATCGCCAGAATTGCAAAAACATGCTAAACTGTTTTATATGCGTGGTGGTTTTAATTACAACAAGCTGAATTTTTTTGATAAGTTTCTCATGAATATCATGAAGAAAACGATTCAAAAAAAACCTGAAGACGAACGCACTGCTGATGAACGTGGCATGTTGGCTGCATTTGACCGCCCACTTGATGTTTCCAATGAGCGTTTTATTGAACCACTTATTTCCTATTACAAAGAAGTGACCCATCATGACGAATAAAGAGGTCCAAAAAGCCCGTACCCTTGGTTTTTTTGTTCAAGCGGCCAAATCAATTATAGAAGAAGAAGGCACTTCTGCATTAAGCGCTAGAAAAGTTGGTGAACGTGCTGGGTATTCCTATGCCACTTTATACAATTATTTTAAAGATATGAGAGAACTAATTGCCTATTGTGTTTTTGATTATCTTAATGATTGTTACAAACAATTACTTGATATAGACACCTCAAAAATGTCATGTTTAGACGCCATTTTATTGCATACAGAGCACTATTTTCGTTTTTTTGCTGAGCAGCCGCATATTTTTCATGCTGTTTTTATTGAAGAATTAGGGGATTATCCTCAGGCAATGACTGCAAATTCACCTTCCGTCGGCCTGCTTTTATATGAACAACTTGAACGATGTGCAGTTGAGCATCGATTCGACAATAGTAAGATTGATATTATTCATCAACTTATGATTGCATCTGTACATGGAAAACTTCTTTTTTTAATGCACAAACGTCATGAACAAAGTATTGATGCCTTGGTTCATTTATTAAAGGAAGAAATTCAATTACTTATACAAAGGAGCTAACTATGCGAATACTTGTTGATGCCGATGCTTGTCCGGTCAAAGATGCAATTATTACTCTCGCTACAAAAAATAACCTCGAGGTTCATTTTTTTGCTGATATTAATCATGAATTAAGCCAATATAAGGCAAAAATCCATATCATCGATCAGGGTCGTGATTCTGTTGACTTTGCCCTGATCGGTGCTATGGAAATTGGGGATATTATTATTACTGCTGATTATGGTGTTGCTTCACTAGCCCTTGGACGTGGCGGTCATGTTCTTCACCCTTCCGGTAAACGCATTCATCATAACAATATCAACCTTCTTATGTTTGAGCGACATCTTAGTCAAAAATCCAGACAAGCAGGTTTCCGTAGACCCCGTCATAAGAAAAGAACGGTCCATGACAATCTCAACTTTACTCATCAGCTGGAAAAACTCATTCTAGATTTAATCTAAGTAATTATTTCACAAAAAAATTTAAATCAAAAAAAGAGATTTTGTAAACGCAAATATCTTTGCAGCTACAAAATCTCTTTTTTTTCATCTCCGAATAAAGTCGTTTATCTATTATCGAATATCTACCGTTTACAGCAATCTATCATACTCTTAAACAAGTTTGGTTCAAGCCCTCGATCTATTAGTACTAGTCAGCTGAACATGTTACCATGCTTACACCCCTAGCCTATCAACCTGGTCGTCTTCCAGGGATCTTACTCCATTTAGGATGAG
>Ga0334901_1000252_pt1 | contig 83670 bp, 71 predicted proteins | sample GraSluR3_MG_3_FD_207216 | JGI IMG/M metagenome (GOLD analysis project Ga0334901, IMG submission 207216) | Sludge microbial communities from methane-producing bioreactor in Wageningen University, Netherlands - Granular Sludge_15_08-R3 | ecosystem: Engineered > Bioreactor > Anaerobic >...
CTACCATGTAAACAGTCTTATCGATTCAGACCGCTGCTAAGATAGAGGAATGAGACAGATAGAATCCTGATAAATACTAGTATTGAGAGGTAGATGTAATTACTGCATAACTCAGCTGTAAACAAAAGTAACAATCAATGTCAATTCGGAGGTATTGTTGACTATACAGGAATTATTGAAATTCACATCGGATGCTGGAGCATCAGACCTTCATATCAGTTCGGGCTCTGTGCCAATGGTTCGAGTTCATGGGCAGATGAAGAAGTTGAACATTCCGAAGTTATCTGGCGAAGAGGTGGAGAAGCTAATATTCGGTGTAATGAATGAGGTTCAGAGAGAGCTCTTTCTGAAGAACCTGGAGATTGACTTCTCAACCAAGCTGAGCAATGATGTCCGATTCCGTGTTAATGCATTTCATCAAATCAATGGGCTGGCATGTGCATTTCGTGTCATTCCGAATGAAATACTCTCTTTTGAAGAGCTCCATCTCCCCGACATACTGGGGAAATTATCTCTAAAGAATAAAGGTCTAATCCTTGTTACGGGACCAACCGGTAGTGGTAAGTCAACAACATTAGCATCAATGATTGATGTTATAAATGATAAGAAGCACTGTCACATTATCACTATCGAAGACCCGATAGAGTTCGTTCACGGAAGTAAGAACTCACTGATCAATCAGAGAGAGTTGGGACATGACACCTGGTCTTTTACAGCAGCTCTTCGTTCGGCATTACGTGAAGATCCAGACGTCATACTAGTGGGCGAGATGAGGGATCTGGAAACAGTTTCTTTAGCCCTGACCGCAGCTGAGACAGGACACCTTGTTCTGGCAACACTTCATACCAGTTCAGCTACCAAATCGATTGACCGTGTAATCGATATGTTCCCCAAGGAGCAGCAGGCACAGGTCAGATCGATGTTATCTGAATCTCTTGAAGCGGTAGTTGCTCAGACACTCCTTCCGTTGAAGGATGGCAAGGGAAGGGTTCCGGCTCTGGAGATAATGATTGCTAACACAGCTGTTAGAAACCTGATCAGAGAAGAGAAGACTTATCAGATTCCTTCTGTAATTCAGGCAGGAACAAAAGAGGGTATGCAGTCTCTCGATCAGTCTCTCTACAATCATGTAATGAACGGGTTGCTGGATAGAGAGGTCGCTGAACAGGTGGCCGATAATCCCAAGATGTTCAAATCCGGAGTAGGGTTTTAAGATCACAGGCAACTGATATGAATCAAAGAGATCCACAAACGGACATGAGTTACCGAGAGAATCGACAGAGGAGAGAGGGTGATTACAGACTGACCGACAGTTATCCGATCAGAAATCGGAGTCTGGTATCCAATGAATCTGGTATTACCATTGTTGAGATACTGATTTCTTTTGTTATTATTGTGATAGCGGTCGTTGGTATATATGTTGGGCTTCTCTATGCCGAGTCTCAGATCAATCGTAATTATCATGACCGGGTTGCTGCTCTGACTGCATCGGGAGAATGTGACTGGCAATACTATTACAAAACGAATTATCGAGACTATGACTATTTCGCAGCCCGAGAGATAACAATCAGAGAATATCCAGATCAGAATCGTCCCCCTCTAACCGGAACGATGACCATGGAGATCATCGAGAATACAGAATTGATAGAAGGACGGCGAGTTCGATATGAGACGTTGAGAATACAAGTAACATGGGAAGAACCATTGGCCGGTCAACAGGTAATGGTAATTCAAGAGGACTTCTTTCAATGATATCAGCTATGAGAAGTGTAAAGATCAGAGACCGATTTCATCTGTTTAAAAATGAAAAGGGAATAACCCTGACTGAAGTGCTTGCCGGTATTGTTGTCTCAACTATCCTGATCGGGTTGGCAGCTCTGGCGATAATAACCTTTTATGACAAGTATGTTGAACTGAGTTATTTCGCTGACCTGCAACAGGGCGGGTACGAGCTCATCGAAACAGTCAAGTACGGATATCCGTTTGAAGAGCTTCAGGACTATGTATTCATCGGAGCAGCTAATGCCGACAGCCTGAGGCTTGAGGAATTACCCGGTGGCTGGGGAACCTATTCGGGGATAAGGTGTATTCCTGATCGTTCGGCACTCGGCCATGCCTATGATTTCGTTCGTTATTACTGGAGAAGATATGACCGGGCAGTCTTTGTTGAAGCTCGATATGGAGTCAGATATTACCAGGAACAAATCTTTCCGAGTAGAGGTGATGACCGCTTTGAAGTGACGGAATTCACTATTACTCCACTTGATGTGTTCGATCCTAACAATATAAGGGCAATCAGGCTGGACCTGAAGGCAGAAGCGGTTATCTCTGATGAGAAGAAGAAGGAGATTTCATACTCGACGATTATAACTCGAGGTAGATAGATTGCTGGCCAGTGACAGGAATGTGTATTGTTATTGTATTGGAAGTGCTGAGTGGAAAATCTGGCAGAGATATATTAAGAAATGTAATTAATGATAATAAAGAGGGATTATGGCTAAGAAGAAACAAATCAAGTTTAAAGAGTCAGTCGGAATCGATATAGGAACTCATTCGATCAAGCTAGTCCATCTGAAGAAGATTCACGATGGATACAAGCTCTTGAATTATGAGATCCGACCGACTGTGCCAGCCGGTGTTGAATATATCCCCTCCGATTTAAGAAGGGATCGTTATGCACCAATACTGGCTGAAATGTTAAGAACGCTAAAGATCAATCCGAGAAAGATCAAGCATCTTGTTACCTCTATTGGTGGCGATCATGTGAGCATAAAGCAGATCAAGACGATCTTTTTGCCGGAAGATGAATTAGAGTCCGCTCTCTTTTTTGAAGCTAAGAAACATCTGCCAATTAGTGGGAGCGATATGTTGCTCGATTTTCAGGTGTTGAATGTAGAGGAGAGAACGAATAATATGAATATACTGCTCGTCGCTACAACAAAAGACGAGTTAACGAAACATAATGAAATTCTGACTGCAGTTGATTTAGCTCCCGGGATAGTTGATGCAGAACCTCTGGCAGTGGCAAACAGCTTTATCTTCAACGCCTTCATCGAAGAAGGGGTCTATGTGGTGGTCAATGTAGGTGCTCACCGTAGCAATATGGTCATCTATGGGCCACAGGCCAAATTCTTCTCTCGTGATTTAGCCTGGGGCGGTTTCAATTTCACCAAAGATATCATGAAAAAAAGAAACCTCTCTTTTGAAGAGGCTGAAGCATACAAATTCGAGCATGGAATTACCGACGATGGAGCTTCTTCTGCTAAGCCACAGGAGTTATCAACTCTCGAGATCAGTGACAAGCCGACCGAGGAGCAGATTGCATTAGAGGTTAAAAGATCACTCCGTTATTACGTCAAAGAGGCCGGAAACAGCGACTTCAGGAAAGTACTTCTTGTTGGCGGCAGTTCTAAATTGAAAGGGCTTCCGGAATATATGACAGAGCAGTTAAATATCCCCACAGAAATATTCAATCCGTTTATCAATCTGGAAATGCCCGAGAAGTTGAGAGACAAGAAAGATCCGCAATTGGCTCTGGCAATCGGATTGGCAATGAGACCGGAGTAAGGGGGAGATTATGGGACAGTTCTTTTTCACAATCAATCTAAATAAATATGGTGAACAGAGAAAGCAGAGAGAGCAGGAAGCCAAGCTTTTCAGGTCATTGGCAATCTCATTTCTTGTTATTGCCCTGGTCCTGTACGCTGTGATTTTCTACTTCTATCTCTCTCTGGGACATAAATTAGATAACCGGATCGAACTTCTACAGTCAATCAATCGCGAGATTGAATCCTATCGTGAGAGCGGGGAATATCTCTCGACAACAGATCTGCAAAGATTGGCCAGAACAAGTACAGAACGCATATTCTGGGCTAACAAACTTATCGCTCTGGCAGATATTACAACAGACAAGATTGCGATTACCCATTTCGGATACAAAGATGGTGTGCTGAGTCTCTATGGTATTACGCAGGTTGATGTTGAAGAGCAGGAATTTGATCTTATTCATGAGTTCATAGAAGATTTGCGAGTCAATGATCAGATCAGCCTGGATTTCGACGAAATCAGATTTGTCCGTTCCAGTAGAGATAGGGAGAAGGATGTTGATATTATCCGCTTCCAGATTGACTGCTTTGGAAGGGATGTGCCGGATAGAAGGAGAAGACTATGAGCATGAAAGACAGATATTTAATACTTATTGGAGCAATTGCAGTCGTAACGTTCTTCTTCTTTTTTTCTGCTAATTCTCTTATAAACAATAGAATAACGGAGATCAGAAGAGTTGATAGAAATATCAGAAGAGCACAGGAACGGCTTAACAGTGCTAAAGTTATGGACGGACAGCTCTCTCAGGTTTCGCGGGTGATTGATAATACGCTTGTCAATGAGCGAGTCTTTACCGCTGAAGAGATAAACTACTTTGTTAGATACCTGGCCGAGATAGCAGACAGATATAAGATAGCTGTCTATTCACTCGTGCCCCGTCCGACTCATTCACAGACCAATCAGATAGAGCATCAGTTCACAATGGATATTATGTGTACTTATGTTCAGCTGGGTCAATTCCTGACTATGATAGAGAGCATGGATTACGTAATTAAGGTCAACACGCTCGATGTCAAACCTGTCAGAGGTGGAGAAGACGCCGGTCTGGAGCAGGATGGTGAAACGGTAACTCAATACAGGACTATCATCGATCTTTCAGTCTTTAAAATAGTAAAGGAGGGATAATGGAATCGAGACATATAAAAGATTTTACTATTGCCATCATTGTCATTATCCTGTTCATTTTTCTTCTGAAGGCTCTTAGTGTTGCCAATAATGCCCAATCTATACCGGTAGATTCGGTATATAAAGATATGGCTGTCGATGCTCAACTGCTGGAGCAGATAGAGCAGATCGAACACTCAATCAGGGATCGGATGGATTTCGTCTTTACAGTTACCAGAGATCCACTGGAACAGAATCTGATTGTTCGAACCCGGGTCGACCTGGAACAGGAATGGCGTAGACAGGTAGAGGCCATGATGAGGTTGGCGGCAACCTATATCGATGAGCATGGAAATCGTAAGGCTGCTATCGCTTATCAGGGTCAGACCAATATCTATAGAATCGGTGATCATATCAATGATAACCAGATAGTTGATATTGATGTGGGAAAAATAACATTGATGTATCAGGGACGGGAAAATACCATTGAAGTTCAGCCACTACCGCCCAAGCCGGCGATGATTGATGACCGTTCTCAAACTCAAGAATATATATGGTAAAATAAAGCAATAAGGAGAATATATGTTCCAACAAAAATTTAGCAAGCTTATCTGTTTCTTGCAAGCAGCTACTATAAGCAGATCCCGGTTCAGCTTTTCTCTGTCCGGTTTGCTCGGTGTCATAACCATTATTATCCTGCTCGGCTTTTCAGCTAATGTGTATGCTCAAACTCAGAGTGTTAACCTTCTGGAAACCAGGATCACTATCGATGCAGTTGATGCTTCTCTGTCCAACGTTCTGACCACAATGGCTCAGATGAGTGGCAGTAATATTGTTTTAGCAGTTGATACAGCAATAGACCGACAGGAAGAGGATCGCAAAATCACTCTCAGTCTGAAAGAGGTTCCGATCGAGCAAGCTCTTTCGCTCGTAGTGAAAGCAGTTGGTCTCTCTTATCGCCTGGTAGGCGAAAACACTTTCCTGGTTGGAGATAAGAGCCGCATCCAGGAAGAGGTAGGTGAGAGATCCTATGTCATCCACTTGAACTATGTCGATGCCGACAAGATTGCAGATGCACTGGAAGTTATGCCCGGTGAAGCGATAGTACTGGAAGGACAAAATGCTCTGATGTTGAGAGCAAATCCGGTCACTTTTGCCGAGATCAGCAAGAGGATTTCCGAGATTGATGTTCCTCAGAAGCAGGTAGAGATCAGAGCGCGAGTAATCGAGGTCTCTCTGACTGATTCCAAGAAGATCGGGGTTGACTGGTCGAGATTGAACCGACTGACTACTATCATTGCCGAGAATCCGGTTAATGCTGACGGTGTAGGCCTTCCCTATCAATATACTGATGTTACCGGTGCACTGACACACGGCTCACTTACACCACTCGGCGAGTTACCACCAACCCAGTATTTCCAGAAGATGGATAACTGGTCTGATGTCGGCAAGTTCAGCCGTCAGTTAAACGCTTTTGATATAACTATAGACTGGCTCTTAGAGAATAATGCAGCTAAACTTCTGACCGATACACGACTGACTGCCCTGAATGGTGAGAATGCAGAGATTCATATCGGTGAAATAGTTCCTTTTGTTGTAACCGACAGGGAGTACCAGTTACAGGTTGAGAGAGAGGAAGTTGGTATCATGTTGAATGTAACCGCTACTGTTAACAAAGATGGTCAGATCAAAACCAAGATCTCACCGGAAGTGAGTTCAGTAACTGAATTGGTAGGTGGATACGTTCCGAGAACAAAGATCCGCAGAGTCAATTCTACCGTAACAGTTCCCGATGGAAGCAAGATTATCGTTGGTGGTTTACTGAGCTCTAATTTAATGAGTTCCGTCAATAAGGTTCCCTTATTAGGTGACCTGCCATTTATCGGCAAACTCTTTCAACATCGTAATGAAACTTTAACTACTACCGATCTATTAATAGAGATTACACCAAGAATTGTAGATCTCTCAGAACATCAGGTAGAATTTGAGGTGGACAACAGACTCGACAGAAGGCTTATCCGTCCAGTCGAAGAGAATGACAACGATGATGATACCAACCAATAAATCAAGGAGTTAACTATGAGATATAGTAAATTAATCACAGTATCATCTATACTGATAGCTCTGCTTCTATTTGCCCTCGTCGGATGTGACAAACGGAGCTTTGAGCCTGACAACTTCGAAATCAAGTCTCTAACTGCTCCTGAGACCCTTCATGCCGGTCTCCAGGCTACAATAGAAGCAAAGGTCGTGAATAAAAATGATGTCCCGGCCGTGCAGCAGACAGTAACTTTCAAGTCTGATTACGGTAATATCGGAGCACAGGCTGTTACCGATGAGTTTGGACTTGCCAGGACGACGTTTTATCACAATGTAGCTGATACTTTAACTGCAACTATAGAAGCTTCGATAGACAAATCATCGAAAACGGCCGAGGTTTTAGTAATCCCCTTTGTGGGTGAGTATGCAATTACCAGTTTGACAGCCGAGCCGGATACCATATATGCGGACAACAATATCACCTTTTCGACAATTAAAGCTACAGTTGTTGACGGTGAGGGATTCCCCGTAATCGAAGAGACCGTCAATTTCAAGACCAATTTAGGAAATGTGATTTCCCGTGTGAATACTGACAATATGGGTGTTGCAACCTCTACTTTCTGGGATTCCGGATCAATCGGAACTGCAACAATCACAGCTCAGATTGCCAGTGCCAGCAAAACAGTAAACGTGGAAGTTGTTGAGACACCTGCGGTAGAAACTGTAGAAGTGTTATCAGATATTGAAGACCTTGCTCTTGAGACCGATATGACCTTGAGGGCACTAGCAATTAATGCGCTCGGTGATCCCGTTTCAGATGGGACAATAATCACCTTCACTGCTGACCAGGGATTCTTTCCTGAGAACAGTTATGGCCCGACAACGAACGGCCAGGCTTCTGTCTTCTTCAATACTCACACTACTGCCGGTCCTTTGACTGTTACAGCTCGTGTGGGTGATGTAGTCGGCACGAAAGAAGGTAATATCAAACCCGGTTTACCTGCTTCTGTCTCTGTAACGCCACAAATCCAGGATGATAATGGTGCATGGGTTAATATGCCACCGTCCGGTATTCCGGTTAACTATCCCGATCCTGTCAGGGTGAGAGCAAGAGTCATCGATCTCTTCAACAACGTTGTCCCGAATACCTCTATACAATTTGAAACCGACATGGGTGGGATAGGTAATTACGCTACAACCGATGAAGAAGGAATAGCTTATGCCAATTATTTCCCGGGGAATTCAGCTGGAACAGCTCAAATTACAGCCTCTACTATTCAAGTAGGTGAAGATGGTGAGTCAATTGTCGGTATAGCCCTGATAACAATCTATTCCGATGAGGTTAACTCGATAATCTTTTCCGTTCAGGAAGAGATGTTTCTCGATGTTATCGGTGTTGGTGGAACAACATCAAGATCTCTGGAAGTTCAACTGAGAGATTTTGGTGGTAATCTGGTCAGTGGTCAGCATATGGTCCTGTATGAGATCGTAAATGCCGATCCACCCGCAGGGGTAAATATCAACAACTCTGGTCTCAGCGATGAAGTTCAGGCGAATGATGGTATTGCGAGAGCTTCGATCAACAGTGGAACTGGATCAGGGGCCGTCACTGTTAAAGCCTCTTTGGTGGAAAATCCGGACATAAACTCAACAAAACCTAACATTGTAATTCGCTCCGGTCCTGCACATACTGTAACACCAACGATCTCCGGTTTTGATGACGGCGAAAATATTGGTGGTGGACGCTGGAGAATAGAGGCTGGTGCCTGGGTTAAGGATATTCATAATAACCCGGTTATCGATGGTACTGCCGTCTGGTTCTCTCTGGGAGATACTCCTGTACCTCCGGGAGATTGCTATGTAGATGGTGGTGGCTATACAGGTAATTCGACTCCAAGTTATGAAGACGGAACACCTGGTTTTGCCGGAACTTTCCTTTACTACCACGGAAGAAATACTTTTGATCAGATAACCTTAGTAGCTCAATCGGGTGATGTAACCGGTAGCGACCTGGTAACTCTTCCGTTACAGGAACCACAGATGGAATTACAGCCAACACAGCAACACATAGATTATGATGATAACAGCCCGGCCAATGCCAATACAGATGTTGAGTTTCATGTGTCTATAATAGATGGACAGGGTAACAATATCACCGGTGCAAACTTCCTGGTTACAGCCACACATGGCCAGTTCCGATATTTTGCCTGGTATGATGATCAGGGTAACCCGATAAACGATCCCTCCTGGACACATCCCAATCCCTACTACATCAAATCATATAATGGTATGGCTAAAGGAACACTCCGAACCTGGATTTGGGAATGTCCAGCACCGAATATGGAGAATCCAATTACTGAGAGGGAGGTGTTGATTACAGCCTTCCTGCAGGGGACAAATACTTCTGCTCAGGGTTCCTTCATAATCCGAAGATATTTCGGCACAATACCCATGAGTGTGAAATAGTTTACATCAGTGAAGACAGACAGATCAACGAACAGATGAGATAAAATTAAAGGTTCGAAGGGCAGGAACCTGCCCTTCGAACCATACCAACCGGAGTTGGGTAAAACTGCTAATGACAGAAGATAGAGAGAATTGGAAACAGATGATGCCCAACCGGAAGATAAACATCGTTTAAGGAGAAAGAATGAGTTTTAATCCTCAATTCGCCAGAATTGGTGAAATATTACTTCATATGGGAGTTGTTACCGAAGAACAGGTAAAAGATGCTCTTATAAAACAGAATAATTTCAATCTGAAATTGGGTGAAACTCTTATTAAACTAGGTTATATTGAAGAGAAAGACCTTCTCGAAGCGTTACATCAGCAACTGGAACTCGATGTCGTCGATGAAGAGCAGTTACTGGAGCTCGATCCGAAGGTTGTAAAAATGATCCCGGAACCGTTTGCTGTTTCCAACAGAGTAATAGCTCTACGTGAGGACGATGATGGTGTAGTTGTTGCTATGACCGATCCGGAGAACATTGTCATTCAGGACAACCTGAAGAAAATACTCTCTAAAGCAATAAAACCAGTACTTATCAGTGATAGTGTCCTTACTGATACACTTGAGAAGTACTATAAGAGTATTCGGACTACCACCGAAGTAGAAGATGCGGTAGGAGAATTTGGCTTCGTAGCGGTAGATGAGGATGAGCAGGAGATCAATATCGATAAATCTGCTGGTGCTGATGCACCCATCGTGAAGTTGATAAATCTGATCATCACCGAAGCTATCAAAGACGGCGCTACCGATATCCACATTGAACCGCTCTACAAGAACTCCCGAGTCCGCTATCGTGTTGACGGTGCCCTGAGAGAAGTTATGAGCCCACCAATAGGAGTCCATGCCGGGATAGTTTCGCTGATTAAGGTGATGTCGAAACTGAACATAGCAGAGAGGAGATTGCCACAGGACGGCCATATTTCTCTGAAAACAGCTCTTAAAGCGGTTGACGTCCGAGTATCTATCGCGCCGACAGTTACCGGTGAGAAGGTTGTTCTCCGTCTGCTTGACAAGGGAGAATTCGGATTTAAGCTGACTACTCTCGGCTTTGAAGAAGATGATCTCGACATTTTCAAAAAATGGATCAAACGGCCTTACGGTATTATCATAGTCTCCGGACCGACAGGTAGCGGTAAATCGACAACACTGCATGCTGCTCTGAAAGAGATCCAGGATATCGAATCCAATATCATCACGGTAGAAGATCCGGTAGAGTATCGACTTGAAGGAGTAACCCAGATAGAGACAAAAGAGAAGATCGGATTGACATTTGCCTCGTCCCTGAGGTCGGTCCTCCGTCAGGATCCCGATATCGTTCTTATCGGTGAGATCCGTGATAACGAGACTGCTGACATAGCCGTGAAATTCTCCCTTACAGGACATCTCGTCTTCACAACGTTGCACGCTAATGATGCACCTTCAACCGTTACCCGTATCATCGATATCGGTATCCCGAATTATCTTGTCGGCTCATCTCTTAATCTCGTTATGGCTCAAAGGCTGGTCAGAAGAATATGCTCGCAATGTAAGACAGATTATAAACCGACTCTTGAAGAATTGCGTGATTGCGGGATTAGTGAAGAGGAAGCAGCCAAGATAGATTTCAAGATCGGTAAGGGGTGTGTTCACTGTAACAATACCGGATATAAAGGAAGAACCGGTATCTTTGAGATTCTCGAAGTCACACCTGAAGTCAGAAGGCTGATCTTTGATGGTTCAAATCAGGATATGATTCGTGACGCAGCAATGAAAAATGGCATGAAGACACTGCATGACAGTGCAATAATAAAAATGAAGAAAGGGGAAACTTCTATTCGTGAAGTTATCAAACTCACTATAGTAGAGTAATATTTATCCGGCTGTTTTCCAGTATTTCTGAAGAACAGTCAGGGTTAATGATATGAGGTAAATAATGGCAACATTTATGTACGTAATTAAGGATGCTAAAGGGGTCAAATTAGAAGGGACTCTTAAGGCAGGATCGTTAGATGAAGCGGTAGATAAGCTAAGCAAAGAGGGTGGAACGATAATATCGGTCAAGAGTGCGGCCGAAGGTGCTTTCAAAGGTAAACTCTCACTCTTTGACAAGGTGATGCTCGTTATCTATAAATTGAGAACCGGCATATCACTGAAAGCCCTTGTCTTTTTCACCCGCCAGCTGGCAACCATGTTCTCTGCTGGCCTTACCTTGGAAAAAGCGATCTCCAATCTGGAAAAAGAAGAGAAGAATAAGCGGCTTAAGAAGATTCTGAAGAAGATATCGGACGATATCAAGAAGGGTTTCAGCCTCTCCGAAGCGATGGAACAGCACCCTGGAGTATTCAATAATCTCTATATCGCTCTGGTTCAATCGGGTGAGATCTCCGGTACTCTGCACACTGTCCTGAACAACCTTTCGGATTATCTGGAAAAGATCGAGGATACGAGAAGAAAGGTCATGTCAGCTATGGCCTATCCGATCTTCATCCTCATTTTTCTCGTCCTGGTTGTTTACGGCCTGTTTTATTATGTTATACCGATGTTCTCAGAAGTGTATGGTAGATTCGGTGCTGATCTCCCGGCTCCAACCCTGACCGCAATAGCTATCAGCGATTTCATCAGAGATAACATCATTCTCTCTCTAGGTGTGCTTTTCCTGATCGCTTTTACGATCTTTCTTATCTATCTGACAGACAAAGGAAGATATTTCTTTGACTCTATCGGTTTCAAAGTCCCGGTCGTTGGCGGATTGCTTAAAAACTCTATCATCAGTAAATTCTCTCGAACTTTCAGTATTCTAATGGCAGCTGGTGTCCCGATTATGGATACGATGGAACTCTCAGAGAATGTTGTTCAGAACGCTGTATTCGAAGGAGCAATCAGAAGAGCGAGAATTATGGTCAAAGAGGGTTACAGTGTCGTCGGAGCTTTCCGCAAGACAGGGGTCTTCCCCTCTACTCTCTTACAGCTTTTTGCCACAGGTGAAGAGACTGGTGATATGGATAAACTGCTCGGAAAGGCAGCAGAGTTTTATGAGAAACTTGTTGATTCGGTTATTGAGCGTCTGACAGCACTCATCGAACCGATATTGATTATTGTTATGGCTGCCATAGTCGGGACAATCATCGTAGTGATTTATCTGCCGATTTTCTATCTCGGACTGGCTATCAGTGCAGGCATGCATTAAGAAAAATAATTCTGTCGATGGGCAAAAAAGATTGTGAGATTGACAGATTAAGATACCCGATATATATGAAAAAGAGCGTTAATTAACGCTCTTTTTCATTATATTACCGGAAATTAAACAAGAGAGGTCGAAAGTGATCATTAACGGCGAACATTACACATCGGTAAGTTTCGTTCCTTCCCGGGGGATAAGGGGTAATCTGATCAGGATCATCGACCAGCGATTTCTCCCTTTTCAGGTTGTATTCAAAACCCTTTCTTCCCTGGATGAAGTCGTTACAGCAATCAGCGAGATGCAGGTGCGAGGTGCTCCCCTTATAGGAATAACAGCAGCGTTTGGGCTTGTCTTTGCCATCGATGAGTGCCGGAGTGAAGATTTCGAAAGCTGGATCGATAAGAGTGTGGATAAGATCCTACAGGCAAGGCCAACTGCTTCCAATACCGAGTACTGTCTTCGGAAGATCTTGGATCGAATCAGAGAAGTCCCTGATGTTCTTGACAAACATGAGATAGCTCTGGAGACAGCACTGGAACTTATGGAAGAGGATAAGTCGATCTGCCGGGCTATTGGCGAGAATGGCTTCGAGATAATAGAAGAGTTATATAACCGAAAAGCAGCCAGTCAGGGTAAAGATTCAAAAGAGCGATCTGTCGTCAACATACTGACACACTGTAATGCTGGTTGGTTAGCCTGTGTCGATTACGGTACGGTCACTTCCATAATCTATAATGCCAGAGAAAAGGGGATCGATCTTCATGTCTGGGTAGATGAAACAAGACCAAAAAATCAGGGGGCGCGTCTTACTGTCTGGGAACTGACCCAGAATGGTGTGAGTAATACTCTGATAACAGACAATGCCGGGGGGCATCTGATGCAGAAAGGACTCGTCGATCTCGTCCTTGTAGGTTGCGATCGAGTGACAAGAGACGGTGATGCAGCTAATAAGATCGGCACCTATCTGAAGGCACTGGCAGCTTACGACAACGACATTCCCTTTTATGTGGCTCTTCCCTCTTCGACGATAGATTGGACCCTGGATGACGGGGTGAAAAATATCCCGATCGAGAATCGAGACGACAGAGAAGTCAAGTATGTCGAGGGAAGGTGTGAGAAGGAGATAAAATCCGTCCTGATAACTGAAAAGAATGCCACTGTTTTCAATCCCGGATTCGATGTTACTCCAGCCAGGTATATCACAGGCTTTATAACCGAAAGAGGGATCTGTAAAGCAAACCGAAAAGAGATCAGCAGGTTGTTTCCAGAATATACCAGCGAATCAGAGAACAATTGAATCAAAGGTAAGAGGAAATGCCGGAAGAGGGAATTGTTAAATATCACTCTATCTGGCATAGAGTACCACCGGATTTCGTCGAGGTAAAAGCACTGCAAAACCTGAATTACTGGCGGAGCAGGTTACGTTTGAAGGGTGTTATCGGTGTCAATGAAGATAATATCGGATTCGGCAACATCAGTTACCGCATAAAACACGAGATAGAGGAAGAGAAAAATCGATACTCCCGGTTTGTCATTACAGCAACTCAGACAGGTCACCTCAACCAGCTCCAGGCAGAGCATCTTGCACTCGTTACCCGTTACTCTCTGTTGGATAACTCTGTCGAATGCTTCGGAGAAAGCAGAGCTTCTTCAGAAGCTCTGGCTCATGCTGTATTGTATCAAGAAAATGAACTATGCAACAGTGTTATCCATATCCACAACCGGATAATCTGGGAAAGAGCCCGTGACTCTTATCCAATGACCGATACCCGGGCAGAATATGGAACACCGGAATTAGCGAAATCAATTGCAGAGCTGATTTCTGACTGGAAAAAAGGAGATACTGATGAAGTTGGAAAGAACGGAGGTATCATCATTCTCGGTGGGCATCGGGATGGAATAATAATATTTGACAGTTCTCTTGAAAAAGCAGGGAATGCTACTGTTGAATTAGTAAAAAGATACAGTAGATAAGCAAAGTGAAGTCGATCCAGGATCAAGGAGGAGATGTATGAAGTCCGGACAGGTTGAGAAGATAGATATACTGATCCGTAATGGGATAATAGTTACAATGAACAACCAGATGGAGATCTTCGAAAAAGGGTGGTTAGCTCTGGACAGAGGATCTATTCTCGCTATCGGAAGTGAACCTGAGATCAGCAGATCTGATAAGGGAGGAACTGATCCTCTCTTGAAATACGCTCCGAGTCAGACAATCGATGCAACAGGGAGGATAGTTTTTCCCGGACTGATCAATACCCATACCCACGTGCCAATGAGTTACTTCAAGGGGCTGGCAGACGATCTTCCCCTCCACATCTGGCTTAACGAATATATCTGGCCAAGAGAAAATAAGCTGGTAAACCCGGAGTTTGTTTATCATGCCTCTCTTCACGGGATAGCTGACCTCATCCGGAACGGGGTTACACTCTTTAATGACCAGTATTTCGAAGGAGAAATGACTGCCCGGGCAGCAAAAGAGGCGGGAATCAGGGCTCTAATCGGAGAGGGCATAATGGACAATCCGGTAGCCAATCACGAGAATGCCCGGGATGGAATTGATTACTCCTTAAGGCTACACGAGAAAATGAAGAGTGAAGAATTGGTCGATGTCACCATCTCTCCCCATGCTATCTATACCTGTGGCAGTGATACTCTGAAGCTGGCAGCCGAAACGGCCAGAAAAAACGGAATGCTGCTCCATACACATCTCTCCGAAACAGAAAAGGAGTATGATGATGCTCTTAAGAACTACAGGCTTACTCCGACAGAATATCTCGAAAGTCTCGGTTTCTGGGGTGATGACGTAATCGCTGCCCATGCTGTCTGGCTCTCTGATAAAGACATCGATATCCTCGCTGACCGGAAAGTCAGCATTTCCATCAATACGGAGAGTAATCTCAAACTCGCTTCAGGATTCCTTCCCCTGAAAAAATGCCTCGCAAAACAGATCAACATGACTACCGGAACCGACGGAGTAGCCAGCAATAATAACCTCTCAATAATTGAAGAATTGAGTATTACTGCTAAGGTCCATAAAGCATTGAATAACGATCCTACGTTCCTCCCGGCCAGGGAGATCGTTCGTTTCCCAACTGTTAATGCAGCAAAAGCTATCGGGAAAGAGAAAGTCCTAGGCTCTCTGGAACCGGCTAAGAGGAGTGACCTGATAATCATCGATCCACAGCAGGTAGAATCTCAACCACTCTACGATGTTTATTCCCAGATCGTCTATAACCTCAATTCGGCTAACATCACTGATGTGATAATAAACGGCCGGATAGTTATGCTGAACAGAGAACTCTTGACCCTCGACGAGGGAGAACTCCTGGAGAAATCAAATTTCTATCGGGAGAAGATGAAATCCTGAGTGGTGGAGTGAATGAGTGTTTTCGATCCCCGTCTGATAGATATCTGTCTGGAAGTTTCTGATAAAGAAGATACAATCAGGAAGATCGCCCGTTTATATAAAGAGATCGGCGTTATTCAGGATGCTAACCTCTTTTACAGCAAAATAATGGAACGGGAAAAGAGCCTGTCGACCGGAATAGGTTATGGTATTGCTGTTCCACACTTGAGAGACGAGACTGTTAGAGAACTGAAAGCCGGTATATATCTTCTTGACAGGGAGATAGATTACGATTCACTTGACAGGAAAAAGGTCAAACTCGTAGTATCCTTTGCAATCCCTGCACAAGGGGGGAATGAATATATGAAAATTTTACAGAAAGTGTGCAAATTTCTGCACGATGAGAGTAACCGCAGGTCTGTATTCTCCTGCCCTGACAGAGACAGTCTGTTACAAACTTTCCGGAGTCTGGAAAAATGAAGAGTTATTTATCAACCATATTCCTGCTCATTGTTCTGCTCTGCGGAACGATTGCGATCCCTCAGAACCTTAGTGCGAACGAAGATATAGGAACTACAGGTTTCAATTTCCTCAGGGTGATATATTCTGCCCGAGCTGCTGCCCTCGGAAATGCTTATACTGCTATGTCGAACGATTCGGACGGTGTATTCTTCAATCCGGCCGGCCTGCCAAATGCCAGAACTAAAGAGTTAGCTACCACCTATATGAACTATTTCGAAGGGTTTCAGGGCGGTTCTGTCGTATTTATCTCTCCCTCACAGGAGAGGCTCGCTTTCGGGATCTTTGCTCAGTATCTCGGTAATCAGAGTATCACCAGAACCCTCGTTGATGAACAGGGTGATTATCTTGGGACTGCAGGAACTTTCGGAGCGTACGATATAGTTGTAGGATTCGCAGGAGGTTATTATATCCACGAACATCTCAATCTGGGGGCATCAGTCAGATATATCAACGAATCTCTGGATGATTACTCTGCCTCAGCAGCGGTAATTGATCTGGGTCTTCTGCATCAGACGATGAACGAAAACCTGATAGTAGGGGTAACTCTGAGGAATATAGGGAAACAGATTACCTATTTTACTGCAAGTAAATATGAAGAAAAGATGCCGACCCAGGTAACTGTCGGGTTCAATTATCTGTTTCATGAAAAGCTCGTTGGAAACCTCGATATTCTAAAACCGCTCGATAATGATTTCTTCGGAAGAGTGGGGCTGGAATATAGTGTTCATCCTATTCTCAGCCTGAGAGCAGGATTCGATTCCAGAACCGGTGACTGGAAAATGGGGGGAGATTACGACTTCTTCTCCGGTTTGTCTGGCGGATTTGGTATCAACTACAACAATTATGAACTGAATTACGGGCTCTCATCCTACGGTGACCTCGGTTTGGTTAATCAGGTCTCGCTCAAATATCTGTTCTAAAATCACTTTCACATAAATCTTAAGGGAGCATGGGAGTCGGCTGGAGCCGACTCCCATGCTCCCTTGTGTTTCATCAATAATTCTCGCTTCTCCGCTCTTCTCTTCCGATAAACAGATCGCCAGGTCAACCAGGAATAATCAAGCGAAAGAGAGTGTATCGAAATAATAATGGACATTAAAATTGGCTTCGGTTTTATGACATTCAGACTAAAAATAAGAAGCTTGTGATGTTATGAGGTCTTATAGAGATGATTGGTAAACGAGATTTACTCTTTGAAATCGGTGTTGAAGAATTACCGGCAGGATATATTCGAACGGGACTGGAATCACTCTGTAAATATCTTTCAACAACTCTATCCAGAGAGCGGTTAACTCACGCAGAAATGAGAACTTATTCTACACCAAGGCGGCTTACTGTTCTCATCCAGGCTCTGGCCGAGAAACAGGAGGATGAGGTTGTTGAGAAGGTCGGCCCGGCAGTAAGAATAGCTTATAATGAAAAGGGAAATCTTACGAAAGCAGGGGAAGGCTTTCTCAGGAGTGCCGGGGTTGATAAGGAACAACTCGAGATCAAGAAGACCGATAAAGGCGAATACATAACAGCCCGTGTTCACAACAGAGGAGAAGAGAGTCTGAAGATTCTTCCGGCTCTGCTGAAGGAAGCGATCAGAAAGATCAGCTTTCCCAAGACGATGTATTGGAATTCCAGGCAAATTACCTTTGCCCGGCCGATCAGATGGCTTGTCGCTCTCTTTGGTAATGAAATCATTGAGTTCGATTTAGATGGGCTGAAGACGGGGAGGATTACTTACGGTAATATTCTCGATAGAAAGGGAGAGAGTATCACCCTGGATAATCCAGACCGTTATCTCGAACTCTTGGAAGAGAAGTTTGTCATTGCCGACAGGGAGCGGAGAAAGCAGCTTATCCGGGAACAGCTCGACAGACTGGCAGCAAGTCTCAACAGCCGGATAGATTACAGTGATAATCTCCTGGAAGAGGTTACCGATATTGTGGAATTTCCTACCGCCGTAACAGCTGATTATGATGTGAAGTATCTAAAACTGCCGGAAAGGATAATTCACTCAACCCTGGCTACAAACCAGAAGTATTTTCCCCTCTATTCCAGAGAGGACAGGAAACTGCAGAACAGCTTTATCTTTGTAGCTAACAACCATCCCAACTATGCAGAAAATACGATCGAAGGGAACAGGCGGGTTGTCAAAGCCAGGCTCGATGATGCTGTCTTTTATTTCGAAGAGGATCTGGAGAGGTCTATCGATTATTTTAATGAGAAGCTTAAGAAGACGGTATTTCATGCCTCGCTCGGCTCGATCAGTGATAAGGTAGAACGAATAGTAAAACTCGCTGACTTTCTGACAGAAAGGCTGCATATCGACCGAGAGTTGAGTGATAAAGTCCTCAGAGCTGCTGCTATCTGTAAGTTCGACCTGGTAACCAGTATGATAGCCGAAAAGGAATTTGCCGGATTACAGGGATATGTTGGAATGAACTATGCCCTCCATTTCGGAGAAGACCCAGTCGTTGCCACTGCAATCGAAGAACACTACCATCCGCTCAGTTTTTATGACGATATCCCTTCCTCGGTAACGGGAAAGATAGTAGCCATGGCCGATAAGATCGACACCCTCTGCGGTATCTTCGGGATCGGGAATTTACCGACTGGCTCGAATGATCCCTTTGCCCTGAGACGAGCCGGGAATGGAGTTATCAGGATACTCTATGAAGAGGAATTACAGGTCAATCTTCCTGAACTGATAAATTATACCTACAGCCTGCTGAATGAGAGATTGCCAGAACCGGACAATAATAAGAGTGAACTCAACTCATTTTTCCGACAGAGAATAGAATGGCTTCTGGAACAGAACAAAATTGATTATGATATCGTTAATGCAGTTATCGCTGCAGATATAGACTATATCCCTCTTGTCAAACAGAGGGTAGAGGCATTGCAGAAGTTCCGGAAAAGGGGTGATTTCGAAGGGCTGATATTGAGCTTCAAGCGAGTCTCCAATATTATTGCCCGGAGCAGTGAATTGGCAAACGTTGATGCCGGCCTGTTACAGGAACAAGAGGAGAAGCAACTCTATCAGGATCTAATCGAACTGGAGAAGAGAGCGGAGCCACTGCTGGAGAAGAGAAATTTTCAGGCCCTGCTTGATCTCTTTATTAGCCTGAAAGAAAGGATCGATCTCTTTTTCGATCATGTCCTGGTCAATGTCGAAGAAGAAAATCTGAGATTAAACCGATACGCTCTCCTGAACAGGATCAAAACCCTGTTTCTTCAGGTAGGTGATCTTTCAGAGGTCGTCATTGAGGGTGAGAAGGAGCAATAGTAATGAAGAGAAAAATACTTCTATAAATGGGGGAAACAATGAATATTAAAATCGCCAACAGAGCTAAAGCGATCAGACCTTCACCTACCCTGTCGGTTACAGCAAAAGCCAGGGAAATGCAAGCTGCCGGTATTGATGTTATCAACCTCGGAGCCGGAGAACCTGATTTCAATACACCGGACTATATCAAAGAGGCAGGTAAAGAAGCTATTGATCAGAATTTTACCAGATATACAGTGGCTGCAGGTATCCTGCCGCTGCGAGAGGCTATCTGTGCCAAACTGAAAATGGATAATGACCTCGATTATACCCCAACACAGGTCCTCGTCTCTCCCGGAGCCAAGGCAGCAATCATCAATGTCCTGATGTCTGTCTGTGACCCTCGTGACGAGGTCTTCATCCCGTCACCCTACTGGGTCAGCTATACCTCCCAGGTAGAGATGGCTGACGCCTTTCCGATAATCCTCCCAACAAACGAAGCTTCACAGTTCAAGATCACTGCCCGGCAACTGGAAGAGGCTATCCTCTACCATACTACACCAAAAGCATTGATTATCACCAGCCCCGATAATCCTACGGGATGTGTCTATACCCGGCAGGAACTTGAAGAGATTGGTGAGATTTGCCTGAAACACAATATAATCATCATCTCGGACGAAATCTATGAGAAGATTATCTATGATGGGTTGAAACATGTATCGATCGCCTCGATCTCTCCGGAGATCAAGAAGATAACTGTCCTGATCAATGGGGTATCGAAAGCTTATGCTATGACTGGATGGCGGTTAGGTTATGCTGCTGGTAATGAAGAGATCATTAAGAGAGCGGGGAGAATCCAGGAACACACGACGTCGAATGTCTGCTCGATTACCCAGAAAGCTGCCCTCGCTGCTCTAACCATCGATGATGGATCAGTCGAAATGATGAGAAAGGAATTCGAAAAGAGAAGAGACTGGCTTATCGAAGAACTCAATAATATCCCCAATGTCAGTTGCTTTAAGCCACAGGGTGCTTTCTATGCCATGCCAAATATCTCATACTATCTGATGAACAATAAACTGGGAATCAAAAACTCGATAATGCTCTGCACATATTTACTGGAAAAATTTCATATCGCTCTGGTGCCAGGCCTGGCATTCGGGGTTGATAACTATGTCCGCTTCTCTTTCGCTACCAGTATGGAGAATATCAAGAAAGGGGTAGAGAGGCTGAAAGAGGGATTGATATCTCTGACCCGATAGACTGCAGGTTATTGCAATGAAGATTCTGAATGAAGAATTGAGAAGAAGATATGATGAGTTGAGAGGCTCAAAGATTGCCACCTGGACAAACCTGGTCGTGAAGATTATCCTGCTTGTCGTAGCTCTGATGATCATCAGCTTTCTCACTGATATCCATATTCCCTTCTTTACCGATCTGCTCCAGTCTCCGGATACAGAAAAGGTAAATCTTCAGACAGATGCCCTGAATTAGTGTAAAATACCATCTTCATAATCCAGGTATAAGACCGATATGAAGAAACCTAAGATCAAAAAAACTAAAGTAAGGAGATAAATTGAACTACAGAGAATCCGGAGTAGATATTCAAAAGGGAAACGAAACGGTAAAGAGAATCAAGCCGCTGGTAAAACAGACCTTTACCGCAAATGTCCTGTCGGAACTTGGCAGCTTCGGCGGGCTTTATGCACTCGATAAAGATAAATGGTCCAGACCGGTTCTGATCTCCAGTACAGATGGTGTCGGAACAAAACTCTGTGTAGCACGTGCAGCCGGCAAATACGATACTATAGGACAGGACCTGGTCAATCATTCGGTAAATGATATTTTCGTTCATGGTGCTACACCACTCTTCTTTCTCGATTATATCGGGATCAACAGGGTAGATCCCGATAGAATAGAGCAGGTGGTCTCCGGAATGGTAAAAGCCTGTAAAGAACATAATATGGCACTTATAGGTGGAGAGACAGCCGAAATGCCTGCGATCTATGCTAAAGATGACCTCGATCTGGTTGGAACAATTATCGGTTGTGTAGAGCAAGACAGGATCATCAACGGGAGCGGGATAAGAGAAGATGATCTGCTGATTGGCTTTCCATCTACCGGACTTCATACGAATGGATTTTCACTCGCCAGAAGGATTCTTTTCGATAAACAGAAACTGAAGGTTGAGAGTTATATCGAAGACCTCGGAAAGAGTGTCGGAGAAGCACTCCTTACAGTGCATAAATCCTATTATCACGAACTGAAGGGCTTTGCTGACCCGGAAAGGGTTCATGGTATGGCTCACATTACCGGCGGTGGCATTGCCGGTAATCTGACACGGATAATCCCTGAAGGGCTTTCTGCCGAGATCGACCTGAAGAGGTGGGAAGTACCGGAGATATTCAGATATATACAGCGAGTCGGGAAGATCAGCGATCAGGAGATGTATAAGGTCTTTAATATGGGGATCGGTTTTATCGCTGTTGCGGAAAAGACTGCTGCCTACGGATTGATCCAGAAGGGAGGGGGTATTTTTATTGGCCGGATGAACAAAGACACAAGCCGGCAACGAGTAAAACTCTGTTCTGATACTCTTGCAGAATTTTCGGTTTGAGACAAGTGATACAATAATATGAACTGGCGTGTTTTGATCTCGGGTAAGCTGGACCCTTATCTGAATATGGGGCTGGATGAAGCGATATATCTCGGGGTAGCCGAAGGGAGTTCACCACCTACGATCAGGTTCTATGACTGGCAACCCGCATCCTTCTCCTGTGGCTACAATCAGGATATAGAGAAGGAACTCGATTTCAGTCGCCTTGAAGGATCAGGATACGGTTTTGTCAGAAGACCGACCGGTGGGCGGCTGGTTCTTCATGAAGATGAAGTTACTTATGCCGTTATAGCCAGGAGAGTAGGAGCAATGGCAGGGAATATACTGGATACCTATATGCGAATCAGCACGGCTCTGGCTGAGGGACTCAAGAAACTGGATATCGGCGTGGAACTCTCGAAAGGTAATCTCTCGACCGAGGAACAGAAGAGGAGTGCCAATCCCTGCTTTACCAGTTCCTCTCGTTTCGAACTGACCTATAAAAGAAAGAAACTCGTCGGAAGTGCTCAGACAAGAAATAGCAGGGCTTTCCTCCAACATGGATCGATCCTGAGGACAAAGAACCAGGTGAGAGTGGCAGAATTTGTGCCTGATATAACAGAGGATGATAGATTACGACTTGCAGCATTACTGGACAGGCGAACGATATCCTTGGAGAAGATACTCGGCCAGAAACTATGTTTTGATAGAGTGGTAGATTCTTTGCTGCTCGGTTTTATAACCGCCTGGCAGGAGGAGAAGTTCTATCAGATAGCCGCTCCAGATGAATTTGAGATGCAACGTGCCAAAGAGCTTGCGTTTAAGAAGTATTCAACTGAAGAGTGGAATAAAAAACGAATGAAAAGGGAAAAAAGAGTTTGACATATATCTAACAACGAGCAGAATTTGAATATAAAGAATAAGATCTATAAATGTAATGATACTTAGGGAGGATTTTGGATGGAGAGAAGAATTATTATAACCATCATAATGCTGCTCTTCACTGTAAGTCTGGTCTTTGCACAGACCACAGGTAGGCTTGCAGGAAGGGTAGTTGATGACCAGGGAAATCCGGTTGCTTATGCAAATATTATACTCGTTGATACGGATCCTCTGCTGGGAACTCAAGCCCGGGAAGACGGTACTTATATGATGATCAACATCCCGGTTGGGACGTATGATATTAGAGCCCAGCAGATCGGATACAGGCCTACTACTGTAACTGGCCAGCGAATCAATGTAAATGAAACAGTAACCCTGAACATTACTATGGCCAGGGATGCTGTAGATATCGAAGGGTTAACCTTTACCGCTCAGCGGGAGATGGTTACCCCTGATAGAACAGGATCGACACGTGGTATAACTCAGGAATCTATTGAGAATATTGCTGTGGACAGTATTGAAGGTATAATAGCCCTGCAGGCGGGAGCGGTGCAGATCGGTGGTGATCTGCATATCCGTGGTGGTCGTGCCAATGAAGTGGTTTATCAAATCGATGGGATGTCTGTGTCTGACCCGGTTGATGGGGGAACGGCGATGTCAATCGATAGAAATGCTATTGCTGATATGGTCGTCATGACCGGTGGTTTTTCCGCTGAGTACGGAAATGCTCAATCCGGTATTGTAAATATCGTAACCCGTGACGGAACGAGCGAATATACCGGTAGTGTAGAGTTTATCTCTGATCATATCATCACTGATGGCAGCAATTCGGACGAGATTAAAGCAACTCTCGGCGGACCGGTTTTTGGCCCGATATTTCCTGACCTGAGAAGCAGACTCACATTCTTCTTCAATGCCGCTGCTCTATGGCATGATTCCAGATACAGGGATTACTTCATCTCCGATCCCAATGAGGATCTGATAAACTTGATGACTGATTATCCAAAGTACGATCCTTACGCAGAAAGAGATTCGTTCCTTCTTTTCGATCTGGGGAACAGGCATTATAATAGTTACAATGCCAACCTGAAACTGACCTACAGACTCAACCCCCGACAAACCCTGTCTCTCGCTGTCAGAGGTGATAAGGGTTTGTATCACCCTTATGCCCATAGCTGGCGTTACGCTCTGGAACACTATGCAGAGATTGAAGAGGATATGAGTCAATATCTACTCACTTACGATCATCTCTTCAATCCGCAGATGAATATGAACATCAAGGCCAGCTGGTTCAGAAAGGACCGAAATGAAGGGCCGAGAGATATCGGAAGAGGCGATTTCTTCCAGATAAACCCGTTCTATGAATATAATCCCGATACCTATCAATCTGATCTCGAAGGTATTGTTCAGATCGATGCAAATCAGAGTGGTGTTATCGATAATCCTGCCTATGGATATATTGACAGTTCCTACTGGGCATTCAGGGTCTTCGGCTCTGAGAGAGAGAGATCAGTTCTGGGATTTAACCCTCCAGGGACATACTGGTCCAGATTTATCGATGATAGAACTACTACGCTGACACTGAGAACTGACTTCGAATACCAGATGAGTATGATCAATAATCTCAAGACCGGTTTCGAGATCACCCAGCATGAGATTATTAAAGACAGGCTGTTCAATCCTGCCCGGATTAACAGACTGAGACTTGATGATTATCTGAGAGATAATGGTGAAGTTATCGACCACATCCCTGTATATGAAATACCGGGTGATGACCAATCAACTATTATCGATACAATAACTGTCTACTCACATGCCAGTACACTGGAAGCTCTGAGAGAAACTTCCGGCGATACTGACGGCTATAAAGCCAAACCCTGGCAGGGCGCCTACTATCTGCAGAACAGACTGCAATTTGAAGGTATGATTGCCAACCTCGGAATGCGGTTTGACTTCTGGTATCTCGGTGATGATTATCTGATCCGACAGGATGACGGAACATATGCAAGAACAAAATGGGATGAATTAACTGAAGAAGATGTGAAGAAATTCCGTGTTATGGTCTCTCCTCGTGTCGGTGTCTCACATCCAATATCAGAGAGAGCTGTGCTGCACTTTGCTTATAACTATCAGAATCAGTTGCCACAGATGCAGTACATATTCACAACAGCAAAACCAGAAGATGCTATTCAGTCACAGACGAATGTCGATGTCGGTAATCCCAATCTTGAACCACAGGTTACTATTACTTATGAGGTTGGCCTGCAGAGACAGATGGGTGAGGATTATATCCTGGATATAACTGCATACTACAAAAATATCTATAACTATGTCAGCCTTCAGGAAAGATTTGATGAGATTGATGAAAATATCTCCTGGTATCAGTATGTTTCAGAGGACTATGGTAGCGCCAGAGGTGTCGACGTTACAATGCAGAAGAGACTCTCGAACTTTACTGCAGGCTCTGTTTCCTACTCCTTTGCCTGGGCACAGGGTAATCATTCCGGCCTTCAGAGACAGGATGAATTCAGAAATCTGAGAGAGTTCCCATTGGAATGGGATACCAGACATACAGCGAACCTTAACTTCGAGTTCAGGATCGGAAGAGATGAAGAATGGTGGATTCCATTTACTGATACTATATTTCCACTTGATGATATCTCCATGAACTTTATCTACTCGATCTCTACCGGATATCCTTATACACCGATGAATGAAGAAGGAACTCAGATGCTCGATACAAACAGTCGACGTATGCCACATATCGAAAATGCTAATCTCCGGCTGACAAAAAGCTTCCGTTTCGGTAGCCGCCAGACTCTGAGATTCTATGCTAATATCGATAATCTGTTCAATAGAAAGAATGTAAACTGGGTTTATCCGAGAACTGGAAGTCCTGATTGGGATGGTGAAGATCTGAGTGAAGCCAACTCTAACTATGTATACCAGGAAGTATTACACAATTACTCAGAGTATATTAATGATCCGTCTGCTTACTCAGCAGGAAGAACATATACCCTGGGTGTTTCTTACAGCTGGTAAAAATATATTCATCGAGAGGGTGGGAGAGAACCCACCCTCTCGTGAAATGTCCGCTAACGTGACAGATAAGATTTATTAAAGTGAAAAGAGGAGGAATAAAAGAAAATGGTGAATGGTCATAAAAAGTTACTAATAGCACTTTTCATCCTGGTTTTCTCGATGAGCTTTCTTGTAGCTCAAGATGCAGCACAAGAGACTACTCCAATGATGGAGGACGAAACAGGTGTTGTTCCGGAAGTCGAAGAAGAGGTTATTTTTGATGATATTCCGGAAATGGGCTGGCTGGAAGTGCTTGCCCGGAAAATTGTCGGCAGTGGATTGGTAGATCTCTTTATCCAGGGTGGCTTTGCTATGTGGCCTCTGCTGGTATTGTTGATCTGGGCTATTGCGATTATTATCTGGAAATTGGTTGTCCTGTCCTATGCCAAGGTCAACATCAACGAACTTCTTACAAAAGTGATGCCTCTGGTCGAAGAGAAAAAATACAGCGATGCAGCAAAGATCTGTGAACAGACAAGAGGGCCTGTAGCAATGGTACTGCATATGGCTCTTCTGAAGGCAGATCAGGGTGTAGAAGCTGTAGAGAAGGCTATTGAAAGTGCTGCCGCACTGGAACTGGCATATCTTGATAAAGGATTCGTTCCTCTCGGAACTACCATTAACCTGGCTCCTATGATGGGATTCTTCGGAACAGTTGTAGGTATGATAGCAGCATTCGACGCTATCGCCCGGGCTGGTGAGGTCGATCCGACTATTGTGGCCGATGGTATCAGAATTGCCCTGATTACAACAGCATCCGGACTTGCGATTGCTATTCCTGTGCAGTTCTTTAACAATATGTTTTTGACCATGGTCGACGGCCTGGTTATTGATATGCAGAAAGCTTCTGAATCACTAGTAGAAACCCTTGTAGAGCATAAATAAACAGATCAGATGTGTGGGTCATGCTCCACTCTGAAAAGATTGTGGAATGGACCATTAATTCTGAACTATAAGGGGGATGAATGAAAATTAGAAGAAAAAAAAGAGCATTAGGTGGGATTCCGACAGCTTCTATGCCTGATGTGGCCTTCTTGCTCCTTGTCTTCTTCTTGACGACAACAACATTCGATATCAAGCAGGGACTCGGACTGGTATTGCCACCTCCAGCTGAAGAAGGAGCACAGCGAGTAAGGCTCAGGGAAGAAAATATCGCTCGTGTTCTGATTAACCAGGAAGGGCGTATCGCTCTCAATGACGAAGAGATTACTTATGCTCAACTGGAAAACAGGATCAGATTGATGGTAGCTGAAAATCCCGATCTCGTTGTCTCTTTGAGATCAGACAGAAGAAGCAGATATTTTCATATGATCGATGCTCTGGACAGGTTACGTGCCGCCGGAGCAGAGAAAATATCGCTTACAACTCATTAAGGGGGAACTATGGCAAGATTAAAAGCAAGATCGAAACCGGAAAGTATTATCCCCACAGCATCCATGTCTGATATAGCTTTCCTGCTCCTGGTTTTCTTTATGGTTACTACCGTATTCGTGAGTGAACGGGGACTGAGAGTGACTTTGCCGGAAGCAAGAGAGATCGAAAAAGTGCCGCGTCGAACTGCAACTACCGTATATGTAGACCGTGCCGGAACAATATCGATTGACGATTTCGTCGTTGATATCCCGACAGTACGAGATATTATGATCCGAAAACTCTATGAGGATTATAACACAATAGTCAGTTTCCGTACAGATAGAAATACCGATTATGGGACAATGGCTGATATATTGAATCAGTTGAGAGAAGCAAATGCCCTGCGGGTTGCATTTGAAGCAAGGTTAAGGAGATAAAGGGGGCGAAAATGAGCAACAGACGTTACACAGATTGGAAAGATGTCGCCAACAGTTTCTATGATAAGGCCTTCAGCCTCGCTGTCTTACTGCTTCTCTTTTCCTTTCTCGTTTCTCCAAAGATCGAGGTTAAACCTTATGTCAGTGAGGTCAGGGTCACAGAGGCGATAGAGATTCCACCCGAAATAAGGGAGAGAATAGAACCGCCAGAAGAGCTGATCAGGCCGCCAGTGGAAATCATTATCGATGATGAATTTGCTGATGAGGGAGATGATCTCGAGATTGTTGAGACGATAGATAGAACAGTGCTGGACCCCTATGAAGTGGTTCAACCACCTCCTGGTATCGGTGAGACTCCCCGTTTCGTTGTGTACGACGAACCACCACAGCCGATCAGAAGAGTCAATCCAGATTATCCTACATTCGCCAGAAGAAGTGGTATTCAGGGAACTGTTCTCCTGGAAGTTGAGGTCTTAAAAGACGGTTCAGTTGGAGCTGTTGAAGTTGTTAGATCGCTTATGGCCGGACCAGGTGGCCTGGATGAAGCGGCAATAAGAGCAGTCAGACAATGGGAGTTTACACCAGCAATGAGCGGCGGACAGCCCGTTGCAGTCTGGGCTAGAATTCCAATTGATTTTCAGTTAGAATGATCGATTTTGAAGAAAAAAATAAAGAACCTTAAAGAGTGAAGAGTAAAAAAAATTGCAGTTCAGTGTAGATGGTTATCTATGCTGAACTGCAATCCTCTTCAGCTTTATGGAGGAGTATGTAGTATGAAATTAATGAAATACGTTATTTGTATCCTGCTACTCGGGGTAGCATTCATTGAGGTACCCCTCTCAGCTGCTGCAATCGAAAGCAGTGATACATCAAAACTTATGGATGTTTCCCTCTGGCACAATGTCGGAAATATCTGGCTGAGAGTCAGTAACTTCGGTTTCTTTGGCTCTGGCAATAACAGGCCTCAATGGCCTTCTCTGGAATATCCGGGTGGAAGCGGTATAGATTACCTCTACCAGGGTGCTCTCTGGTTCGGTGCCAAGAAAGTAAGAAGAGATTTGCAGGGTAGAAAACTATACTGGAGTGAATGGCCACCTGAGAATGAAAACGATGTTATAACAGAACTCGACTCTCTCTGGACTCCTGACCATGTAGTTGTTGTTGATACACTGACTTCGGTCGGATTTGATGGTGACTACTCATTTTATCAGTTTTTGCCGGCATATTTCCCCTTTGAAGCTAATTATCTCGGATTTGATTATGCAGAAAACAATCCCTACGACCGAGTAATGACTCAGTCGATAAGAACACAGAGAGCTGGTGTCGATGATGATGGTGACGTGCTGATTGATGAAGATCCTGTAGGGATGGCATTTCCCTTCAGAGCCTGGGATGAATTACCTGAAGGATTGGAAGACCTGGGAGGAAAGTTCCTGCATCAACACGATCCTATTATGCAGAGTATGCTGATTGAAGAGAATCTCGATATCTGGTTCCCTCTTGGATTCGTTGATCTTGGCCAGGACCCTTCCGGAGGCTTGTATAATCTGACAAAACCTCATGATGATGACAGTGATGGGCTTATCGATGAAGATGGATCACCTGTTTCCGAACAGGATTTCATTTCATATTATTACGATTACAGTCCCTTTACTCCCATCGGCGATCCCAGACATCAGGAAAGAAAGCATGGACAGTCTGCCAGTTCGTTCCGGCATCATCCTATGAATATCAAAGTCAGACAGTTGAGTTATCAATGGAGTTATGAGTTTATTAAGAATCTCGTTTATGTAGAGTTCAATATTACCAATATGAACCCTTATGATACTCTCTATGACTGTGCAATGGCCATCTATATGGATTGTGACGTCGGTCCCCAGGCCTGGGAACCGGATGCCCGCTCTATGGATGATGTTAGCGGGTACGTTGCCGGTACAGGGTATGAGTTTGCTTATACTCGAGATTTTGATGGTGATGGTGGCCTTACTCCCGGCTGGATTGGTGCGAGAGTCTGTACTCCCGATCCCGAAGTACTGGAATTTGCCTGCTGGGTATGGTCCCGTGGTGATGGGCCTGATCACAGACAACCGAGAAGAATTCCACCACTGGCCGGTCTAATCACGTCGAACGAAAAATACTGGCTCATGACAGGGCGGAATCCGAATGAAGATAAATTCCGACCACTGAGACCACCGGAATGGGATGAAACTATGGATCCTCACTATGAAGAGCCTGTTCCAAATGATACAAGATTCCTTTTTGCCTTCTACGGTGATATGATGGGATTGGAAGATCCTTCTGAAACATCCTGGAATCTTGCACCAGGTAGAACAATGAAGATCGTTGTCGCTGTATTTCCCGGTGAGAATCTGGAAGAATTAAAGCGTACTGCTGTCTGGGCTAAAGAGATCTATGGTGAGGCTCAGACTCTTGAGACGGTTATTCAACCGGATATCTTCCCGCATTATACACCACCTGAACCACCGGATATCCCCAAAATGTATGCCGAATTAGCAGATAATGGTAACAGAATAGATGTCTATTGGGATAACAGATCAGAATTTACTATAGACCGTATGGTAGTTCCGGCTGAACAGCTCGGCTGGCAGGAAACATTCCCGGAAAGATACGATAGTTATATCGATAACTGGCCTTTTGGAATGGATCCTGATGAATGGCCTGAACAATTCCTTCCACCCGATCCAGATCATCCGGATTATATTGAAAAGCTGAATCCAAGTGCAGTAGTAAATCCCTGGACTGCAAACAGACTGCGTCACGACTTCCAGGGTTTTGCTCTTTACGGCAGATCTGGAACAGGGATTCAGGAAAACTGGATGCATATCGAAAGATGGGATAAAGTCGATACAATACAGGATTACGAAGATTATGAGGTCGCTCTTGACTTTGGATACGATTTTGGTGGTTTCCTCGGCATAGATAAAGGGCTGCCAAATAGTAGGGAAGCAACAGAAGAAGATACAGCCTATTACATCTATGATGATATGTATCGTCTCAGGCCAATAGAAGTGGGTGAAACGATTTACGGGTTCCCGATTTATAATTCGGAATTTCTCTCTATGGATGATCTGGAAGCTATTGTTGCTCTCAATCTGAGCTTCGAAGAAGAGGCATTGATCTTTAAACATCCGGAATTAAGGCCGGAAATATACCTTGAGTTGTATGATGATGCCTTTATTCCTCTTCCTGAGCATTCAGGCCAGCAGGCATACAACCTCGGAACCGAGGAAGCACTGATGAATCTTCACATCGAAAGATTGGGAAGAAGGTACTATAGACATCATATCTCACATCCACCCAAAGGCATAGAATACTATATAGCAGTAACAGCCTGGGATAGAGGTATGCCAGACTTTGGACTCGAGTCGCTGGAATCGGGTAGAGATGCAGATGCTAATATGAAAATTCTTTTCCCAGGACCTACAGCGCAAAGCAATATGGATAATATATATGTAGTCCCCAACCCCTACTTCGGTCTGAGCAAATTTGACGGAAGACGGGAAGGTGATATGAAAGGGGATCGTAGTAAACGTATCTGGTTTGTCAATCTTCCGGAAAGAGCTACGATTAAGATATATACTCTCGCTGGTGATCTCGTAGATACAATAGAGCATGACGGTGCTACAGAGGAAGATATCATAACGGTAAGCAGAGCTGCATCCACAGGCCTGACAGCAAGTGGTATGGCATCATGGGACGTTCTGTCACGACATCGTCAGATACTGGCACCTGGTGTATATCTCTACTCCGTGAAAGATCATAGCAACGGCGAGATCAAAGTCGATAAATTTGTTATCATTCAATAAGGAGGAAAAGTGAGAAAACTATACATACTAATAGCTATGATCGCTTTAATTCCTTGTCTTGTTTTCGGAGCCATTTTTCCCAAAACCGGAACGGCAGGGTTACAATTCCTTAAGTTAGGGGTTGATGCCCGAGCGATCGGAATGGGTGAAGCATATACTGCTGTAACTGATGATATCTCGTCAGTGTATTGGAATCCAGCAGGGCTGGCACTGATACCAAGACATCAGGTAATGTTCTCCCATACTAACTGGTTTGCCGATATCAAGCATGAATATCTGGCAGCTTCGAGATATACATATCTTGGGACTTTCGCGCTCAGCGTCTCGTTTCTGCATATGGATCAGATGGATATAACCACCGAAGAGGTTTTCGGGCCAACAGGAGAGACATTCTCTCCCTATAATCTCGCTGTCGGAATGACTTATGCCAGTCAATTAACCGACAGATTTGCTTTCGGTATAACAGGTAAATTCCTGCGTGAAAATCTCGGCTGGGAATCTCAGCATACTGTAAACGGTTATTCTGTTGATGTAGGAACTACCTACAATACTGGTTGGCGAAATCTTAAGATTGGTATGTCCCTGAGGAACTTCGGTCCCGATCTGGAATATACTATCGATAATGACGGAGATGGCCTGTTTGATGAAGATCCGTTTGACCTGATTGATAATGACGGTGATGGACTGGTCGATGAAGACCGGGAAGAATACCCCTTCAAGTTGCCGATGAATTTCTCACTCGGTTTGGTTATGGATCTCTATAGAAGTGGTAATAATGCTCTGATTGCTTCATTCCAGCTCGATAACTGCGTTGATAGACAGGAAACCTGGAATCTTGGAGCAGAATACAAGCTGGGAGTTTTCGCCATTAGAGCAGGTTATCAGATCAATTTAGATGAAGCAGATTTTTCTGCCGGACTGGGTTGGAGAATTCCGGTCAACTTCGCTATCGTAGATCTAGATTATGCCTATACAAGGATGGGTGATCTGGAAGAGAGTGGCTTCATGACTAAAGCTCACAGATTATCACTCAAACTGCAATACTAAGAAGAAATGGGGACGGGGCTGAACTGTCCCGTTCCCATTATATAAAGAAGTAACGAAGAATAAGTTCATAGTCCTAAGGAGGAAACAAATGAAGAAATGTGTATTAGTAATAGGTGTTATCCTGTTGGCAGCGAGTTTTGTCTATGCCGACATGATGCAACCAAGTAATCTTTTAGAACCAAGACCGGATAATACAATTCGGAATATCGACAATTCAAGAAACTATCCCGCTGTTCCAGATTATGCATTCGATGTTGAACCAATTAGTATCATGCCTTCCTGGTATGATTATTTTCCTGGAGCATATGAATCGATTCCTATCCGTGTTCAACCCTCACCAGCCGGTATTCATCCTGGTGGTGGAATCTACATAGCCTTCCAGGCAATTCCTTCAGCTGGAGCAGCCAGAAGAGTATATTACGTTTATATCGAAGATGGCGAAATCACAATGGGACCATCACTAATAGATCTTGCAGCTACAGCAGCAGAGGGATTTCCCGGTATCGATATTGACCCGGAAACTGGCGATCCGTTCGTTTCCTGGCACACTGATAGCCCTACAAATCCAGCATTTTTCCACTGCCCGATAACATTCGACCAGTACAGCCTGATCGGAACGCCAGGCTTATGGAATACTCCATATACAGTATTGGACAATCCTTATGATATTGGACCGGAGACTGATCAGGAATTCATCTGGCCTTCAGTATTTGTCGGACCTTCACCCACTCCGGGAATGAGAAGGGTTTATGTTGTTGGTAAAAACTATGTTGAAAACCTCTCAGGAGTACCCTGTGAGAACTCATTGATAGCTTTTGCAGATTTTTCTACTCCTACAGACCTTTCTGCTCTCGATCCGGATCAATGGACACATGTTACTGTTCCTCAGTTAGATGACTGGAGACAGGATGATATCAGACCATTCCGGGCAACAATAGCTTCCCGTGAAGAGGGGAAAATTGCCATAGTCGGCCATGCAATTACATTAGATGAAGATATACCACCATTCAGTGATGCTGAAGTTCTGTTTGTTCTGGAGAACGATAATTACGGTGAAGGTGAATGGACCGGCTATTTTGGAAACCCGTCTATTATGGTCGAGAATCCAGATGGCTATTTCGTTGGTGATAGCAACATGCCATATCAGGATATGCGTTATACTCCCTATGTAAATCGTCATAATGCTGTTATAGATGAGCAGGGTAATTATCACTTCGTAGCTGTCTTCTCACTCTCAACAGAGGAGAATACATGGTACCCCTATTTCACAACCACCAAACACGTAAAATTCCATAGAGATACCGAAGAATTTTCGATTACCGATCTTTATCCCCGCTCGGAAAATCCCGAAGCTCTCTACTTGGCCTGGGATCCAGATGGTGATGGAGAATGGGAATATGATGGAGAATTTCTGGTAACCAATGCCAGCTGGCCATATTACTATCATGATACTGAGCTTGTATTCCACGAGAACTATCATCGTATAGTTCAGCATGGATCAAAAATGATAGCCCTCTTTCAGGAGAGCGTAAAATCAAAGCTTTTCCATGATGGAGACGATCAGTATGCTGCCTGGGCTAGTGTTCCAGAGACTTATATAATGATCTCAGGAGACTATGGTGAGCACTGGTCAGAGCCTATAATACTCAATTCTATCGACACACCCGAGTTGAGTGATGCAATACCTGCTTACTGGTATATTTCTGATCATGTAGAACATCTCTATGATGATTGGTATAGAATCCATCTCTTTTACTATGATCAGAATGATTTCGGCTCCTATCTTCAGGGTGCCGGCCCCAATACAGGTGGAAATCTCATGTATACCTCGATGGACATTGACTTCTCAGATGTACCGCTCAATGTTGATGATCAGGTTGCTATCGTTCCGGAAGGAATGTTGAAGCAGAACTATCCAAACCCCTTCAACCCGACAACAACTATCAACTACAACCTGCCGACTTCATCTGAAGTTACCCTCGAAATATACAATGTAAGAGGACAGCTTGTTAAGACTCTCGTTGATGGATTAAGACCAGCCGGCGACAATTATGTTGTCTGGAATGGTATCGATAACAATAACAGAACTGTTGGTAGCGGTGTATACTTCTACAAGTTAACCACAGATTCTCACATTGAAACACGCAAGATGTTACTAGTGAAATAATCTGTTAACAGTATTCTTTCAGGGTAGTATTTATCAATCTCTCTGAAGGAAAGAGTATATACAATGATAGGTTCAAGCCTATGAAACAGATCTGGAAGGGATAGATAATTATCTATCCCTTCCATAGTTTTTTATCATAATCAACTCGGCAGACGACTGCTTCATAGAGAGTCGACAGGGAGGCTCGGTCGGGTTAAAGAGTTAGGGAGGATAAAGTGAAACATCAACGTAAATTCACAGTGTTGCTATTCCTGCTTGTAGTAGGGTTATTGTTTTCTGCAAACCCCGGTTTGCATAATCCGGTCAATCAGAGAGACCTTCAAATAAAGGCCGGAGAGGTAATCAATATCGATTATAAGATGTCGGCCGAGCCGAACCTCTTTTTAACTGAAGGGAGACGACAGAATGTTCCAGAATACGTAATCGAGCATATAACAGACGATCTCGGTATTTCATTCTATGACTATTTTCCCGGTAGTTATGGCTCTTTTCCGTTAGTATTACAGCCCTCACCGGCAGGTGTATATGATGGTGGCGGAGTTTACCTTGTCTATCATGTTACAACATCTGCAGGTGCTACCAGAAGGGCATATTACTCTTATGTGCAGGATGGTGTAGTGACAGCAGGACCTTCGATGATAGACCTTGCCGGTACGAGTTCCGATGGTTTCCCCGGTGTTGATGTGGACTATGTAACAGGAGATCCTTTTGCTGCCTGGCATGGAGCTAATCCGGATAATGATCCGATCTGGGTAGTAGATCTCTCTTTTGATCAATATAGTATGATCGGGATGCCAGGTTTATGGAACAGTGCCTATACTGTGATTGATAATCCGGCTATGGAAGACGAATATATCTGGCCGGTTGTCAAAGTGGGTCCTTCCCCAAATCCCGGTATGAGAAGGGTTTATGTAGTTGGTGGTAATGCCGGGCCTGTTGGTCCCGCTACTCAGGGAATGAATGCTTACATAGCCTTTGCAGATTACTCCGATGTCTCTGATCTGGCTACCTATAATTCAGAGGACTGGACAGAGTATGAAATACCCTATATGCGAGATTGGGCGATGGTTAATATCAGGCCTTACTGGGATTTTACGATTACAGACGATGGTAAGGTTATCATTGCTGGTAATAACTTCGATTGGGGATACTATGAGGATGACAATACAGAGGGTTATAGTGAGAACGATAATCTCTTTGTTCTGGTAAACAGTAACTATGGTGAAGGTTCGACCGAAGATGACTGGGATCTTCATCTTCAGTATGCCAATATTCCTGTAGAAAATCCGGATGGCTATTTTCCACCCGATGATCCCGAGGTTTATGAGAATCTTTATGTCGTTCCCTTTGCACCTCGCTATACGGTAACCACCAATGATCTGGGAGATGTTATCTGGAGTTGCACATACAGGCTATCTGCTACACAGGCAAACAGTCTCTATCCCAATCAGGGGTATGTCAAATTTGTCAGGTTCTCTTTTGATACAGAGGAATTCACGATTACAGACCTCTATCCCCGCTCCGAGAATCTGGATGCTCAGCCTTATGTACCCTGGGATCCGGAAGGTGATGGAACCTGGGAGTATGATGATGAGGAAAACCTGATATTGACAAGCAGCTGGCCCTTATACTGGTGGGATGATGATGATTTTCAGCCGGAGAATTTTACCAGGATAACCGAGCATGAGAACTGGGTGATAGCTGTGTTCCAGGAGAGTATGAAGGCGAGATACTTCCACCAGTATGGCTACGATCAATACGCTACCTGGAGTGATAAGCCGGAGATCTATATCATGATATCCAAAGATTACGGAGAAACCTGGGCTGATCCAATTATCATGCACGCCAATTCCCAGGAGGATAACTACAATCCGGCACTGGCGAATATGATTCCATCTTATATCTATCCAGCCCAGTCAATAGAGATGCTTGATGAGAACTGGTTAAGACTTCATCTCATGTTCTACGATCAGAACGATTACGGTTCTTATATTCAGGGTAACGGTCCCAACACTGGTGGTAATCTCGTATATCTGGCCGTCGATGTTGACAAGAGAACTGATGTGGATGATTATCTTATCTCTTATCCCTCAGAGAAACTCTATCCAAATTATCCCAATCCCTTTAATCCCACGACTACTATCAGGTTTGACCTGCCAAAAGCGGAACGAGCCAATCTCTCAATATATAATATAAAGGGGCAACTGGTAAAGACCCTGGTAGATGATCTTATCTCTGCAGGTGAACATTATGTAACCTGGAACGGGACAGACAACAATAACAATCAAGTAGGCAGCGGAGTTTATTTCTACAGATTGACCTCTGATTCTCACGACGAATCGAGAAAGATGTTATTGGTAAAATAAGTTTACTTATGAATCAAGTCCGGGGTTCCGGAGATGAGATTCGAAAGCAGGAACCCCGGAATTTGTTATGTAATCTATGAATGCCATGTTTATCTGAAGGAGGATGAAGATGAGAAGATCTGTTATGCTGATAGTTGCTCTGTTGCTGGTAATTGGCTTTATCTATGCCGATACTGAACAGCCGATCAAGATGCTGAGAGAGGTATCAGAAAATGCAATTTACACAATTACTCGTACCAGTTATCCGAATGTGCCAGATTTCAATTTCGACGTAACCCCAATTAACATAATGGCTTCCTGGTATGACTATTTTCCTGGTTCTTACCAATCAGTTCCCATTCGAGTTCAACCTTCTCCGGCCGGAATCCATCCGGGTGGGGGAATCTACGTAATTTTTCAGGCTATACCCTCGGCAGGTGCTATCAGAAGAGTGTATTACGCCTATATCCAGGATGGGGAAGTAACGATGGGGCCTTCTCTCATCGATCTGTCTGCTACTTCAGCAGAAGGATTTGCCGGAGTTGATATCGACCCTGAAACAGGAGATCCCTTTGTTTCCTGGCACGTTACCAATCCACAAAATCCAGATTATCTTCATTGTCCCTTAACTTTTGATCAGTATAGCCTGATCGGGACACCAGGCCTCTGGAATACTCCATTTTCAGTAATCCGAAATCCCTATGATATAGGACCGGAAGTTGATCAGGAGTTCATCTGGCCTGATGTTTATGTCGGACCTTCACCCAATCCAGATCAGAGAAGAGTTTACGTTATCGCCAGAAACCGAACCAGTAACTTATCGGGAGTTCCCTGCGAAAACGCGATGATAGCCTTTGCTGATTTTACTACACCTACAGATCTTTCTCTCTTTGATCCCGATCAATGGACCTATGTGACTGTTCCTCAGCTTGATGACTGGCGACTGGAAGACATCAGGCCTTTCCGTTCCAATATAGTATCCAGAAACGACGGGAGAGTCGGGATTATGGGGCATACTTCAGATTTGGATGATGACGCTCCCCCTTACGGTCCGAACGAATTTCTCTTTCTCCTGGAGAATGAAAACTACGGAGAGGGAGAATGGACGGCCTATTTTGGAGATCCAACCATCCCGATAGTTAATCCAGATGATTATTTCATTGGTGATAGCAATCAACCTTATGAGGATATGCGCTATTCACCCTATGTTAATCGTCATAATCTGGTAATCGATGATGAAGGTAACTATCATTTCATAGCTGTATTCTCACTCTCAACAGAGGAGAATACCTGGTACCCCTATTTCACAACCACAAAACATATCAAATTTGACAGAGATACAGAAGAGTTTCTGATCAATGATATCTATCCACGGCACGAAGATCCCGATTCACTCTATCTCCCCTGGAGTCTTCCACCTGAATACGAGGGAGATAATATAATAACCAATGCCAGCTATCCCCTCTACTGGTGGGATACAGAAGATTTCTTCCATGAGAACTATCACCGATTGATCCATGATGGTTCAAAGATGGTTCTTCTTTTCCAGGAGAGTGTTAAAGCGAGGCTATTCCTTCATGCTGGGGATGATCAATATGCAGCCTGGGCTAATGTTCCCGAAACTTATATCATGATCTCTGGAGATTACGGTGAGCACTGGTCTGAGCCGATTGTTCTTAACTCCATTGAAACTCCCGAGTTAGAGGGAATGGTCCCTGTTTACTGGTATATGTCCGATCATATGGAACATCTATTTGACGACTGGTATCGTATCCATCTCTTTTTCTTAGACGACAACGATTACGGTTCTTATGTACAGGCTAACGGTCCGAATACCGGAGGATCACTGATGTATACCTCCATTGATATCGACTTCTCAGATGTACCACTTAATATAGATGATCAGATTGTTAAAGTTCCTGATAGAATGCTAAAGCAGAACTATCCTAATCCCTTCAATCCTTCCACAACGATTAATTTCAGCATACCTTCAGCTACACATGTCAGGCTCAATATCTATAACCTGAAAGGACAGCTTGTAAGAACACTTATCGATGAGGAAAGAAGCGAAGGCGAGCATAATACAGTCTGGAACGGAGAGGATGAAAATGGCCGGTCTGTCGGTAGTGGTGTATATTTTTACAGACTAGATGCCGGCAATGAATCAGAAGTAAGAAAGATGTTACTGGTAAAGTGAGCCGGTAGATCATTTCAATAGAAGACCAAAATATAAGGCGGGGGCAGGAAGATTCCTGCCCCCCTGTTTAAAGTTGAGTGTAAGAGTTTAGAGAAAACAGGAGATTGAGAAGATGTTCCAGGATATTAATGGGTGGTTTTATTCTTATCAATCTCCTGTTTTCTCAGCGTTATCAGTGGATATTTATCGACTGTTTTTTTCCTTACTCTGAAGAGTTCCTGAAGGTGATATGCCGGGAAATGATACTCTCGATTGATTCAAGAAGTTCAGCAAGAGCAAGAAAAAACCACATTTTTTGTTGACTAAATATTTCTACATTTATAGTTGAGACACTATAAAGCATATAATTAATTGTCATATAGTTAGGAGGAAAGTTATGCTAAAGATCAGGAATAAAGTACTTGATAGCAACAGAGGTAACAACACCAGCTCCGGCAATACCAGACAGGGTATCAAAATCGTAAACTGGTTGATTTTGACCGCTATAGTATTGATACCTTTGATGTTGCTAGTTACCGGTTGCGGTAAGAAGGGTTCACTGAATCCTTTAGAGCCGCCAGAGGTCTTCATCACTTCTTATGAAGGTGTAGAAGATTCAACAGCCGTAGCTGATCCTTATTATTTTCAGAAACGGATCTACTGGCGTGGTGAATCGAGAGGTGGAACTGTTGAAGGTTATGCTTATCGAGTACTGAATCTGGATCGGGAACCGATTAATCTGCCGAAGAGATATATCGACGAAGAAGGCTGGATCTATCATTATAAACCGGGTGCAGATCAATCATTACCACTATCAGATCCCGATGTCAGAACAATCTGGACTACTAAAGTCTATGATGTAATCAATTTCCCTGCTACAATTGAAGGGGATTCAACCAATGTAACCAGTATTTTCGAGGTAAAGTGTATTGATAACTATGAACAGGAAAGTCAGATCGCAAGCCGATATTTCAACGTTACTTCACACGTCCCGGATCTGGATATTATCTTTGCTGAAAGGTTCTACCCTCTTGCTGCTGCAGAAGATCCTGAAAACCCGATGTTCAAGACTATCGGACTCGGGATTGATGTTCAATTCGAGTTCTTCGAAAACACACCCTATACCACAGAGATAGCCAACTATTTTATGTTCCGCTTGCAAAAGAAGAATAGGATGACGGGAGAACTGCTCTCTCAGAAACCTGAAGATGGTGGTTGGTACGATACCAGTAGCCAGCGGAATGTCAGTCGAATCTGGCTCGCTATGGAGGGGGATGATCCGGCAGATTTTCCAGGCAGAGACGATGTCTGGTTTGTCCTGAATCCAGATGAATTCAGTCCTCCTGATGATCCGAATAATCCTGTAACCGAGACATTTCTGGAAGTCAGATCGGTAAACATGGCCAATGTCCAGTCACCTTCGAGAACTGCCAAATTCAGAGTTTATGAGAATTTCAGACCTCGTGCATTAGTTTATACCCGAAGAACCAATCTTCTGGGTGCTAATCATTTTACCACCTTCCAGGATGCTTCACTTCAGAGGCCATTACCGGAGATAGAAACTCCGGAAGGAACCCACTATGGTACACCCTTCTTTATCAATGGAGAAGGGGAACTTGCAGCGCTCGGGAGTGATGATATCAGGATCTTCCTGAGATGGGGCTGGGGTGGACAGTATGATAATAATGATCCAGATCAGGGATTCATTAATGAAGTGCATGATATCTTAACTGGTGTCGACTATCTGGCAACAGTGAAGGCCTTTGACCTCCGTCTGGCAGGTCAGCCATACTATTATCCACCTTTATGGGACGATCCGGAGTTCGAAACCAAATACCTCTATGTCGATGATGACGGAACGGAATGGCTGAGAGTACCCAGATATCACGAGATAGATACCAGAGCAGTTCTGACAGATGTTGAGCCTGGTGAAAATACCTTTGAGGTAAGGATTCTCGATTCTCAGAATAGAACTTCCGAACCAGAAGAATTTACCTTTGTTATCAAAGAGCGGGTTCCACTTGAAGAGAAACAGGGTATCCTCATTGTTGATAATGAAGATTTCGCCGCGATTGATAATTATATCAACGATTTTTATGATTATATAGTGTCCGATTATTCCGGTCCTGTTAAGACGCTTAACCGTCGCTGGATAAAAGACAATCTCTGGGATAACAGATTGCACCACGGCAGAAATGTCATCTCTCCGACTGATCTGGAGTCGTATCGTCTCGTAATCTGGCACTGTGATAATCCTACTGACGTTGGAGCGAATAGTACGAACTTCCATGAGGATTTCGATACAATTAATCTCTATATGCGTGGTAACGGTAACATCCTGCTCAGTGCAGGTGCGAATCTGAAAAATATTCATCAGGAAGCCTTCAATCAGGCATTCTATAACTTTCTCCTGGAAAGATATTTCGGTATCGAAGCAGATGTAATGGATGCTATCAGAAGAGTATCTGAGAACTATCAGACCAATCCTTATTTCATAGGTGCAGAATTGCATCCGAATTCACCACTTAACCTTCCTGATATCGATCTCTATCCGGAAGTTTATATTCTGGTAGAGGCATTCGGAGCACTCGGCCCGGTAGCCTATTTCGACATGGACCTGATTACTGATCCTTTCATCCAACCGCTTTATTCCATGAGAACGACAGAAGCTGGAGAGGACTTTGCAGGTTTACCGGTAGCTTTGAAGAGACAGACCGATAACAATACAACTTATATGTTCGGATTTCCACTCTCTTTCATGGTGGATGAGCAAGTTAAAGCGATGATGAATGTTATTATTGATGACTTAGGGCTTTGATGGATCCCGAACTGTAAATAATAATGTAGGAGGCACTTGTACGAGTGCCTCTTTTTTTGGTAATATAAATCTCCTGGATAGACCGGGAGGTTCATTTATTGCTTGAAATTTGTGGATGAGCGGTGGAATGATCATTCTATCGGGTTAGATTACTGGATTTAAGGATTGGTTAACAGAGGTTTAGATGGCAAAGTTGTATTTAATTGATGGCACAGCCCTGATATATCGTGCTTATTTTGCTTTTATAAGAAATCCTTTACGTAACAGTAAAGGAGAGAACACCAGTGCCATATTTGGTGTTATAAACAGCTTTTTAAAGTTATTGAACGACCAGAAGCCTGAACGGCTTATGATCTCCTTCGATTTAAAGGAACCGACATTCAGGCATGAGATTTCTGACAGTTACAAGGCAAACCGCCCTCCTGCACCTGATGATCTCATATCTCAGATTGAGCCGGTTAAGGAATTCTTTGCAATGTTGAGAATTCCAGAAATATCTATTCCCGGTTATGAGGCAGACGATATCCTCGCTACCCTGGCTGAGAGATATAAAAACGAGCAGGAGATTGTGATCGTTACCAGCGACAAGGATTTTGCCCAGCTGGTAGATGAGAGAGTTACTCTCTATGATCCTTTTAGTGAGAAGGTGATAGATTCAGATAGAGTAAAGGAGAAATATGGGATCTCGACAGAGCAGTTTGCAGATTTTCTCGCAATTATGGGAGACAGTTCAGACAATATTCCCGGTATCAAGGGGGTGGGTGCTAAAGGTGCGGCAACTCTGTTGAACCAGTTCAGTAATCTGGATGATGTATATGCTCATCTGGACGAGATCTCTTCCGATTCATTAAGACGCAAAGTCGAAGAGGGTAAGGAAGATGCCTATCTTTCCAGAAAGCTGGCAAAGATCGATACTGATGTCCCACTCGATCTAAACGGAGAAATAGATCCTGATAAACTCCTCCCGGATGCAGAATTCAGAGAAAGTAGATTCCAGGAAACACTCCCCCTGCTACAGAGATATGAACTGAATTCGATTATCTCTAAACTCAGGCAGGCTGATCTGATCAATGCAGGTCAGGATATTAAAGCTGACATACCTCCAGGTTCGGATAATGACAGGACCTCTGACCAGGAAAAGAGAGAAAAGGATAGTAAAGAGCCGGAAAGAAAACCTGCCAGTTCATCATATGATGATGACGTTCAACTCTCATTCGATTTCTATAATGAGGTCAAGAACCCCGGGATCGAGATCGAATTGATCGATACGAAGGAGAAGCTCGACAAATTCGTTTCTGAAATTTCCGATAAATCTGTAATTGCTCTGGCAGTAGAACCTTCAGGTAGAAGAGGAAGTTATTCAGGAAATGCCGGGGAGAGGGTTTTGACAGGTATTGCCTTTGCTACAGGAAAGAAAAAGGGGGTTTATATTCCTCTGGCACACAGTAACAGCTTTAATGTCAACCATGACGACTTGAACGCTCTGTTCGAACAGATAGGACCCCAAACGACGATTGTTGGACATAATCTTAAAGAGGATTCTCTCAATCTACTCGAAGAGGGGATTTCTCTCCATGAACCGCTCTTTGACACGATGATCGCATCTTATCTCTTCCAGTCCCAGTTGCCTCGTCACAGTCTGATCGATTCTGCCAGAAGGGAATTGCACTATGAGCTGAAACCGATTACTGATTTGACAGGGACCGGTAGAAACCGGTCCAGTATAAAGGAGAGCAGTCCGGACGAAGCAGCGGAATTTTGTGCTGAGGATGCAGCGATTATCTACCATCTCTACGAAAGGTATAAAAAACGGCTAGTCACCGATAAGCTGGAGGATCTTTTCTATAATATCGAAATTCCACTCTTGCTCATTCTGACTGAAATGGAGAGGACCGGCGTCTATATAGATTGCGATATCCTCAAAGAGATCAACAGAACGATCTCAGGTGAGATAGAAAAATTGACCGAAGCTATATATAAGCAAGCCGGTAAAGAGTTCAACATCAACTCAACCCAGCAACTCAGTAGAATTCTCTTCGAAGAGATGAATATTCCACCGGTAAAGAAGACCAAGACAGGTTATTCGACCGACAATTCGGTTCTGGAAGCACTCTCTGAAGATTTCGAGATCGCCCGTCTCCTCATCGATTATAGACAGCTTGCCAAATTAAGATCGACCTATATAGAATCATTACCGCAACTCATTAACAGCAAAACCGGAAGAATTCATTCTTCGTTCAATCAGACAATTACCTCGACCGGGAGGCTCTCCTCTTCCAACCCCAATCTGCAGAATATCCCGATCAGAACGAGAGCGGGAAGGGAAATAAGGAAAGCGTTTACTGTTGATGATGATGACTATGTGATTCTGGCAGCTGACTATTCTCAGATAGAACTACGCATACTCGGGATTCTCTCTAAAGATAGAAATCTAATTACCGCCTTTAATCACCATCAGGATATCCATGCCCAGACTGCTGGCCTGATCCTGAACAAACCGATTACGACCATAACTCAGGATGAACGACGCATGGCCAAAGCAATCAATTTCGGGATTATATATGGTATGGGGCCCAATAAACTCTCCAAAGAGACCAGTATCAGTCTGGAGCAGGCAAAAGAGTTTATAAAGGCCTACTTTACAAAATTCTCCCGGGTAAAAGAATATATCGAGCAACAGAAATCCCGGGCAAAGAATTACGGATATGCCGAGACAATAATGGGAAGACGGCTGACAGTTCCCGATATTCACAGTTCCAACCAGCGGTTAAGAGCAGATGCGGAGAGAATCGCTGTAAATATGCCGATCCAGGGTAGTGCCGCCGACATCATAAAAATGGCCATGATCAGGTTGAATAAAGAGCTTGCTGTAATCAACAACGATCAGGAGAAGCCACCAGTTAGAATGATTATCCAGGTGCATGACGAACTGGTCTTTGAGGTCCGAAGAGATAAGCTGGATAAGGTTAAAGAGATCGTAGCACGGGAGATGAAGAATGGTTTGCCCGAGAAGTACAGAATCGTGATTCCGCTCGCTGTTGATATGGGTAGCGGGAAGAACTGGTTCGAAGCCCACTCATGATCAGAAAGCTGTCTTGCATCTCTGCTTGATAGTCCGTTATGCTTACCTGAAGAACAGGAGTGATCTCAGGTTACTATCGTATCCTTCACTACCTTCTGATAATTTTGTTCGGTAGGCTGATGGCGAAGATCATCGCCAGGAGAAAGGAGAATAGCGAAAAGTATATTGAGTAACGATAAACTCCCGAGATATCTCTCAGCCAGCCACCCATCAGAGTCCCGGTAAAGGAGCCTATCCCCATGACTATTAAGGTTGCCAGTCCCCAGATCTTACCGAGATTCTTCTCTCCAAAAACTGCACCTGCATACCCTACTACTCCCCCCGGTATTACAGCCCAATAAATAGCAAAGAGCAGACAGGCAAAATAGGTTAGAACCTTGAAACCTGCAGCATAGAGCATTAGACTGCAGGCAATTAGTCCGATAGCTGTTCCTAAGATCAGCATTATTTTCCGTCCCGCGGCCTCAGAACGGCTCTTATTGACAATCCTGTCAGAAAGAATACCAAATATCGGCATGCTGAAGATTCCGAGCAGGCCGATAAAAGAATACGTTCTGACTGCTTCAAGTCTGGCCCAGGAAAGATCATCAGTCCAGTAACTCACTATCTGAGTCCAGATCAGAAACTCTGACATCATACTGAACAGGAAGGTAAGAATCACTCCCCAGATCGCATAGTGGCTGTAACTCTCCTGGAGGCTATAGGTCAGTTCTTCCACTCTTTTTGTTCTATCTTCGCTGGATCCGGAAGGGTGCAGGCCATAATATTCGGGATTACGGCGGGCGAGTAAGACTGCCAGGAACATAGCAGCTAACATCAGAAGACCAAGGACTCGCATTGCCAGACGCCAATCGTCAGTTCCTGAATGTTCCATTATATTCTGAGTCAACTGGGTTAATATGAGTTGTGAGATCGGAGCTCCCATGAAAACCAATCCCCAGACTGTTCCATAGGTCCTTCCGATAAACCATTTTCTCACCGATACAGTTGAAGTAACCCAGAGCATACCTGTAGCCATACCACCCAGCAGACCAAATGTGAAGAGATAGAGATAGAAATGGTTGATATAACTCGTCAGAAAGAATCCGAGGAAGGAGAAGATTGCGGCAACGAAATAGGCGGGCCGGGTTCCCCACTTATCGAGAAGCAGGCCACTGACGAATGCCGTACAGGCATAGAACAGCATCATCAGTGAATATCCCAGGCTGACCTGCGCCTGGCTCCATCCCTGCTGAATACTCATTGGGTCCTTCAAGAGGGCAAATGTTGCCCGATAACCAAAAAGACAGAACACTGCCAGCCAGGAGGTTATTATAACACTTATCCGGTACCATTGCTCTTTCCTGTTAACTCTAGTCCCCATCTTCTACTCCCAATGCATTATGCCGAACCTTATCTTATTTGATACCCTTTTTGGCAACTATTTTTCCCGGTTTTACCTCAGAGGAAGACCGTAGTCGGCACCTTCCGACTCCCGAGTTCCCCATTGATTGATTAGAAAAAGTAAGTTGGTGCTGACTGAGGAGATAAATTCCAGCCGGGGAAGAAGTTCGGAGCAGATTCAGACGATTTACTATTGACACAGTAACAAGGATAACAGATTTATCATCAATAAGCAGAACTCTATATTAACTGATTCGATATCTGAATCAGATTAATAGTAATAAACAGCAGTTACTGAGAGTTATTCTAATAAAAGGGTATCATACCAGAACCCATAATTTTCGAGGAGAATATGTATAGTTTCAAGACATTAATACTAGGAAGCGACAAGGAATCTATTACTTCTGTTGGAGAGCACTTGCAGGAGACATACCGGGACAAAATCTTCATGACCTATATTCGTCTGGAATTTGAAGAATATCTCGAAAAGAATAATCCCGACATCTTTCTTATTGATCTTTCAAGTCAGTTGAGTGATGCGGAAAAGAAGAATATAATAGAATCTGTCAGGATTTTGAGAGAGAAATACCCCAGCACCGTGATGATGACTTACGGTAGCAAAAAAACAATGATCAAAGAGAAGGGTTTTCAGGATGCCATTGATTGTTTCTCTGGCAAAACCATCGCCAAGATCGGCAAAGATTATGAGGAGATGAGAAGAAGAGCCGTGGTAAAGGGGAATAACCTGATTGCTGTTTTGACTGGCTTTTTTGCACCATATCTTATTGGCAAATATGATCAGCCAGCTTTTGATCGGCTTCTGAATCAGACATACAGCCGGGAAGAGAACCTGGAAATACTTGATGACCTGAAAGAGAGCTTTCAACTCTTCGCTCCTCTCCTCCAGGACAAAAACCGCAAGATGCTGGAATCAGCCCTGGAAATATACTCAAGCAGAGACCTTACGGTTGATGAGATAGAGACAATTCAGAACACCTTCTTTTTTCAGTTTACTACCCTGACAGCTATGGAAAATTTCATTGACAGAAGACGATACTATGCCGAAGGAAAGGTTATTGAAGATGTCTGGGAATCTACAATCGAATTTGCCCGTGAAGTTGAAAATAGCATACTCTTTGGCTGTCATAAACTCGGTGATATAGTTCACCTGAAGATCTCATTACCATCCGAGTATGACGTCAACCAGATAACAGCCAAGAGTAAGTTTTACAGGAAATTAGAAGGGATAGAACCTTACGGGACGATGACGATAAGAAGTGGCGATCAGTCACTCTGTATAGGCTCCTGTGAGTCATTTGAAGGTGCAGAAAGAGTTGAAGGAATAGTCTTTGATATCCGGATTAAGGTAGTAGTTCCACCCCGTGGGAGAAGAGGATTAAAGCGGCGTCTATGATGACTGCGAACTAATCGGGTTGAATTGGCAATAACCTGAGAAGTATGCAGAATATCCTTAATTTTAGATGGTTAAAGGAGAAACGACGAGAGGTAACAACAGACACGCACTGCGGGTTAAAGATCTAAATAAGAGATAAAGGGGAATCGATGGAGAAAGAGGTCGTTCTGATATTGGATCTCGGTTCACAATACACACAATTGATAGCGAAATCAATAAGAAGGTTGGGGGTATATTCCGAAATACTCCCGTATAATGTTTCCATAGAGAAGATTACTGAGTTAAATCCGGGGGCGATAATACTCTCGGGCAGTCCGTTCAGTGTCAACGGATCTGATGCTCCCTTTCCTGACCGGGCTATTCTCGAACAGGGGATACCGATTCTCGGGATCTGTTACGGGATGCAACTGCTATCTTTCTGGTTCGATGGAGTTGTCAGCAGGTCAACAAGAAAGGAATACGGTAAATCACTACTCAATGCAGATGTACACAATCCACTTTTCCAGGGACTTAATGAAGTAGAGACAGTATGGATGAGTCATGGTGACTCCCTCTCTCAACTTCCCGAACACTTCAAGGCAATAGCACAGAGTGACAATTCTCCCTATGCTGCTATTCATCATAAAGAGAGGCCTGTTTATGGACTGCAGTTTCATCCGGAAGTTACGCATACTCCGAACGGAATGAAGATCCTCGCCAACTTTCTCCGGATATCCGGTTTCAGCTGTGACTGGTCTGCCTCATCCTTCGTTCAGAGCAGTATCGAAGAGATCCGTAATATGATTGAAGGTGGTAAGGTTCTTCTGGCTTTGAGCGGTGGTGTCGATTCTTCTGTAACAGCCGCCCTGCTGGACAGGGCAATAGGTGACAGACTGATAGCGGTCTTTGTCGATACAGGATTACTCCGCAAGAATGAAGCTGAGGAGGTTCAGCAGGCATTTCGTGATTATGGTAGTTTCGAACTGATAACGATAGATGCGAGAGACGATTTTTTCAGAGCATTAGAGGGGATATCCGATCCGGAAGAGAAGCGAAAAGCGATCGGTAAGACTTTCATTGAAGTATTCGAAAGAGAAGCGGAAAAGCATCAGGATATCAATTATCTGGCTCAGGGAACACTCTATCCCGATGTAATAGAGAGTGTATCCTTCAAAGGTCCTTCTGCAACGATCAAATCTCATCATAATGTCGGTGGGCTTCCAGAGAAGATGAAGTTAAAGATTATCGAACCTTTGAAAGAGCTGTTCAAAGACGAGGTCAGGGTTGTAGGCAAAGAGCTCGGTCTACCCGATCATATTTTGCAGCGTCACCCCTTCCCTGGACCTGGTCTTGCAGTCAGGATACCGGGCGAAGTATCTCCCGACAAAGTTCGGATTCTACAGGAGATAGATGCAATATATATAGAGGAATTACGGGAGAACGACCTCTATCATAAAGTATGGCAGGCATTTGTTGTTCTTTTGCCGGTCCGCTCGGTCGGAGTTATGGGTGATGAAAGGACCTACGATTATGCCTGCTCTCTGCGTGCTGTCTGCTCTGATGATGGGATGACAGCTGACTGGGCAGAATTACCGGTTCCTTTTCTCAGGCGCGTTGCCAACCGAATAATAAACGAAGTAACCGGCGTAAACAGGGTTCTTTACGATATAAGCTCCAAACCACCGGCAACGATAGAATGGGAATAAGACAACGTATTACCGGGAAATCGTTATTCTAACATTATCGAATAAATAGAGAAGAATAAAGACTGAGATGGAGGTGTGTCAATTCTCTGACCGGATGCAGATATGGTGGTCAGACTGAAGAGAGAAGCAAACCTCTGTTGGATAATCGAGGAGATCGGGAATGTTATGCAGATTAGTAATCCTGGCAGTCATACTCTGGCTCGCCATTAGCCTGTCGCTCTTCGGCCAGATAGTGGCCAGAGTCGGTAACAGTGAGATCACGGCCGGGCAGTTATCACAGGAGATAGCATATATAAGTGAAGATAGTCGTTATGAAGCTCTCGGTTATCTGGAAAGGCGAGAGATCGCACTTGAGAATCTTATTACCGAGCAATTGATTTATCTCTATGCTCTGGAGAATCGAATCGAAGTGACCGAAGACGAGGTAGAGCAGTATTTTATTGCTCAGTTTGGAGATCTTCCCCGTTTTTCGACAAACGGTTACTTCGATCACGAAAAGTTCAGAGATATAAAACATACACCGGAAGTTCAACGAATACTCAATGAGTTACATAGAGAACTGTTGATTATCAAAACAAAGACCATACTTAAAAACAGTTTTACTTATTCCGACAATCAACTCTATGAACGCTATATTATGGAGAATACCGATCTTGATATCTCTTATGCAGTTATCAACCAGGATGATGTCAATCTCCCTTTCTTCATTCATCCGCTGGAAGCTTATGATTATTACTGGAACAACAGAAAACGATACCCGGTTCCTGAATACTCCAAGGTGGAGTTCTTTATCGTTCCGTTCCAGAAGTATTATGATATGATCACTATCTCGGAAGATGAGATCGATCAGTACTTTCAGGAGATCGATCAAGTCCCCGATGCCCTGCGAGGTGAGACAGAGGAACTGGTAAGAAGAGAGAAAGTTGACAGATATACTCTTGAAGAGGCAGAGAGAACAAGGAATAATCTGATTAATGGCCTGCCTGTCGATATAAGATTGATGGAAACGAAAGTATTTAGCAGTGATTTTGCTGAACTTAACAGGGAATCAATCTTCACCCGTTATAATCTGGTCAGTGATTTAGAGAGGAGAGAACTTCAGAATTATTCAGAACCGTTTGAGACGGAGATCGGTTATCTCGTTTACAGGGTAATTGCCAGAGATAGGATTAACAATCCACTCACTTATCATATAGCCCGTAATGTCTGGCAGGACTTTGTCAGAGACAGAATCAGCCGCGAATTTCAGGAGATCTATGAGGCTTACTACAGGACCAACCTGAATGATTTTATAGTTCCAGCCTTACATATTACCAGATTCACACTCAACCGTCCAGAAATGGTGAGGAGAATGCGGATCAATGACCGAATGCTGAGAAACTACTATGAAAACAATCGCCATCTCTTCAGTGAAGAAGAACAGGAGATCCCTTTCCATGAACTGAGGGATAGAGTCGAAGATAAATATATCGAGAGTGAAATGGAAAAGCAGAGAGAGTGGGCTGCAGAGAACATCTACCTGGTCGGATATGATATGCTCCCTACAGAAAGCCGAGACCTCCCTAACGGAATTAATTTGAAGAATGAGGTGGTATTCCTTGAACTGGTTCCCAACAAAGATATCATCAGTGAACTGATCAAAGATCAACTCCTGAAAGAACAGCACTACAAATCGGGTAACCTGGAAACAGAAGAGGAGATCGTTTATTACCGGATAAACTCATTCTTCCCGACTTATATGCCACGTTATGAAGATGTCGAAGAGATACTGGTCCGGGAACTGGGTATCGACAGAGACGAAACCGAGATTGATTACCGGGAGTATTATACACGCCATCGTAATCTCTTCACTGCTCCAGACAGCATCAGAGTGAGCGGTGTCTTTGTCCCGATTGTTACAGATACGCTTACGGTCGATGAAGAGGTACTGCACCATTATTATCTGACTAACAGAGAGAGGTTCTACTCAGAACCCGAGGTCATCTTCGAATATATATATATCAAAGACCGGGCAGTTCAGGAGCGGGAGTTTGTGAAACAGATAGACCACTGGCTCGACAACCAGATCTCATTCTCAACAATTCAATACTGTTTCGGGACTGAGCTCGAGTACCCTCAAAACAGGCCGGTCCTTCTGAGTAATCTGTCACCACACCTCTATGAGATGTTACAGAATCTTACGCCCGGACAGAGAGGAGAACCTTTTTACTATGATGATGGCTGGTATATAGTTCGAAAGATAAGGGATATTGAACCTTCCATGCTCTCCTATGACGAGATCAGGGATGAACTCTGGAGAGAGATGCTCCAGCAGAAAGCAGATGCTCATGCCTATGAGACAGCACGACAATTTTTTGTCGAGTTGAATAGTGTAAGAGATCTGAATACTTTCGCTGACTCCCTGCTTGTCTTTACAACAGAAAAGAGTGCAATAGATGGTGATTTCGGCCCGTTGGGAGAGATAGATGCCTACGCGCCCAGAATACTGAATCTCAGAAGGAATGAGAAACTTAATACCCTCTACAGAAATGATGATGGATATGGTATCGTTTTTTTACTGGAAAAGGATGTTGATCAGATCTATTCTTTCGAAGATGCGTTACCGATGATTTCCCGCCTTATCTCCGAAGAACAGAAAGAGTCTAATGCCCAGAACTGTATCAGGCAGTTGAGAGAACTGGTCATAGCGGAGACAGATCCCGACTCGCTCCTCGTCTTCTTTGGCGGCTGGAAAAGAGAGACTAACCTGACCCTCGACAGCTATATTCCACAGATCAGGTACAGTAAGCAGATTATAGAAGATGCAGTCAACAGAGAGGTAGGAGAGGTCAGCCACGTTATGAAGATCAGTGATGATGAATATACCTTCTACCGGGTGGACAGGAAACAGAGAGTGGGAAGAGATACTTTCCAGTTTGTCCGCGACGATTATCGCTCCTATATTGCAGAACTGGAGTTCAAGGAATGGCTCTCTGAATACAGAGATAGAAAGGTTGTAGAAAAATATTAGCGTTTTACCTTGACATTTATACCTGATTTTCAAGGTTGAATTCAATGAAGAACAGGTTGGCGGGATAGCTCAGTAGGTAGAGCAGAGGCCTGAAAAGCCTTGTGTCCCCAGTTCGAGTCTGGGTCCTGCCACCATATTAATTATAGATGATATTGAGAGAAAAGAGATTAACTCGACAACAGATTCTACCGGAAGATACCAGTACTGTTTTTAAATTCCGGTGCACCCCCCCCAAAAAATATCCATCTCAGAAGTATTATAACCTCTGTTATTCCGGGAAGTTTCGGGCAAAACCCCCAATCCTGCAGGAATGTTTATATGTTTCATGAAATGATGTAATTTAGAGGAGAGAAGGTAAAAATGCCTAAAAAAATCGAAAAAAGTCGTGACGGTGTTATTATTCTGGAGGATGATTCTCCGGAAAAGATGGAAGTCGAAAATGTTGAGGTAGATGCTTCCGAAGATTTTAAAAAGACACCGGTTTATATCTATTATAACTGGTGTAAGAAATGTGGGATTTGCGTTACGTTCTGTCCTACAGGAACTCTGGGCAGAAAAGCCGATGGGACACCTTATGTAAAACATCCAGAGAAATGTATTCACTGTGAAACCTGTGACCGGCTCTGTCCGGACTTTGCGATAACCGGATCCAAGAGATAAGGGGGTAGAAGTGGATAAAGAGAAAGAGAAAGCCAGGGAAAAGAAAAAGGTAAATCCCAAAACCGAGAAAAAAGAACCGGTTAAGAACTGGGTTCTGATGCAGGGAAATGAAGCCGTTGCCAGAGCTGCAATAGAGGTTGGCTTGAATTTCTTTGCCGGTTATCCGATTACACCCTCTACCGAGATTGCCGAGATCCTGGCAGAAGAACTACCACGGACCGGTGGTGCCTACATGCAGATGGAAGACGAAATTGCCAGTATCTGTGCAGTTATCGGAGCATCTCTGGCTGGAGCGAAAGCACTGACCGCAACTAGTGGTCCGGGTTTTTCTCTCATGCAGGAGGGGATCGGATATGCCAAAATGACCGAAACACCCTGTGTTGTTGTTAATGTGCAGAGAGCGGGACCAAGTACAGGGCTACCAACTAAACCTTCACAGGGAGATATGATGCAATCCCGCTGGGGTTCTCATGGTGATGCACCAGCCATTGTCCTCTATCCAGATTCGGTCAGAGAAGCATATGAACTCACTATCAGAGCTTTTAATCTTTCGGAGAAATACAGAACATGCGTTGTGCTACTCCTCGATGAAGTACTCGGCCACATGCGCGAAGCAGTTTGCCTGCCTGATATGACGAAATTCAGGGTCGTTAATCGCCTTAAACCTACAGTTCCACCGGAATGGTATAAGCATTACGATGAAGATCAGAAGTATCTTTCACCATTGGCGAGCTACGGAGAAGGGTATCGATTTCATGTAACCGGTCTGGCACATGATGTTTACGGATTCCCGACAAATAGACCGGTCGAAGTAGCGACCATGATGAAAAGGTTGAAGAAGAAGATAACTCAGAATATCCGTGATATCGTTCAAATAGAGACTTTTATGATGGAAGATGCGAAGGTGGCAGTCTTTGCCGTCGGGATACTTGCCCGGGCCGCCAAATCGGCAATTCTCGCTCTTCGGAAAGAGGGGTTCAAGGTCGGGCTGTTACGGCCTCTGACTATTTGGCCGTTTCCCGATGATGCAGTTCGTAAAATGCTGAAAAATGTCGATACGGTCATAGTTCCTGAATTGAATCAGGGACAGCTTGTTCACGAAGTTGAAAGACTGACCAAAGATAAGGAAGATAGCGATATAAAGAAAATACAGAAAGCTAACGGGGAATTGATAACGCCTGGAGAAATCTACAAGAAGATCAAGGAGGTGTTGTAATGAGTAATGTATCACAGAAGATAGTTCATCAATATCTGAGACACAATAAGAAATTCCCCAATGTCTGGTGTGCCGGTTGTAGTATAGGGATAATCCTCGGGGCTATTATCAGAGGGATAGCCGATCTTCAAATACCTAAAGATGAAATAATGATGGTGTCCGGAATTGGCTGTTCGAGCAGGATGCCAGTCTATGTTGATTTCAACTCTTTACATACTCTTCACGGCCGGCCAATCGCTTTTGCTTCCGGGATCAAAATGTTCAAACCACACATGAAGGTCGTTGTGATTACTGGCGATGGCGATGCTACCGCCATTGGCGGGAATCACTTTATCCATGGCTGTCGAAGGAATATCGATATCACTGTTGTTGTTATAAATAATCATATCTATGGTATGACAGGTGGACAGTATTCTCCTACTACTCCTTCAGGTGACCTGGCAACGACCTGCCCCTACGGGAATATTGATTCTCCCTTTGATATATGTCAGCTGGCCATCGGTGCCGGCTCTACATTCGTATCTCGTACTACTGCTTTTCACTCTCTCGAGATTCAGAATCTCTTTAAAGAGGCAATCATGCATAGCGGTTTCTCAGTTCTTGAAGTATTCTCTGCCTGCCCCGTGATCTATGGGCGGCTCAATAAGAAAGGTAGCCCCTCCAGAATGATGGAGCATATGCGTGATAATTCCATTAGTGTGAAAGCGGTTGATAAACTTCCACCCGAGAAAGTAGAGAATAAAATCATCAGAGGAATTCTCAAGCAGGATAAAAATAAACCGGAATATACCGCCTGTTATGCCCAGTTAGTCGAGAGTTTGAGAGATAAGGAGGCATGATATGAAGTTATCAGATCGAAAAAAGATAGAAGTAAGATTAAGTGGGAGCGGTGGACAGGGACTTATACTTGCAGGGATCGTTCTGGCTAATGCAGCTGTAAATGATAAAAGACGTGTAACCCAGACCCAGAGTTACGGCCCTGAATCACGTGGTGGTGCCAGCCGGGCTGATGTTATTCTTAGTAAAGAGGAGATCTACTATCCCGAGGCAACAAGATTTGATATCCTGCTTGCCCTTACCCAGGAAGCGTGTGACAAGTTTCTCTTTGATCTAAAAGACAACGGGCTGCTCATCGTCGATAATTCCACAGTAAAAAACATTGCTCTTCTCAGTTCGACTGTATATGAATTACCGTTTACTACGATTGCTCTGGATAAACTCGGATCATCTCTGCCGACCAATATACTGTCTCTCTCCTTTATGGTCAAGATATCGGGGATAGTATCCGATCAGGCACTTCGAAGAGCTATCGAGACTACAGTTAAGAAGTCGTTTGTCGATGTCAATCTAAAGGCGATGAAGCTGGGCTTTGACCTTGCCAGGAAATATAAATAGGCTAATCAGGAGAATCATAAGATGGTGAAGAAGATAAGTCATATCGGAATAGCAGTAAAGGATCTCGATAAAGCAATAGAGTTTTACCGTAAACTGGGACTGGAAGTGACGAGTACCGAAGTTGTTGAAACTCAGAAGGTTAAGGTAGCCTTTATTCCTGTTGGTGATACGAGAATAGAACTACTGGCAGCAACTTCAGAAGATAGCCCGATTGCCAGATTCATTAATAAGAGGGGAGAGGGTATTCAGCATCTCGCCTTCGATGTTGACGATGTGAAAGATAATATAAAACAAGCAGCTGAAAACGGGATCGAACCAATCGATAAAGAGCCCCGACCCGGTGCTCATAATACAAAAATTGCTTTCTTACATCCCAAATATACCGGCGGAGTTCTAATCGAATTCTGTCAGGAAAATGGTAAGAAATAATAGCAGACTGCTTCCGGTTTTCAGGAAGACAAGTAACCATCAGACCTAACCCAAATACGAGAGGAATAGATGTCTATCGAAGAAAAAGTACAGAAACTGATCCATAAAAGAGAAGAGGCTCGTCTCGGTGGAGGCGAGAAGCGAATTCAGGCCCAACACGAAAAGAGCAAGATGACTGCTTATGAAAGATTGCAGATTCTGCTTGATCCTGATAGCTTCGAAGAATATGATATGTTCGTTACTCATCAGTGTCACGATTTCGATATGCAAAAAAATGTATATCCGGGTGATGGGGTAATTACCGGATGTGGTGCCATTGATGGGAGACAGGTTTTCGTTTTTGCCCAGGACTTTACCGTATTCGGTGGCTCGTTATCAAAAGCTCATGCCGACAAGATCTGCAAAATAATGGATATGGCTATGAAGGTCGGAGCTCCGATCATAGGCCTGAACGATTCAGGTGGAGCAAGAGTTCAGGAGGGTGTAGATGCCCTGGCTGGATATGCAGAGATCTTCTGGCGTAATGTCATGGCTTCTGGTGTCATTCCACAGATCTCAGCCATTATGGGACCTTGTGCCGGTGGTGCAGTATATTCACCTGCTATAATGGACTTTATCATCATGAACAAGATGAATAGCTATATGTTCGTAACCGGACCCAAGGTAGTAAAGACAGTGCTTAACGAAGATATCAGTACCGAGGATCTCGGTGGGGCATATGTCCACTCTACCAAAAGTGGAGTGGCTCATTTCATGACTGAGAACGAGAAAGAGACACTTCTCATGATCAGGAAACTGATCAGCTTTCTCCCTTCCAATAATTTGCAGGATCCTCCCAGTATAGCTAATACTGATCCTATAGACCGGCTTGTAGAAGAACTGAATGGGATAGTGCCCGACAATCCGAACAAGTCATACGATATACTCGATGTAATCTATTCAATTGTCGATGGTGAGGACTTCCTCGAAGTGGCAAAGTATTATGCTCAGAATGTTGTCGTGGGCTTTGCCAGAATGAACGGTTATCCCGTTGGGATAGTAGCCAACCAGCCAAAGGTTCTGGCAGGTTGCCTCGATATCAATGCTTCAACGAAAGCAGCAAGATTTGTCAGGTTCTGTGACAGTTTCAATATCCCACTCGTGGTGCTGGAAGATGTTCCCGGCTTCCTGCCCGGCTACAATCAGGAAGCGAATGGCATAATCCGCAATGGAGCTAAATTGATGTATGCATTTGCCGAAGCGACTGTACCGAAGATAACGGTCATACTGAGAAAAGCATACGGTGGAGCTTATTGTGTGATGAATAGTCGTCATATGAGGGCAGATGTCGTATATGCCTGGCCTACTGCAGAAATTGCCGTTATGGGTCCTAAAGGTGCTGTTGAGATCGTATTCCGAAAAGAAATGAAGCATGCAGAGGATGTAGACAAATTGATCGCTGAAAAGGAACAGGAGTATATCGATAAATTTGCCAATCCTTACAAAGCTGCCCAGAAGGGATATATAGACGATATTATTTTACCTGCTATGACCAGATTCAGGATAGTGCAGGCACTGGAGACTTTTGCAGCCAAAAAAGATACTATTCCTCCCCGTAAACATGGTAATATACCACTCTAAAAGTTGTTATTCTCCGAAATAAGGAATTAACCGAGATGAAGGATAGATATAATTACATAAGACGGTTACTGCTTATAATGCTGGTTATCATAATCTCCGCAACTACTCTTCAGGGTAGATATGGAGATAGAATCAGTTATCGTTATACCCCGGAAACAACTCTGGCAGAGGTATCTACTCAAACAGGTATTCCTGTAGTCAACTTGATCAACTATCTCGAATTACCAGCTGATACAGATAGAACAAAGACTCTCTCAGAATTGGGTGTAACAGGTGAGAGGATTGAGGAGGCACGTTCTCATTTTAGTGACAAGGTCTGGGGTTTCAGTTGGAATATCGTACTTGTAGGTATGATTGTAATATTCGTCAGCCTTTCCCTGACCGGATTCTTTATCAATCTCTTGAGCAGAATTGTTAAACTGTCAGAAAGAGAAAGAACTAAAGCAGCTACTAAGAAGAAGAAATCTGGTGAGCAGGAAACGAAACGGGTTAAGATAAAAGATATCAAATCGCGAGATACTGGCTATAATGCAATCGTAGCAGCTATAACAGCTTTGCATTTTCACCTGCAGGAGGCAGAAGAATTGAGTAAGATGACTCTGGCCTGGAAACGAGAACCGGTTAGTGTCTGGAAAACATCTGGAAAATTCGATATGCCTAACCGTGTAATCCGGGAAAAGAAGGAATAATCGTAGGGCAGGTTACGAGAAGGAGAGTCTATGAAGAAATATAAAATGATTATCAATGGCGAGAAGTATGAGGCTAAGGTCGTCTCCTACAAAGGCAACGAAGCCAAGGTCAATGTTAATGGTATTGACTATATAATAGAGATCGAGCATGAGGCTGGCTATATGTCCCAACCTGTTATCCAGACTAGTAAGTCCTATATCAATCCTGAAAAGATAAGCTCTTCTACCGGACGTTCCGGTTCGGGTCAGCTGACAGCACCTATTCCGGGAACGGTGATCAGTATTCATAAGAAGCAGGGTGATTTTGTCCAAGCTGGCGATGTTCTTATTACTTTGGAAGCAATGAAGATGGAATCGGAACTCATAGCACCTGTTTCGGGCAAAATTAAAGATATAAACGTCTCAAATGGGGACTCGGTTATGGAGGGTGATCTTCTCATTGTAATTGCCGGCTCTGAAGAGAAAGAGATTAAACCAACCCGTAAGCGACTGCAACCGGAACCGAGAGTACCAAGAGCTACTGCTCAACCGGTTTCAGACGGTAATGTAAGGGCACCGATACCCGGAACGGTATTGGATATCAGGATTAAAGAGGGTGATAAAGTATCTCCTGATGATGTTGTTATCATACTGGAAGCGATGAAAATGGAATCGGAGATCCGTGCTGAAAGTGGGGGAATTGTTAAAAAGATTCTCGTTGCTAAAGGTGATTCAGTCAATGAAGGTGATGTTCTTGTCAGGATTGGAGAATAAGAGATGACAGAGTTATGGCAGTTCATACATACTACCGGGTTTGCTCAGATCGAATGGACCTATCTCTTTATGATCGTTACCGGGCTGGTTCTTATGTTTATCGGAATTACCAAGAACTTCGAACCTCTCCTTCTTATTCCTATTGGCTTCGGTATGGTATTGGGAAATATGCCCGGGGCTACAGGAATAGATGTGCCTGGCTCAGTGCTCAATATCCTGTATGGTGGAGTTAAACATGGTGTCTATCCACCACTGATCTTTCTTGGCATCGGGGCAATGACCGATTTCTCTACCCTGATAGCCAATCCGAAATTGATAGTACTCGGTGCAGCAGCACAGTTCGGAATTTTCGCTACTTTTATTGGCTCTCTTATGCTCGGTTTCACTGTTGCAGAAGCTGGCTCTATCGGAATCATCGGTGGTGCTGACGGGCCTACATCCATTTTCCTCTCTTCACAACTCGCCCCACATCTTGTCGGTCCTATAGCCATATCAGCTTATTCCTATATGGCGCTGGTACCGGTTATTCAGCCTCCGATAATAAAACTCCTGACCTCGAAAAAAGAGAGAATTATCCGCATGAAAGCTCCAAGACTGGTCAGTAAGAGAGAGAAGATCCTCTTCCCCTTTGTCGGGTTCATTGTCACTGTTCTGATAGCTCCTCAGGCCTCTATCCTGCTCGGAATGCTCTTTCTGGGTAACATTCTCAAAGAGAGTGGCGTTACCGAAAGACTCGCTAAGACAGCAAGAAACGCTATGATCGATATTGTTACCATCCTGCTGGGACTATCCGTTGGTGCTGCTACTCAGGCTAATCTCTTTTTGAGGGTTGAATCTATTCAGATCTTCCTGCTCGGTGCTTTTGCCTTTGCTATGGCTACTGCTACCGGGGTGATCTTTGCCAAGATAGTTAATTTCTTTTTGAAAGAGAAGATCAATCCGATAATAGGTGCTTCTGGTGTGTCAGCAGTTCCAAATAGTGCAAGGGTTGTTCATGCTGTAGGGCAGAAAGAGGATAAGAACAATTTCCTCATTATGCATGCCATGGCACCCAATGTTGCCGGTGTTATAGGCTCTGCTGTCGCAGCAGGAGTTCTACTGGCAATTCTCGGTAGTTGAGAATTGAGGGTTATAGTGAAGGCAGGTTGAAAAGCTAATCAATAGTTCTGCTTAACGTAACACTCTTTACCGGCAATATACGTAGCAAGAATATCATCAGCAGAACTCAGATAAACGAGATAAGAGAGAATCGACTCTGCACTATCCTCTATTGTTTTCGGTATCTGGAGAAAAATAAGATCGGCAGACTTATTCTCTTCTATAGAACCAAGTTCATCTTCTTTTCCCAGCACCTTTGCCGAACCTAATGTGCTGTAATACAATGCATCTGCCGGAGTGAGGCGATAAGTATCCTGACGATAGATAAACATCTTCATAATATCGGGCATATATAGAGACGTTCCAGCACCCACATCTGAGCCGAGTCCGAAATCTATACCATGCTTCAGGATCCGTTCGACAGGATATACTCCGCTGTGCAGAAAGAAATTGGAATCGGGGCAATGGGTGATCTTTGATGCAGTTTCTGCAAGAATGGCCATCTCTTGATCGGCAAGATGTATGGCATGGCCTAATAATGTCTTTTCACCCAATAAGCCATGTTTTTGATAGACTTCAGTATAGTTTCTGCTCGAGGGGAAGAGCTCTTTTACCCAGCTGATCTCCTGCAGGTTTTCTGAGAGGTGGGTCTGAATATAAGCCTGGTTCTCAGAAGCAAAATTTCCTATTCCCTGCATTAGTTCAGATGAACAAACCGGTGCAAATCGGGGTGTGAAGATGTATTCCAGTAAAGGAGTAGCCCTGTTCCATTTATTATAAAGGTTGATAGATTCTTCTAAAGACTGTTCCGTACTACGGCAGAGAAATTCAGGACAGTTTTGATCCATCAGGGTCTGTCCCATAATAGTGCGAAACCCCATCTCGTTTGCTTTCTGGAAGGCTATGTCACAAGCAACAGGATCAGGGGTAACATAAACTACTGCTGTTGTCGTACCTGAGGAGAGTAGGGAGTGAAAGAATTGACTCGAGAGTTCTGTAGCATAATCAGGATCTTTGGCCCTCTTTTCTTCAGCAAAGATGAAATCATTCAACCACTGTAACAACCCTTTTGCCTGCCTGCCTCTTACGTTTATCTGGGAAAGATGGATATGGAGATCAATAAAACCGGGAAGACAGACAGCATGGCTGTAATCAAGATAACTATCTGAAAAGCACTCTGATGAAATACTTGCTAAGCAGTCATTCTCAATGGTTAAGTAGCAGTCTGACTGATAACTTAATGAGCCGTCTCTCAGAAAGGTCAAGATATTGGTTTTGATTATCATACTACCCTCTTCTCGGGGTGACGAGTCATTCGGACTTTTATTACTTTAGTGCTGGAAGCTTCTAGTACTTCCAGACGCCATTTGCCGATATTAATAACCGTACCTTTAGCCGGTATACGGAGAAGACGGTCTATGATTAGACCAGCAAGTGTCTCATAATCCCCCTCAGGCAGGTCTGTATCGTATTCGTCATTTAGATGATCTATTTCCACATGCCCTTTTACCAGATACTGGTTCTCACTAATCTTCTCCACATCCCTTTCTTCTGCTTCCTCGAAATCATACTCGTCTTCTATCTCGCCTACCAGTTCCTCGAGAATATCTTCTATTGTAACTATCCCTGCTGTCCCTCCAAAACTATCAACTACGACAGCAAGACTCTTGCGCTGGAACTGCATCTCTTTGAGTAGAGAGTTAAGGTCCATTGTCTCAGGGACAAAGAATGCTTCCCGGAGGAAATCTCCCGCTTTCAGTTCTCCGGATCGGCTTTGTTTTATCAGATCATAAATGATAAGTACCCCTACGATGTTATCAATATCATGCTTATAAACAGGATATCTCGTATAACCCTCCTGCTGAGTAATTTTTATTATCTCATTGATCGGGGTTTCGAAATCGATTGCTACCATATCGGTACGAGGGGTCATAACATTCTTGGCATTCAAGTCATTAAAGTCCAGTACCTCTTCCAGCATATCACGCTGTGGTTGTTGTAGAGTGCTTCCCAACTCTGATTCAGATAGTATGATGGCGAGATCTTCTCTTGAAAGGAAGGAATAACGATTATCCCGTTCCAGGCCGAAATATTTGGCAAGGAAATTGTAAAGCAGATTGATGAGGGTTATAAAAGGTTTGAACAACACGTAAAAAAAGAAGAGCAACGGGAAGAAGCGTACTACAAAACTATTGGCATTATCACGGCTGAGCGATTTGGGTATAATCTCGGCGAAAATGAGCATCAGCCCTGCTAACAGAAGTGTCGAGATCGATCTACTCATTGGAAGCAGACCAGAGAAATAGACAGCAAATATCGATGAGACAACTACTATCGCGATATTATTGCCGATGAGAGTAACACCAAGATAACGATTTGGATCTTCTATGAAGGAGAGGAGTTTCCTCTTCATCGGATCATCTCTGGCATCCTGTTCCAACTTGAGACGGTCAATAGATATCAGCCCTGTCTCCATCCCGGAGAAGAACATTGAGAGGGCAAAAAATATCAGGATTATTATTAAAGCTATGACTTCCATTCTCCCTGCTATACTGCAGCAAGCGCCTCTAATTACCTTTAATTATTATCTTCGCCATTCGGTCCTACCAACTCATCCTTATAAGCCAGTTTCAACGCTTCCACAAACTCATCTATATCTCCCTTCAATATATCTTCCAGCCTGTATGTTGTCAAATTAATTCTATGATCGGTAACTCTGTTCTGAACAAAGTTATAGGTTCGGATCTTGCCGCTACGGTCTCCTGTCCCTATTTGCGATTTACGGGAAGATGCTATCTCAGACATTCGTTTCGAGATTTCTTTATCAAGTAGCTTTGCTCTTAAAACTTTCATCGCTTTCAGTTTATTCTTGAGTTGTGACTTCTCATCCTGACAGGTGACGACCAACCCACTCGGAGTATGGGTTATTCTTACTGCCGAATCGGTCGTATTGACACTCTGTCCTCCATGCCCGGAAGATCTGTAAACATCAATACGGATATCGGATTCGTCTATTTCCAGATCGATCTCATCAGCTTCAGGAAGCACTGCTACCGTTATTGCCGATGTATGAATCCTGCCACCTGCTTCAGTATCAGGAACACGTTGAACCCGATGAACACCACTCTCAAAACGAATATCACCGTAAACATCTTTTCCTTCGAGCGAGAAAATGATCTCTTTATAACCCCCGAGAGCTGTGGGACTGGCACTGAGTGTCGTCTGTTTCCATCTCTTCTTTTCGGCATAATAGCTATACATACGGAATAGATCAGCGGCGAAGAGGGCAGCTTCATCACCACCAGTACCGGCTCTGATCTCAACGATAGCATTCTTCTCATCAAGAGGGTCTTTGGGTATTAGAAGTTCAGTCAGAGTATCAATCTTTCTCTCGATCGAATTCTCCTCTTTCTCAATCTCATCGTCTATCAAAGCTAAAAATTCCGGATCTTTTTCATACTTCTTCATTTTCTTGTGCTCTTTCAGGCTCTGCTGTAGATCCTTTGTTACTTTGTAGAGACTGATAATCTCATTCAATTCATTGAAACGACGGGATAACTGACTATAACTCCTCTGATCTCTCATGAGTGAAACATCACTTACCTGATCCTTCAGTTTTTCGTATTCTGCAGTCAATTCGGCTATCTTTTCTTCTGGTATCTTCATATTTACTTCTGGTTGGCAGTAATTACTTGTTCTTCTTTATCAATCTCAGGTTTTTCAGCACCAATATCTCTATTGCTTCCTGGAATTTCTGTATAAGGTATAGAACTGGTTCCCGGTGATGACATTTCAAGAGCAGATTCCAGAGCAACTATTGCTACTTCCAACTGCTCTATGTCTGGACTCTGGGTTGTTATTTTCTGTAACATACGGCCAGGCAGGGTGAGGAGACGAATCAACGGATTGTTGATTCTCTTGCCCGATAGTTTAAGAACTTCGTAGGATAGTCCCGATATAAGCGGAACAAAAAGCAAATGATAAAATATACGGACAAACAGTGCCGGCTCTCCCCATAGAGCAGTGTAGATAGTATCTAATATCGAAAAGACAAGAATCGAAACAAGGAGAACCAAGAAGACGTAACTAGTTCCGCAACGGGGATGTATGGTTGTATACCTATCAACATTCTCCGGATCGAGATTAACCTGGTTTTCATAGGCGTGGACTGTCTTATGTTCTGCACCATGGTATTGAAAAATTCGTTTGATATCTTTCATCAGACTGATAAGTTTTACATAGGCAAGAAAGAAGAGGATTCTTACAATACCGGTAAACAAATTGAAGTAGAGTGATTCTCTCGAGAGGTTAAGTAGATAAGCAATCTGATAGGGCAGATAGGTAAATATTACGAAAGCGAGAATAAAGGCAAAGGCAATCGCCATGAACATTTCGAGATTTTCGTTCTTCTTACCTGTCTTTTCTTTCTTTCTTGATTTAGCTTTCTTATTGCTGTTTACATCTTCCTGTTTCTCTCTCTTTCTCTTCTCTGCTTCTAATTTCTCGTCTAATTCAGCCCTTTCTGCTGAGAATTGCAGAGTTTTAAGGCCAATAATCAAGACTTCGATGAGTGAAACAAATCCACGGATAACCGGCCAGCCTAAGAAACGATTCCGTTTTGTAATACTGATAAACTTCTCTTTTTTAACTTCTATCGAACTATCTTTTCGTCTGATTGCAGTAGAGAGATAGGTTGGGCCACGCATTACGACACCCTCAATTACTGCCTGACCACCGATAGAGAGAGAACGGGGATTTTCCATATTTATATGTCCTTTTTCATTAAAAAAGCACCAGCTTATCGTTAAGATAAGTGGTGCCTTCAATGTTGTTACTGGTATAATCTATTCGCTTTTTTCCTCTTTCTTTTTATAGCGACGATTGAACTTCTCTACTCTACCTGCTGTATCGAGTATCTTCTGCTTACCTGTATAGAAGGGATGGCAGGCAGAACAGATATCTACAGTCAGTTTCTCCTTCGTGGATTTTGTTTCAAAACTGTTTCCACAAGCACAAGTGACAGTCACTTTATGGTACTTTGGATGTATGTCTTTTTTCATAGTTAACTCCTGTATTCAGTCCATCTCATAATAATTATTACCACGAAAAAGAACAAGCCATATCTGTCAAGGATAAACAGACATATTATACATATTTTCAAGTGTTAATTCTTCTGATGTCTCTGATGTAAACAGGTACCCTTTAAATCTATCATTCACTCTCAACCAAGGTTCAGGTTTCTTCTGAGTTAGATCTTACCTTTAACTCCTTGTGTAGCAGAGTAAGAATAAAGATGATAAAAGAAAGGATAACAATAGTACCTCCTGAGGGGAGATTGAACCGATAGGAGAGAAGAAAACCACCTATTGCACTGATTTCGGCGAAGAGAACAGAGAGAAGAATAGCAGTGCGAATATTCTTCGTCAGATTCAATGCTGAGATACCGGGAAGGATAAGCTGGGCGGTTATGAGTATCACTCCGACAATCTTGACCGAGACTACGATATTGACTGCCAGGATAATGATGAAAAGGTAATATACCAGATTTACAGGTATACCGTAAATTTTTGCTACAGCGTAGTTATAGGTCATATAGAAGAGTTCTTTGAAGAACAGGGAAATGAATAGGGCATTAACTGCCAGGAGAATAAAGAGTAAAAGCATATCATCGGTGGTAATGAGGAGTACATTACCGAAGAGATAACTCGTCAGGTCAAGTGTATATTCTCTGTTGATATTGAGCAATATAATCCCGACAGCCATGGAGACCGAGAGGAAGATGGTGATTATATTCGATTCCTGATAGTGATAGTATTTTGAGACGATTCCGATAAAGATCGCGACTATAACGACGAATCCAATAGTAGTAAGAGTGATTTCAGTACCGATGAGCAGGGCAAGTGCTATCCCGGCGAAGGCAATATGGGAAAATGCTGCACCTAGAAACGAGATCTTTTTCAGAGTGAGAAAGACCGATAACTGAGCAGTGGCAGCAGCGGAGAGAAGAGCTCCAATAAAGGCATGTAAGAGAAAACGATATTGAAAGATTTCTAACAAGTCCATCTCCTCATCCTCTTAAGAAATCAGTAGAGCTTATCTACCAGTTTTACCGCTTCACCGTAAGTTCTTTTAATCACTTCTGCATTTAGAAGCTCAGTCCTGTCGTGGAAGTGGAGGGTCTTATTAAGGCAGATAAGAAAACTGGTATGCTGTGTTAAGATATTCAGGTCGTGAGAGACAACAACGATAGTCTTACCCTGACGGTTGAGTTCTTTTAAGAGCTGGAAAAACCCTTTCACTGCTTCTGTATCAAGGCTTGCTTCTGGTTCATCAAGGAAGATGAGATTACTTCCCGACATCAGGGCTCTGGCCAGAAGTACTCTCTGAAACTCTCCACCCGAAAGAGAGCCAATATATTGATGCTCTTTATCCGTCATACCTACCTGTGTCAGAAAAGAGCAGGCACGTTCTCTATCTTCATTGGAGAAAGAACGGAAGAGACCCTTAACACCCGCATAGCCCATCAGGGTAATATCAAGGGCAGTAGCAGGGAAATCGGTCTCCTGTTTTTCCCCCTGTGGTAAATATCCAATCCTGTTCTGCTTCAACCATTCCTTATTCGGTTTACCCGAGATAAGAATCTTCCCTCTGTAATCGTCTATCATCCCGAGGATTATTTTCAACAGGGTTGTTTTCCCCGCTCCGTTCGGACCGAGAATAGCTGCAAATTCACCCTCTTTTATCTTCAGATCGATATTCTCCAGAATCGGTTTATGATTGATTTTGTAGTTAAGGTTCTTAATCTCTATTATAGGCATGGCTCAACACTCAGTTCATGATCCGGAAGCATTAGAGAACCATCTGATGGTTTCCCAGTATTGGTAGATCAAATCCACTATCGTTTCGATTTGCCAGTAGCTGCCGAGAGGGTCGACTATAACAGGCTCTATCTTATGTTCCCGAGCAATTAACTCAGCTGCTTTGGGATTAAGTTGTGGCTCGATAAGAATGATTCTTACGTCGTTTTCCTCGATGATCTTCCCCAACTCTGTCAGCTCGCGGGGAGTAGGTTCTTTACCCGGAGAGTGGACGACAGTAGCTGCAGAGTTAATATCGTAACGTTGATTGAAATAGTAGAAAGCATCGTGGAAGTTGATTAGACTGATTCTGCCCTGAGCTCTTCGCTGCTCCATTATCTTCTCATTTAGCTCGTTCAGATCTCTCTGAAGAATCAGATTTCGCTCCTGATAATACTCTCGGTATTCCGGATCGATCTTCTGCAGCTTGAGTGAGATCCCCTCAACTATACTGCTCAAAAACACAGGGTCAAGCCAGATATGGGGATTGAGACCATGACTGTGAGTATGATGCTGCTCCTCTTCATTTTCTTTCAATTCAGGAAGAAAACCGGCAGCTGAGATATGCCTGTCGATAATCGTATCTAAAAAATCTGTGAGGAATACTTCCAGTCCTAACCCGTTCGAGACGATCAGATCAGCACTCTCCAGCAATTTCATATCTCCGGGGTTGGGCGCATAAATATGAGGTGAAGCATTAGGCGGGATAAGACTGGTTACAGTACCTCTTTCAGCTATAAGCTCTCTGATTAGAATCTCATAAGGGTAGATGGTGGTAACTATTCTTATCCCCTCTATCTCACTCTCTTCAGAATCCGGACCAATCAGAGCATAAAACAGAACAAAAAAAATGATCGCAATAATTATGAACATTAGTATCCTGATCATCAAAGAACCTCTCGTTTTTATCTTTTATTAAGCAAAGTCTGTAATCTAATCAGGCTATTCATTATAGAACTGCTTTGGTTTTTTCCCAGTTGCTCTCAAATGTGATTAGAACAGGAATCTCGTTCCAGATATACTTAAACCCATAGTCATAGTTACATTGAGGCTGGGTAAAGACCAGGTTGTTGGGTATGTGTATCATTCTACCGGTACTCTAATCTGCTTTAACCCAGTTACCGATCTCAAGAATTGTAAACTGAAATGGTCTGATATCGATTACATCACCAGAATGATTTCCGATCTGAATCCGATTTCCTACGACAAAAGGTTTTCGCCACATAATGAACAGCCAGCCGGCGAAATTGGAGATAACATCCTTCAGAGCAATAGCCAATCCGGCAGAGAGTAATCCCAGGAAAGTAGCCAGGGATTGAATCCCTTCGAACCAGATCCTCCCTACCAGAATAAAGCCAAGAAAAACGGCAATATAGGATGTTGTTTTTTTCCATTTATAATTACTCTTTATATTAGTAACTCTTTTCTCTATGATGCCATGGACTATTTTTGATAAAAGCCAGAGAATCAGAATAATCAATACCGAGAGTAATATATTCAAGGATATATTTCCTTGCAGTAAAGCAACTAACTTATCTACTTCGCCCATCTGCTACCCACTCAATAGTTATTAGCCTTTTATTTCACAAACTTTCTGGGAGTCAATATTTTTATTACAGACTCGTTACTACTAAAGAGAGGGTAAAAAAGTAGAAGAACCGTATAAAGAAAAGCAATTATACGGTTCTTTACTCGGGGTTTACTAAAGTGAGATTTAACTCTAACTGATTGACTTACCCTCGATGCATCATTCTTGTTCTCGGTATCCCTCGCAGTTGTTCTCTCTGTTCTGCAGTCAGTACTTGGTGGATTTTTTCTCGCAGTTCGATATCTTTTCCCGCCAGTTCTCCCATTTTGTTATGGAGCCGATCATTTAAGGTCCTGGCACTCCGGAAATCATTGTCCCTTAATGCTTTCTCTTTCTGCAACCTGAGCTTGGAAATCTCAGCTCGCAAGTCGATAACATCCAGTTGGTGCTCATGTTGAAAAGTCCTTACCTGTTCCTGCTGAGCTTCACTTAAATCTAACCTTCCCAGCATACCCATGTGATCATCGCCTCTCATCCTTACTGTATCCGGTCTTCGTGTATCGATATTCTCCCTTCTGTCTCTGAGATGATTAACTCTGGGGGTGTTGAATTCCTGGGCAACAAGTGCTGTTGCCAACAGTGCCATCAGTACAATTATTAGTATCTTGTTCATCTTTGATTACCTCCTTCTTCTTATTATATCTCGTCTATCCCTTGCTGCGTGAGGGAGTTCTCTATAGAACCTTCTCGCCTGCTCGGGGGTCATATTACTTCTTATTTCTATCAGATTTATTCCGATAGTCTCTTCCATCTCGAGCTGTTTTTCCAGTAGAGTTGCAAGCTGTTCGTATAACTCCTCTTCATTTATATCAGGTTGCGCCAGGGCGTTCATGAATCTATTCTTGTGAGAGAGGAACTCTCTTCTCATTTCTCTGATCTCTCTCTGCTTATCTAATATCCTTTCCCGGTTGATCTCTGTCTTAGTTGATAATGGAACTGGCTTCGGGTGCCAGAACAGTGGATAGAGGATAAAACCGATGAGAACAAGGTTGAACAGAAGAGAACAGATAATGAGGACATTCTTCCAGTTATTATTCATATCCAATCATCTCCCACATATCATAAAAAGAGCTCTGAGCCAGCTGATAGTCTTCATCAAGATAAGCACTGTCCGGAGTTTGGGCTAAGAAAGTTCTGCCTAAAAACAATGCTGAAAAGAGGGTCAGCAGTATTGCTGCTGCTGTCGGTAGGACTGCTAGTTTGCGAGGAACGGAGTAACCTTTTCTGAAGCCTCCCTGTTGTTCGGGGATACTGTAAAGCCTGTTCTTTAGAGATTGAGGCAAATCTTCCTGATGGTATTCATTGAGTAGAGCATTGACTCTCTTTAACGAATCATATTCTTTCCGGCAATACTCGCAACCGAGAATATGCCCGGCAACCACTTTCTGCTCCTCTGCCGTCAGCTCATTATCGATATAAGCATTGATCTTCACCCTGATCTTTTTGCATTCTCTCCTTTCCTTCATCTTGCACCTCAATTGATTAGACAGTTCAATTCTCAAAATCCTGCATCTTTTTTCGTAATTTTTTCTTCGCTCTGACCAGAAGTGAATCTACCGCTCTGGAAGTGGACCCCATAATCTCTGCTATCTCATCATAACTTTTATTTTGATAATACTTTAACTCAACAGCCAGCATCTCTTTCGGTTTTAAATCTTGCAGTGCCTGACGGATCTTTTCATTCTTAGCCTCTGCTTCCGGGTCATTATCACTGTCTGCAGCCAGAGTCGAAATATGACCATCAGTCAGGGTAACATGACGACTCTTTTTCTTCTTGAAATTGATAGCCTGATTGTGAGCGGATCGGTAGAGATAAGAACTGTATCTGGCAGGATCAACTTTATCCATACGATTGTAGAATGAGATAAATACTTCCTGAAGAATATCTTCTGCATCATCACGGTTCGCCAGAAACCTCAACAGATAACCGTAGAGTTGCCGTCCATATTCCTCTACAACCACCTCAAAGTCTGTTCTGTTCATTTTTATCCTCGAGAGATATTCAAAGAGATTCGGGATATTCTGCAAGTTTTATTTGACATTATCTCCATCTTAATTATACGAGTTATTATTATAATAGGAGAGTAAATCATGACGAATCTGCAGATCATAAGTCAAATTGACTTCCTATCTACGCTCGACGAGATGGCTATTCAGAAGATAGCCGATAAGTTTCAGGAAATCAGTTATCCGAAAGGGACAATTATATTCAGAGAAAATGATCCAGGTGATTGTTTCTATATCCTGAAATCAGGTCGGGTAGTATTGACAAAAAAAATCAATATCGAAGAAGAAACTTCCGGTGAGTTGATCTTCTTTCAGCCTTATGAATATTTCGGTGAGTTAGCTTTGATTGATGACGAACCGAGATCAGGAACTGTTACGGTTACTGAGGATGCTTCTCTTTTGAAGATCAAGAAAGTTGACTTTCTGGCAATCTGTAAAGACTACCCGACTGTGCTGTTCAGTATTGTGAAGACTATGTCCAGACGGCTGAGAGATACAAACGAAAGGTATGTAAAAATACTTGATGCCTTGATCAATGAGAAAAAACTCGCTGCCATAGGTGCTGCTGCCAGTAAAATTGTCCACGATATTAAAACACCCATTACCGTTATTGTCCTGACTGCTGAAGTTATTGAACGACTGGTAGATAAAGCAGCTCCATTCACACAAAAGATTATCAGACAGGTGAGAATACTCGATGAAATGGTCAGAGAGATACTCGAATTCGCCAAAGGGCAGAAGTCAAATCTGAAGATCTGTGAGGTTGACCTCCAGGAGTTTGTCGACGATCTCAGGGAAGAGCTTGACCCACTCGCCCAGGTTAACAAGATTAAACTCAATATGGTAAATGTCGCTGAGGAAAAAATCCTGTTCGATCCCATGAAATTACGCCATACGATACTTAATATCTTTAAAAACGGGATCGAAGCAATGGAGAAAAAGGGATCAAAAATCGATATAAAAACAGAAATGATTGATGATAAACTCCATGTTATGATTGCCAACGATGGTCCTCCAATTCCAGACCAGGTTATGGAGCAGATTTTTGAGCCGTTCGTTACTTACGGGAAAAAATCCGGAACGGGACTCGGGCTTGCGATATGCCATAAAGCAGTAACAGACCAGAACGGTGAACTGTTTGCTAAAAATCTCCCCGAAGGTGGAGTCAGATTCGATATCTATGTCCCTCCTCAGAAGATAAGAAAACCGTAATAACAAGCTGAAAAATATGAATTAACCCCATCCCGGAAAAGGGATGAGCTAAAAATTAGCAGTCAATAGCATTGGCTGCTAATTTTTTTGTTGACAGAAAGGGTTTCGACTACTATTTTAGTAGTATATATAAGTTAAAGAGGAGGAGAATGAATGAATCTCAATAAATTTACTTTCAAGTCTCAGGAAGCCCTTGATGCTTCCCGTAATATAGCAGAAGAGAACGGGCAGCAAGAGATCCTCTCGCTCCATCTTTTATCCGGTTTAGTGAACCAGGATGATAGTTTCATAGTTCCTGTTTTGCAGAAGATAGATGTTGATGTAGAGCGATTTAAAGGGGAGATAAGCCACGAGCTTTCTTTGTTACCGAGGATAGACAATGTTCAGCAGGTCTACCTTTCTGCTGAGTTGAGCGAAGTATTGAAGCAGGCAGAATCTGAGCAGAAGAGTTTCAATGATGATTATATCAGCCTGGAGCATCTTATTCTGGGCATAATAGCGAAGGGTAAGAGCAGTTCAGCTCTTTTAGGCAAGAACCGGATCAGCAGGGATAAAGTCTTACTCGCCCTGAAAGAGGTCAGAGGGACTCAGAGAGTAACGGACCAGAATCCAGAGGGGAAGTATCAGGCTCTGCAGAAGTATGCCCGTAATCTTACCGGACTGGCCGTTCAGGGTAAATTAGATCCTGTAATAGGAAGGGACGAAGAGATCCGGAGAACGATTCAGATTCTTTCCCGGCGACGGAAGAATAATCCTCTCCTGATAGGTGATCCCGGTGTAGGTAAGACAGCTATAGCCGAAGGTTTAGCCAGGAGGATAGTTGATCAGGATGTTCCCGATAATCTGAAGGATAAGGAATTGATTGAGCTCGATATGGCCGCTCTTGTTGCGGGAGCCAAATTTCGAGGTGAGTTTGAAGAAAGATTAAAGGCGGTCTTGAAAGAGGTAGAATCTGCAGGGGGCAAGATAATACTCTTTATAGATGAGATCCATACGGTAGTCGGTGCTGGTGCTGCAGAAGGTTCTGTTGATGCATCCAATATGTTGAAACCGGCCCTGGCCCGTGGTACTCTTCACTGTATAGGTGCTACGACGATGAACGAGTACCGTAAATATATCGAGAAGGATGCAGCTCTGGAACGTAGATTCCAGCCGATACAGATTTCCGAACCCTCTGTTGAAGAGACGATCTCCATTCTGAGGGGGATCAAGGAGAAGTATGAGGTTCATCATGGAGTTCAGATTACAGATGGAGCCCTCGTAGCGGCAGCAGTTCTCTCCAACCGTTATATTGCTGACAGGTTTCTCCCCGACAAAGCTATAGATCTGATCGACGAGTCGTGTGCCAACCTCAAGATGGAGATAGATTCCATGCCAGTAGAGATAGATGAGATCAAGCGTAAGATACGGCAACTGGAGATCGAGAAACTATCGATCCAGAAAGAGAAGGACTCTATTTCGAAAGAACGTCTCGAACGGCTGAAGCGTGAGATGGCAGAACTGGTTGAAGAGGAGAAGCGGTTAACTCTGCTCTGGAACCGGGAAAAGGAGATATTGAAGCAGATCAGCTCTATCTCCGGACAGATAGACAGTCTGAAGGCAGAGGCCGAACAGGCAGAGCGAGAGGGTAACCTGGGCCGAGTAGCCGAATTGAAATATGGAGGGCTGGCGCAAAAACAGAAGGAACTCGACAGCTGGAAAGAGAAGATGAAAGAAATCCCAAGGGACGAACAACTTTTGAAAGAGCAGGTTGACGAGGAGATGATAGCCGAGATTGTTGCCAAATGGACCCATATCCCCGTTTCCAAGCTCATGCAGAGTGAGATGCAGAAACTGCTCAAAATGGAAGAGGTCCTCTCAAGGCGGGTAGTAGGTCAAAATGAAGCGATAGAAGCTGTTTCCAACGCCATCCGAAGGTCAAGAAGTGGCCTGTCAGACACAGAGAAACCGATCGGTTCTTTTCTCTTTCTGGGCCCTACCGGCGTGGGTAAGACTGAACTGGCTAAATCACTGGCAGCCTTTCTCTTTGATACAGAAAAGGCCTTGATCCGTATCGATATGTCGGAATTTATGGAACGTCATTCGGTGGCGAGACTGATCGGTGCACCTCCGGGCTATGTCGGTTATGAAGAAGGTGGCTACCTGACAGAAGCGGTCAGAAGAAGGCCTTACAGTGTTATTCTCTTCGATGAGATTGAGAAAGCACACACTGATGTTTTCAGTATTCTTCTTCAGATCCTTGATGATGGACGAATGACAGATGGCAAGGGCAGAACGGTCGATTTCAAGAATACGGTAATTATCCTCACTTCCAATATCGGGTCGCAGATGATATTCGAGCAAAGTGAAGAGAAGGAGGAGGAATTAAGGAAGAAACTCTTTGAAGTGTTACAGAAGTATTTCAAACCGGAATTTCTCAATCGGCTCGATGATATAATCGTCTTCCATAGATTGAACAAGGAGCAGATTCGGGACATTGTCCGTATCCAGATCTTGTATCTGCAGAACAGGCTGCTCGATAGAAAGATCAGGTTGAAACTGACCGACAGATGTCTCGACAAGCTGGCTGAAGATGGCTTCGACCCGCAGTTTGGTGCCAGGCCTCTGAAACGAGTCATTCAACGAGATCTGGAAAACAGGCTTGCTCTGGAAATACTCGAGAATAAAATCAATGAGAATTCAGAAGTAAAGGCAGATTACGACGGCAATGAGTTTATCTTTAAGCAGACTGGATAAGAGAGAGAAGCAAATTTTCTGATGAGAGGTCAGGAGAGAGTCTTTCGGGCTACGACAACTGTAAAAAGCTAAAAAGACCGGAGGATTGTATCACACTGCAACATTCAATTCAGTTTCGAAACGAAACCCCCTCGTTTACCAACGTCCTCTGGTCTCTTCACTACTGTAAGAATTAACTGTCCAGACACTTAACTCTATAGAAGATTTTGTCAATAATAAACTTCTGATAATATTTTACTGTCCAAATCAGAAACAGAGGAGTTTTTCCGCATCTCCCTTTTCTATATCAAGTATTTCAGTTCTGAGTTTCAGCGGGCTAAGTAATTCTTTGAGAACCTGGAGGACTGGATATTCGGTATAATAATGTCCGGGATCGATGAGTGGTATTCTACTTTCGAGGATCTGATGATAAGTGAGATCGGCGGAGATGAAGACATCTGCTCTGCCGGTAACACTATTTATCAGGCTGCTTCCACTACCACCGCATACCGCTACTTTACGGACTTTCTTATCTGGTGATTCATCAGCCGGCCAGAGTTTTACAAAGTTCGCTTTTAACTGTTTTTTAGTCTCTTTGGCCAGTGTTCTCAGGGTTACTGGCTTACCGAGTTCTCCGATAACTCCCAGTCCATAGTTGAGGCTTTTCTGCTGCAGTGAGGAGATCGCATAAGCCGGAGTTTCATAGGGGTGTGTATTGTGGATAGCTGCTATAACTTTCCCGAGAAGCGGTTCATCTACAAAGAATTCCAGTTTCATCTCTTCCAGCTTTTCTAATTCACCTGTTTCGCCGGTAGTGGGGTTACTCCCTTCAAGTGGTTTGAACTGTCCGTCCACAGTATAACTGTTCAGGCAATGACTGTAGTTGCCGATTACACCTGCACCTGCCTTATGTATTGCCTCGGCTACTCTTTGAGCCTCTACTGGTGGGACATATAGTGCTATATGCAGGGTATTGATATCACGGTTAATGAATTCCAGGTTCTGCAGGTTGAATTTTTCAGCAAGAGCTTTATTAACCCCTCTCTGTATGAGGTCGAGGTTGGTATGCATGGAATACACGGCGACTTGATTTTTAATCAGGTTAAGAATGATAGGGTCATTGATTCGCGAGAGGTCTGAAGAACAGGGGATGGTGAGTAATTATCAGATCGAATCTATTCTCTACAGCATAATCTGCTACAGAGGGGGTCACCTCGAGAGCCAGCAGTATGTTCGACACTTCACTATCCATCTCACCGAGCAGTAATCCGACATTATCCCATTCATAGGCGAGTTGAGTCGGGGCAAAGCTTTCCAGCAATTCAGTAATTTTTCTTATCTTCATTCTATCTCCCTTCTGATTAACCTGGATTCTTTAATTAGATAGTAATCATAGAGGCTACAGGTTGTCAAACCCGTTCTATTGTCATCATCTCTATTCTCCTGCCTCACGATAATAGAGCAGAAGTTCGTCCCGGAAGTCTGAAAAATTGAAGCCCTTTCTCATTAGGTAAGCAATACATTTCTCATAATCTTTACGAGATTTCTTATCGGGATATTTTCTGATCCCCTTCCCGATATGATAGCGGAGTATCTCATCCCGGTCTTCGTCGGTATAATATTTCTCGATAGTTTTAGCTATTATTTCTGCCGGAATTCTCTTGGTGATCAGGGCACTCTTTAATTCTGCCCTGCTTTTATGCCTACTGATATATGAACGGGTAAGGAGTTCAGCAAACCGCTCCTCATCGAGGTATCTTTTCTCTTTAGCCCTGTTTATCAACTCATTGATCGTAGCTTCAGAGAGGTATAGTCTCTGCAGATAGTTCCGGCATTCTTCGATTGATCGTTCTCTCAAACTGAGATAGCGAAGCAGACGCTCCCAGGCGTAATGAACGATCTCGTCCTTTAGTGCTTTACTACGCGATTCGTCGAGCTGGAAAACACTCTTTGAGTTGTAAAGTTTGAGTTTTTTTGCAGGGATGGCCCCTAACGGGGTTGCATTATCCTTCAGCAGTTCAGGGTCCTCTTCGAGATCTGTAGGTGGATCATCCACCAGAGAGTAAACTATCTTCAGATAGTTCTTTCCCTTCTTACTGATTGCCAGGAATCGGGACATCATTCACTTCCAGCTGAGTGTCTGATCACTCTATCAGGACCGGTCACAACTTTTGCTTCCCGGTAATGGGTCAGCATCGTCTTACTATTCAGATTTTTCCTGTTCTGAAGGGAAGTAGATCGCTCGAAGCTGTGTCTCGATCTCCTCTCTTATCTCAGGATTCTCAGCGAGGAAGGTTTTAACCTTATCGGCACCCTGCCCGATTTTCTGTTCTCCATATGAGAACCAGGAACCGCTCTTGCGAACGATGTCGTTGTCTATAGCCGTGTTAATGATGATATCTTCATGAGAAATACCTTTGCCATAGATAAGCGGGAATTCGACAGTCTTGAACGGAGGGGCAAATTTGTTTTTCACAACCTTTACTCTAATATTATTACCAATGATATTGACAGATCCACCTGATGCATCCTTGATCGCACCGGCGTTTCTTACCTCCAGCCTTACAGAGGAGTAAAACTTCAACGCCACACCACCGGTTGTCGTCTCCGGATTCATATAGGCCGGAACCCCGATCTTCATTCTGGTCTGATTGATAAAAATAACAGCCGTATTGGATTTACTGACGATTGCGGTAAGTTTACGCAAAGCCTGTGACATCAACCTGGCCTGTAAACCGACATGACTGTCACCCATCTCACCCTCGATCTCCTGCCGGGTTACGAGAGCTGCTACCGAGTCCAGAATGATCAGGTCAACAGCATTGCTTCGGACGAGTGTCTCAACGATCTCCAGTGCCTGTTCTCCACCGTCCGGCTGAGAGATCAGCATCTCGTCAGTGTTAACACCGATTTTTCTGGCATATACAGGGTCGAGAGCATGTTCGGCATCGATAAAGGCAATGATTCCGTTCTGCTTCTGAGTCTCGGCAGCTATATGCAGGGCAATAGTTGTCTTACCTGAAGCCTCAGCCCCGTAAATCTCGGTGATTCGCCCTTTAGGAATACCACCAATCCCAAGGGCTGCATCGAGATTGAAGGCACCAGTCGAGATAACTTCCGCCTTCTGCCGGGGTCTGTCACCGAGCCGCATGATCGTGCCGCTCCCATATTTCTTCTCGAGCTGTCCCAGAGCTGTTTTTAAAGCTGCATCCTTTTGTTTATCACTCATTCTTTCCTCCTGTCATTCTGACATTTTTCTCATACCATATTGGAGAGAACCCTTTTTTTTACAACATTTTTTTAGAATATTTCTTCACTCTTCACCTCCAATTTCTCTATCCAGAACGATCTATCAAAACATTTCATGTAATTCACTCTTCAGTGTCCTGATACTGCAGGCAGTATTGTTCTATCGAAGAATATTCCGGCCCGTCAGAGTGAAGACGGCTCTCGAAAAAGGTCGCTTTAGAGATCTTTCTCTTTTGGTCGCTGAGAGTCGGTTCTGTCAGTTGGTTTACGATTTCGGGAGGAATGTATTTCCTTACCCTGCCGAGGGTAATATGGAGTCTGAAAGGTTTCTGATCTATCTGGTAGCCTTCTCGGTGGAGCAAATCTCTGATCACTTTCACGACACTACCGAGCTCTGGGGAGTTGTAATCACATTTTATCCAGATAAGACGGGGTCTTCTTGCCGGTATCGCCTCGATCTGAGGATGGTAGATGTAAAACTGTCTCAAACCTTTCAGGATAACAGTAAATTCTCTCTTTAATTTCGGAATAATCTCCGGGTTAGTATCTCCGATAAACTGCAGGGTAATATGCCAGTGCTCCCGTTTCACCCATTTGATACCCTCGGAACATACTCTCTGAAGTCCGTTCTGCACCTTTTCTATCTCATCTTTGAATTCTTCAGGGAGTTCCAGAGCTAAAAATACCCGCATATCTCTATTCTCTCCTTTTATCTGCAGAGAAGACAACCTCTCCGATGATTTCAGCTATTGATATAACCTGTTTTCAGCGAGAACCACTATCCTCCTGAAGCAGATCTATGTTAATGGGTGGCTCGCCGTATCAGGAAAGTTTCTTAACGTTTGTAACCTATATCGAGCAAAAACTTCTTACGGGTAGCAATATCAGATTCCGACTCTACACCGAGAGGAGATTCTCCATCGATGACACCGAGAACACCACGACCCTGATCAGTCTCTGCCAGGATGACTTCCACCGGATTGGCGGTGGCACAAAAGATGCCTACTACTTCGCGACAGGCTTTGATGGCAGGGATAACATTGATCGGGAAAACATCACGCAGGATGATAAGAAACGTATGGCCGGCCTTCAAACGGTGCAGATTCTCTACCGCAACCTCTGTAAGTTCTTCATCTGTTCCATCTTTCCTTATCAGGCGGGGTCCGGATGCTTCATTGAAGGCAAGTCCAAATTTTATACCCGGGACGGAATTAACCATTGCCTCATAGAGATCCTCTACTGTTTTGATAAAATGGGACTGACCGAAGATGATATTACAACCTTCCGGTATTCTGATTTTTTCAACTACAAGTTCCATAATACCCCCTACATTTCTTGTTTTCTTATTCTTTATATATCCGGAATCTAGCTCTGTCAAGAGCTGGTTATTCAGCAGGTCAGGTGAAAGAGCCCCAGTTTCAGGTCGTGGATTGAACGGTTGAATTCCTTAACTGCTATAGGAGTTGGTTTGATAACAAAGGCGATTTCATGCTCTTCCAGCAGATCGAAAATTCTTTGATCGACATTCATCAGCCCTAACCAACCTGTCCCGATAAAGACTGTATGGAGAATCGACCAGTCGATCCCGGGCAGGTCTTCCAGAGTTAGATTATGGCCACTTTTCCGCCACCAGTCATCAATAATCTTCGATGGTGTGATGATCAGATCGGAATGATAATCGATCCCGTTGATCGTCATCTTACCAAATTCGTAACTATCAATTATATATCTGACTGTCATATCTAAAGAAAAAAATTCTTCATAACATCTGGCGATTATTATGAAGAATTTGTGCCATGATCAGCAATCGAAACTGCCGGTCAGAGCTCTTTATAAGGCCTTCGTAACCTTGTTCGCTTTCAGACAGGATGTGCAGACCTTGATTGTTTTGATCTTATCGCCATCTTTGACACGAACTTTCTGTAAGTTCGGATTGAAACGACGTTTCGTCGCATTCAAGGCATGACTGCGATGCTGTCCGAACTGTGGTGATTTACCACATATATCGCATATTTTTGACATCGGTATCCTTCCTAAGGATTTTTTACCAGAAAATTATCTCTCCTATTCTTGGCAAGCATTATCTTTCAATAGAATCTGATCTTATGCCTGGAATTTGTCACCCTACCAGCTATTTTCCTCTCCTCTGGGTTTAGAGATTTAACCTTTAACCTTCGGTGAGGATAGGAGTCAGCTTTATCCGGCTCCCCTGTTCTCCAGAGGTTTACGGGAGAGTGTTGGAAATTCTGATAAAGGTTTTATCTGCTACTGCTGGATGAGATTATAGACTATTCTGATGAAGAGGAGAGAGAGGACGATCAGGAAAATGGGGCGGATAATTCGGGAGCCGTTTCTGATTACCATCTTTGAACCGAGATAGTTTCCCATAATCCCGCAGATAGCGGCGGGAATTCCTATAGTGAAGATAACCTTGCCGCTGATGAGAAAGGTTATCATAGCAGCGAGATTGGAGGCGAGATTAACGATCTTTGCATTGGCGTTAGCTCCTACATAATCGCAACCGAGAACTACAGTATAGCCAAAGATCAGAAATGATCCGGTACCCGGTCCGAAAAACCCATCATAAAAGCCGATGATTAGTCCTGCAGCAGAAGCTATGAGCAGGATCTGCAGCTTGCTGAATGACGGGTCTCTCTTCACCATTCCACTCTCCTTTCTTATCCAGACGAACAAGGTTATGGCCGGAATGAGGAAGAGGAGCAGATAATTAAGGAAATGGGGGTCGAGGAGCAAGACTGTTCTTGTGCCGAGATGAGATCCGATCAGGGCAAAGAAAGCACCGGGAAGGGCTATGCGATAGTCTGGCATCTTTCGCTTATTATAGCGATAAGTAGAGAGTAAGGTTCCGAAGGTAGAGGAAAATTTGTTATTGCCTAATACGAAATGAGGCGGAAGACCTGTAGCCATGTAGGCAGGCACCGAGAGGAGGCCGCCACCACCGGCGATAGCATCGACGAATCCAGCCAGGAAGATCAGTGGAAGGAGAATCAGATACCCTTCGAGAGTGAGTGAGGTTATTTCCAAGAATTATTCCCAGTATTTAGCATCAAGGCTACGGTAAAGGACAGCCTCGCCAATATGGCTGGCTTTGATTCTTTCACTATCTTCCAGATCAGCAATAGAGCGGGCAACTTTCAGGATCCGGTCATAGGCTCGGGCTGAGAGCCCCTTCCTGAGCATGGCCATCTTCAACAGGTTTTTCCCCTCATCGTCGAGCTGGCAGTAACGGCGTAGTAGCTTCGGACTCAATTGTGAATTACTGTAGATTCTCTCTTTTTGATAGCGGTCAAGCTGCCTTTTCCGTGCTCTGTTGACCCGCTCTCTGACGTTCTTTGACTTCTCGCCCGTTGGTAGTCCACCCAGATCAGAATACTTGACAGCGGGGACCTCGATATGGATATCGATCCGGTCGAGTAATGGGCCGGAGATACGTGAACGGTAACGCTGGATGGCTGTCTGCGTACAATTGCAGGAGTGCGTCTCGAGATTACTCCCGAAATAACCGCAGGGGCAGGGATTCATTGAGGCAACGAGCATGAAGCAGGCGGGGAAGGTTACACTATGAGCAGCTCTAGCTACATTGACGACCTCATCCTCCATCGGTTGTCTCAATACTTCGAGAACGGATTTCTTGAATTCGGGCAATTCGTCGAGAAAGAGAACCCCGTTGTGGGCAAGAGAGACCTCTCCCGGTTTGGGATAGCTGCCACCACCGATCAGGGCTATATCACTTATTGTGTGATGGGGTGAGCGGAAGGGACGATTATTGACGATTCCCGTCCGGCTACTGCTGAGCATACCGGCAACAGAATGGATCTTCGTTGTTGTCAGAGCCTCTTCCAGTGCCAGTTCAGGCAGAATACCGGGCAGACGGCGGGCGAGCATCGTCTTGCCCGAACCTGGAGGGCCTATCATCAGAATATTATGTCCACCGGCTGCCGCTACTTCCAGAGCACGTTTAACCTGAAACTGCCCCTTGACGTCCGACATATCCTCCAGAATATCACTGGAGGGTGAAAAGAGGCTGTCCATATCTACCTTCACCGGCTCAATCTCAGTCTTCCCCTCGAGAAAACCTGCTGCTTCACCAAGTGTCTCGACTGGATAGACGTTCAAGTCACTGATAATAGCAGCCTCTCTCGCATTTTCTGGCGGAACGAGCAATCCTTCCATTCCATCCCTTCCAGCTGCTACTGCGATCGGTAACACACCCTTAACACTGCGGAGTTTGCCATCAAGTGAAAGTTCTCCTATCAAGCCAAACGTTTTCAACCGGTCGGAACGGATCTGTTTCGTAGCTTCCAGTATAGCAATAGCTGTAGGCAAGTCGAGGGCGACCCCCTCTTTTCTCAAATCGGCAGGGGCGAGATTGACGGTGCAGTGGTAAGTTGAAAAACGGAAACCGGAATTGATGATAGCAGAAGATACTCTATCCCTGCTCTCCTTAATGGAGTTAGAGGGTAGGCCGACAATAATGAATTTGCTCAATCCCGGCCTTAAATCGGCTTCAACGGTAATCTTCTCCGCATCTATGCCATTGATAGCATAGGATATCGTCTTTCCATACATGTCAAACACTCAAATTATGTCTTTTTTCAAGAATATCTAATTTTAACAATAAGGGCTCTACTGTCTGCTGAGTCAAGCAAAAACTTCAGAGAGATATCTAACGGCCGATTACAACGGTTCCCTCTTTGCGAAAAACCTTCTCTGTATCACTACCGGTCGCTTCCAGCAGAATAATATAAATTCCAACCGGGAGGAGCTTTCCATCCTCACGCCGGCCGTCCCAGATCAGAGAACCTTTCGCAGCCGAGAGCTCCTGGTTAACGATTTTGTTTACCAGCCTTCCTTTCAGGTCGAATATCCGGCAATTCACCCTGCTCAACCTTTCCGGAAGCTCGAAACTGATGATCGTTCTTTCGCCTTGCTCTGGCGAGAAGGGGTTGGGTGAGAGGGTAAGAGCAACCTGAGCCGGGATATAAGGTGTATATATACTGTTTACCCTTCCCGGAGTAGAGCCGGCAGGGTGAATAGAAGCAGCCCAGTTATCTTCGCTCGCCGGGAGTAAAGGATTAATTCTCTCAGCCGAGACTCCGCGGACTGTACTCCAATCAGGGTTATAAGTGAATTGTTCGAATATATTCTCTGCCGGATCGGAAAGGGTTAACATTTCCCCGGATACATATATACTTGTCAGGCCTGTTACTATGAGGGCCTCTTCCGGCTTATATCTTTCCTGAATGAAAAGGGAATCTGCCGGGCTGTTAACCAGGATGATATACTCCTGGCTCGTTAGGGGGACTTCCAGC
>Ga0334901_1000254_pt1 | contig 83497 bp, 63 predicted proteins | sample GraSluR3_MG_3_FD_207216 | JGI IMG/M metagenome (GOLD analysis project Ga0334901, IMG submission 207216) | Sludge microbial communities from methane-producing bioreactor in Wageningen University, Netherlands - Granular Sludge_15_08-R3 | ecosystem: Engineered > Bioreactor > Anaerobic >...
CCTGATCAATAATGCATTTATTGTAGTTTGTTATGACCGTATGCATAAGATTGCTCAACTTTTGGGTAAACCTGAAGAAGCATCACTATATGCCTCCCAAAAGGAAGCACTTCAACAAATTATCCACAAGACTTTCTTTAATGATGTAAGTAACACCTATGGGACTGGAACACAAATTGATCTGGCTTTTCCGATGATTGCTGGAGTTGTACCGGAAGATAAATTGCAAGCGGTTGAACAGTCTCTTTATGATGAAACAGAGGTAAATCGAAAAGGGCACCTAGCTACAGGGCTGGTCGGTTTGCCGGTATTAACGGAATGGATTGTCAGTAATGGAGCTGCAGACCTGATGTACAAAATGTTGAAAAAGAGAGATTATCCCGGTTATCTCTATATGATTGACAACGGTGCCACAACCACCTGGGAGCACTGGAACGGTATGCGAAGTCATATCCATAATTGTTACAATGCCATCGGATCCTGGTTTTATCAGGCTGTAGGAGGAATCATTCCGGAAGAAAATGTTCCCGCTTACCGTAAAATACGCATTCATCCCCAAATACCGAAGGGAGTTACCTGGTCAAATACATCAAAGGAAACTCCTTTTGGAACAGTCGTAGTCAATTGGAAATTGAATGATGATACGATGGAGATGGAGATTCAGATTCCTTTAGGATCAGAAGCTGAGGTGGTGCTACCAGATGGAATCACAAAAATCAATATCAACGGACTTGAATATGGAGTATCAGTAAATAGAGAAAAAACAATGCATTTACAAAGCGGTAGATATTTAATGACTTATGATCCGAAACTATGAATGATTGACATGATAAAAAAACACCTCTAATTTTCTTCATTCTTAAATTGTTCCATGCTAAAATAGGTGCGCAAAAACAGCATAACCAAATAGAATCAAACAATATTAGTCATGACAAACAAAAATAAAATCTCCATTTTTCTGTTCACCCTGATCATTTCATTGCCACTATTTTCTCAGGAGAAAATCGAAACTACCGGGAAAATCCCAATCGTTGCATGGCATGGCATTTATTGTGATGACATGACTGAGGAGAGGTTCAGGGAACAAAAAGAAGCTGGGTTTACCATCAATTTCAGTTTCTGTGCGAACAATGAGCAATTGAAAAAAGCACTCGATGCCGCTGATAAAGCAGGCATGCAGATGATTATCACGACACCGGAACTACGTAGTGAGCCGGAAAAAACGGTCCGACAGTTTATGAATCATCCAGCCCTAGCCGGTTACTTTCTGAAAGATGAACCTTTGGCGTCCGAATTTGCTGAGTTGGGTGCCTGGGCAAAGAGAATTCAATCTGTGGATAACAAAAAATTCTGCTATCTCAACCTGTTTCCTACAGGAGGACAAGCACATTTCGATGCGTTGGGTGTGAAAAACTACAGAGAGTATATTTCACGCTTTGACAAAGAGGTTCCCTTACCATTTCTCTCATTTGATCACTACCCCATTATCAATGATTCCATCAAAGCAGAGTGGTATGAAAACCTTGAAGAATTTTCGGATGAAGCGAGAAAGGTGGATAAAGACTTTTGGGCCTTTGCACTTGCCACAACACATAATGTCCCCGGCGGCGTTTACCCTGTTCCTACACTGGCAATGTTACGATTACAGATGTACAGTAATCTTGCTTACGGAGCCCAGGGATTGCAATACTTCACTTATTGGACGCCGCTTGATAATTCCTTCTGGGATTTCCGACATGGTCCCATCGGATTGGATGGTAAACGTACCGAAGTATATGATCTGGTAAAGGAGATGAACAGAGAGATACAGCAGATCGCCGGGGTATTCCTTGGGGCAAAGGTCCTCTCTGTGCACCATACAGGTAATCAGATACCAACCAAAACACGAAGACTGACACTGCTCCCTGATAAAGTAAAAGCATTGGACACACATGGATCCGGAGCAATTATTTCTCAATTGGAAAATGACGATCAGAAATACATTGTAATTGTCAACAGGGAATATAAACGTGCAATGCAGTTAACATTCGTGGCAGATGAAAGCCTCCAGCGGGTACTGAAAGATGGATCCATCGTTCCTGCCAGCAACTATACCAGCACAATGACTGTACTCCCGGGAGACATTATGATCTACCGCTATTAATATCCATTTAGAAACCAACAACTTGAAATAAAAAATAATGATTCTACCGAAACGTTTGTACATACTTTGCAAAAAAAATAGACCAGGATTATCCTTTTATTTATCTCTGTTCATGCTTATCATTTACAGTACCTGTGGATTTGCAAAGGCCGGGGATGTAAGAGTTGATAAGATAACTTGTGAATACCACCAAAATCCACAGCTGGTTGCCACTGAAACACCACGATTTGGCTGGCTGATCCAATCTGGGAAGAAAAGCTGGGGCACCCTTCAATCTGCCTATGCGATCCAAATTTTCACTCATATCAAAGGGAAAGAGGTGAAGGTGTGGGACTCGGGAAAAGTATATTCAGCTCGTAGTCAACAGGTGAAATATAACGGTAAGAAGAAACTTCTGCCGGGAAAAGCTTACACATGGCGGGTGAAGGTATGGGATACCAATGATGCAGCATCACCCTGGAGCAATCGCAACAGCTTCAGAATTGCTCCTGCGGATCTCGCCAACAAGGCCAAATGGATCGGAGCAATCGACAGAAAAGAGGCGAACATTCCCGAAGGAAGAGTTTACCACGGGATATCACCTTCATCCAAAACGGGCAAAAGATGGCAGCACACCCACCCCCTTTCCAAGAGAAGTATACAACTGAGAAGAGATCTCTCCATCCACAAAAGAATCACAGATGCCGTCATATACATCAGTGGATTAGGCCACTATGAACTGACTCTGAATGGAGAGAAATTGGGGAATGCCCAATTTGACCCGATGTGGAGCGATTACGACAAGACGATTTATTACAACGCGTATGAGGTGACTGACCAGTTGAAAAACAACAATACGATCGGGGTACTTCTGGGAAACGGCTTCTATAATCAACAAGGGGGCCGGTACGTGAAAATGCAGGTGAGCTTCGGACCTCCCACCCTGTTATTTCTACTACGGATCACCTATAAAGATGGTAGCATTGAAGACATCTACTCTGACGAACACTGGAAATATGATCTGAGCCCGTTGGTCTTCAACGACATGTATGGGGGAGAAGAATATGATGCACGATTGGAGCAGGAGGGATGGGACCGATTTGGTTTCGATGATTCCTCCTGGCAATCGGTAGTCCTCCAATCCGCTCCCAACGGTCAGCTTAGACCGCAAACCACTGATCCTATTCAGATCATAGAGACTTTTACAGCCCAATCAATAAAAATGGTGGGTAACGCTTATCTGTTTGACATGGGACAGAACCTATCCGGTTTCCCACGATTCAGAGTGCAGGGTAAAGCGGGAGATGTAATCCGACTGACAGTGGGTGAGAACATCCATGAGGATGGAACTGTAAACCAGTCCCAATCGGGTTCTCCCTACTATTATGAATATACGCTGAAAGGAGGAGTGGAAGAGATCTGGCATCCCCGGTTCACCTACTACGGATATCGCTACATACAGGTCGATGGAGCAAAACCAGAAAATGTGGGCAACCTCCCATCCAACAACACGGACAATGAGGGTTCAGAGAAAATCTTTAGCTCCGCAGACGATGCGCGTGACATTCCCTTGATCAAAAAGATGGAATCCTGTTTTGTCTATAACTCATCACAGAAAGCCGGAACTTTCCACAGCTCCAACGAGATTTTCAATAACGCCAACCAGCTTATTACCAATGCAATCAAAAGCAACATGCAAGCTGTCTTCACCGATTGTCCACACCGTGAAAAACTTGGCTGGCTGGAACAGGTTCATCTTAACGGACCCGGTCTGTTTTACAATTTCGACCTCACCACCTTCGCCCCAAAGATCATGCAGGATATCCGTGATGCACAGCTGCCCAATGGGTTGGTGCCTGACATAGCACCGGAGTATGTAATTTTTGATGGTGGGTTCAGGGATTCGCCCGAGTGGGGAAGCACATCGGTTATCCTACCGTTCATCTATTATCAATTTTATGGTGACAACTCATTGATCTTGGAATACTACGATGTAATGAAACGATATGTCGACTACCTCTCATCCACAGCTTCCGACCACATAGTATCGCACGGTCTGGGTGACTGGTGTGATTACCGGGAAGATCAACCTTACGGAGTATCGCACAACACTCCCGTTGCGCTCTCTGCCTCCACCCATTACTACATGGTAATCGACTACATGGTACAGGCAGCCGAAATAGCAGGATCCCGTCAAGATCAGACCCTATATGCCAAGTTGCGCGATGAGGTAAGAGCTGCATTCAACCGCAAGTTCTTCGACGAACAAACCTATCAGTATGGAAGCGGCAGCCAGGCCTCAAACGCGATGCCTCTCTTTGCAGGGATCGTAGAACCCCAATACAAACAGGCGGTATTGAACAATTTGGTGAAAGATATAAAAGCAAAAGGGAATCGACTTTCCACAGGAGATGTAGGTAACAGATATCTGTTCCAGACATTGGCCGACAACGGGCTTAATGAACTCTTGTACAAGATGCACAACCACCGGGAAGTGCCGGGATACGGATTTCAGTTGCAGTTTGGTGCCACCACACTCACCGAGTTGTGGGATCCTAGAGCAGGTGCCTCATGGAACCATTTCATGATGGGTCAAATACTGGAATGGTTTTACAAGTCGTTGGCAGGGATAAGAATTGATCATGATCCACAAACGAGAGATGTACAAAGCGTGATCATCGCTCCACAACTAACTGGCGATCTGACCCATATAAATGCTTCGTACGAAACATTATACGGCACGGTATCAGTGAATTGGCAGACTGTAGGGGATCAATTCATGATGGAGCTCACCATTCCTTTTAACTGTAAGGCGAAAGTATACCTCCCTCAGGAAAAGAACTATGAAATGGTACAAAGTGGGACCTATACATTTCGGAAAAAGTTGAAGGCGCCGGAAGTTCGGCAAGAGACCTATGCACTTTTCCCTCAGGTGGAAGAACTGCAGAAAGAGGCACACCGTACTGATTCCCTCTTTGGATTGTTGGTAAGCAAGGTGACAAACCCCACACTCACCGCAATTGTACCGGACAATACAATTCAGAAAAAGAGCGCTGTGATCATCTGTCCGGGAGGAGGGTATCACACACTTCTCATGGAAAGAGAGGGGACTCAGGTAGCAGAGGAGTTTGCCAAGCAGGGCATTGCCGCCTTTGTGCTCAAATACAGACTTCCTGGAATGGATATCGGTATTACCGATCCTTTCGCCCCGTTGAAAGATACTCAACGTGCCATACAGATGGTACGTGACAATGCCGATTCCTGGGGTATTGATCCCTCAAAGGTGGGCATCATGGGGTTTTCGGCAGGGGGACATCTGGCAGCCACACTGGGTGTCCATTACGATTCGGTAATGATCGATCAGGCAGAGGCATCTTTACTGAGACCTGACTTTCTCATCTTGATCAATCCCGTCATCAGCTTTGACGGACAGACCGGTCATTCCGGATCACGCAAGAACCTGTTGGGAGCAAATGAAGATGAACAATTGATTCATTTCTTCTCCAATCATCTCCATGTGAACGGACAGACTCCTAAGAGTATCCTTTTTCATACGAGTGATGACCAAGTGGTCTCGGTACGAAACAGTTCATTCTTTTATCAGCAACTGCACGACAATGGTATTCCGGCTGAAATGCATATTTATTCCAGAGGGGATCATGGGTTCATCAATTTTCCTGAATTCAACGAATGGTTTCCACGACTGATCCGGTGGATGAAGATGGAAGATTTATTGAGCAAATAATATACTAATTAATTATTATGGACACAAAACAAAAAAAAAGATCATTACTCACCAGCAACCATTTTTTCATCGGGTTGTCACTATTCTTGCTCACTCTTATGATGGGAAGTTGTGAGGCAGAAAAGACAAAGCAAAACGAATCAGCAGACTTGATGAGCAAAGCAACCCCGGTATGGGCAAAAGGCCGTGAGAAGGAGATGAACCTTACATTGGGGTTCAGGGGCGTTTTCGATACCGAAAAACAATCGGAGACCGTAATGCGGGTTGCCGCATCCACCGTTTATCGCCTTTTTCTCAACGGAGAATTTGTTGGATCGGGACCTGCACGTGCCGGACATGGCCATTTCAGAGTGGATCAGTATGATCTCACCGATCGCGTGACAGATGGCGAGAATATCGTGGCGATTGAGGTAGCCGGCTATAACGTGAACACCTATTACACCACCGACCAGCCCTCCTTCCTACAGGCAGAGGCAACGGTGGATGGCAAGGTGGTGCTGCATACCGGTGAAAACGGCCATTTTGAGGCCACCGAAATAAGGGAACGCTTGCAGAAAGTAGAGCGCTATAGTTTCCAGCGTCCTTTTACCGAATATTACCGTTTGGAGGAGGGATACGACCAATGGCGTTCGGACAAGACCCGTACCTTGGAAACGGTCAAACTCGTTCCGATGCCCTTAGTAAACCTCTTACCGCGGGGAGTGGACCAACCTGCCTACATTCTTTTGAAACCGGTACAACTCTACTCCAGGGGCACTTTTGCCAGAAAGATACCGGGGCAATACTACAAAGACCGTTCGCTGGTAAATATCAGCGAACAATTCAAGGGCTATCCTGAAACAGAGTTGGAAGCAGTACCATCACAGCGCATACAGGAGTTGCAGACGGTGACGAGAGAATCGTTGAACACACCTTATGTTGGTTCAACCACGATCGATCTGAAAACGAATGAGTTCTCCATCCTCGACTTCGGCATTAATCAGACCGGATTCATCGGAGCCGTAATTCGTTGTACGGAACCCACCGAGGTGTGGTTTCATTTCGATGAGATGCTGACAGACGATGATGTGATCAGCAAGAAACGGATGGCCGACGTCAACAACCAAGTAGTCTACGAACTTCAGCCGGGAGAATACCGCATCGAGTCGTTCGAACCCTACACCTTTAAATTTCTAAAGATACTGGTTACGCAAGGTGACTGTCGGGTAGAAAAAATCTTCCTAAGGGAGTTTGCAGCACCCGAACATCCGAATGCTGCCTTCTCCAGCAGCAACGAAAAATTAAACCTTATCTATGATGCGGCCAAACAGACATACCGGCAAAACGCCCTGGATGTTTTTATGGATTGTCCCTCGCGGGAACGTGCCGGCTGGCTGTGTGACAGTTACTTTACCGCAATCATGGAGAAAGAATTCACCGGGTATTCAAAAGTAGCCCATAATTTTTACGAGAACTATGCATTGCCGGAGAAATTTGAGTTCCTTCCGGAAGGCATGATTCCGATGTGTTATCCCGCCGATCACAACGACGGCGTATTTATCCCCAACTGGTCACTCTGGTTTATCGTTCAGATTGATGATTATGCCAAACGTGGCGGCGACAGGCAACTGGTCGCTGACCTGAAAACACGGATTACCGATCTGCTGGCATATTTCGAAAAGTTCGAAAATGAGGATGGGTTGCTGGAAAACCTGGAAAGCTGGATCTTTGTGGAATGGTCCAAAGCCAACAGCCTCGTACAAGATGTGAACTATCCCACGAACATGCTCTACAGCGCTGCACTCCAGAGTGCGGCGCGTCTCTACGACAATGAAGCGTGGCAAATGAAAGCGGACCATATCCGCAGTCAGATACAGAAACAATCCTTCAATGGTGAGTTTTTTGTGGACAATGCAGTAAGAAAAGACGGGGGTTTACGGGTAACCGACCAGATTACCGAAGTATGCCAGTACTACGCTTTCTTTTTCAACATCGCAACCCCGGAGAGTTATCCTGCCTTGTGGAAAAAACTGACCGATGAATTCGGACCACATCGAAACACCGAAACTACCTATTCCCAGGTAGCTCTTGCCAATGCGTTTATAGGCAACTACCTACGCATGGATATCCTTTCTAGATACGGACTACAGTCTCAGTTGATTTCCGAAATAGAGAAGTACTTCTTTTATATGGCAGAACGAACCGGAACACTCTGGGAGAATGTACACAGTCAAGCCAGTTGTAATCACGGGTTTGCATCCTATATCGGCCATGTACTTCATCGCGATGTTTTGGGCATCAGCAAAATTGACTATCAGGAGAAGAAAATCTTGCTCCACTTTACCGATCTCGATCTGGCGCATTGCAGCGGTTCCATTCCTGTGGAAGAAGAGGTGATCCGTTTCGAATGGAAAAGAGTGGATGATCAAATTCATTATCAGTTACAAACACCCTTAGGGTATGAAGTAACGATAGAGAATCAAAGCAAAAGTCAACTTATAGACCTGAACAAAATCAACGAAAATGAAGGAAAAAGTTAATTTGACACAGACATTGATCTTGCTTGCAACGCTGTTACTGGCAGCCTGCCATGTAGATAAAAGCGGGATGGCAGAAAAACCAGGGAATAAATCATCTAACGACTACTATGTGGCGGCTTACATCTGGCCCTCTTGTCATCATGATACACGATTCGGAGATATGCTTTGGCCTGATGGAGAAGGTGAATGGGAGGTGATCAAAAAAGGTGATCCCCGCTTCGATGGACATTACCAGCCCCGACAACCGTTGTGGGGGTATGAATCGGATAATGACCCGAACGTGGTAGAGCGATGGATTGATGTGGCCCTCGATCATGGGGTGAACACCTTTGTTTACGACTGGTATTGGTTCGATGACGGCCCCTTCCTGGAGAGCGCCCTCAACGATGGTTTCCTGAAAGCTGCCAACAACGAAGATATGCACTTCTATATCATGTGGGCCAATCATGATGTGAAGAGTAACTACTGGAATGTACACAAATATGGTGATGACAAGTCCATTCTTTGGGATGGTGCAGTCAACAGAGAGGAGTTTGACCATATCGTGGAGCGTGTGATTAGACAATATTTCTCAAAACCAAATTACCTGAAGTTCGATGGCATGCCAGTATTCTCTGTCTTCAGTATCGATAACCTGGTAGAGGGCTTCGGCAGCCTGGGAGCCACTCGGGAGGCCCTCGATTATTTCAGGGAAGAGGTCAAAAAAGCCGGATTCCCCGACCTGCATATCCAGTGGAACCAGGGAGGCGGTTCAGTGATGTCCGATGAATCGGCACTTGCCTTTGCTGATAAGGTCTTTAAGATGGGATTTAACAGCGTCGCAATGTACAATATGGGAGGACTGAATGAAGACTACCTCCGTTACGGCGAACATGCGGTAAGAATACGGGAGCAGATGGATGAGCTCCTGGATGTACCAGTGTTCCCATGCGTATCCATCGGTTGGGACGACACCCCCAGGTTCCCCGTCAAGGGGGCTCATGATGTGGTACGTCTCCACAATACACCGGAGAGTTTTGCAGCTTTGTTGTCTAAAGCCAAGCAATATGCCGACCGTCACCCGGAACAGCCGAGGCTGATCACCATCAACGCCTGGAACGAGTGGGTGGAGGGAAGCTACCTGCTGCCCGACATGCTGAACGGTTTTGATTACCTGAAGGCTGTAAAGAAGGTGATGAACGGTAGCTATGATCCTTACCAGGAAAAGGATAACACCAGGCTATCCCCAGGTCGTTAAAACGACACACCAGTAAGAATCAGAACCTTATGAAATTATAAAAACAGGTCTGTTCACATTATTTATCTTAAAATATTAGGAAAATAAAAACATAAATACGAACTTGCGACTCTCCGTCTGAATCTGTTTATACCATAATGCGCTGATAGGTATCACCACCTATATTGGTTTAATTATAAAAAAAAGTCACGCGTATTATGAAACAGAAACTCTTTATCTTGATGATGGGGTTCCTTCTCTTCGCATGTGAAGGAGAAGAGATTAACCCTACAGGTATGGGTACAGCCATACGGCTGACAGCACAGATTGAAGGCATGAGAACGCGTCTCTCCGGCTCCACCTGGGAAAAGGGAGATGCCATCGGGGTTTACATGAAGTTGAACAATGCGCCGCTTGATTCATCTGCGCCGGAGCAGAATGTGAGATACATCTACGATGCGGAAACCGGCCAATTTAAAGCGAAGAACGACAAAGAAACCATCTTCTTTCCTTTTACCGGTGAAACGGTTGATTTCATCGGGTACTATCCTTTTCGGGAGATTGTTTCTGGTTTCACCATCCCGATCGATCTCTCGGTTCAATCCAAACAGTCTGCGATCGACCTGATGTATGCCGACAATGTCACAAATGTGAGCCAGTCAAACAGCGAAGTGGTGATGAGCTTCTCCCACCAGCTTTCCAGGATTGTGTTTCAGGTGGAGCACTATCGGGGATTTGAACTGGAAGATCTCTCGGTGATCATCACGGATGTACCTACTACCGGTTCATTTGATCTGACCAGCGGCAATCTGACGGTTGAAGCAGCTACAACCGATGTGGCATGTTGCATCAACGATGATTGCACGTTGGCCGAGGCTATTCTTATGCCGGGTACTGACCTCACTGGCAGTGACCTCTGGTTTATTACCAATGAGGGAGCAGAAGCCTACAAAGTATCGCTAAGTTCATTTTTCACCTCTGAATCGTTATCGCCATCGACGCAATACTCTTTCAATGCCACGCTTCATACGGATGAAGTATTGGTTGAGAACGATTCAACAAATATTGAGCCCTGGACTACTACGACATTGGATACATTCACTGCAGAACGTACCACTGAAGACCCACCGATGATAAAGGGTTCAAGGAGCGACCCCTATACTGTGGCACAGGCAATGGAACATCAGAACAAGGCGGATGTATGGATGGTAGGCTATATTGTGGGGGCATTCGACGGTACAATCAACAAGTTCGTGACCGACACCACCGGTCAGGTAAGGTCGAATGTGGCACTGGCTGACAACAAGGATGAAACGGAGATAACCCTCATGTTACCGGTAAATATCACCAGGGCGGCGATAAAGGATGCGCTGAACATCTGCGACAATCCATTCAACATCAACAGAGCGGTGATGGTCAGGGGTGACCTTGAATCATACTATTCTGTCCCGGGCATGAAAAATGCGGATGATTATCATTTTCTGGAATAGAGTAGTGGCACCCATGGCATGGTTGAAACCTGTAGCTATTCTAAAAAGGGCCCTGTCAGACGGGCCCTTCTGATCCATTTCATTTCTCTTTCCACATCAACAGTGCACGCGCGATAGCCTTCTCCACCAGAGGAGCCATGATCGCGTAACCTGCCTCGTTGGGGTGTACACCATCCCCCGAAAGCTCTTCGGGCAGTCCGTTGCGCTCATCCGCCATCGCAGTAAAGTAGTCGCAGTAAACCGCTCCTTTTGTGGAGGCGTAGGCCTCTATCCTCCTGTTCAGCTCCACCACCTTCTCTGCAGGCTCCTGTCCCGGACGCCATGGGAAATCGTAAGCGGGTAATACTGAGCAGAGCACCACCTCGATGCCGTTGGCTTGAGCCAGCTCCGTCATGGAATGCAGGTTATCCTCGATCATCTCAAGGGTGGAGGGTCCCGTGTTACCGGCAATGTCGTTGATGCCGGCCAGGATCACCACCACCTTGGGACGCAGGTGAATCACATCCTGACGGAAGCGGATCAACATCTGTGGGGTGGTCTGCCCACCGATGCCGCGATTGATGTAGTGACGTTCAGCAAAAAACTCAGGCACCCTGTCGATCCACCCCTGGGTGATCGAGTTTCCCATGAAAACGACGCGGTCGTCGCAGGTTCGAGGGGCAGCAAGCTTTGCATTGTCTTCCCTGAATCGGTTCAGGTTCGCCCAATCCTGGGCTTCTGCCATCATGGCAACAGTGGTCATCATTGTCAGCAGTAATAAAAACTTGTTTAGATGTTTCATTTGTGTCAGATCAATAGGATTTGTTATTTAGGGAGTGTCAAAAATAGTTATTCTCTGCATACCATTCAACCGTTTCATCGATTAAATTGGCCGATTGGTCGATAAAGCACTAAAAAATCAAAAAATGCGCTTCATCCAGAGCCAATTTCCCTGCGAAATGGGTATTTTTGAAGGAAAATCTCCGCCGGGTAGTACACAGGGGACATGTATGGTGCGTTCACCACCCTGATGAATCACTGCGGATTCCATTATCCTAAAGGAAAAGATTACAGAACAGCATGAACAGAAAAACAAAGATCATCCTCTTTGCAGCCATCGCTTTGTTGATTTTGGGGATGGCTTTCTTCCCCCGCATCAAAAGGTTTTTCGACTCAGACAAGCTATCTGACATACCGGCTAGAGGTGCCGGTGGAGCAGGTCGGTCGGAACTGGTGGTCGCAGCAACAGTACTGGAGCCCCAGACACTCAACAACATGTTTCGCATCACTGGTGTATTGCTGCCGGATGAGGAGGTGGATCTCACTTTCGAGACCCCCGGCAAGATCACCAATATCTTTTTCAAAGAGGGTACTTTCGTTGAAAAAGGGACGCTGCTGGCAAAGGTGAATGACGCCCCCCTGCAGGCAGAATTAAAGAAGCTGGAAGCCCAGTTGCCGCTGGCTGAAGACCGTCTCTTTCGTCAACAGACACTATTGGATAAGGATGCCATCAGCCAGGAGACCTACCAGTCGGTCTTCACACAACTGGAGACACTGAAGGCGGAGATTGAACTGGTGAAGGCGCGCATCCGGCAGACAGAGTTACGGGCTCCTTTCAGTGGGATGATAGGATTGAGACAGGTCAGCGAAGGGGCCTATGCCTCACCCACAGTGGTGGTATCCAATCTGACAAAAATATCGCCATTGAAAATTGAGTTTTCGCTGACTGAGAATTTTGTCAATCTCGTCAAACCGGGAACGGAAATCTCATTCAGGGTTGAGAACGATCTCGAGGTGTACAATGCGGCTGTCTACGCCGTTGAGTCACGACTCGACATACAGACACTGAACCTGTTTGCCCGGGCACGTTATGCCAACCATGACGGTAAAATCAAACCGGGACAGTCGGCAAAAATTGAAATCAAAATCGAACAGAAAGAAAATGCCATCGTAATACCCAGCATCTCCAGTGTGAAGGAGATGGGACGTGACATTGTCTATGTCTATGATAACGGTAGGGCCAGAGAGGTGGAGATCAACACCGGTATGCGCACCTCCTCATCCGTAGAGGTGATCAATGGCCTCTCAGTAGGCGACACCCTTTTAACCACAGGTGTGATGCAGCTCAGAAGCGGCATGCCGGTTAGAATTGGGCAAATGGTTTCAAACAGCGCAGAATAGAAGAAATGAACTTTTCCGAATTAAGTATAAAAAGACCGGTACTCGCCACGGTGATGGTGCTGATCATCATCATCTTCGGCGTGATCGGCTACACCAGTCTCGCTGTTCGGGAGTATCCCAGCGTGGACAACCCCATCATCACAGTGCATGTCTCCTATCCGGGTGCCAATGCGGAGGTGATCGAGAACCAGATCACCGAGCCACTTGAACAAAATATCAACGGCATCCCGGGTATCCGCTCGCTGGTCAGCCGCAGCAGTCAGGGCAGCTCCCGTATCACCGTCGAGTTCGAGCTGAGTGTCGATATGGAGACAGCGGCCAATGACGTGCGTGACAAGGTCTCTGTCGCACAGCGCTACCTGCCACGCGATACCGATCCACCCACCGTCTCGAAGGCAGACGCCGACTCCGACCCGATCATGCAGATCACCATACAGAGCCCCACCCGCTCACTGCTGGAGCTCTCCGAGATTGCCGACCTCACGGTGAAAGAGCGCCTGCAGACCATCTCCAACGTGAGCGCCGTCGAGATCTGGGGTGAATACCGTTACTCGATGCGCCTATGGCTCGATCCCATCAGGATGGCTGCTTACAACATCACGCCCATGGATGTCAAGGCTGCTCTGGACCGGGAGAACGTGGAGCTGCCGGCAGGCAACATCGAGGGAGATCACATCTCCCAATCGATCCGCACCATGGGGCTCATGCAGACACCTGAGGAGTTCAACAACCTGATCCTGATCGAGGACAACTACCGCATTGTCCGTTTCCGGGATGTGGGGTATGCCGAGCTGGATGCCGCTGACCGTCAGACCATCCTGCGCCGTAATGGTGTACCGATGGTCAGTTGCGTTATCATCCCACAGCCGGGAGCCAACCACATCGAGATTGCCGACGAGGTACGCAATCGCATGGAGATGATGAAAAAAGACCTACCGGAAGACGTGATCCTGGATGTGGCGTTCGACAACACCAAGTTTATCAGGTCCTCCATCGCCGAGGTGCAAAACACGGTCATCATCGCATTCATCCTGGTGGTGCTTATCATTTTCGCCTTCCTGCGCAATTGGCGCGTGACACTCATTCCGGCATTGGTGATCCCCATCTCGCTGATCGGCATCTTCTTCGTGATGTACCTCGCCGGCTTCTCCATCAATGTGCTCTCCATGCTGGCCGTGGTGCTGGCCGTGGGACTGGTGGTGGATGATGCGATCGTGGTGACGGAAAACATCTTCCAGAAGGTGGAGGCAGGAATGAACCCTGAGGAGGCAGCCATCGCAGGCTCCAGGGAGATCTTCTTCGCAGTTATATCTACGACCATCACCCTGGTAGCCATCTTCTTTCCCATTGTCTTCCTGGAGGGACTCACCGGGCGTCTCTTCCGGGAGTTCAGCATCGTGATCTCCGGGGCGGTGATCATCTCCTCCTTTGTCGCCCTTTCGTTTGTACCGATGCTAGCCTCCAAGCTGCTGAAGAAGAAACAGAAACACAACCCCTTTTACGACAAGACCGAGGTCTTCTTTGTGGGGATGAATCGTTTTTACGACCGGATGCTGCGCTCCTTTCTACACCGCAAATGGCTGGTGCTGCCCATCCTGATCCTCTCCACCCTCCTGATCATCCTCTTCTGGAACATTATTCCCTCAGAGATGGCTCCCCTGGAAGATCGCTCCCAGATCATGATCCGTAGCTCGGCACCCGAAGGAGCCACCTTCGAGTTTGTCAGAGACTATACCGATCGCATCTCGGAGATTGCCGACTCCATTGCGCCGGAGAGAGAATCAAACATTGTCTTCACCCGCAGTGGTTTCAGCATGGTACGCATGGTCCTACCCGACATGAAAGATCGCGACCGCAGCCAGATGGAGATAGCTGCCGAGCTTTCAGCAGCGGTAAGAAATGAGAATGCGGCACGAGCCTTCGTACAGCAACAATCCACCTTCGGCGGACGTCGTGCGGGCATGCCAATACAGTATGTACTACAGGCACCCAACATCGAGAAGCTGCAGGAGTTCATCCCTCCCATCATGGAGAGGGTGAACGCCAGCCCCTACTTCCAGATGGCTGATGTGGATCTGAAGTTCACCAAACCGGAGACACGCATCCTGATCGACCGCGACAAGGCTGCACTCCTCGGGGTGAGTACCCGTGACATTGGACAGACGTTGCAATATGCGTTGAGCGGACAACGAATGGGTTACTTCTACATGAACGGCAAGCAGTACCAGATACTGGGGGAGATCAACCGTCAGCAGCGCAACACACCGGTCGACCTGAAGACAATCTACATCAAGAACAACGTGGGGCAGATGATACAGATGGACAACCTGGTGAAGCTGGAAGAGTCGGTGGCGCCACCACAGCTCTACCGCTACAACCGCTTCAACTCGGCAACCATCTCGGCGGGTCTGGCACCCGGCTATTCGCTCGGTGAAGGCCTGCAAGAGATGGATCGCATTGCGGCCGAGGTACTCGATGAGACCTTCCGTACCGCTCTCGAAGGGGAGTCAAGGAACTTCAGGGAGAGCTCCTCCAGCCTGCTCTTCGCCTTCGGGCTGGCCATCCTGCTGATCTTCCTGGTGATGTCCGCACAGTTCGAGAGCTTCAAGGACCCGTTTGTCATCATGTTCTCCGTACCGATGGCCCTCTTCGGGGCTCTGCTTTTCATGTGGATATCCGGTGTGACAATGAACATCTACAGTCAGATCGGCATCATCATGCTGATCGGTCTGGTGGCCAAGAACGGCATCCTGATCGTGGAGTTTGCCAACCAGCGTCAGCAGGCGGGGCTCAACAAATACAAGGCGATACTTGAGGCTGCCGTACAGCGATTGCGTCCGATCCTGATGACCAGTATCTCCACCATGCTGGGTCTGCTCCCGTTGATGTTCGCTACCGGTGAAGGTGCCAACGGCCGTATCGCAATGGGAACAGCGGTTATTGGTGGCCTGCTGATCTCCACCCTGCTCACCCTGTTCGTGATCCCGGTAATGTACATCTACCTCTCCACCAACAGGGAAGCAAAAAAAGAGAAGAAGAACAAAGAACTTACATCACATGCATAAGCGATTCTATCCCTTCATCCTGACCAGCCTGTTCCTGCTGTTGCCGGTTATCGCCTTCACACAGGAGATGATGGACCTTCAGGAATGCCTGAACATCGGTCTGGAAAACAACTATGATTTGCAGATACTGCGCAACGAAGAGCGGATATCAGACAACAACGTCACCCTCGGCAACGCGGGATACCTACCGTCGGTAACACTCAACTCGGGTTATAACGTGCGCAGCAACAACAGCGATCAGTTTCCTGCCGGCGAGGATGATGTCCAACAGCAGCGTAATGCGTCTACCGGCACCTTGGATGCCGGTGTAACCCTCAACTGGACGCTATTCGAAGGGTTTCGTGTACAGACCAGCTACAAGCGTTTGCAGGAACTAAAGACGGTGGGTGAGCTCAACACTCGCCTGGCTGTGGAAAATTTTATTGCCAACCTCACGGCGGAGTACTACAACTACGTCCAGCAACAGATACGGCTGGGCAACCTCAAGTATGCGGTCGCACTCTCCAAGGAAAGACTCCGCATCGTGGAGGCACGATACCAGGTGGGATCACTCTCACGTCTCGACTTGCAGCAGGCAAGAGTCTACTTCAATGCTGACAGCTCACTGCTGATACAGCAATATGAGATCCTGCACAGATCGCGCATCCACCTCAACGAGATGATGGGGGGGGATGTGAATCGTTCCTTTGCCGCACGCGACACAACGATTGCCTGCAAGGGAGAGTTACAGAAAGATCAACTGCTGGTGGATGCCATGCAGCACAACACTCTGTTACTGTTGACAGAGAAAAACAAAACACTGAGTGAGCTGGAGCTAAAGAACCAACAGAGTCAGAACTTCCCCTATCTACGCCTCAACACCGGCTATGGATTCACGCATTACAACTACAACAGCGGTACGCTCGACCGTCAACGCAACTGGGGTCCCACCGTAGGTGTCACCCTCGGTTATACCCTTTTCGACGGCTTCAACCGCAGAAGAGAGCAGAAAAATGCGAGGATCTCGGTAGAAAACCGGCAACTGGAGGTAGAACAATACAAGCTGGCACTGGAGAGCGATTTTGCCAACATGTGGATGGCCTATCAGAACAACCTCGAGCTCACCCAGCTGGAGGTGGAGAGTCTGGAGAATGCCCGTCTCAACTACGAGATTGCCATGGAGCGTTATCAGATCGGCGACCTCTCGGGGCTGGAGCTGCGTGAGGCACAGAACAGCCTGCTCGAAGCGGAGCAACGACTGCTTACCGCGCAATACAACACCAAGCTCTACGAGATATCACTGCTACAGATCAGCGGGCGGGTGGGCAACTACCTGGTGCAGTAGCCTTTGACGACACGGTGAAACGTGACAGATGCGCCAGCACCTCCTCGTTACGGTCATAGAGACCCAGGTTCAGGTTCATCAGGTCACCTCGCTCCGCCATCTCCCGGATAATGGGAAAGATGGGCCGTTGCTCCCTCCAGAACAGCTTGTTGAGAAATATCATCGGACTGGCATAACCATACGACTCATAATGGTTCTGTGCCAGGTCCTGAAACACCTCCTGCATCGTCCCTGCACTGCCGGGAGTGAAGATCACACCTCCCTTGGCGAAGGCCAGCAACCCCTCCTCACGTACGCTGTTCTCAAAATATTTCGCGATATGCGTAGCAAACGGTGTGGGCAGCTCATGTCCATAGTGCCAGGTGGGGATACCCAGGCTCTCATATCCGGGATCGGGGAACCGCTCCATCACCCGGAATGCCGATGCCAGCCACTGATCATCCGAATAGGCAGGAGCAACCGAAAGCATCTCCATTGCCTCCAGCAGCTCAGCGTCACTCCGCCCAGCCATCCAGGCACCCACATGGGTCGCCTCCATGGCTCCGGGCCCACCTCCCGAGAGCATCAGATAACCCTGTTCGGTAAGCATCTTCGAGAGTCTGACCACCTGCAGGTATATTTCATCGGTACGCCGCATACTGTGCCCGCCCATCACCGCCACCAGTCTCCGTTCATCGTGTCCCGCAAGATACGCATGCAACGAATCGGTGATGGAGTGGTCGTGCAGGCGCTGTGCCAGCGTATCTTTTATCGATAGTTTCACCAACGACTTTTGATAATAGTCATAGACTACCTTATCGAGAGTAGCCTTGTAGGTCTCAGGATGAAGGGGGTCAAACCCGTTGTAGAGTGTATCCCTGTTATAGAGACTGCTCGGATAGGTGTTAAAGGGCACATTCAGTGTCGGAAAGATAAAATTGTCCGACAGCAGGTGGTGCAAGAGTCTGTCCGAGAGAACACACCCCAGAAAGAGGCATCTTGAAAAACGAATAGCAAGCATCTCCTCCTCTATCTCTGTCAGATCGAGCGATTGCACCGCGATCTCCTCCACATCACCCCGTTTCAGAAAAGATTTCAGTTCGGCAAGGTTGTCAAATTGTTGCATATATTCGGTTTGAATGTTAGTAGGTTGGAAAGTTGGTATGTTAGTATGTTAGTTTGTTAGTATGTTAGTATGTTAGTATGTTAGTTTGTTAGTATGTTAGTATGTTAGTATGTTAGTAAGTTAGTATGTTAGTAAGTTAGTATGTTAGTAAGTTAGTAAGTTGGTAAGTTGGTAAGTTGGAAAGTTAGTAAGTTGGTAAGTTGGTAAGTTCTTGGTTTATGGTTTATGGTTTGACAACTAACAACAACCCAAGAAACGGTCAACGTAATTTAGGCATTAACAAGCTGATAGCTGATAGCTGATAGCTGATCACTGATAGCTGATCACTGATAGCTTACATCTTCAACGCTCTCCTCGCCCAAATAGTTTGCGTCACCCCCCTCGAAAAGAGATAGAGGATAAAGGCCAGCCAGAGGCCGTTGTTACCCCAATGGGGTGAGATCAGGAAGAAACAGGCGAAGAAGAGGATGGAGGAGAAGATCATCGCGTTGCGCATCTGTGCCGAGGCAGTGGCACCGATGTAGATGCCGTCCCACAGGAAGGCGGCAAAGCCGGTCAGGGGTATCAGCAGGATCCAGAAAAGGTAGTCACCCGCCGCTTCGATGATGATCCGGTCGTTGGTCAGGATCTGCAGGATCTGCTCGGGGATAAGGATGTAGACCACCATCGAGGTGATGCTCACCACCCCACCCCAGATAAAGATGCGACGCAACATATGCTGCAGGGCGCTTTTGTTGTTCGCCCCGATAAAGCGGCCGGTGAGCGCCTCACCGGCATAGGCAAAGCCATCCATAAAGTAGGAGAAGAGCATGAAGAACTGCATCAGCAGGGCGTTCACCGCCAGGATGGTATCACCCATCCCGGAGGAGGCAAAGGTGAAGAAGGTGGTGACCAGCGTCAGCAGGAAGGTGCGTACAAACACATCGGCATTCACACGGAAATAGAGACGGATGGTGCCTCTTTCCCAGATATCCTCTTTCCGCACATAAAAACGGAGACGCCGGTAGTAACGCCACCAGAAGCCGGCAGCCACCAGAAAGGAGATGATCTGCGAGAGCAGCGTACCCAGCGCGATCCCTTCAATCTTCATCCCCAGCACGAAGACAAAGAAAACACTCAGCAGGATGTTCAGCACGTTGTTGAAGATGGCAATGAACATGGGGATCCGGGCGTTCTGCATCCCAATGAACCATCCCTTGAAGGCATACATCCCCAGCACCGCGGGGGCACCCCACACCACGATACGGAAATAGCTCTCCACATGATGTACCGACTCCGTTCCCGACTGAATCAGTGAAAAGGCAAACCTGCCCAGGGGAACCTGCAAGAGCAGGATCACGGTGCCGATACCCAGGCCAATCAGCAGCGAGCGGATCAGCACATGCATCGTCTCCGGCAGATCACGGGCCCCATAGGCCTGCGATGCAAAACCGCTGGAGCTCATCCGCAGGAAACCGAAGTTCCAGTAGATCATGTTAAAGATATTGGCGCCCAAAGCGATGGCCCCAATAAAGACCGCCGATCCCAGCCGTCCGGCAACTGCCATGTCAATCATCCCCAGCAAGGGTACGGTGATATTGGTAATGATATTTGGGAGTGCCAGTCTGAAGATCTTCCTATCCATCGGCACAAAAATAATCTAAAAACTGTTCATCTGCGAATGAATCACTCAAATTTCAGAAATGAAACCATCCCTTTCGGAGAGGAAATAACTGATTTTTTTCCGTAATCAATAGATTGATACAATCATTTTTTTGTAACTTTGTTTACTCCTTAACTAGATTTGTCTCTTTTTTTTCTCTTGACCGGGGAGTATACAACAAGACGATTCTGTAAGTTAAACATCAGGATACACAACATCATTTAGGATATACCATATGGACAAAATTCAGGAACTTACCTCAAAACTGTACACCGAAGGGGTAGAGAAAGGCAGGGAGGAAGCTGAGCGGATCATTGCCGAAGCCAAAGCCAGGGAAGAAAAAATAGTGAAAGAGGCAAAGGCAAAAGCAGATCATCTGATCGCCGCCGCTCAGAAAGAACAGGCTGAGCTGAAAAAGCATACCGAAGCGGAGCTCAAACTCTTTGCATCGCAGTCGGCCGAAGCGCTCAAGACAGAGATCATCAACCTGTTAACCGACAAGCTGGCCACCATGAATGTGAAGGCAGCCATGGAGGATAAGGGATTCATGCAGAAGCTGATCGGTGAGCTGTTAACCAACTGGTCGAAGGATGAGACCCTCACCCTGGGTGTGGAGAATGCGGCGGCGCTGGAAGCATATATTGCCTCCAACATGAAGCATCTCCTCGAGAAGGGATTGAAAATCGAATCGGTGAACGGCATCAAGACCGGATTCACACTCACTCCCGCAGACGGGACCTACAAGGTACGCTTCGGTGAGGAGGAATTCATCGATTATTTCAAGGAATTCCTGCGTCCCCAGATCCAGCAACTACTCTTTTAAAAGGGAGGCTATTCAGCATCTCCACCTTTTTAGATTTTGCCTATGCTTTTTAAAAATCAGTATTACTATTTTATCTCCGGCTTGCCCGACTTCTCGTTCGATACGACGAAGCTCCCCTTCTCCACCGAGACATTCAGGGAGATGCTCGACGAAGCCCTTAAGCCGGAAGACAGAAAGCTAATCAGCAGATACTTCCTTCGCTACGACAACCTCAACCTGTTTCACATCCTGAACAAGAAAGAGGGTGAATGGCACAACGAGGGCAACTTCTCCCCGGAAGAGATGAAAGAGATCGTAGGGAAGGTGAAAGAGGGGGAGCCTCTTGATCATGAGCTGGCACCTCCCTACTATGAAGCATTCATCAGTAGCTGGCTCAATGAAGAGCTGCCGGAAGAGTTTCGCACGCTGGAAGACCTGATTGCATCATTTCATATGGATTACGGCCTGGAAGCACGGAACAGCTTGATCGCCAACTGGTTCGAGCTGAACCTAAACATCGGAAACATCCTCTCGGCCATCTATGCCCGCAAATATGGAATCGATATCCCGGGTGTAGTGGTGGGGAACAACCCGCTGGCGGTCATCATCCGTGAGAATGCCAATGCCCGTGATTTCGGCATCGGCCTGGAGCTGGACTACTTCGACACCATCGTGCGTCTCTCAGAAGAGAATGACATCTTCGAACGGGAGCGCCGACTCGACAAGTTACGGTGGGACTGGCTCGAGGAACATACGGCTCTCGACTATTTCAATATTGAGTATATCTTTGCCTACCTCTGCAAGCTGCAGATACTGGAACGGTGGGTGGAGCTGAATGCCGAAGAGGGAGAACGTCTCTTCCGCGAGATGATCGACAACCTGAAAAGCGGGGTTGAGATGCCGGATGATATGTGACAACGACAAACAACAACAACCAAATATGCGAACAAAAGGAACTGTAAAAGGAATCATAGCCAACCTGGTCATCGTCGAAGTGGATGGACCGGTAGCCCAGAACGAGATCGCCTACATTGATCTCGACGGTACCCGCCTCATGTCGGAGGTGATCAAGGTGGTGGGAAAGAATGTCTATGTGCAGGTGTTCGAGAGCACCCGCGGCCTGCGTGTCGACACGCAGGTTGAGTTTCAGGGACATATGCTGGAGGTGGTGCTCGGCCCGGGACTGCTGGAACGTAACCTCGACGGACTGGAGAACGACCTCGACAAGATGGAGGGTGTTTTCCTGAAACGGGGTGAGTACACCTTCCCGCTCGACGAGGAGAAGGAGTGGTCGTTCAAGCCGCTGGCAGCTGTCGGCGACAAGGTGACAGGCGGCGCCTGGCTGGGTGAGGTGGATGAGAACTTCCAGCCGCACAAGATCATGGTTCCCTTTGTGATGAAAGAGGAGTACAGAGTGAAGAGCCTCGCAGAGGAGGGCAGCTACAATATCCACCATACCGTTGCGGTGGTGACCGATCAGGCAGGCAAGGAGCATGCCATCACCATGGTACAGCGCTGGCCGGTAAAGGTACCCATCACCACCTACAAGGAGAAGCCGCGTCCCTACAAGCTGCTGGAGACCGGTGTCCGCTCCATCGACACGCTCAACCCGATCGTGGAGGGGGGTACCGGTTTTATCCCGGGTGCTTTCGGTACGGGCAAGACCGTGTTACAGCATGCCATCTCGAAGCAGGCGGAAGCCGACATCGTGATCATCGCGGCCTGCGGTGAGCGCGCCAACGAGGTGGTGGAGATCTTCACCGAGTTCCCCGAGCTGATCGACCCCCACACGGGACGCAAGCTGATGGAACGTACCATCATCGTGGCCAACACCTCCAACATGCCGGTGGCGGCACGCGAGGCTTCGGTCTACACGGCGATGACCATCGGTGAGTATTACCGTTCCATGGGTCTCAAGGTGCTGCTGATGGCCGACTCCACCTCACGCTGGGCGCAGGCGCTCCGTGAGATGAGCAATCGTCTGGAAGAGCTGCCGGGACCGGATGCCTTCCCGATGGACCTCTCAGCCATCATCTCCAACTTCTACGGCCGCGCCGGACATGTCACCCTCAACAACGGACAGGAGGGCTCCATCACCTTCATCGGCACCGTATCGCCGGCAGGTGGTAACCTGAAGGAGCCGGTGACGGAGAACACCAAGAAGGTGGCACGATGCTTCTACGCCCTGGAGCAGGAGCGTGCCGACAAAAAACGCTACCCGGCCATCAACCCGATTGAGTCCTACTCCAAGTATATCGAGTATCCCGAGTTTGAAGCGTTTATCTCCGAGCATATCTCCGACGATTGGACAGCGAAGGTGAACGAGGCAAAGACAAGGCTGCTCAGAGGTAAGGAGATCGCCGAGCAGATCAATATCCTGGGCGATGACGGCGTGCCGGTGGAGTACCATATAACCTTCTGGAAGGCTGAGCTGATCGACTTCATCGTGCTGCAGCAGGATGCCTTCGACGAGATCGATTCAGTCACACCCATCGAACGACAGAAGCATATCCTCGACCTGGTGACGGAGATCTGCCGTACCGAGTTTCAGTTCGACAACTTCAACAAGGTGGCAGACTTCTTCAAGGAGCTGATCAACATTGGCAAGCAGATGAACTACGCCGAATTTGAGTCCGACTCGTTCAAAAAATACCACAGGCAGCTGCTTGAGAGGGTATCGGAGAAGAGCATCGAATGACGCGGCGAGACAACCGGAAGAACAACTAATCAGCTAATTATCAAATCAGCAAATCAATTTAAGATGGCAAAAGCATTTCAGAAAATATATACCCAGATCACCCAGATCACCAAGGCCACCTGCTCGGTGAAAGCCACCAACGTGGGATATGATGAGCTGGCTACGGTCAACGGCAGACTGGCACAGGTGGTAAAGATCATCGGTGATGAGGTGACCCTGCAGATCTTCCAGGGAACGGAAGGAATACCCACCAACGCAGAGGTGATCTTCCTGGGCAAAGCCCCCTCACTCAAGGTGGGTGATCAGCTGGCAGGACGCTTCTTCAACGCCTATGGTGACCCTATCGACGGCGGTCCCATACCCGAGGGAGATGAACAACCCATCGGCGGTCCGTCGGTGAACCCGGTAAGAAGAAAACAACCCTCCGAGCTGATCGCTACCGGCATCGCCGGCATCGACCTCAACAACACCCTGGTGTCGGGACAGAAGATCCCCTTCTTTGCCGACCCCGACCAGCCCTTTAACCAGGTGATGGCCACCGTGGCACTGCGTGCCAAGGCAGACAAGATCATCCTGGGCGGCATGGGGATGACCAACGACGACTACCTCTTCTTCAAGAACGTCTTCAGCAATGCCGGTGCCCTCGACCGTATCATCTCCTTTATGAACACCACTGAAGACCCGGCGGTGGAGCGGCTCCTGGTGCCCGATATGGCGCTGACGGCAGCTGAATACTTCGCCGTGGAGAAGAATGAGAAGGTGCTGGTGCTGCTTACCGACATGACCTCCTATGCCGATGCCCTCTCCATTGTCTCCAACCGCATGGATCAGATCCCCTCCAAAGATTCAATGCCGGGATCACTCTACTCCGACCTGGCGAAGATCTACGAGAAGGCGGCACAGTTCCCTACGGGTGGTTCCATCACCATCGTGGCGGTGACCACCCTCTCGGGGGGTGACATCACCCATGCGGTACCCGACAACACGGGTTACATCACCGAGGGACAGCTCTTCCTGCGTCGCGACAGCGACATCGGGAAGGTGATCGTCGACCCGTTCCGCTCCCTCTCACGTCTCAAACAGCTGGTACAGGGTAAGAAGACACGCGAGGATCATCCGCAGGTGATGAATGCAGCCGTGCGTCTCTACTCCGATGCGGCCAATGCCAAGACCAAGCAGGAGAACGGCTTCGACCTGACCGACTACGACGAACGTACGCTTGCCTTCGCAAAAGATTACTCCGAGTATATCCTGGCCATCGATGTGAACCTCGATACCGATGAGATGCTCGACAAAACATGGCAGTTACTCTCCGACCACTTCAAGGCGGCGGAGGTGAACATGAAACAGGAACTGGTGGAAAAGTACTGGCAATAATGGCAATCAAATTCCAATACAACAAAACCTCACGACAGCAGCTGGAAAAGCAGCTGAAGGTGCGTATACGGGCGCTTCCTACATTACAGAACAAGGAGACGGCACTGCGCATGGAGGTGAAAAAAGCCAAGAGGGAGATTGAAGAGCTGGAGAAGGAGCTGGATAAGCAGATTCACTCTTACGACAAGATGGTGAGCCTCTGGACGGAGTTCGACCCCACCCTGGTACGGGTGAAGGATGTGGATCTCTCAAAGAAGAAAATCGCCGGTGTCATCCTCCCCATCTTGGAGAAGGTGGATTTTGAGATCAAACCCTTCAGCATCTTCAGCCAGCCCAAATGGTTCCTCGACGGCGTGAAGACGGTGGAGGAGCTGGCGGAGATCGGTATCCGCCGCGAATTCAACGAGATTAAACTGAGAAGGCTCGAGTATGCCCGCAAGAAGACCACGCAGAAGGTGAACCTGTTTGAAAAAGTACAGATACCCGGCTATCAGGACGCCATTCTGAAGATCAAACGATACCTGGAAGATGAGGAGAACCTCTCCAAGTCGTCGCAGAAGATCATGCGTGCACATCAGGAACAACGCAGAGAGAAGGAGGGAAGCATATGGTAGCGAGGATGAAAAAATTCACCTTCCTGGTCTTTCACAGGGATTACGACCGTTTTCTGCATGAGCTGCGGGAGCTGGGGATGATCCACGTGGTGGAAAAGGAGGAGGCTGCACTCAACCGCGAGGAGCTGCATCAGTTCATCGCGGAGAGCAAGCTACTGAAAGAAGCCAGGAAAACACTGGAGAAGGTGGTGGACAAAAAGACATTCACCCCCACCGACCAACCCAGCGTGGCGAGAGGCATGGAGATCCCCGCGGCCATCGCCGGGATAGAGGCTGAGAAATCGGCCCTCACCCAGAAGCTGCATGTGAGCATACGCGAACGGGAGGCACTGCGACCCTGGGGTAACTTCAACCCCACCTATCTCAAAAAGCTGGAAGAGGCAGGCTATCACCTCAACCTCTTCATCACCCCCGACAGGAACTACAACCCGGAATGGGAAGAAGAATATAACGCCCTGATTATCCGCAGGGAGGGGTCAAAGACCTATTTCCTCACCCTGACACGGGAGGCTGGTCTGGCTGACCGGCTCAACCTGGAGGAGATGAAACATCCGGAGCTCTCACTGCAGGAACTGGATCAGCTGACCGTCACGCTGCACGAACAGATTGGGCAGCAGCAGGAGGCACTGAAAAAGCTGACAGCCGAACTGCCCTCGCTCGATGCGGCACTCAGTGAGCTCAACACGAAAATACTCTTCACCCGCGTAGCAGACAGCGCTACCCCCCTGGCAGAAGAGAAGTTGAAGCTGCTGCAGGGATGGGCACCCCTCGACAACGAGGCGGAGATCACTGCTTACCTGGCATCGAAAGAGGTCTACTTCGAGACGGCCACACCGCAACCGGAGGATGATGTACCCATCAAGTTTGCCAACAACCGCTTCACGCGTCTCTTCGAGCCAATCGCGGAGCTCTACATGCTACCGAAATACAACGAGATCGACCTCACACCCTTCTTCGCACCCTTCTTTATGATCTTCTTCGGATTGGCGCTCGGGGATATCGGTTATGGCGTCTTTCTCTTTGCAGGTGCCACCTTCGCCTCCATCTTCATGAAAAAGAAGCTGGGCAAGGCGATGATAGGTATCCTCAGACTGGTACAGATACTGGGTGCCTCCGCCACCATTTGCGGACTGCTCACCGGTGGCTTCTTCGGCTTCAACATCTACGAGACCAATATCCCCTTCTTTCAGAATATGAAGGATCAGGTCTACTTCGATAACCAGCAGATGTTCAACCTCTCGCTGGTGCTGGGTGTGATACAGATCATGTTTGGCCTGATACTGAAGATCTTCAACCGTATCAAGCAGTTCGGCTTCATGCACGCCCTCTCCACCATCGGATGGGTGATCCTGCTGATGAGCGTGATCGTGGCATTCCTCTTCCCGGCGCTGCTGGCAATGGGAGGCACCCTCCACCTGATATTGATGGGGGCAGCTGCCATCCTGATCTTCTTATTCAACTCCCCGGGAAAGAACCCGCTGCTCAATATCGGCCTGGGCCTCTACGACACCTATAACATGGCCACCGGGTTGCTGGGCGACGTGCTCTCCTATGTACGCCTCTTCGCACTGGGCCTCTCGGGAGGGATCCTGGCCAGCGTTTTCAACAGCCTGGCACTGGGTCTGAAGCCGGACAACCTGATTGGCGGGTCGCTCGTCTTCCTGCTCATCTTCCTCTTCGGACATGCGATGAACATCTTCATGACCGTGCTGGGTGCCATCGTGCACCCCATGCGCCTCACCTTCGTGGAGTTTTACAAGAATGCGGAGTTTGCCGGCGGAGGGAAAAGATACAACCCTTTCAGGAAATAACAGGCCATAACGGCAACATCTGATTGGCAGAGAAAAGAAAACAATGAACTCAGATAAAGTACATCATTTCAACCACAACAAATAACAATTCACAACATGGACATCAACTTATTAATTGCCTATATTGGCATCGGAATCATGATTGCTCTCTCTGGTATCGGCAGCGCCTACGGCGTTACCATTGCCGGAAATGCAGCTATCGGCGCACTCAAGAAAGACAGCACGAAGTTTGGCAACTTCCTCGTTCTTACCGCCATGCCGGGAACACAGGGACTCTACGGCTTTGCCGGATACTTTATGTTCCAGAGCATCTTCAACGTGCTGACACCAGAGATCACCTCCATCCAGGCGGCGGCCGTACTGGCAGGTGGCATCGCACTGGGACTGGTAGGGCTCTTCTCCTCCATCCGTCAGGGACAGGTATGTGCCAACGGTATCGCTGCCATCGGCCAGGGACATGACGTCTTCGGCAACACCCTGATCCTCTCGGTGTTCCCCGAGCTATACGCCATCGTATCACTGGCAGGTGTCTTCCTGATCGGTACCGCCGTAGCCTGAATGAGTCAACAACCAAATGCATAGAGGCTGCTCCCACAAAGGAACAGCCTCCATTTTATTTCTGACCAGCGAAAGAGATCAATCACCCTCGATCTCAATGCGATCGATGCCGATATCCTTCATCGAGGCGGGATCCTCTACCGGCTCAATATGGGTGGAGACGGTGACCGGCTCCCGGAACATGGCGATGATGGCCTCCTCCACCTCATCGGCACAGTCATGACCCCGTTTCACGCTCCACTCACCCGGCACCAGCAGGTGCATGGAGATGAAGCGACGCGGTCCCGACATGCGGGTCAGCAGGGAGTGATATACGATCTCCCTCTCTCCGAGCGAATCGAGATAGGAGGTTACCCTTTCCAGCTCATCCTCCGGGATGGAGGCATCCATCAGCTCACGTGCCGAACGTATGATAAGCCTGTAGCCCGAATAGATGATGTTGAGCGCTACCAGGATGGAGATGATGGGGTCGATGATCAGCCAGCCGGTAAGCTGCACCATGATGATCCCCAGAATAACACCTACCGTTGTATAGACATCGGTCATCAGATGTCTGCCGTCTGCTTCCACCAGCAACGATTTCTTCTTTCTCCCATTGTTGATCAGGATAAGACCTACCGCCATATTTACCAATGAGGCCAGCAGGGAGAAGAGCAACCCGGTCCCGATGTTTTCCAGCGGCACCGGATCAACAAGCCTCGGAGCAGCTGAGCGGATGATGGTGAAGGCAGCAATCAGGATCAGTGCCCCCTCCACGGCGCTGGAGAAGTACTCCGCCTTGCCGTGACCAAACTCATGCTCCTGGTCCGCCGGCTTACGGGAGAGATGAAGCATCAGCAACGCAAAGAGAGCCGCGAAGAGGTTGACGAACGACTCCAGGGCATCGGAGAGAAACCCCATGGAACCGGTCACGTGGTAGGCGTAGCTCTTGAGCAGGATGGTCACCACTGCCGCCCCCACGGAGAGATAGAGGTATTTGTTGAGTGATTTCGAGTGCATCAGGCTACAAAAATAATCATTTTTGTTGAACTCACTCCACCACCGGAGAGAATCACATCGCAAACAGCAGCTCAGCGCAACTCTCCCTTTGTCTTAACTGGTGAAAAGATAGCTTCCGGAGCCGATCTCAATCTCAATGCCCTCTTCTGTATGAACCACCTTGCGGATACCATCTCCCACGGGCTCGGCTATCCCGATCTCTTTCGGCAGCCTCACCACCGCGGATGTGTTGGGTGGCAGGGTGATTGCCCAGCTGAAGCCATCCTCTCCCCTGCTCCACTCGCTGCGGATCTCACCGTAGACCGATCGGTAGGATGCCTTCACCTGCGAGAGACCTTCCGGGAAGCTGGGTGTCATCAGCAATTTCTTGTAGGCCACACTCTCCGGGTGGTTTCTGATACCTGCCAGGTCCTCGTAATACCAGATGATCAGATCACCCAGCAGCATCACATGGTTGGCCGAGTTCATTGCCGGGTCGGCAGTATCCCCGTTCCAGAGCTCCCAGATGGTGGTGGCCCCCTTCTCAATCATATAGCCCCAGCTGGGATAGCTTTTGTTGGTAGCGATCCGGTAGGCGAGATCGACGTTACCATGCTCCGTGAGACCACGCATCAGTTGCTGGATCCCCAGCACACCGGTGCTGACATGTCCACCGAAATCATTCTCGGTCTTCTCCACGATATTGCGGAACAGCTCCTGCTCCCTGCCTTCGGGAACCAGCCCCAACTGTAGCGAGAGGATATTGGCGGTAACCGTGTTGTTGTCATACAGGGCAGAATCAGACTTGAAATAGTTCGCGTTATAGGCCTCTTTCACCTTTGCCGCCAGCTCACGGTACTGCGGGATATCAACCTGATTACCGGTTATCTCTGCAAAGCCGCACATCAGGTTCAACAAGCTGTAATACATGGTGGTGCTGAGCACAGCCCCGGCAGTTCTCCTGGCAGGATCCTGCGAGTGAATCAGCTCCTGTTTCTCAGGAGGCATGCACCAATCGCCATAGGTATCTTTTGTCAGGATGTATTCCTGCATTGACACCTCCCGTATGCGCTCCAGGTAACGCTTCATGGAGGCATAGTGCTTCATGATGGGAGCGGTGTCGCCATACTGCTGCCAGAGCATCTGTGCGGCGTAGAAATAGGCTGCCGGCCAGGTCACGTCATCGTTATAGAGCGTCCAGTAGCGAGGTGTAACCACCGAGATGCTTCCTTCCGGGCTCTGCGAGTCTTCGATATCCTGCAGCCACTTGCTGTAGAGCATGGCATTGCGGAAGATAAATGCTTCTCCGAAACAACCGGTGGCACGGTCTCCCAGCCATCCCTGTCGCTCATCACGCTGGGGACAGTCGGTAGGCATCCCGCGATAGTTACCCCGTATACCCCAGTAGGCATTTTTGAAAGTCTGGTTGATCACCTCGTTGGAGGTCTCAAACTGACCGGTGGTCTCCATCCGGTCATAGATTACTTTGCCGGTGAAGTGCGACAATTGAGGTACCTCCTCCATGCCCGATATCTCCACGAAACGGAAGCCGTGGTAGACAAACGAGGGCTCCCAGCTAAAGGGTCCGTCGGCCGACGGTGTGTAGACATCGGTCACTTTCGCCGACCGGAGGTTGGCCAGGTAGAGCGTGCTATCAGGATTGAGCAGCTCGGCAAAACGCATGGTGACAGGCTGATCCTTTTTCCCAATCAGGTTGTGGATCTGCAGCCATCCCACCATATTCTGTCCCATATCAATGATATACTTGCCGTCGCCAATGCAGGTGATCGCTGTCGGAGTGATCTCCTCCATCACCTGCAGATTGGGGTTGGGCTGCGCAGTGAGCTGCCCGCCCGGGGCAGCCATCAGATCGGCCCCCTTCCAGTCGCTGTCATCAAAACCGGTCTCGTTCCACCCCTTCATCTCCAGACGCGCATCATACTCTTCACCATCAAACTCGTTGTTGGCGATGATGGGACCCTGGGATGTCACCTTCCAGCTCTCATCGCTGGTGATCAGCTCGGTTGATCCGTCGCGGTATTCAATCTGCAGCTGCGCCAACAGACGGGGAAGACCAAACATCTGCGTATCGGTACCCCGCATTCCGAAGTAACGACCGTTGCCCAGCTTCACACCCAGCATGTTCTCCTTTCCGTTCAGCAACGAGGTCACCTCATAGACGTTGTAATAAACCCGTTCAGGATACCAGGAGACGGTGGGTGCGAAGAGGTCATCCGACACCCTTTTCCCGTTCAGATAAGCCTCGTAGCTACCCAGACCGGTCACATAAAGCATCGCTCGCTGAACCTTCTTGCCGGTGATGAAGGGCTTCCGCAGATAGCGGGCTGCCAGCCGGGTATCCCCTTCAGCACGCTCACCTGCATTGGAGAGGCTCTCCTCTCCGATCCATTCTGCCTGCCAATCAGATGGGTCTGACAGTGCCATGCTCCAGTGCTGCACCTCACTCCAGGAGGTCTCACCATGGTTGGTAGCAACCTTGACCCTCCAATAGTATGATTTACCGGATAAAAGGTCATTGCCGGCGTAAGGTATCAACAGCGACAGGTCACCCTGCACCACCCCCGAATCCCATACCAGGATCTCCTCTCTCTTAAGCGCATCTTTCGTTTCAGCCACCTGTATCCGATAAGATAGCTGCACCACGTCGGTCAGCTCAGAGGAGAGCTGCCAGGAAAAACGGGGTGCCAAAGTTGCTACTCCCAATGGATTCTCCTGCATCTCCACATTCGGCGACACTACTTGTATATGCGGCCCCTGGCAAGCGGTCATCAGCATGACCAGTATCAATCCGATAAAGATAATCTTTCTCATGTCTATCTGTTTTATGTTTTTCAGTACTTTCAATTGTAAAAGTAATACATCCCTGCCGGAACTTCAAAAAGGATGCATCCATCACTCACTCCTATCTGTCTTGCGACACCCGAATTCTCATGGACAGTATCTCCATCTATACCTGGAAAATAGATGGTTGCCTGGCAGTTGGGGGGAACGGTCACCTTGATCCCGGCCTTGTCTTTGTCTCTTTTCCAGTAGGAAACAATCGTTCCAGCAGGCGAGTCGAATTCCGTTTTTGCCCATTGCATTTTCGTTTCAGTGAGATTGGGCAGGTGCAACTCAAATCTTCTGAAACCCGGTTCACTCTTCCGTATACCGGCCACACCATCAATATACCAGGCACCGGGGTAGAGGTAGGAGCTATGCAGAAGGGAGTGACCCGGCAGATCCTTCTCCCACATCTCCCAGATGGTGGTGGCACCGTTCTCCCGCATAAAACCCCAGCCTGGGTATGTTGTTTGCGAGGTCATGGCATGGATCAGGTCATCGCGACCCTCGTCCCGCAACACCTTGAAAAGCATGGCGCCACCGGTGATGCCCACGTCGATATGTCCCTGCAGGTTCACCAGTATCTCTGTCCCGAGTCGCTGCATCACCTTCTCCCTAACTGTTTCCGGCATGATATTCCCATAGAGGGCAGCCGCCAGGCTCCGCATCGATCTGTCAGAGTAGCTATGATCGTCAGAATGATAATTTTTTGCATGCAGGGCTGCAGAGGAACGTGCTGCCTGCGCTTCCCAGTGCTCCGCTTCATCGATTTTGCCAATCACACGTGCAATCCTGGCCGCCGTCTTCAGGTTGTAGATCCAGTAACAGTTGTTGAAGAAGAGGTTCTCTTCGGAGTCGTTGTTCATCCCCTGTGCGGTAGCCCCCGGCCAAAGCCAGTCACCCAGGAAATCCCACTGCCCGCCATAGCGTTTCAGCAGGTCCTTCTCGACATGGGTGTCAAGAAATGCCAACCAGCCATGAATCATCTCAAAGTTCTCTTCCAGCACCCGTCTGTCACCCTGGTATTCATAGAGGAACCAGGGGAGCGTCACCACGATGCCGCCCCAGGCGGGGCCACCGCCTCCATGATAGGTGGGTGCTGTCTGCGGAAGGATCCCTCCGCCCAGCCTGCGACCGCTGCCCACCTGCTTGCGGGCCCATTCGGGATCGTTCATGTTTCCCACCATCGGCTCTGTACCCTGCACGTCACGCCAGTCCTCCAGCCACTTGGTGTAGAAAGCACCCAGCTTATAGTTGAGTAAGCCTGTCTCGGAGGTGGCATGTGCATCACCACCGTAACCGAAGCGTTCCCGTTGCGGACAGTCCACAACAAAGCCGCCCAGTGACAGATTCTCGAAGGTCCATTTCACCGTGTTGTAAATCCAGTTCTGAAGAGGATCGGAACATTCGAACCGGGTGGCATCGCTGTACCCCGTACGGACCAGCCATCCCCTGATCTCCTCCCTGCGGGGTGCTTTCTTCAATCCTCTGATGGTGATCCATCTTCCCGAGCTGTAGTTAAACCGATTCTCAAAAACGCCTTCCCCCGAGGGACCGATCACAAACTGATTCATCAGGCCAAAGGTATTGATCTCCTGCTCCCGTTCAGAATAGAGAAAATGGATGGTATCGCCCGGATTGCCTTTCACCGGGATACGAGTCCATCCAGCAAAGTTAACCCCCATGTCTACGCGCCAACACCCTTCGGAAAGCGGTTCAATGGCAACGGGATGGATCTCGTTGAGAAGGATGTTGGGCTCCACCTGTTGTGCGGAAAGCTTCAGAGAGGGGCTGAACAGCGATGCCTGTTGCCAGTCGCACTCATCCAGCGCAGGCAGGTTCCATCCCTCTATCTCCATGCGGGCATCCCATATCTCGCCCCCGTAGCCTCCCACGCCAAAACCCCAATTGCCAATCAGCTTGTTGGGACTGGGATGCGTTTTCCATGTCTCATCGGTGACGATTCTTGTGATCTTTTGCTGGTTATCCCCATAGAGATCAACCTGCGCGATCACCAGCGGTGCACGTGGCTTGTCGGCAGTAGCGTAAGGTGCAAAGATGGACCAGCCAGTGCCCAGCCACAACGTAACCACGTTGACACCCCTGGTGAGTGCCGGGGCGATATCATAAGCGATGTAACGGGCTCGTTGGGTGTGATCGGTCACGGCCGGTGCCAACACATGGTCACCAACCCTCTCTCCGTTCACATAGACCTCATGATAACCTACCGATGCGACAAAAAGGATGGCTCTTGCCGGCTTCTCCTTCAACTCAAATGTTTTCCTGAACCAGGGATCATACATACTGTTAGGACCCTCCTCCGGTTTGTAAGCATCCCCCGTACCAATCCATCGAGCGGTCCACTCTTCTTCTTTAAAGAGTCCGGTGCTCCACTCCGCCACCTCACTGTAAAATGAGACCTGCCCTTTTTCATCTTTTACAGCCACTCTCCAGTAATAGGTTCTGTCTGACTGAAGAGGGTCCCCTTCATATTCGATCAGCTGCATCCTGTCTGACTCCACCCATCCTGAATCCCAGATGTCACCACTCTCTTCTTCCAGCACTACCCTGCTGCTACTCACCAGGATGCGGTAAGCGGTTTGTCTTTGTCCGTAACGGTCCGGGTTCACAGCGTCAAGCGTCCAGCTGAAACGGGGATGCGCTATATCCAGACCCACGGGGTTCGTAAGATACTCACACAGCAGATTCACAGGGTAAATAGATGCAGAAGGATCTGCAAACAGGGGAAGTGCCATTGTAGACACCAATAACAGCAGAATCAGTTTGTTTCTCATCAGTATCAGCCAGTTGTTCGTTTAGAAATGACAAACTTACACATTATTTTCCAGCTCCGGATAAGACAAATGAGATAAAAACTGTGAGATATGATATAAGAAACAGTCTATTGTTTTTTTCGTTATCTTTGTGCTCCAATCACAAAATGCTGTAAGGAACTATGTTTGAAAATTTAAGTGACAGACTGGAGAGGTCGTTTAAGATACTGAAAGGCGAAGGCAGGATCACCGAGATCAACGTGGCCGAGACCCTGAAGGAGGTACGGCGTGCCCTGCTCGACGCCGACGTGAACTACAAGACCGCGAAGGAGTTCACCGAGACAGTGAAACAGAAGGCGATGGGGCAGGATGTGCTCAACGCGGTGAAGCCGGAGCAGATGATGGTGAAGATCGTGCACGACGAGCTGGCCACCCTGATGGGCGGCACGGCGGTCGACATCAACATCAAGGGGACCCCGGCGGTGATCCTGATGTCGGGGTTGCAGGGATCAGGTAAGACCACCTTCTCCGGCAAGCTGGCCAGCATGCTCAAGAGCAAGAAGGGGAAGCAGCCCCTGCTGGTAGCCGGTGACGTCTACCGTCCCGCCGCCATTGAGCAGCTCAAGGTGCTGGGGGAACAGATCGGTGTGTCGGTCTACGCGGAGGAGGAGAACAAGAACCCGGTGAAGATCGCGCAGAACGCCATCCAATATGCCCGTCAGCACGGCAAGGACCTGGTGATCATCGACACGGCCGGTCGTCTGGCCATCGACGAGCAGATGATGCAGGAGATCGAGTCGATCAAGAAGGCGGTCAACCCGCAGGAGATCCTCTTCGTGGTGGATGCCATGACCGGTCAGGATGCGGTGAACACTGCCAGGGAGTTCAACCAGCGGCTCGACTTCAACGGGGTGGTGCTCACCAAGCTTGATGGTGACACTCGCGGTGGTGCCGCGCTCTCTATCCGCTCGGTAGTGGACAAGCCGATCAAGTTTGTCGGTACGGGCGAGAAGCTCGACGCCATTGATGTCTTTCACCCCGAGCGTATGGCCGACCGCATCCTTGGGATGGGCGACATCGTCTCGCTGGTGGAGAAAGCACAGGAGCAATATGACGAGGAGGAGGCACGCCGCCTGCAGAAGAAGATCGCCAAGAACCAATTCGATTTCGACGACTTCATCGCCCAGATTCAGCAGATCAAGAAGATGGGTAACCTGAAAGACCTGGCATCGATGATCCCCGGTGTGGGCAAGCAAATCAAGGACCTGGATATCGATGATGATGCCTTCAAGGGGATCGAAGCGATCATCCGATCAATGACACCTGATGAACGTTCCAACCCTGAGATACTGAATGGCAGCCGCCGTGCCCGCATCGCGAAGGGGAGTGGCACCAACGTGCAGGAGGTGAACAAGCTGATCAAGCAGTTCGACGAGACCCGCAAGATGATGCGGATGATGACCTCCGGTGGTGGCAAGCAGGCGATGCGCAACCTTCGCAGGAGATAACGTTCGTTGTGCTTAGTTTATCGTTTACAAGAATAAAAAAAAGCTGATAGCTGAATGCTGAATGCTGAAAGCTGATAGCTGAAAGCTGATAGCTGAAAGCTGACAGCTGACAGCTGAATGCTAAATACTGAAAATCATGAACCTGATTGATGGAAAGGCGACAGCCGCCGAGATAAAACGGGAGATTGCTGAAGAGGTGGCACAGATCAAGGCTGGCGGGGGTAAGACACCTCATCTGGCAGCCGTGCTGGTGGGCCACGACGGCGGCAGCGAGACCTACGTGGCCAACAAGGTACGTAGCTGTGAAGAGGTGGGCTTTCACTCCACGCTGATTCGTTACGAGGAGGATGTGACCGAGGAGGAGCTTCTTGCATGCGTGGAACGACTCAACAATGATCCCGACATCGACGGTTTCATCGTGCAATTACCCCTGCCGAAGCATATCCGCGAGGAGCGGATCACGGAGGCAATCGACTACCGCAAGGATGTGGATGGTTTTCACCCGGTGAACGTGGGACGCATGTCACTGGGGCTCCCCTGCTTCCTCTCCGCCACACCGGCAGGTATCGTGGAACTGCTGAGAAGATACCACATTGAGACCCGCGGTAAGCACTGCGTGGTACTGGGACGCAGCAACATCGTGGGTAAGCCGGTATCGATGCTGATGATGCAGAAGGGAATCCCGGGCGACTGCACCGTGACCGTCTGTCACAGCCGTACCAAAGACATCAAAGAGATCTGTCTGCAGGCCGACATCATCATTGCCGCACTCGGCGTTCCGGAGTTCCTGAGAGGGGATATGGTGAAGGAAGGAGCGGTGGTGATCGACGTGGGCACCACACGTGTGCCGAGCGACAAAACCAAGTCAGGCTTTAAGCTGACGGGCGACGTGGCGTTCGACGAGGTGGCACCCAAATGCTCCTGGATCACGCCCGTGCCGGGCGGCGTGGGACCGATGACCATCGTCTCGCTGATGCGCAACACCCTGCTGGCAGGCAGGAAGGCAATATACGCATAATCGTCTGTCGGGAGACAATCCCCAATTTGATATACCCCATGAAGAAAGCAAAACCCCATGTCGTAGTCACCGGTGGTGCACAAGGCATCGGTCGGGTGGTGATGCAACTCTTGCTGGAGGAGGGATTCAGTGTATCGGTATTCGACATCGACAGTGAGGCGATGGAGGAATTGAAACCCTCGTTCCGCAGTCGCAGCGTCTCCTTTCATATCACCGACGTCTCCAACGAGGTGAGTGTCCGCTCCTCCATCCGTGCAGCCATCATGCAATATGGCGACGTTTACGGACTGGTCAACAATGCAGTATATGAACTATTCAAACCGATGGAGGAGCTCACCCTGGAGGAGTGGAACAGGGCCCTCGCTACCAACCTCACCGGCACCTTCCTCTGCAGCAAGCATCTGGCATCCTCACTCCGTGAGACAAAGGGATCGATTGTCAACATCTGCTCCACCCGTGCTTTTCAGTCGGAGCCCCACACCGAATCCTATTCGGCCAGCAAGGGAGGCATCTGTGCCCTCACCCATGCCATGGCGGTGAGCCTGGGTCCCCACGTGCGGGTCAACAGCATCAGTCCCGGCTGGATTGATGTTTCCGCATTAAAGAAAAAATCTCTGGCGAGACAGGTGAAGATTACGGAGGAGGATCACCTGCAGCATCCTGCCGGCCGTGTGGGCAATGCGATGGACATCGCACGCATGGTCCTCTTCCTGATGAACCCGGAGAACAGCTTCATCACAGGACAAAACTTCACTGTGGATGGGGGGATGACCAAGAAAATGATCTACGTCTGACGCTCCCTCTCAATATTTCTTCACCTTGATCAGCAGGATGCCCACCACGGTCCAGAAGATCTCCCGGATGCGCTTGCACAGACTCACAAAGACACCATACGAGAGTGGCAGTGACAGGATACCGAACACAATCACGATGCCTCCCTCACGGGAGCCCATCTGCATCGGCATAAAGAAGAGGATGTTACCGATCAGCGACTGGATCGATTCAATCAGCACACTCTTCCCAAAGGAGATAGGCATACCCACTGCCCGCATCATCAGGATCACCTCCAGACAAAGAAAAAAACGGGAAAATATTTCAAGGGAGAGGGACGCAACAAAATCCTTCTTGCGGTTGCGGTAAAGGTCGGCAATCAGGGTATCCATCTGGTCTATTTTCTCCTGGTTGTGTCTGCGATAGGCTTTCAGGCTCTTCCCGATAAAGGGAAGCCTGCCACCCAGCACCAGCGCCCTGTCTACCCCACCCCGGGTATAAACCCTGTAAGCCCATAACAGCAGCAGGATAGAGGTGGCTGTGGAGAGGATCATACCCAGCTCCACTACGTCGGAGAGCACCGGCACCAGGAAGAGCAGCAGCGGAATGGAGATCATCCAGAAGATGAAATGTGAGACAAAATGCATCATGGTGGATAGCAACACTGAAGAGGTGGCACGCTGTATACCGAGCGTGGATTGCAGTTCGATGATCTTATAGGGTTCACCTCCCATCAAGCCGAAGGGCGTGATGTAGTTGATGGCAAAACCACTGATCACCAACTTGAACAACCGCAGGAAACCGATCTTCTTCGTCTCTTCACTTCCATCCTGCAGAATCAGATAAAAGGAGTAAGTGTTGATCAGGTAGACCACCACCCAAAGGCCGATGATGGGTACGAACCACCAGCCGGTCTGCCGTATGTCTCGCAGGATATTGTCGACCCCGGTTTTATATATCATAAAGCCCAGTGCCAGGGCACCGAGCAGAAAAAAAATATTCTGAGCTATTTTCGCTTTTTTTGCCATAAGTGAGTGGCTCTAAACAACAATGGCCCGATACGCGCAGTATCAGGCCACAAAAATAGGGCTTATTCGTTAAACTATCGCAACAATTGATCCATTATTTTCGAAAAGGAGGCTTCACCACCACAGCTTTCAGCTTTTTGTTGCGCACACTGATATATATTTCAGTCCCGGGGGTAGCATACTCCGGTTTGAGGTACCCCATGCCGATCCCTGTTTTCAGCACCGGCGATATCGTACCCGAGGTGACAACCCCAATTGGGTGATCCTCATCGTTGCATATTTCATAGCCATGCCGGGGGATGCCCTTTTCAGTCAGTTCAAAACAACAGAGCCTACGGGAGACACCCTCCGCTTTTTCTTTCTCCAGCACCTCACGACCAATGAAAGGTTTGTCATCAGTGAATCGGGTGATCCATCCCAGCCCTGCCTGCAGGGGGGTTGTGCTGTCGTCAAGGTCATTGCCGTAGAGGCAGAAGCCCATCTCCAGGCGGAGCGTGTCTCTCGCACCCAAACCTATCGGTTTCATGCCATAGTCGGCACCTGCGTCAAAGAGCGCATCCCAGATCTCACCTCCCTCCTCGGGATAAAAATAGAGCTCAAAGCCTCCGGCACCGGTGTAGCCGGTATTGGAGATGATGACGTTCTCTACCCCGGCAAAGGGGGCGGTCACGAATGAATAATAGGGAATAGCAGAGAGATCTGCATCAGTCAGCTTCTGCATGATCTCCATTGACTTCGGACCCTGAACAGCCAGCTGGGCCATATGCCCGGAGGCATTCTCCAGCTCAGCACCCATGCTGTTGTGTCGTTGACACCACTCCCAATCTTTTTCAATATTGGCGGCGTTGACCACCAGCAGGTATTTCTCCGGTTCATAGTGGTAGACGATGAAATCGTCCACGATGCCACCCTGCTCGTTCACAAAGCAGCTGTATTGTGCTTTGCCGGGTTGCAGCCGGGAAGCATCATTACTGGCTATCCTCTGCAAAAAGGGAAGAGCCTGTGGTCCCTTCACCCAGAACTCACCCATGTGCGACACGTCGAATACCCCCACGGTATTCACCACCGTGAGATGTTCATCGATGATCCCGCTGTACTCAATAGGCATGTTGTAGCCCGCAAACTCGTGCATCTTTGCTCCCAGGGCAATGTGCTGACCGGTAAAAGGTGTTGTCTTCATATTCTTTATTAATCAGTCGGCTTAATCTCTTGCAGAACAATCGTTAAACAGACTGTGGTTTTATGATTCATCTTTGAGTCACTCTTCATCGCGTGCAACCAATTCGGCAATCTTCACGATCACCTCCGACGCCTTTTGCAGCGATGGAACGGGCAGGAACTCATACCTGCCGTGGAAGTTCAATCCACCGGCGAAGATGTTGGGACAGGGAAGCCCCATGAATGAGAGGCGGGCACCGTCGGTACCACCGCGAATCGGTTTGATGTTGGGTTTCACACCCACCGCTTCCATCGCACGATAGGCATAATCGATCACATGCATCACAGGCTCCACTTTCTCCTTCATATTGTAATACTGATCCTTTAGCTCCAGGGTGAGACGGTTTTCGTACCGTTCGTTGAGCTGCTCCACCACTTCGTTCATCAAACGCTTACGTGCTTCGAACTTGAGCCTGTCGTGGTCACGGATGATGTAGGAGACTCTCGCTGCATCCACCGTGCCGTTGATGGCAATCAGGTGAAAAAACCCTTCATACCCCTCGGTATGCTCGGGTCGCTCCCCTTCGGGCAACAGGGCTACCAGCTCGTTGGCCACATGCAGGGCATTGATCATCTTCCCCTTTGCATATCCGGGGTGCACGTTGCGACCCTGTATCTCTATCTTTGCCGAGGCAGCATTGAAATTCTCATACTCCAGCTCTCCCACCTCACTGCCATCCATGGTATAAGCCCACCGGGCCCCGAACTTCGCCACGTCGAACTTGTCAGCACCGCGACCAATCTCCTCGTCGGGTGTGAAGGCGATGCGGATCTTGCCATGTTCAACCTCGGGATGATCAATCAGATACTGCATGGCATTCATGATCTCTGCCACACCGGCCTTGTCGTCCGCTCCTAACAGTGTGTTCCCGTCGGTGACGATCAGATCCTCCCCCACATGGTGCAGCAATTCGGGGAAGTCGGACGGTGACAGCACCACGCCGTTCGATTCGTTGAGCAGTATATCCTTGCCATCGTAGGCTTTCACCATGCGTGGGTTCACCTTCTCGCCGCTCATATCGGGGCTGGTGTCAAAGTGGGCGATGAAGCCAATCACCGGCACATCCTTTTTGGTGTTGGCAGGGAGGGTAGCCATCAGATAACAGTTGTTGTCGAGGCTCACATCGGCAAGGCCCATCTCCATTGCCTCTTTCTCCACCTCTTTAGCCAGGTTGAACTGCTTCCGGGTACTGGGTGTCTGGGTACTGTTCTCATCCGATTGTGTATCGATGCGGGCATATTTGATAAAACGGTCTACGATATCCATGATGATACGATTGGTTTGTGATGATTTTTTCGTCGTTAAAAGAGTGTTACTCCTACAAAGATAAAAAAAGAGAGTGAATAGGAAAAATCAATTTCATCCTTTTGTATCTAAATAAAAAGATGTATCTTTGCACAAGGGTAAGTCCTATACGGCCAGCTCCCATTGAATCCCCCAGGTCTTGACCGAAGCAAGGGTATTTGGTTGTAGCGGCGCGATATAGATCGCTTACCCTTTTTTTATGCCATAACGACAAAAACCCCTTCGTCCGACACAGGAGAAGGGGTTTGTTGATTTTGGCTCTTACTTGTCCGATCATGCCAGCTTTGGCAATAGCTTTGCGTCGAGCGAGTACCTGCCGGCGCCTATCAGGATAGCTCCCGCAAAAACGATCAACAGGTCGAGTGCATGGCCGAAGACCATGAAATCATCGCCTGCCGCCAGATGGGTAGCCAGCGCCACCACCATGGTGCCGGTCAGCATCAGGGCTGCCGGACGGAACAGCAATCCCAGAGCAAACAGTGCACCACCTACCGCTTCAGCTACGGCTGCCATGAACCCCCAGAAGGCAGGTGCGAAGGTGATTCCGAAGATGGCCATGCTGCCGCCAATATAGGTCCAGGTCTCCACTCCTCCCATCAGCTTGGGAATACCGTGCAGCAAGATGCTGATACCAATCCCTGCCCTTAAAATCAACCATCCCAGTTGAAGAAGATCTTCTTTCTTTCTCATACTTGTACGTTTTATATTAGTAACCCCCAGCATCCCGGATAAGGAATCATACGCTAACGGGACTGCGGCCACTCTGTTTCGTGAATAAATAATGTCAGGGAGTAAACCCATCGGTAATACGATTTGTTTATCTTTGCATCATCAATAAAATCGATATGTCTACCATTGCCCCTTTCGCCAAACCGATGTATGTGATGTTGAAGCCGGTAGGTTCCAAGTGCAACCTCAACTGCGACTACTGCTACTATCTGGAGAAGGCGAACCTCTTCCCGACGAAGAACAACCAGGTGATGAGCGAAGAGCTCCTCGAACGGTTCACGAAACAATATATCGAAGCACAAACACAGCCGCAGGTCCTGTTCACCTGGCATGGAGGTGAGACGCTGATGCGGCCTCTCTCTTTCTACAGGAAAGCGGTGGAACTGCAGAAGAAATATGCCGGAGGACGTCAGATCGACAACAGCATACAGACCAACGGGACCTTACTGAATGATGATTGGTGTCGCTTTTTCAAAGAGAATAACTTCCTGGTGGGGATCTCGATCGACGGACCACAGGAGTTTCACGATGAGTACCGGCGCGACAAGATGGGGCGCCCCTCCTTCGTCAGGGTGATGCGCGGCATAGAATTGCTGAAGAAGCACGGCGTGGAGTTCAACTGCCTGGCAGTAGTGAACGATTACAACGTGGACTACCCGTTGGAGTTTTACCGTTTCTTCAAGGAGATCGATTGCCGTTACATTCAGTTTACCCCCATCGTGGAACGAATCCGAAGAAATAACGATTCTCCCTTGAAACTGGCCACCGCGACAGATGAGGAGGAAGATGTGGTGCTGGCACCTTTCACGGTACCAGCAGACAAGTGGGGCCAGTTCCTCTGTGATCTGTTCGATGAATGGATCAAAGAGGATGTGGGCAGGATCTTCATCCAGATATTCGAAGCCACCCTCGCCAATTGGGTGGGCGAACAGCCGGGTGTATGTACCATGGCCAGGACCTGCGGTCATGCAGGTGCCATGGAGTTCAACGGCGATGTCTACTCGTGCGATCACTTCGTCTTCCCGGAATACCGTCTGGGTAACATCTACGACAAACCGCTTGCCACGTTGATCTACTCAGAGCAACAGCTTACCTTCGGTAACAACAAATTCGACACGCTCCCGCAACAGTGCCACGAATGCGATATGCTCTTCACCTGCTACGGGGAGTGCCCCAAAAACCGTTTTATCCGCGACAAATATGGCAACAAGGGATTGAACTACCTCTGCAGCGGTTACTACCGCTATTACAGTCATGTGGCACCTTATATGGAGTTCATGAAGCAGGAGCTGCTGGCAGGGCGTCCACCGGCCAACGTGATGGAGTGGGCACGTATCAGGCGGACATCAGCTGGATAGTCTTCAAAAATAAAACACAAAAAAACCGAACCACATTCAGTGATTCGGTTTTTTCCGTCAGAATTGTTTGACTATTTGTTCTGTCCCTGACGGGCAGAATAACTGATCTTAAGCGCGTAAGCCTGTCTCAGCGCCTGCTTCACATCGGTGATGTACTGCATGCGGGTCTCCTCATCTGCCTTGATCGATACGGTCATCAACGGCTGGTCAGCCTCGTTCATACTTGCCTTTTCCTGTGCAATGTAATCCTGAATCTCCGACACCTGTGCAAACCGGTCGTTCAGCTGCATCTGTGTACCTGTACCCAGACGGGTCTCCATCGGGGGACCGATATTGATGTAGGTCACCAGCGACTTCTTCTCCAGCTTCTGTACCTCCGAAGCTGTAGGCAGCTTCATCCGCACCATCAGTGTTTCGGATCGCATGGTGGTGGTTACCATAAAGAAGAACAGAATAGCGAATACAATATCGGGCATCGACGAAGAGTTCAATGCAGGCATCTCTTTCTTGCCACCCTTATTAAATTTTCCCATATTATTGTCCTCCGTAGTTTTTGGGTTCTGCCTCGGATATACGCTGCGGATAGAGATCATTGATCTGATTCTGCTGATCTTCCGTCAGATCTTCATACGAGGTATTGAAATATTTCCGGGCACCTTCCTCCCTCAGCTCATTGTAAGCCCTTACCACCTCGTTCTGTACGGCGATATAGGTCTTATAGCTGGTGGTGGCATCGTTCTGAATGGAGACCACATGCTGATCCGTCACCGGCACGATGCCGATAGGGGGACCGAAATCTTCTTCAGTCAATTCCGGAAGCTGTTCACTGTTCGAGGTGTTCAGGACGAACTCCTTCACCCTGTCCTTGAGTGCAACCTTACTGCCTGTACCGCGTAACTCTTCCGCATTGGTGTACCATTCCGTTCCCTGTTGGTTTGTGACCATGGTTTCGTTCTGCGAGTTCACCAGTACCACCAGCAGGTTTCTGCGTTGTACATCGACCGTGGTCTGTTCCTCGGTCTGCGGTGGAGGCGGTAAACGGCGAGCCAATCCGGAATCGACGTCCATATTGGATACCAGAAGGAAGAAGGTCAGCAACAGGAAAGAAATGTCCGCCATGGAACTTGCGTTGAGGGCCGGAACTTTTCTAGTTGTTTTTGCCATAAAATAAACCTTTCTTTTTCTTTAATGTAGGGGCTGCCTGTTATCTTCTCTTCTTGAAAATGGGCAGTACCAAAATAGCAAGAAATGTAATAGCCAAAAGGAAGTAGGCACTGTAAAGCCACATATCGGTCAGTTTCAGTGTTGCGGGATTGTTGTCGGAACCGTCGTAACCGGGGATATCCAGCAGAGATCCACTACCCATTAAATAGGTCACCAGCAACAGGGCTACAATACCCACCAATGCAAGCAATCCTCCCAGTGCTTTCTTCGGGCTTTCCTTCAGTTGCTTGAAAAAAGTGAAGATCGCAAAGAGCAACAACACCACGATGGTGATCGCAAAGAGGATATAGGCCCAGTACAATACCATATCGGTAAACTTTGGCTGACTCATGTCGGCAGCAATCTTCTCATGCGCCGGCACCTGACCTCCCAGGTAGAACAACACCATCACAGCTATAGATATCAGGACACCTATAATGAGAGCGGTCTTGGAGGTTCTGTGTATTTTCGTAACAGCCATATTGCTTACAAGTTTTTGTATTTAACGTTGTATTTGATCACCTGATCAAGGAACTTGATAGAAGCATCTTCCATCTTGTTGAGGATACCTTCCATCTTGCTGAGAATGAAGTTGTAGATCACCTGCAGAATCAGAGCTACGATCAAACCACCTACGGTGGTGATCAGGGCCACCTTCATACCGCCGGCCACAATCGTCGGGCTCATGTCACCTGCTCTCTGAATGTCATCAAATGCCTGTACCATACCTACTACGGTACCAAGGAATCCGAGAGAGGGGGCAATCGCGATAAAGAGCGTGATCCAGGAGAGGTTTCTTTCCAACAGACCGGACTGTACCCCACCATAAGAAACGATGGAACGTTCTACCACGTCAGGACCCTGGTCCAGACGAAGCAGACCCTGATAAACGATGGAAGCAACAGGTCCACGGGTGTTGCGGGAGATGTCCTTGGCTGCCTCTACATCACCTCTGTCTAATGCGTCGCCCACTTTATCCAGTAAGGAATCGGGATCCACATCAGCCAGACTGAGATAGATGATTCTTTCCAGGCTGAAAGCCAGACCGAGAATCAAAGCAATCATGATCAAGCTCATAAAGCTGGCACCACCTTCAATGAATTTTGTCTTCAGCGCCTGGTGAAAACCACCGTTGGAGGTTTCTTCAACAGCAACAGAGGCTGTTTCTACAGGAGCAGCGACTACTTCTTCTGTTTGTTCAGCCGGAGTGGTTTCTTGCGCCAAAAGAACCGATGACAATCCTACAGACATCATTCCGAAGATTGCTAAAATTGCAAATAACTTTTTCATTGTGTGTTCAAATTTTTGATTAATGATCTTTACTAGTTTGTTGTATTACTTGTTGTTTTGTTAGGTTTTCTGTACAACAGTCTGATGATTAAAACTATCTCTTTTCTACATAAAAACTTGCGGAGAGAGCGGGATTCGAACCCGCGATACACTTTTGGCGTATACACGCTTTCCAGGCGTGCCTCTTCAACCACTCGAGCACCTCTCCCTTAAGAGCCTTTTCCAAAAACGGGTGCAAATTACAAAAAATATTTTATTCACATCCCATCCGGAGGGCAAAAATACTGAATTTATCGATTATATACTATATAGTTCAGGATATATTTTATAAAACCTCATTCGCATGCAACATCTGAAAAATGGCAGCGGATCATTCTCTTCCCGTCCGGTTGAAGAGCCGGATGGCATTCTCACTGGTAATATCCGCCACCTGTTCCACACTCATTTGCCAGATCGATGCCAGCATGGTTGCCACGTGGGAGATATAGGAGGACTCATTCCGCTTCCCGCGATAGGGAACCGGTGCCAGATACGGGGCATCGGTCTCGAGAAGAACCCGCTCCCTGGGACAGTCTGCGACTGTAGCGGCCAGGCCGGAATTTTTAAACGTGACCACCCCGTTGATGCCAATCATGAATTGTTTCAGCTCAAGGATCTGTTGTAACTCCTCTTTCGATCCTCCAAAACTGTGAAAGACCCCCCTGAGACGATCACCCCCCACCCTCTTGATGCAACGGATCACCTCATCAACAGCATTCCGGAAATGGATGGAAACCGGCAAATCCCTCTCGATGCTCCATCGTAATTGCTCTTCAAAGGCACTGAGTTGTTCAGCACGCAGCGAACGATCCCAGTAGAGATCAATCCCAATCTCTCCGATCGCCACATAGGCGTCGCTATCCAGCTCCTCACCTATCAGTTCCAACTGTTGCATCCACTCTTTTGTGACACTGGTGGGGTGAAGCCCCATCATCGGGTAAAAAAAAAGGGGATCATAGGCAACCGTTGTTTTCAGATCGGCAAGGGTTGTCTCATCAATATTTGGGAGCAATACCTTCTCCACACCAACAGATCTGGCCCGGGTGACGACAGCGTCAATATCTGATTTAAACTCTTCCAGAAAAAGATGCGCATGTGTATCGATGAACCTCATTCAACCGTCTCTCCCTTCCTGAAATAGTATACAACACCAAACTGGCGGTTTCTCTCCAATCGCTGTTCACCTGGTAACGCCATATGGTTTTTCTCCACCTCATCCCATATACGGCAGATCACATTGTCTGCCGTCTCCCTGTAATCGGCAATCTCAGCGAGGACTCGTGAGGTGGCTTTCTTGTGTAATAGCTGGTTTTGGTATCCCTCCCTGAAGAGCGCAACCATCACCTTCACCTTTGCAATGGAGGGGTTATAGATGGGCACTCCTCCACGAGAAATGCGTACATCCTCACCCTGTATGATCTTCTCTCCCCAGGCAAGAATCTGTTCATGGGTGGTCAGATCGGGCACAACCAGCTTCTCACCTTCCAATCCGTAATAGGTAAGCTGATCCTCCCTGATCTCCGCACGCATCACCGACATATACAATACCTGCACAAAATGAGAGAGATACATACGCACATTCTTCACCTTGGTGAGAAACTGCCTGTTGGCTTTCACCTGTATTTCATACATCTGCTGGTAGCGCAGCGTCAACCGTTCCAGCCTGGCCAAGACCTGTTGGGCTTCAGTCAACAGATGCGGCGTTAGAGGCAACTGTTGAAAATCGGTCTCTGATGCTTTCTCTATGGCTGTACGCAGTGCTTTGATACGTGCATTGTCGGTATTGGGTAGTCTGCGATAGGGCATTTTCCGGTGTTACATCTTTTATTTTTCCCGATACATAAGATTCTCTGATAACCAGAGTAAATTTCTTTTGCGATCATCAGCCACCCGGATGGATGATAAGAGATCCAAAGACGCAAGATAGTACTTTTCAATGAGATTCTGTGTAACAGCTCTTAAATTTAATTGATCATAAAGATTTTTAACAAAGCGGATCTTTTCCTCCGGTTCATAATCCGTAGCGATGAGCCATCGTTCAAGAGCTGACCGTTGTGACGAATCGGCATTACTGAGGGCTTTGATCAAAAGAAAGGTCTTCTTGTTGGACAGGATATCCCCACCGATCTTCTTCCCGAAAGTCTTCGGATCTCCGTATACGTCCAACAGGTCATCATTCAGCTGAAACGCAAGACCAATATGCACCCCATAGTCATACAGGATGTCCGCTTCCTCAACAGGAGCCTTTGCCAGAACAGCCCCTATTTTGAGCGCACTCCCAAGCAGTACGGCAGTCTTGAGGCGAATCATCTCGATATATTCTGCTTCCTCCACTTCCAGCCGCTTTTCAAAATCCATATCTAACTGCTGTCCCCTGCAGATATCCATGGCCATATCGGAGAAGATATCGAGCACCTGCGGCAGCAACGCTGGTGGGACCTTCGCCAGATAACGGTATGATTCAATCATCATGGCATCACCCGATAGTATGGCACTGTTCACATCCCATTTTTGGTGTACCGTGGGCATGCCCCGTCGCAGGTCCGCCTGATCCATCAGATCATCATGCAGGAGTGAGAAATTGTGAAAGATCTCAACCCCAAGTGCCGGAGCCATGGCAATCTGCGGATCACATCCGTAGAGATCGGCAGCGAGCAGCGTCAACAAAGGGCGCACCCTTTTTCCACCGATGGAAAGGATATACCGTACAGGGTCAAACAGGGTATGGGGCTCCTCCCGTTGTAACACATTCCCAACGGCTTCATGGATCATCTTCTCAAACTGAACGATCTTATTGTTCATTTGCAGGAGGTATGGATAAAAGGTTTGAAAGAGCAAAAAGCTGCTTCTGGTTCACAAAAGCAGCTTCATGCGAAAACTCGAAATGTATCAATTCTGTAGGCGGAACACCACGGGTAAGGTAAAACGAACACGTACTGCCTGCCCGCGCTGTTTACCGGGTTTCCATCGTGGCATCTGCTGGATTACCCTGACCGCTTCTCTGTCGAGCGAGGGGTCCACACCACGCACTACCTGTACGTCGGTGATGCTGCCATCCTTTTCCACCACAAAGTTACAGATAACGCGACCCTGGATTCCATTCTCCTGTGCAATCACCGGGTACTTGATGTTGTCACCGAGGAACTTCATCATGGCGGCGTTGCCACCGGGGAACTCAGGCTGGTTTTCCACTACCACGAAGATCTCTTCAGTCACCTCTTCCTGTTTGGGTTTTGGTGGTGGGGGTGGTACATAGGTCTGGAGCTGTCTTTGTGATTGGTCATCCTCCGTCTTGATCTCCAGCTTTGTTTCCACCTTCTCTTCTACCACTTCGATGATCTCAGGTGCTTCCGGTTCCGGTGGTGGAGGAGGAGGGGGAGGTGTTGGGTCTCGACGAGTAATCTCAATTTCTTCTTCGGCCAACACATCCTGAACGAGGACAGTCTCGTCCAGTTTTCGGGTTTGTGTGGACCATTCAAAAGCGAAGAAAAGAAGTGACAGCCCCACCACTAATCCCATCAGGATAAAGGTGTTCCGATGTACTTCCAAATTCGCTTTTGGCGATTTTTTTACTTCATCTTTGTCCATTTTGAAAAATTTTTATCTACTTCAGTTTGTTACAAGTCTGCTACTAATGCAAAAATAGGCATTTTTTTTTAACCACCTTCTTTTTCGCCTATAAAATTAGGAAAAATAGATTTATTAATGGTTCTGCGTCTTATTTGCAGTAAATTTCACATTCATTATCCGGCAGGGTGCAAGGCTGTTTATTTCACCTTGTAAATATCCTTCAGGTTGCGGCCGTACCCGTCATAATCAAGACCATAACCCACAATGAAATCGTTGGGTATCTCCAATGCCACGTAATCGAGCTGTAGTTTTTGCTTCAGCGCCGCCGGCTTGAAGAGAAGAGTGGCGATTTTAATCTCCCTGGGGTGATGAGCCTTCATCTGCTCCAGAAGAGAAACCATCGTGTTGCCGCTATCCACGATATCTTCAACAATCACCACGCACCGTCCCTCAATGCTTTCGTTGAGGCCCAATACCTCCTTCACATCATTGGTGGTGGTCGTTCCATGGTATGAGGCCAGGCGCACGAAGGTGATCTCACTTGCGATGTTCACCTCTTTCATGAGCTCTCCGGCAAACATGAAAGCACCGTTAAGAACAGCCACAAAAATTGGATTCTTTCCCTCCAGGTCGGCGTTCATCTTGCCGGCGATGCGTTTTATCCCCTGTTCAACTACCTCTTGCTCAATGAACAATTCAAAGTCTCTGTCCTTGATTGTGATTACTTCTTTCACGATTCTGGAATTTAAAACGCCAAAATTACGATTTTTTTATGACTTACACGTGGGGTTGGATGCTTTTTTACCTAAAATATGGTTTTCACAATATCGGTGAGCTTCACCGCCTGAAAGGTCATGTGTGCTACGCTGCTCTCATAGAGGATGCCTACCGTCTCTTCATCAATCATGGTGAGGCAGGAGTAGCCCCAGCCAAAATCCTCATCAAGCAACAGCTGGTGCTCCTCCGGGAAGGTCAGACCTCCGTCGAGGCTGGCCTTGATGGTGATCAGATTGCGGTGTTGTGTGGAGTTGGGATTGGCGAATAGCAGGATGTCACGACCCAGCAGGTTGTCGGATGCAGGGACACTGATCAGACTCGCCATGCAGACAGGCTCCTGCAGCACGCTTCGTGAAGAGGGATGATCAACCCAGGTTTCTCCAAGATCGCGGGTAATGGAGACCGCCCTGCTCCCGCCACGGTTATCCCGCATGTTGAGCATCAACACCCCCGGCTCCACCTCAGCCACCTGTGCCTCGGTGGTGTTGGTGCGGGCATGGTTATGGATGGTCCAATTCTCACCGCTATCCTTGCTAAACATGACCCCGGCATGAGGCACCCTGGCGGAATCAATATACTGTATCGGAAACACCAGCGTGCCGTCCTGCATGGTGATCCCCCTGCCGGGGCCCTGAAGCAGGAGATTCCAGGAGGGATCTTTCACTTGTGGGGTGATGTTGATTGGTTCAGACCAGCTCTTGCCATCGTCACAACTTTTTGTCAGCACCAGCTGTCCCGTGGTGTGAATGCTGTTTCCATCCATCGAATTGACCCATGCACGACCGTTTCCCATGCCATGCGTCCAGAGTGCCGCTATCCAGATGGTGCCGGTATGCTCATCGACCAGGATGGAAGGATCGCCTACCCCGTTCTGTGCCCTGGGCAGCCCCCCATACTCACCGAAGCGGAGGGGCAGACGCATCTCCTCCCAGCTCTGACCCTTATCGGTACTGCGGCTCAGACCCACATCCACATATTCCTGCAGGTCAGCACTGTTGTTGTAGCGCACGTCGTACACACCCAGCAACGTACCTTTATTCGTGGTCACCAGTCCCGGAATGCGATAGGCTGCCACACTGTCATCACCGGCATGACGTACTCCGATTCCCATGCGATGGGTAGCAGCCTCACCTGCAAACAGCAGCGGCGCTGTTGTCCCGTCGAGTTCAGCAGAGACCATCTCCACATCCACTTCGGTAAGCAACGATGCATCCGGTTGCATCTCCAGACTTACCCAAAAATAATTGATGCCGGGAAAAAGGGGATAGGCAGGCCTGAAAAGCACCTCGCGGTCGGGAGCTGCGATCTCCTGCACCACCAGCGAATAGGAGGGATTGGCCTCCCTTGTCCTGCCACGGTCATGACTGGAAACATACTGCACAGGAGCGTAGCGAAGCGCCTTCCGGTGCTGCGGCGCTTCCGTGCCACCATACCAGAGTCTGACAGCCTTCACCACCTTCATATCTGTCTCTTGCGCGAAACGGAGACGAATCTCATCCAATTGTTTACTTTCCGATGCTTCCAGACGAAGGTAAAACAGGACATTATCTTTCCGGTCAATCAGTATCGGAATCCGGGTCTGCTTCACCCGAAGGGTATCTGCCCCCTCAACCGGGAGGATAGCCATCACCATGGTCAATGCGAATAAAATAATTTTTTTCATATTCAAGGGATTAATACACAACAAAGATAATATATTTTTTCTATATATTAAACATATTTATATAGCTCCGCCTTACCTCCATGCTCAGAGGTTGAGATAAAAATCACGAACCAGCTCAATATAGGCGGGTGAATAGTGATGACGGGATACCTCCAGCAGTAGCTCCGTTTCCTCCAGCTCCCCGGGAGAGAGGGAAAGCTCAGCCAGCAATCTGCGGACCGGCTTACCGGGAGAAGGAACCACACCTGTCAATCGCCGCAGCATGAAACCGGCATGCGCAGACAACGCTTTCATCTCAGCGAGCCTGTCGGCGGGCAGGATCAGCGCCAGACGTCCCACTGGTGAGAGACAGCGATGAGCATCCCTGATCAACGCTTCAAGAGAGAGGCTGACGGAATGTCGTGCGTCTGCTCTTCCGGCATCGGGAGGCAGGAGGGAACGGGTGAAAAAGGGAGGATTGGAAACCACCAGATCGTAAAGCCGGGGAGGATGAAGTGCGAACTGTTGAAAGGAGGTGTTGATCACATTGATCCTCTCCTTGTAAGGAGAAGCCTTCACATTGTCACGGGCCTGCAGGCAGGCATTCTGATCGATATCAATTGCCATCACCTCCGCATTCCTGTTACGCTGTGCCAGCATCAGGGCAATCAACCCGGAACCGGTCCCCACATCCAGCAGGGTGGCACACTGCTCCACTGAGGCCCAGGCACCGAGGAGAACCCCATCGGTCCCCACCTTCATGGCACATCTGTCATGACTGACAGCAAACTGTTTGAAACGAAAATCAGGGTCAGGCATTGAAACCGCTCTTTATACCGCTTTGGCACGGAATTTGTTTAATCATCTGTTACACGAAAACAAATATAGCCATTTTTCTGTTTTGACAACAGAGCGAAACCAACGATTATGAATCCATTCAAAAAAGATATCCTCCAGGCAGAAGACAGCGAGTCGAACATCATCTCATTTATTGCCAGCGATTTTATTGACGGCAATACCGAGATTGATGAAACGGGGTTGAAAGAGACCTTACCGCTGTTGCCCCTGCGCAACACCATCGTCTTTCCCGGCAGCACATTACCCATCTCAGTGGGGAGGAAGAAATCACTGGCGCTGATCCGCTCCATGGGCAAGAAACAACGCTACATCGGACTGGTGTGTCAGAAAGATGCCGCAGTAGAAGATCCTGAAGGCGATGACCTCTATCGCATGGGTGTCCTGGCAGAGGTGATCCGCGTGATCGAACTGGCTGACGACAACCTGAGCATCATCGTCCAGGCAAAGAAACGGTTCGAGTGGCAGGAACTCACACAAAAAGCGCCCTATATGAAGGGCACGTACCAGCTGATGGAGACCATCAAGGCACAAAAAGATGACAAGGAGTACCATGCGATCCTCGACTCCATCCGTGAGTCGATGGTACACATGCTGCAGATGCTGGGCGAACCGCCCAAGGAGCTGATACAGACCATCCTGAGCGAAGCCTTCTCCGACATGCTGATCGGTTACTGCGGCACCAACCTGCCCATCGACAGTCGGGAGAAGCAGGAGCTGCTCAGCATCCGCGACGAGAAGGAGCAGGCCTACCGTCTGTTGATGATCCTCAACCGCGAGTCGCAGATCCTGGAGCTGAAGATGAACATCCAGATGAAGACCCGGGAGGACCTCAACCAGCAGCAGAAGGAGTACTTCCTGCAGCAGCAGATCAGAACCATCCAGGAGGAGCTGGGTGGCAACACCCAGCAGATCGAGATTGATGAGTTCCGTAAAAAGGGACGCAGGAAGAAGTGGAGCACGGCTGTTGCCGAGACCTTTGAGAAAGAAGTGCAAAAGCTGGAGCGGCTCAACCCGCAGTCGCCCGACTACTCGGTGCAGTTCGGTTACCTCCAGACCATCCTGGAGCTCCCCTGGAACGAATATACGAAAGACAACTTCAACCTCAAGCATGCGCAGAAAATTCTGGATCGCGACCACTTCGGCATGGAGAAGGTGAAGGAGCGGATCATTGAGCACCTCGCGGTGCTCAAGTTGAAGGGAGATCTCAAATCGCCCATTCTTTGTCTCTATGGTCCCCCGGGGGTGGGTAAGACCTCTCTGGGCAAGTCAATCGCTGAGGCGTTGAACCGCAAGTATGTGCGGGTGTCGCTGGGAGGCTTGCATGATGAGGCTGAGATCCGCGGCCATCGTCGCACATACATTGGTGCCATTCCGGGACGTATCATCCAGAACATCCAGAAGGCAGGCACCTCCAACCCTGTGTTCGTGCTCGACGAAGTGGACAAGATCGGCAATGACTTCCGCGGTGATCCCTCTTCGGCACTGCTGGAGGTGCTCGACCCGGAACAGAACATGGCATTCCACGACAACTACCTCTCCATCGACTACGACCTCTCGAAGGTACTCTTCATCGCCACGGCCAACAACCTGAACAGCATCCCGCAACCGCTGCTCGACCGCATGGAGCTGATCAACGTGGGGGGATACATTACTGAGGAGAAGATTGAAATCGCCCACCGTCACCTCGTGCCCAAGGAGCTGTTGAACCACGGCATCGCAAAGGGAGCGTTCAACATCCCAAAGCCCACCTTGCAACGCATCATCGAAAACTACACCCGCGAGTCGGGCGTACGTGAGCTGAACAAGAAGATCGCCAAGATCATGCGTCGTGTGGCACGTCGTGTGGCGGCCGAGGAGCCCTACCCCCGCTCGCTGAAAGTGCAGGAGCTGCGTGAATACCTGGGTGTGGAGGAATATAGTCGCGACCGATACCAGGGCAACGAATACGCCGGAGTGGTCACCGGCCTTGCCTGGACCGCCGTAGGAGGTGAGATCCTTTTCGTGGAGAGCTCCCTCAGCCGCGGCAAAGGTGCCAAGCTGACCCTCACCGGCAACCTGGGTGATGTGATGAAGGAGTCGGCCATGCTGGCCATGGAGTACATCCACTCCCATGCGGAGGAGCTGCAGATCGATCCGGAGCTGTTTGACAACTGGAACACCCACATCCATGTGCCGGAAGGAGCCATCCCCAAGGACGGACCGTCGGCCGGTATCACTATGATCACCTCGCTGGCATCGGTCTACACACAACGTAAGGTCCGCGCCAACCTGGCGATGACCGGCGAGATCACCCTGCGGGGTAAGGTGCTGCCGGTGGGCGGCATCCGTGAAAAGATCCTGGCAGCCAAGCGTGCCGGCATCAGCGACATCATCCTATGCAAGGAGAACCAAAAAGCGATCGAGGAGATCAAAGCTGACTACCTGAGGGGACTCACCTTTCACTATGTAAGTGATGTGAAGGAGGTGCTTGAGGTAGCTCTGTTACCCGAGAAAGTGGCCAATGCGAAGGATCTGACAGTCGCTAAATAAGAAACAGCTTGTAGGTAAAGTAAATCAGGTAGAACAGCAGGAAGAGGAGACCCTGCGTCCGCCTGAGGCGGGAGCTCCGTTTCATGAAGAGCAAGAGCAGCACGCCGATGCCCAGGTTGAAGAGACCATCCACATAGTTGATGTCAGTGGTATGCAGGGGAGCTATCAGGCCGGTAACACCCAGGATCAGGAATATATTGAAGATATTGGATCCCACCACGTTGCCGATAGCGATGTCGGAGCGCTTCTTGAGTGCTGCCACCACCGAGGTGGCCAGTTCCGGCATGCTGGTGCCTGCCGCTACGATTGTGAGGCCGATCAGTGCCTCCGACATACCCAGCCAGCCGGCGATGATCACCGCGTTCACCACCAGCAGGTCGGAACCGTAGACCAGCGCGGCCAGTCCCACACCAATAAAGAAGATGTCGAGCAGCCAGTGCTTGCTCATCTTGATCTCATCCTCCTCATCCCCTTTCTGTGCAGGCTTCTCTTTTTTCGAAGTGATCAACATATAGGTGATATAGGTAATCAGGATCAGCACGAAGATCAGCGCCTCCCAGCGTGAGATGGTAAAATCGAGGAAGAAGAGAAAGAAGAGCAGGGAGGAGAGAATCATCACCGGCACGTCGAGCTTGAGCAGCTGTCGCTTCACCGCCAGCGGGTAGATCAGGGCAGAGATGCCCAGGATGAGCCCCACATTGAAAAAGTTGGAACCTAGCACGTTTCCCACTGACAAGGCACCCTGACCGTTGAGGGCAGCCTTCACGCTCACCAGCAGCTCCGGCGCACTGGTACCCACCGAGACGATGGTAAGCCCGATGACCAGGGGACTGATGCCAATCCGTTTCGCCAGCGAGGCAGCCCCCGATACCAGACCTTCGGCGCCGAAATAAAGAATCACGAGTGAGAGCAACAACCAGACAATTTCCATATTTTTCTATTTCTATAACCTATTTCTGCACAATCAAATTTTCAGGTGCAAAGATACCGCATTTGTCGGAAATGAAAAAACCTCTTTCATTGGGGAAAGAGGTTTTCAACAATTTATCGTTGTCTGTCAATTATTCTGAGTAGTAGCGGAAATCCTTCAGCATCTCCTGCAATCTTTTGCGTGCGAAGAAGATTCTGCTTTTCACCGTGCCGATGGGCAGTTCCAGGTGACGGGCGATCTCCTCGTACTTGAAACCGGAGACATGCATGGAGAAAGGCACCTTATATTCATCAGTGAAACTGTTGATTGCCTTGTTGATCTCCTTGATGGTGTAGGCACCGTCGGGTGTATCAAAACCGGAGTCCTGCGGCAGGTTCAGATGATAGAGGTTCTCAGTTTTATCAATGATGGTCTGACTTCTCACAATCTTGCGATAGTTGTTGACAAAAATATTGTGCATGATGGTGAAGACCCAGCCCTTGAAGTTGACGTTCTCGTAATATTTCTCTCTATTGTCCAAAACCCGAAGCGTAGTCTCCTGCAACAGATCCTTTGCTTCTTCCCGGTCGGCAGTCAGCGTCAGTGCAAAATTGAACATATTGTCCTGCAGACTTAACAGCTGTTTCTCGAAAGATTTCTTTGTCTTCATAAGCAATGACTTTTAATTGTGTTAAATGACCGTTGTCCTTGCAAATATAAAAAGAACTATCCAATTTTCATACTGATTGTGCAATCAAAAACGATTAATGATTGTTAATTGAACAAATGAACCCCTTATCTTGTTGTTTATCAGATTGTATAATGTGGAAAAACGGGGTCATGACCCTTGTCAATTGGTAATAAATAATATCAATCAAATCAAGGTGAAGATAAAATATTACGATCATCATCCATCTGATCATCGTGCGATCGATGATCCGTGGCACACTATTTGTTAATTCATTCCTACAGAAATAACCCAATAAAAATTGATATATATTATGGTACAAAAAGGACAGATCGGTGTCACCACCGACAACATCTTCCCGATCATCAAGAAATTTCTTTACAGTGATCACGAGATTTTCCTCCGTGAGATCGTTTCGAACGCCGTCGATGCCACTCAGAAGCTGAAGACCCTCGCCGACGTGGGCGAGTTCAAGGGTGAGCTGGGTGACCTCTCCGTAAGGGTCTCAGTCGACAAGAAAAAGAAAACCGTGACCGTTTCGGACCGTGGTATCGGCATGACTGCCGAAGAGCTGGACCAGTACATCAACCAGATTGCCCTCTCTTCAGCCAACGACTTCCTCGACAAATACAAGGACAACAGCAATGCCATCATCGGTCACTTCGGGCTGGGCTTCTACTCCACCTTCATGGTGGCGAAGAAGGTGGAGATCGTCACCCAATCACACAACCAGGATGCACCCGCAGTGAAGTGGTCGTGCGACGGCACCCCGGAGTACACCATGGAGGAGGTGAAAAAAGAGGATCGCGGCACCGACATCATCCTCCACATCGACGAGGAGAACAAGGAGTTCCTTGAGAAAGAGAAGATTGAGTCGCTCCTGAAGAAGTACTGCAAGTTCCTCCCCATACCGGTGGTGTTCGGCAAGAAACAGGAGTGGAAGGATGGCAAAAATGTGGAGACGGAAGAAGACAACGTGGTGAACGAGGTGAACCCTCTCTGGAAGCAGAAGCCGACAGAGCTCAAGGATGAGGACTACCTCCAGTTCTACCGCACCCTCTATCCCATGTCGTTCACCGACGAGCCGCTCTTCTGGATCCATCTCAACGTGGACTACCCATTCAATCTGACCGGCATCCTCTACTTCCCGAAGATCAAGAGCAACCTCGACCTGCAGCGCAACAAGATACAGCTCTACAGCAACCAGGTCTACGTAACCGACTCGGTGGAGGGGATCGTACCGGAATTCCTCACGCTGCTCCACGGTGTGATCGACTCGCCCGACATACCGCTGAATGTCTCCCGCTCTTACCTGCAGAGCGACCAGAACGTGAAGAAGATCTCCAACCACATCACCAAGAAGGTGGCCGACAAACTGGAGGAGCTCTTCAAAAAAGAGCGTCCCCAGTTCGAAGAGAAATGGGAGAGTCTGAAGCTCTTCATCGAGTATGGAATGCTCTCGGAGGAGAAGTTCTACGACCGTGCCGCCAAGTTCGCGCTGGTGAAGAACAGCGAGCAGCAGTCCTACACGTTGGAGGAGTACAGGGAGCTGACCAAGGGGTCACAGACCGACAAGAACGGCGAGCTCATCTGGCTCTATGCCAGCGACCGCCAGGAGCAGTATGCTCCCATCGAAGCTGCCCGCGAGAAGGGATATGATGTGCTGCTGATGGACGGACAGCTGGATGTACACTGGATGGGGCTGTTGGAACAGAAGCAGGAGAAAACACGCTTCGTACGGGTAGACAGCGACATCATTGAACACATCATCGAAAAAGAAGAGAAGAGTGCTCCGGAGCTGAGCGACAAGCAGAAGGAGACACTGACCGAAGTGGTGAAGTCACAGTTGCCGGTCATCGAGAAGACCGAGTTCAACGTCGACTTCAAGGCACTGGGTGAAAGCTCCAAACCGGTGCAGATCACCCAGAACGAATTCTCCCGCCGCATGAAAGAGATGGCCGCCATGCAGCAACAGATGGCGTTCTATGGTGAGATGCCCGACAGCTATCAGCTGGTGCTCAATGCCGATCACCCTTACATCAAACAGCTGATCACCCTAAGCGAATCGAAGGAGGAACTGGAGACAACGGTCACAGCCGACACGAAGCTGAAGCATATGGTCGACCTGGCACTGCTGGCCGGTGGTCTGCTGAAGGGTGAGTCGCTGAACAGCTTCGTGAAACGGAGCTTCGAAATGATCTGAACCGGACAACAACAGAGATAATTGCATAAAAAAGGGGATCCCCGTAAGTGGGATTCCCTTTTTTGTACTTTTTCTGTATATTTGCAGCAAGAAAAGCTATCAACAGAGATGAACAAAACCTACGAGGTTACCTACTCACCCTTTCGTGCCTTCACGCGTAAGGCGTGGAGCATGCTGGATGAACATCCCATGTTTCCCGTTTCCGACATCGATCTCACACGGTTGCAGGCCCTCAACGAACCACTCACCACCGAAGAGGTGGAGGAGATCTACATCCCGATGATCCGCCTGCTGCAGATCCACCTGACGCACTACCGCAACCTGCACAACGAGCGCGATCAGTTCTTCCACAACACCAGCCACCCTATACCTTACATCATCGGCATCGCCGGCAGCGTGGCCGCGGGGAAGAGCACCACAGCGAGGGTATTGCAGAAGTTGCTCTCCATGACACCCGGTGCACCAAAAGTAGAACTGATTACCACCGACGGCTTTCTCTATTCCAATGCAGAGCTGGAGCGACGGGGCATCCTCAACCGGAAGGGCTTTCCCGAGAGCTATGATGCCAAACGGCTGCTGGCCTTCCTGGCTAGCGTGAAATCGGGGAAGGAGCTCCTGGAGGTGCCACTCTATTCGCACCTCTACTATGATGTGCTGGAGGGAGAGATACAGACCATTGAACGTCCCGATATCCTGATCGTGGAGGGAATCAATGTGCTGCAGGTGAACACGGCCAAGAAACCAAAGCGGAGGGTGTTTGTCTCCGATTTCTTCGACTTCTCCATTTACGTGGATGCCAGCGAACGAGACCTGAGAGAGTGGTACCTGGAGCGGTTCAAGAAGCTGCAGCAGACAGCATTCCGGAATCCCGAGTCTTACTTTCACCGTTACGCGACCTACTCCGAGGAGGAGTTGATGAAGTTCGCCAATGAGGTGTGGGATGAGATCAACCTGGTAAACCTGCAGCAGAACATCCTCCCCACCCGCTTCCGGGCCGACCTGATTCTGGAGAAGGGAGAGTGCCATTTTGTCAGGGGCGTCCGCATCCGGAAAATCTGACTACACTCAACAAAAAAGAGGCTGTCTCATGATATAAAATGAGATAGCCTTTTTTTGTTTATAGGTTACAGTTTGAGTAGCCCTATTTCAGGAAGAAACAGCCTACCTTCTTCGCTACAGGTTCTAATCTCGTTCTAATATGGTTCTAATATGGTTCTAATCTCGTTCTAATAGATTAGAACCAGATTAGAGTCAGATACGACTGAATTGATACGCAGTAAAAAGCCAACTAAGGCGAATCTTAGTGGGTGGGATAAAAAAAAGCCATCTCATTTGTAAATTGAGACAGCCTCTTCGTCTGTTTTCTCCTTGTGCTCTGCAGCACAAAACTTCACGCATCAAATGCGGCTTCTATCCGCAACGCGATTTGCCTGAACTCCTCATCGGTCAATTCAACCCTCTTACGGGCAAGACTCATGTCCCCCTCCTGCTGAATCGGGATCAGGTGGATGTGGGCATGCGGCACCTCGAGGCCGATCACCATCACTCCCACGCGGCGGCACTCCACCGCTTTTTCAATCGCCCTTGCCACTCTTTTGGCAAAAAGTATCATGTCGGCCAAGAGTGCATCATCTAAATCGAACAGGTAATCGGTCTCCTGTTTGGGCACCACCAGGGTATGCCCCGCCTGCATCGGGTTGATGTCTAGAAAAGCAAAAAAACGATCATCTTCGGCCACCCGGTAGGATGGGATCTCCCCTGAGATGATCCGGCTGAAAATGGTTGCCATTTTTTTCAGATTGATATTTCCACTATTTCAAATGTCATTGTTCCGGAAGGAACCTTGATTTCGGCCACGTCACCCACCTTCTTGCCCATCAGTCCCTGTGCGATGGGGGTGCTGACCGCGATCTTACCGCTTTTAAGGTCCGCTTCGCTCTCCGAAACAAGGGTGTAAGTCATCGACTTCTTTGTCTGCAGGTTGCGAATGGTCACCTTGTTCATGATCTGCACCTCATCGGTGCCGATGCTGCTTTCATCAATGAGCCGGGCACTTGCGATCAGCGTTTTCAACTGTGCAATCTTTGCCTCCAGCATTCCCTGTGCCTCCTTGGCGGCATCATACTCCGCATTTTCCGACAGATCACCTTTGTCACGTGCCTCTGCAATCTGACGTGAGATCTCAGGCCGTTGCACTGACTCCAGCTCTATCAGGTCTTCTTTCAATTTCCGAAGTCCATCTTCGGTCATGTAGGTTACTGCCATAACTTGTAATTTCTTTGTTTTGATACTTGTATTAAACAACACAAAGAAAAAGAATTCCGGCCTTTTTCAACAAGACCGGAACTCCCTTTTTCCATGATGTAATTATCACAAAGATAAAAACTTTATTCCATAAAAACAAAATTTGGGAAAAAAGTTTCAGAGCAACTTTTTCAGTTCCTCCTCAAGGCTGGCATACGATTCGATACGCACCACCGGATCACCGTCCCGATTCATGATAAAGGCTGTGGGCAGCTCTCTCACGTTGTAGAGCGGGAGCAGGCGGCTGTTGACCGACTGGGGATCACGCACGGCGATCCAGGGCAGGTTGCTGGCAGCTGTTTTCCAGAAATGTTCATCCGAGTCGAACGAGATCTGGTAGATCTCCAACCCACTCTCCCGGTAACGTTCATAGATCGCATTCAAGTCGATGTTGTGCCTGGGAGAAAAGTCGGAACCATACACCGTGAAATCGAGCAGCACCACCTTCCCTTGCAGGGAGGAGAGACTCACTTTCTCACCACTCACCACCGGCAGCACGATGTCGGGCAATCCCGTACCGGTCTCCGGCACTGCGTTTTCGAACAGTTCAGCCTGTTGCTCCTGTTGACGGCGCACCTTCAGGGCGTTCATGGTGAACTCATAGAGATGACGGGTACGATCGCTCTCCGGGTAATAACGATTCCAGGAGGTGGCTACAGCCCCGAACATGGCGTAATCGCGACGGTCATAAGGATCGAAAATCAGGAAGTTGTTGATCTTCTGGAACAGGGCATAGTAGGCAGCTGCACCGGAGGGATTGCCCAGGATCAGTTTAGAAATCTCACCCTTATAATTGAGCAAAGCGGAGTCGAGCTGGTTGATGAAAGTCATGTCGTCGATCAATCCGGCTTTGTGCTCCTCCTCCAGCTGTTTGAGAGCGGCTGCAGTTTCAATCACCAAACGGTCCACCTGCCGAAGCTGATCGTTGGTGGGCGAATCTGTCACCTTGAAAGAGCGATAGAGATCCGAACCGTCAGCTGTCACCCGGAGTGTCTCAGACGAGTCCACCGCGAAGGCTGCCATCAGGCCACCCAGACGGAGCTGATAAAACTCAGGATTGACCGGCGCCGGATGCCGAAAACGAAATGCACCCTCCTTGTCAAGTACCGCCGAGTCGAGTAGCACCACACCGGCAAGCGCCCGCTGTTCCAGGTAGAGTGTATCACCTTCCGCAGCAACGATATTTCCTTCCACCGTGAACCGTTCGCCTTTCGCACATCCGGTGATCATGAGAACCCCGAGCAGGAGTATAACAACAATGAAACCCTGTTTCTTCATATCATTTCAATTAAGGGTGCAAACTTACTCTTTTTTTAGAAAACAAAAAAGTTGGAATGATTGTTAAATCTTATATATATGTGAATGTCCCATGAATTTTCACCTTTTAACTGCACCTGACATGAGAAAATTTATCATTACAATCTTCCTCGGGATTTTCCTCTTCTCCGTACAGGCACAAGATCGCGCCTTCACCCGGTGGGCGGCAGGCATCAACGGTGGCCTTTATGGCGTAGGCCTGCAGGGAGCCACCAACCTCTCTCCCCACCTCTCACTGCGTGCCGGCTTCGACTATCTTGGTTACAGCCGTCAGGATGTTGCTTCGTTTGAAGCGGAGATCGAAGGATACGAGGAATATGGCATCACCCCCACGGTGGAGGCGGAAATCACCGAGGCCTCCATCACCTTCCCCAATTTTAAACTGATGCTCGACTATTATCCGGTGCGCAACGGAATCTTCAGCCTGACTGGCGGCTTTTACGTAGGCAGCAACAGCGTTGACGGAGAGGGACTGATACACGACTATGAAACAATCTCCGCTGCAATGGGCGAGGAACCCACCCTCACCTACGAGGATATCGTCTTTCAACCCAACAGTGACGGCAGTTTTGATGCCCTGCTGACAATGGGAAACAGCTTGAAACCCTATGTTGGTCTGGCCCTGGGCAGAACCATCCCGAAGAACAGGGTAGGTGTCAGGTTTGAACTTGGTGCGGTCTACCAGGGCAAATACCGTCTGGATAGCGACAACCTCAACGAAGCCGGACGTGAATGGGTGAACCGCATGGCAGAGGAGCTCGATCTGCCGGTGTCGCAGGAGACACTCAACTGGTGGCCCATGCTCAACCTCTCCCTCACAGTGCGCATCAAATAAAAGGGACGGGGCAACTCCGCCAGATCTCTATTTATTTTCAAGCACAATTTTCAAACACTTCTTTTGTTATTCTCAAAATAAGTGCTAATATTGCATGTGAAAAATGCTGATACTTTTGTGCTAACTGAAAAACAGTCGTGAACAAACTGACAATCTACTCGCCTGACAATATGGGTATATCGATGCCCGTGATGCTCATCATCCTACTGCTTGCAGCAATTGCAATCACCTTGTTGATCCTGCTGGTACAACGCACCCGCGCTCTGTCCCGACTGCAGCAAAGCGAGAAAATGCGTACGCTTTGCTTGCGGGGATTGGTACATGAATTTCGCTCACCCCTTACCATCATTCAGGGACTGAGCCGGCACCTCCGGGAGGTGAATCAAACGGGCAACAACAACCACACCTACCTGGGAACCATTGATCGGCAAGCCAGGATCCTGAACGACCTTGCCAACCGAATGCAGGTGGTGACCGGTTATGAGACCGCAGATGCACCCGATGCCTGGAAGCATGGAAACGTAGTGGCATTCCTGGAGATGGTTGCCGAATCATATCAGCTTGTGAGCCGCAAAAAAGGAGTAGAGATGGTATTTTTTAGTGAAGAGTCGCAGATTGAGACCGACTATCATCCCTCTCATCTCCAGCACATCCTGCAACTACTGCTCAACAAGGCCTTGGAAAGCAGCCGTGAGGGCTCCAGAATCTTTCTCATCGTGGAGCGGCAACGGGGGAGCCATAAAAATTACGCCATCAAGGTGGTGGACCATGGCAAAGGCATCAGCAAGAAAGAATTGTCACATCTGTTCGAACCCTGTTATCGCGAAGACATTACCGAGCCGGCTAATTCAGAAACAGCACTGATGCTCAGCAAACAGCTGGTGACAAGATTGAAAGGAAACATCAGGGTGAACAGCAGTGAGGGGAAAGGTACCACCTTCACCCTTCAGCTCCCCATCCGAAACGACAAAGCCGCCGCTCGTTCGGAAGAGACTTCCCGGCCGCTTGCATTCAATCCCTCAAACGAGGAACATGAGGCGGAGTGTGTGATGCCCCGCAATTCCGCCCCCCCCTCCATCCATGCAAATGACCCCCGTGAGCTGATCCTCCTTGTGGAGGAGAACAACGACATGGCAGGTTATCTCAGCACATTGTTCCATCCCAACCGATACAACCTCCTCATTGTCCCCGGAGGTGCAATGGCACACGAACTGGCAGTGAAGCATATTCCCGACATCGTGATTGCTGACAGCAACACATCCCCAAAAAGCGGGCTGGAGCTGTGTCGTTCGTTTCGCTCATCACCCCTGTTGAACCATATCCCGGTAATCATCCTTTCTGCCCGCAACACTCTAGACGACAAGCTGGAAGCACTTCAAAGCGGTGCCGATGCCTACCTCAGAAAGCCATTCCGTGCGGAAGAGTTGCAGTTGAGGGTGGAAAAACTGCTGGAATCAAGGAACCTGTTGCGGGAGAAATACCAACGAGCACAACCGGTCAACGAGATAAAAGATGAACCGGAGAGTCAGCAGCTGGAGTTTTTGAGGCAGGTGACCGACATCATCCACCGTGAGATCAGGAACCAGGCGTTTTCACCCAAGATGCTGGCCGATGAGCTCGCCATTAGTCTCTCGCAACTGAACAGGCGTTTGAACAGTGTGGCTGGGAAACCATCCTCCACCTACATCCTGCAGGTAAAAATGGCACATGCCAGGAAAATCCTCGCTTCACAACAGAAAGCCATTGGTGAGGTAGCCGCCGAATGTGGCATTTACGACGTCAATTATTTTTCACGTATTTTTAAAAAGCATACAGGTGTTACACCTACTCAATACCAGCGACTTCCCAGCCTCAATGAAGGATGAATCGAAAAATATCGGGGAAGGCGCTCCATATTTTATTAAACTTTTTTTGTTTTCAACAACAAAGTTGTATATTTGTAAAAAATTTTTTCGCTGTTGCCCTCTCCCGTACGGTAGCGGAGCAGCGGAGTTTTTTGAAAAAGAGACAATTAAACCAGGGATAGGATCCCATAATACAGGTCAATAAAAAAGCGACAGTGACATGATTTAGATCAAAACCGGGTAACAGCACAGGTATTAACTTATTTGTATGCATTTTAGCATTTTTCTTTGCGCAAAATGTACTAAGATAATAAAATGTTAAAGCGTAGTTTATCCTACAATTTTGGTCATAAATCCTAACATGAAGCAATAGAAATGCGTATGTTTGCCACCATTAAAAAGTGGCGGTGATAAGGAGAGATAAAAATCTCCAAGCGGTCGGAGGCCTAAAAACAGGCATGGCAAACGACAAACGACAAACGGTCGGAGCAAAGTTTTAAAACGTTCAGCAATTTTGTTACAAACGGATGAGGGACGAAACAACAGAAGCAGAAAAATCACGATGAGTCGTAAAGCCGCCAATGCAGTGGAGAAAATATTAACCACATACGTCTATGAAGTATAAACTGATTCAAAAAGCCAATCCGCTCGAACCGGGGACAACACGAAAGTGGTATGCCAGTCCGGTAAAGGCGGGAACCATCAACAATTACCAGTTGAGCAAGGGAATCGCAGGCAAGTCCTCCCTCTCACGCGGTGATGTGATGAATGTGATCGAGAACATGGTGGATGAGATTCCCCGATACCTGACTGAGGGCTACAGCGTAAACCTGAACAATTTCGGCACGCTGCGTCTTTCTTTATCGAGCGAAGGGGTAGTAGATCCGGATATCTTCACTGCCGGTCACATCAAAAATATGCGGGTGGTGTTCACGCCCTCGCCTGAGTTTAAAGAAACATTGCAAAAAATGCATTTTGAAAAAACTGAATAGTCAATCACACGCGTAAAGAAAGGAGGAGTATCAGGTAACAGTTTATGAAAAACAGAACGATCGAAGAAACAAAACAACAAAACAAACTCCGCCCGACACTTGCGGAGTTGACGTTTGAACAACCAACGAAAAAACTTTAAAAATCAAATAGGGAACAGAAAAGTGCAATATCTTAATTTATTATTATTAAATTTTTTAGTGTATGAAAAAAAAGTTATTATTTAAGTTATTCATCTTTGCAGTAATTGGCGCATTTGTGACAGTTACATCTTGTAAAGATTATGATGACGACATCACCAATCTTCAGGACCAGATTACCTCACTGAAGACTACGGTTGATGCCGTGAATGCTGCTGTACAAAGTGGTTCTGTGATCACTGGCGTGACCTCTACGGCCAACGGTATCACTGTAACCCTTAGCAACGGCCAGTCCTACACCATCACCAACGGTGCTGACGGTGCTGATGGCGCCAACGGTGCTGACGGTGCTCCCGGTTCCGTAATAACCATTGGTGAAAACGGTAACTGGTACATCGACGGAGTTGACACTGAGCTTCCCGCACGCGGACCGCAGGGTGAAACCGGTGCTCCTGGTGCTGACGGTGCTCCTGGTGCTGACGGTGCTCCTGGTGTTGACGGTGCTCCTGGTGTTGACGGAAAAGACGGAGCCTACTATTATCCCAACGAAGATGGTTACTGGTGGAAAGTAGACGGTGAAACCGAAATGGCAACTGAAATGACCTGGCTGCCGGCCGGTACCATTACTGCCGTATGGGATGAAGCTGCTCAAACAGTTACCCTCTACAACGTAGAAGGTGCCGACGGCCCCATTCCCTTTGGCAATGTAGCCATTGTAAGCCTGCATCTCATTCCTCAATACGTGATGCCTACCGGTTCACTGCCGATGCTCGTGTTCCAGACTCTGGTAACAGAAGATTGCGGTAACATTTCAGCTCCTGTTGTAGCCAAGTTCCGCGTTAGCCCGAGCAACGCTTCGGTCAATACGATCGATACCGAAAATCTGGCATTCCTCTACAACGATCCTACAGTACTTAACTTTGGAGTAAGATCTGCAGATATTGCTCCGCAAGCTACTTTCAAATCATTGAAAGACGGAATTTTGGAAGTATATGTGGATATCAATACCGAGGAACTGGAAGATCTAGTAGAAGCTATTGAAGAAGGTGGCAAAATGGATAATCTCCAGCTTGAAGTACCGTTGAAGAGTGGTGGTAAAGTTTATTCTGACTGGATGGGTGTGACTTCACAAGAATTTGAAGATATCATGCTGATTAATAATCAGAACGAACCGGAAGAAGACTTCGCAGACTACGCATTTACCACTAATCTTGAATCAACCAAAGCCCTTGAGGTGGATGACCTCCCGGTCGTACAGATCAAGTATGACAACACATTCGACTTGATCGATGTAGTGAAAGCTATGATAGTTGATCCGGAAATGGTATTCGATACTGAGGCTTACGGTCTGACCTATAAGTTTGACCTGCTCGACGAAGAGGGTGAAGTGATTGAATATATCGAAACAACAAACGAAACCGACCAGCAGGATTTTATCACACTACTGGATGGCGACAAGGGAACTGTTAAATCGAAAGTATTCTCTCAAGAGGACAGCAGAACTGCTATCGGTCGTACACCTATCGTTCGCGTTCGTTTGATGAACGAAGACTGCACCGTTTACACCGCATTCATCAAGATCAATTGGACAGAAGATGAACCTGTTCCTCCTGTAACTTTCGACGTTGAACTGGCCAAAACAATTCCGTTCACTTGTGGTGATCTCAACGTGACTAGCACTGTGCAGTGGATGAACGAAGAGATTTACAGCGCATTGGGCCTGACAAAACAGGAATTCCACGCTACTTATACACTGGATGAAACCGGAGTATATGATGCTGATGGTGAAATTGATGAAGCACTTGGAACAGTAGAAGAACTTGAAGACTTAGAAACTGGTCTGACAACCTATCTCTTTAGCTGGACATTCACTCCGGATGCTGAGAGTAACGTTGTTACAGGTTATATCCATTATCTGCAAGGAACCAGGGTAGCAGTGAAGGTTAAAGTTACAGCAACTGTAACAATGCCGACATTGAGCCTCTACGGTTACAACACAACTTACTGGAACGCCGCACGTAACCTGTTTACAGTCAACCCTATTGTTTACGGTAATGCAGAAGCTGGTGAAGATGCAAACATCTACGCTGACCTACTGAGAGGATTTGTGGATGAAGATGGAATTTACAATGCGGATGAAACTGCAATCGTGAAGACCACAGGTGCTGCACCTGCAACAGTCACATTCATGTTCGACGAAAGCAAGCTGGCTAACTACACCTACTTCATCGGCGACGTTGAATATTCAGTTGACGAAGAAAATCTCTCAATCTCTGTAGACGGAACAGAACTGTTGCTTGGAACAGAAGTAGCTGCTACAATCGCAAACGATACTGAAAACGGTTACAAGATTTATCTTGACACTGATGGAACAGAAGCTACAGATGCTGCCAAGGCTCTGATTGGCAAGAAAGTTCCTGTAAAGATTGTTACTGACCTTTGCGGTGATGATGAATTTGTGCAGACACTCAAATCTTACGAAGTATTCTTCATCGAACCGATCAAGATCAATGCTGAAATTGAAGGCAGCTTCGAAGATGCAGTGATCAACGGATCCAGAATCGCTATCGGAGAAGGTCTTACCTTCACTGACTGGAACGGCTATGCTGTACGTGCTACTGCATATGTAAATCCTACTGTAAAACAGGAATATGCTGCTGAACTCTATCTTTACTATGTAATTACTGATCCGGTATGGAACCTTGAAGATGCTACCAGCAATCTGAAACTGGTTAATGGTGACCGTGTACCGACCGAAGGTTACACCGAAGGTCCTGTTACCGATCTGGGTTACAGAATCACACAAGATGGTGATGAATTGGTATTCTGGAATGACGAAGGTGTGAAACTGATGGAACCGTTCGAGATCTATGTACCTGTTACAGTTGGTCACAAGTGGGGTGAAACCACTCGTACTGTAGCAATCACAGTGAATCCGACAGAAGAGTAACACAGGTTAAGATACCTGATTACTTAATATTGAAAAGAGGGTGCCCAACTGGGCATCCTCTTTTTTTTGTGGAATCCTGTTAACAAAATGTGTGGAGAAATAAACATTTGTCACGGTTTATTGTTAATATTGTAAAGAAAATCTTAATCGAAGAAGAATACAAGTATTAATCAACAGAATAACCACATTTAAAAGTTTTGTCTATGAAAAAGTATTTATTGTACCTGATCGTTTTCACCCTCTTACCGATGGTGACGTTTGCACAAGAAAGAGAGATCAAGGAGGAGGGCAAAACCTTCTTTAAGCCCCACTTCTTTACGCAGTGGCAGGCAGGAGCTGCCCACACCTTGGGTGAAGCAGCTTTCAAGGATCTGATCTCACCTGCGGGGGCAGTGAACCTGGGCTACCAGTTCAGCCCCATCTTCGGCATGCGCCTGGGCGCCTCAGGCTGGCAGGGAAAAGGGGGCTGGGTGGCACCGGCTCAGGTGTACGACTTCCAGTTCGTGCAGGGCAACCTAGACCTGCTGTTCGACTTGGGCACGCTCTTCGGAGGGTTCAAGCCGGAACGGGCGGTGAGCCCCTATCTTTTTGCCGGGGGTGGTTATGCCTACGGCTTTGAGAATGGTGCCAAGGCACTGAACACCGGCGACTATGACCTGGAATATCTCTGGAACGATAACCGCGGATTTCTGGCAGGACGCGCCGGACTGGGCGTCAACTTCCGCATCAGCGATGCAGTAGCCTTCACCCTCGAGGGTGGTGTCAACATCCTGGACGATCACTTCAACTCGAAACGGGCCGACAACCCCGACTGGCAGTTCAACGCGCTGGCAGGCTTCAAGATCAACCTGGGCAAGAGTTACGGACGTACCGAGCCGGTTTACTACGATCCGAAGCCGGTACCACCGCCCGCACCGGAACCGGCACCCGCACCAGCACCAGCACCGAAGCCTGAACCGGCACCGGTAGTAGTGAAGGAATTCCCGACATTGCCTTCCATTCACTTTGCCTTCGACAGTGATGTGGTGGATACCGAGAAGTATACTTCCGAACTGAACACCATCGTCACCGTACTGAAAGAGTTCAGCGACACGGATGTGAACATCATCGGCTATACCGACCACAGGGGACCCGATGCCTACAACGACGCCCTCTCGGTGAGAAGAGCCGAGGCAGTAAAGAGCTACCTGGTTGGTCAAGGCATCAGCGCCGCCCGTATGACCACCACAGGGTTGGGTGAAGATCCCAAGACCAGCGGCGAGGAAGCGCTCACCATCCAGGCACGCCGCGTGGAGGTATCTGAAAAGAACTAACAGACATCCTATTTGCACAGAGGAGTGTCCCGCAACGGACACTCCTCTCTTTTTGATTGCAAGCTCACTCGCATTGAGGAGGTGCAACCACAACAGGTGATGCGTTGACCTGCACCGGTGCGTTGCGATTGTTATACTAATTTACAGTGCCGAATGCACCAAGTAACCAAAACTTTATGTACCTTTGTGTAATTTTTCACTTAGAAGATTACAACAGATATTTATGATGAATCCAATTGTTAAGCGGATCGAACTGTCAGACGGACGCACGATCACGCTAGAAACGGGGAAGCTGGCAAAACAGGCAGACGGCTCCGTGACCCTTCGTATGGGCAACACGATGCTGCTGGCCACCGTTTGCGCAGCCAAAGATGCCACCCCGGGTACCGACTTCATGCCGCTGTCGGTTGATTACCGCGAGAAATTTGCCTCCTCGGGACGCTTCCCCGGAGGCTTCCTGAAAAGAGAAGGAAGACCTTCCGACTCTGAGATATTGACCAGCCGTTTGATCGACCGCGCGCTGAGACCCCTCTTCCCGGACGATTTCCATGCAGAGGTGTTCGTGAATGTGATCCTCTTCTCTGCCGATACGGAGAACATGCCCGATGCACTGGCCGGATTGGCTGCCTCGGCAGCACTCGCCGTTTCGGACATCCCCTTCAACGGACCCATCTCCGAGGTGCGTGTTGCACGGGTCAACGGTGAGTTCGTCATCAACCCCACCTTCCAGCAGCTGGCCCAGGCCGATATGGACATCATGGTGGGTGCCACCCTCGACAACATCATGATGGTGGAGGGCGAGATGAATGAGGTGTCGGAAGCAGAGATGCTCGATGCCATCAAGTTCGCCCACGAGGAGATCAAGAAGCATTGCCGCATCCAGATGGAACTGACCGAAGCGGTCGGCAAAACCGAAAAACGTGCCTACTGTCACGAAGAGAACGACGAGGAGCTGCGCAAGCTGGTATGGGACAAGTGCTTCGCACCTGCATACGTGGTGGCTGCCTCACAGAACCCCAACAAACATGAACGCATCGAAGCCTTCGAGGCTGTGCTGAACCAATTTCTGGAATCACTGCCCGAAGAGGAACGTGATGCCAAAGCTGCCCTCGCCGGCAGGTATTACCACGACGTGGAGAAAGAGGCGATGCGCCGCTCCATCCTCGACGAGGGCAAGCGTCTCGACGGACGTCAGACCAACGAGATCAGGCCCATCTGGAGCGAGGTGGACTTCGTTCCGGGACCCCACGGCTCGGCCCTCTTCACCCGCGGCGAGACACAGTCGCTCACCACGGTGACCCTCGGCACCAAGCTCGATGAGAAGATCATCGACAATGCCCTGGAACATGGTACCGACCGCTTCCTGCTGCATTACAACTTCCCCCCCTTCTCCACCGGCGAAGCCCGTCCGCAACGCGGCACCGGCCGTCGCGAGATCGGTCACGGCAATCTGGCACACCGCGCACTGAAAAAGATGATCCCGGAAGGATACCCCTACGTGATCCGCGTGGTATCCGATATCCTGGAGTCGAACGGCTCCTCCTCCATGGCCACCGTCTGCGCGGGCACCCTCGCCATGATGGATGCCGGCGTCACACTGAAGAAACCGGTGAGCGGCATCGCCATGGGTCTTATCTCCGAGAACAAGGGGCAGAACTATGCCATCCTCTCCGATATCCTGGGTGACGAAGATCACCTGGGCGATATGGACTTCAAGGTGTGCGGTACCAGAGACGGTATCACCGCCACCCAGATGGACATCAAGGTGGACGGTCTCTCCTATGAGATCCTCGAGAAGGCACTGGCACAGGCCAAGGCAGGTCGCGAGCACATCATGGGCAAGATGATGGAGACGCTCTCCGAACCGCGTACCGACCTGAAGCCGCACGCTCCCCGCATCGAGGTGATCGAGATACCGAAAGACTACATCGGTGCCGTGATCGGACCGGGTGGAAAGATCATCCAGGGCATGCAGGAAGAGACCGGTGCCACCATCACCATCGAAGAGATCAACAACCGCGGCCGCGTGGAAATCTCAGCCACCAACAAGGCATCCATCGATGCCGCCATGCTCAAGATCAAGGGCATCGTGGCTGTTCCCGAAGTGGGTGAGGAGTATGAAGCCACCGTGCGTTCGGTGATGCCTTACGGCGCCTTCTGCGAGTTCCTCCCCGGCAAGGACGGGTTGCTCCACATCTCCGAGATCGACTGGAAACGCCTGGAGAAGGTGGAAGATGCCGGCATCAAGGAGGGTGACAAGATCCGCGTGAAGCTGATCGATGTGGATCCCCGCACCGGCAAGTTCAAGCTCTCCCGCAAGGTGCTCCTGCCACGTCCGGAAAGAAACGAAAAGTAAGCGGCGTCGACACGGAGCAGGGAAGCACACCTTCCTGACGTTCCTAAAGTCAGACACCCATCATATTGGAGACTGCCTCAATAAATGAGGCAGTCTCTTTTTTGTCTTCACCCGGACCCATATATCGCTCCTATTGAACGGGGACTGGGCCTGTGCAACTCCCTACCCACTCCCTACCCACTCCCTATCCGTAGGGAGCGGCACTCTTGTTGGTGAGGCGAACTCTCTTCGGAAGAGTATCCAAGGGAACAGGATGTGGTCTCTTTTTAAACCACAAAACCGAATAAACCGATGCTTTATCTGGAAAGATTCTAATTATGATATTCTGTAATCATAAGCAGATATTTTTTGTATTTTTGCAAGCTAACACAACCTTTTAACTACAAACCGGTTTTCCGGGTGCGCGATCAGAAAAAAAAGGAATCCGCTACCGCTTACCGGTGAGATGCAGATGATGGAGAAAAAATTGTTACTGGGGGCGGAAGCGGTGGCACAGGGAGCACTCGACGCCGGGATATCGGGCGTCTATGCCTACCCGGGCACCCCATCCACCGAAATCACCGAATATATACAACAATCACCGCAGTCACGGCAGCCTGCAGTACGCTCCGGCTGGGCTACCAACGAGAAAACGGCCTACGAGGCGGCACTGGGCATGTCTTACGCCGGTAAACGAAGCCTGGTATGCATGAAGCATGTGGGTCTGAACGTGGCGGCCGACGCCTTTATGAACTCAGCCATCACCGGAGTGAACGGAGGATTGGTGCTGGTGGTGGCCGACGACCCCTCCATGCACTCGTCACAGAACGAGCAGGACAGCCGCTACTACGGCCGGTTCGCCATGATCCCCATCCTGGAGCCATCCAACCAGCAGGAGGCTTACGAGATGGTACGCTACGGGTTTGACCTTTCGGAGGAGATCGCCTTGCCGGTGCTGCTGCGCATCACCACCAGGTTGTCGCACTCCCGCGCGGTGGTCACCCCCGCTGATCCCCGACAACAAAACGGGCTGAAACCCACTACCGACAAGGACAAGTGGATCCTGCTGCCGGCCAACGCCCGCAAGAACTACCGGGGGCTGCTCGACAAACAGGAACAGCTCCGACAGATAGCGGAACAATCATCCTTCAACAGTGTAACAGAAGGCAGAGGTGAACAGGCAGTGATCGCCTTCGGCATCGCCTGCAACTACGCCATGGAGGTGATCACCTCCCACGGGTTGGATATCCCGCTGCTGAAAATATCGCAATACCCCCTGCCGGAGAAGTTACTGAAACGCTTCGCGGAACAGTACAACGAGATCCTGATCGCCGAGGAGGGCTACCCGATCCAGGAGGAGCTGCTGCGGGGCTTCTTCGGTGACAACCGCTTCCAGGGACGGCTCGATGGCACCCTCCCCCCTGCCGGCGAGCTCTCCCCCGCCCTGCTGGAAAAAGCACTGCTTGGATCCATGCAACAGTCTAATGACACCGGGCACGATATCAAACCAACGACCGTCAATCCTCAAACCGGAGCCCATCCGCTGGTGGCACCACGCCCCCCCATGCTCTGCAAGGGATGCAGTCACCGTGACCTCTTCGAGGCAATCAACAGGGTGATGACAGATTACCCCGCACAACATGTCTTTGGCGACATCGGCTGCTACACACTGGGTGCGCTGCCGCCCTACAGCACCATCAGCAGCTGCGTCGACATGGGGGCTTCCATCACCATGGCCAAGGGCGCCGCCGATGCAGGACTCCGACCGGCCCTCTGTGTGATCGGCGACTCCACCTTCACCCATTCCGGCATGACGGGACTACTGGATGCGGTGAATGACCGCTCCCCCCTCACGGTGATCATCTCCGACAACGGCACCACCGCCATGACGGGGGGACAGGACTCAGCCGGCACCGGTCGCTTCTTTGACATCTGTAAGGGTGTCGGCGTGGAGGAGGCACATATTCGTACCATCATCCCGCTAAAAAAGAACCTGGAACAGAACATTGCGGTGATCCGCGAAGAAATTGAATATGAAGGTCTATCGGTGATCATCGCCCAACGGGAATGCATCCATATTCGCAAGACAGCAAACAAAAAATAGCATATAGCTTATCGCTTACAACTTATCGCTTATCGCTAAAAATATGCACAAAGATATCATCATCGCCGGCGTGGGTGGTCAGGGAATCCTCACCATCGCCGCCATCATAGACCTGGCAGCAATGCAACTGGGACTGCAGGTGAAGCAGGCAGAGGTACACGGCATGAGCCAGCGCGGCGGTGCTGTGGAGTCGCACCTGCGCATCTCCTCCGATACGATCTGGTCGGACCTGATCCCGCTGGGCAGGGCCGATCTGATCCTCTCCCTGGAACCGATGGAGGCACTCCGGCATCTTCCCTTTCTCTCAGCGGAAGGATTCATCGTCACCGCGACAGAGCCGCAGGGTGACATCGCCGGCTACCCATCGGCAACAGCGTTGAATAAGGCCATCGCTGCGGCGGCACCATCTCTGCTGGTCGACGCAAAAACCCTGGCCATAGCGGCCGGCAGCAGCAGGAGCTCCAACCTGGTGATGCTGGGTGCCGCTGCCCCCTGCCTGGGTATCGACCAAAACGAATTGGAAAAAGCAATCACCACCTTTTTCGCTCCCAAAGGGGAGGATATCGTCGCAACCAACCTGAAAGCATTCAGACTGGGGAGCGACTGCAACCGAATGAAAACAACAGCAAGATGATCTGGAACCCACAACGAGAGTCTGCCGACAGGCAACAGATGCAGGAGATGCAGGGAAGCGCCCTGCAGGCTATGATCAGGCGTATCTACAACCATGTCCCCTTCTACCGTAACCGCCTCATGGCACTGGGCATCGAGCCGGGTGACATAACAAGCGTGGAACAGCTTAAGCTGCTCCCCTTCACCACCAAGGCGGACCTGCGCGACAACTACCCCTTCGGGCTCTTCACCATGCCCCAAAGCGAGGTGGTGCGCATCCACGCCTCCAGCGGCACCACCGGCAAGCCCACCGTGGTGGGCTATAGCCGTGCCGACATCGAGCTCTGGGCGGAGGTGGTGGCTCGCAGCCTCACCATGGCCGGCATCCACAGCGGTGACACCATCCAGATCGCCTACGGCTACGGACCCTTTACCGGGGGACTGGGACTGCATTACGGTGCCGAGAAGATCGGAGCCACGGTGATACCCATCTCCACCGGCAACACGAAGAAACAGCTGCAGTTCATGACCGACTTCCGGGCATCGGTGCTGGCCTGCACACCCTCCTACGCGGCACACCTGGGGGAGAGCATCCTGAAGGAGGGGATCGCCCCCGAGGATGTACGCCTCCGCATCGGGGTGTTCGGTGCAGAGCCATGGAGCGGTGAGATGCGACGTGAGATAGAGAAACTCCTCCGTATCAAGGCCTACGACATCTACGGACTGAGCGAGGTGATCGGCCCCGGTGTCTCCATGGAGTGCGAATGCCAGTGTGGCAACCACGTCTTCGAGGATCACTTCATCCCCGAGATCATCGACCCCGAGACACTGGAGGTGCTGCCCGACGGCGAGCTGGGCGAGCTGGTCTTCACCACGGTGAGCAAAGAGGCGATGCCGCTGTTGCGCTACCGCACACGCGACCTCACACGGCTCCACCGCGGGAAGTGCGACTGCGGACGCACGCTGGTGCGCATGGAGAAGTGCCTGGGACGAACCGACGACATGCTGATCATCCGCGGTGTCAACGTCTTCCCCTCACAAGTAGAGTCAGTATTGATGGAGATGGCCGAAACCACCCCCCACTACCAGCTGATCGTGCGTAGGGAGAACAACCTCGACACGCTCGAGATACGGGTGGAGGTAGACGAGCAGAACTGGTCCGACAGCATCCGCGAGCTGGAGGGCATCCGCCGGCGCATCGACCACAACATCAAGAGCCTGCTGGGCATCAGCGCCACCATCCGCCTGGTGGAGCCCTATAGCATCGCACGCTCCGAGGGCAAGGCACAACGGATCATCGATGAACGAAGCTGATGAACAAATTAGCTGATTAGCAAATCAACGAATCCTCAAATCAACGAATTAGCAAATCCTCAAATCAACCAAATATGCTGATCAAACAACTATCCGTATTTCTGGAAGACCGGTCGGGACGGCTCACGGAGCTGACCCGCATCCTGGCAGAGAACGACGTGAACATCACCGCCCTCAGCGTGGCCGAGACTGCCGATTATGGTATGGTGCGCATGGTGGTGGGTAGACCGGAGAGAGCGAGAGCCGCACTGGGAGAGGCAGGCTTCACCGTGGGGCTCACCGACGTGGTATGCGTGAAGATGCCCGACAAGCCGGGATCGCTTCACCAGATACTGCAGATACTGACAGCTGAGCAGATCAACGTCGATTACATGTATGCCTTCTCCAACAGCAACGTGGCGCTGGCGGTGATCCGCAGCGCAGACATCAGCCGGGTGGCCGACGTGTTGCATCAGCATCAGCTGGAGCTGCTCTCAGAGAGCGACCTCTACCAATTGTAACCACGATAGAAATGAACAGAACACCTCTTCCCGATTCCGGCGAAAGCATACAACTACGCTTTGCGCAGAGCAGTGCAGCACTCAGCTCCTCCGAGATACGAGACCTGATGAGCCTCGCCACCGCCCCCGACATCATCTCCTTTGCCGGGGGGATGCCGGGCAACGAGCTATTTCCCCTCGATGAGATGGATCGCATCTACAACAGCCTCACCGAAAAAGAGAAACAGACCGCCCTGCAGTACGGCCCCACGTGCGGGCTGCCCTCCCTGCTGGAGTCGCTCTCAGGCTATCTGGAAAAGAAGGGACTGCCGGTGAAGGAGAACAGGCTGCTGATCACCACCGGATCGCTGCAGGCGATACACATCCTGGCCAGGGCCTTCATTGACCCGGGTGACAGGGTGCTGGTGGAGAACCCCTCCTTTATCGGGGCGCTCTCCGCCTTCCGCGCCTGTCAGGCTGAGCTGCAGGCCATCCCGCTCAGGGGTGACGGGATGGATGTGATACTTCTGAAGGAGGTGTTAACGGCTGATGCTCCCCTGCCCAAGTTCCTCTACTATGCGCCCAACTTCCACAACCCGGCAGGTATCGTCTACTCGATGGAGGTGAAGCAGCAGATGATCGACCTGCTGCAGGGCAGGAACATACCGGTGATAGAGGATGATGTCTACAGTGACATCTGGTTTCATGAGGAGGATCTGCCGGGGATGAAGAACATGAAGGCGATCAACCCCGAAGGGATAGACATCTGTTTCACTGGCTCCTTCTCCAAGATCGTGGGTCCCGGCCTGCGACTGGGGTGGATGCTGGTGCCGGAGCCCATCTACCGCAAGTGCGAGCTGATCAAGCAGTCGATCGACGCCTGCTCCCCTTCCCTCTCGCAGGTGATCGCCGACAAGTTTATCCGCAGCGGAGAGATATATAGCTATACCGCCCGCGTGCGGGAGGAGTACAAAAAAAGGGGAGAAGCGATGATCGCATCGCTGGAAGAGCACCTGCCGGAACATGTCACCTTCGAGCGACCGCGGGGTGGCTTCTACACTTGGCTGCAGCTCCCCGAGGGTACCGACTCCACGTTGATATTGAAGAAAGCGATTGAAAAAGGAGTGGTCTTCGTCACCGGCAAGACCTTTGATCCCGCCGGGCTGCAGAACGACCATATGCGGGTCTCCTTCTGCAACACCGATGCGGAGACCATCCAGCGCGGCATCCCGCTCATCGCGGCAGCCATTCGCGAGATCATCGAAAAATAAGATTTTGGTGTATAAATTTTCAGGGTTGCTATAAAATGTACGCAACGAAAGAAAAGACATTTAGATGTTTTGCGGGGACCCATCGCTCACAACGAGCGTGAAAAAAAGAGTAGCTGTTTGAATATTTGCGATAAGCCAAATGAGCAGAAAACAAGCTTGCTTGTATTATGCCATGGCGAGCAAATATCTACGTTAGTGAACGTAGCGAGTTCTACTCTTTTAGCTCATGTGAGCTGGAATGGGTCGCGAAACATCGGAAGACTTATCTTTCGTTGCGTACACTTAAAAATATTATCCCAGGAACGAGATCAGCACCCCGGCAGCCACGGCAGAGCCGATCACGCCGGAGACATTGCTGGCCATGCAGTACTGCAGGAGATGGTTCGACTTGTCATACTGCAACGCCACATCGTTGGCCACGCGTGAAGCCATCGGCACGGCACTCAGCCCCGTAGCACCCACCAGCGGGTTTATCTTCTTCGTCGCGAAGAGGTTGTAGCTCTTCACTGCCAGGATTCCTCCGGCCACCGATACGCCAAAAGCGAGCAGCCCTCCCACGATGATGCCCAGCGTCTGGGCAGAGAGGAAGACATCGGAAGTCATGGTGGCTCCCACGGTCAAACCGAGGAAGATGGTGGCGGTGTTCATGATGGGTCCCGAGGCGGCATCGGCCAGACGGCTGGTGCTGGAGCCGATCTCCTTCACCAGGTTCCCGAAGAGCAGCATCCCCAGCAGTGGCGCCGACGAGGGCACCAACACCGAGACGATCACCCCCAACACGATGGGGAAGATGATCTTGACCGTCTTCATATGCTTGATCTCATGCTTCGGCGGATATTGCTTGTCCATCTTCTTCATGTGTATCTTCATCTCTTTCTCACTCATCATACGCTTCGCGATGAAGGGGATGATCACCGGCACCAGCGCCATATAAGAATAGGCAGCGATAGCAATCGGCCCCAGCAAGTGGGGTGCCAGCTTGATGGTGGTGTAGATGGCCGTGGGACCGTCGGCACCGCCGATGATACCAAGGGAGGCAGCCTCCGGCAAGGTGAAGCCCATCAGCACCGCACCAATCAACACCGAGAAGATGCCCAGCTGTGCAGCACCCCCGAAGAGGGATAGCTTCAGGTTGCGCAGCATCGGACCGAAGTCGGTCAGCACACCCACCCCCATGAAGATGATGGGAGGCAGGATGCCGGTCTTGATCAGTGAGTAGTATAGGAGGTTCATGATGCCATGCTGGTCGGCGATATCGAGCAGGCTCATGTAACTGCCGTCGGCGTTGTGCACCAGCGAGGTGTCCACGATACCCAGACCCGCCCCCGGCAGGTTGGCCAGCAGCACGCCGAAGCCGATGGGCACCAGCAGCAGCGGTTCATACTGTTTCTTGATGCCCAGGTAGAGCAGCACAAAGGCGATCAGCCACATCAGGATGGTCTCCCATCCCATGGTGCTGAACCCGGTCATCTCCGCGATATTGGAAAAGATGTCACCCATGCCTATTGCAGTTTAACCAGTATGTCATCCTCATCGACCGAGGCGCCGTTGTCGAAGCAGATCTCGGCCACCGTGCCTCCCACCTCGGCAGTCACGGCGTTGTAGGTCTTCATCGACTCGATGTAGCCGACCAGGTCACCCTCCTTCACCCTGTCACCCACCTTCAGCGGGCTCTCGGAGGACTCCTTGGTGAGGAAGAACTTACCCTCAAGCGGTGAGATCACCTCCTTCACCGCACCTGTTACGGGTGCAGCCGCCACGGGGGCTGCGGGTGCTGTCTCCTTCACAGCAGCGGGTTGTGAACCGCCGTTATTATTTCCGGGGTAGGAGATGTTGACCACGAACTCCTCATTGTCCACATTCACCACCAGCTGCTTGGGCATAAACGCATTTCCATCCGCGGAAGTTGCGGCAGCTGTCGCCGAGGCAGTCGGAGCTGCAGCGGCTCCGCCATTTGCAGCCGGTGCATTTGCCTCTGCCTTGCGCTTTGCCAGGTCGGCTTCAAATGCCTTCTTGGCTTCACCCGACTTGTAGGCGCGGTATTGCTCGGGATGCATCGCCAGCTCGAAGAGTTCCTCCTCATCCTGACCCAAATCCCACCTGTTCTGTTTCATCTCGTCGCGGAAGGCATCCAGCTTGTCGGGATAGAGCTCCTGCGGGTTGCCGCTGTAGAACTCACGTCCCTGCTCCTTCGCCATCGCCACGATCTCGGGTGCCGGCTCGCCGGGCAGCTTGCCCGACTTACCCAGGATCATGTCCCAGATGTTGTCGGCAATCATCGACCAGCGCTCCCTGCCCTTCTCGAGTTGCAGCACGTTCATCAGCGCCAGGTTCTTCACATACTGGCTGTAAGGGGTGACAAGCGGTGGATATCCCACCATGGGCCACACATGCGACACCTCATCGAACAGCTTGACCAGCAGGTCATCCTGTGTCAGCTCCGGCTGTCCGTTTTTCACCTTCCAGCGGTTCAGCGAGGCGAGGTTGTTCTCCAGGTCGGCCATCAGGCTGCCCATCATGCCGCCGGGCAAGCCGGGACCGATCAGCAGCGAGTTCATCACCCTGTTCTTGGAGTCGATGTAGTAGCCCAGGAAATCATCCATGAACTTCTGGGTGAGCGACCGCACCTTCATATAGGCTTTCATGTTGATATCGGCCACCTTGAAGCCGGCATCACGGAGCATCGCCTGCACCGCCAGCAGATCGGCATGGCCGGTACCCCAGGAGAGCGGCTCCATCGCCACATCGATATACTCCGCACCGGCATGTGCCGCCTCCAGGATGGAAGCCATCTGGAAGCCGGGACCGGCATGACCGTGGTAGGTGACGGGGATATCGGCGTGCTTCTCTTTGATCTTCTTGACGATCCTCCCGATGGTGGCGGGGCGACCCACGCCGGCCATGTCCTTGATGCATATCTCATCGGCACCCATCCCGATCAGCGTGTCGGCCAGCTCGGTGTAGTACTTCACCGTGTGCACCGGTGAGACGGTGAGGCTGAGCGCCGCCTGTGAGATCATGCCCGCCTCCTTTGCAAAAACGATGGAGTCCTTCAGGTTGCGGGGATCGTTAAGCCCGTCGAACGAACGGGCGATATCGGTACCCTGTTTCTTCTTCACCCGGAACATCAGACGTCTGACATCCGATGGCACCGGGCTCATCCGGATGCCATTCAGCCCCCTCTCCAGCATATGGGTCTGGATGCCTGCATCGTTGAAGGGTTGTGTCCAGTCGCGTACCGCCTTGTTGGGGTTCTCGCCAAACAGCAGGTTGATCTGTTCGAAACCACCGCCGTTGGTCTCCACGCGGGCGAAACAACCCATCTCGATGATCGCGGGAGCCACCTCGGTGAGTTGCTCCACCGTGGGGACATACTTACCTGATGACTGCCACATGTCTCTGTAGAGGAGACTGAATTTAATCTCTTTTGCCATAAAATATTGTTTGATTTGTTTTTGGTTCTTATCTCTTCTCAATGGTGTCGACCCTTCCTTTCCCACGGGTGATCACATCTACCACGGCAGCGATCGCGGCCAGTTTGCGGGGTTGAATCGATTTGCCCCGGTCACCACCCTTCACGGGTGTCAGCGTCTCCCTGATATATCGGTTGGTAATCCCGATTACCAGGTTGCCCACCACCACTACCAGGGTGAGGATAAGAAATACCATGATCATCCCTATAGCCAGTAGGGTTAAGGCTTCATCCATATTTTCCATAGATTTTAGTTTTTACACTCCAGAAATGATAACCCGGCATAACCTGATTGTTGGAACTATAACGGATCTCGGGAATGAGTGTGCACTTTGTTATCCAAAAATACAAAAAAATATGCTCATTGATGCACAATGCGCCCCAAAATGAGCATATTTATTATTATTTTACTGATGTTTCGCAGTAAAAAATGAAGTTGATAATCAGAGGATAAGAGATAAAAAAAGCAGCATATTTAGCTAATATATCATTGAAAATGATTATCTTAGCAATGGAAACCAAACCATTCAAATATGCTGCAGGACAAAGATATTAAAAAGATTCAAGAGTTGAAAGCGGATTTTACCCCCGGCAGGGTTTCCGCTGAAGAAATTTTTTGCCGCTTCAAGGCGTTGAAGCTAAGCGAAGGCCTTTCACAGTTCAAATGGTTCAAGACCCGGGGATATGATTTTAAAATGGTCCTGGCCTTGCTGGTCTCCATGGTGGTC